>Ga0181572_10001809_pt1 | contig 15538 bp, 10 predicted proteins | sample 101ome_26_FD_133004 | JGI IMG/M metagenome (GOLD analysis project Ga0181572, IMG submission 133004) | Coastal salt marsh microbial communities from the Groves Creek Marsh, Skidaway Island, Georgia - 101408AT metaG (megahit assembly) | ecosystem: Environmental > Aquatic > Marine > Intertidal... | reverse complement strand
GTGGCGCGTTCTCGCCGCGCGCGACTCACGCGTCGCCGTCCTCGTCCGACGCCTTGAGCCACATGACGTTGTTACACCGAATCAAAACCTCTCCGAGCGCGCCCTGACACTCACCGTCGACGAATTCCTCCGTCGAGGCGAGCTGGAGGTTCATGTACGCATCCGTGCTCACGAGAAAACCGCGGTACTCCATGCCCCACTTGAGCTTCACGGCCACCTTCTTCCCGGTGAGCGACGCGAGGAAGGGTTTTGGGTTGATGGGCGCCCCGCTCATCGTCGACGACGGAGTGGGGTGGACGAACCCGAGGTGGATTGTGCGGATGTCCCGAGAGGCGGTGCGTGCCCTAAGGCGGCGAAGAGACGCGCGAGACGGCGGTCCCGGACGCGCGCGAAGAGACGCGATGAAAACGCGCGCGTGGGTGTACTACGTGGTGATGATAATGTTGACTACGTATCTATGATGCGAGACGATTACGGTTTCACGCGAGCGCCGAATCCGAAAAAATTGCACGGCACGCCCGAACACGCCGTCTGGCACATGGTGCGGAGGCGAGACGCGGGAGTCTTGCGTTCGCCCAAACCGAGAAAGTTTCGGATGAGACGATTCACCTTGGGCAAACCGCACGACGTGAGCTGGTCGAGGTATCGCTGCAACGTCACCGAACGCACGGCGACGACGTGAGGATCTACGCTGAGCGCGGCGTCTGTGCCGAGAATGCCCTCTGAGACGCGCGTGATGTTGTGACAACCGCTCGCTCGAAGCGTCTCGTGCAGCTTTTTGAACTCGCTGAATCGCTTCTTGACGATGATTGGCTTGTTTTCGCTCGTCTGCACGAGTAAAAAGTACTCGGTGTGCGCGAGCGGAACGAAGCCGCCGAACGACCGCGGACTGTCGTCCATGCTTTTCGCCCGCGTGGCGACGATGGAGACGTCAAACGTGTCCTTCATCGTCCCGCCCATGAACAGCGGCACGGTGAAGTTGGCGAGAATCAACGCCGATCTCGCATCCATGCGCATCTCGCCGTACCAATTCGGCGATGAGATGAATCGCATCAGCATGCTCGATTCCAGAGGCGCACTGCTCAGTCGCTGCGTGGGAAGGACGCCGTTTGCGACGAAGAGCGCCATCTTGACGGATTTTTCCGACGGTTCTTCTTCGTTCGTCTCACCGATGATGAAGTTCTTCACGCGCTCTTCCACCGTCTTCCCGCTCACCGCGAGCATTTTGAGTTTGCTCGACGTGCTTGATTTGATGCGAAGAACTTTCATGAGCTCGTCAAAGCGCAATCCTTCTTTTCTCCCGCTCGCTTGATGTCGTGTCCCCAAATCGTGCGCCATGATCATCTCACGCGTTTGATAACTCTTATCGACCGCGGTGTCGGCGCTTTCAAAGGTATCCAACTCGTACACTTCGCGCACGAGAGCCTCGACTTCCTGGCGCGAGATGGTTTCCATGCGACCGATGCCCTCGGGCCCCGCGGTCTTTGAGAGAGAGTTCACGGCGGCTTGAAAACTATTCAAATTATTCAGCACGTCCGCGGTGACTTCCCGTTCACCCAATCGTATACTCAAAGAATCGAATTTACTGTTCAGATCCCTCGCCAACACGATGGCGTCCATGATGATGTCGCCGATGTCAAACATGGTCGCCGCCGCCGCGTCGAACGAATCGCACACCGTCGACGGATCGGTCTTCATGAGGTCATCCTTCATGCTCTTCAGGACCAAAATGCTAAACGGAGCGAGAATATCACCACCCTCGAGGATGAGCGCGTCCCACAAGCGGAGGACGCTCTCGGTCGGGAGCGTGCCGAGACCGAATCTCGTCAGGAATCCTGCGACGACGACGCTCGGACGACACTCCCCCTTGTTCAAGAACGCCGTGAGCTCGGGTTCGTTTAGACTGATTTCTAGATCGATGTACTTGGCCTCTGAGTAAAGATTGATCGCCGAACGCGAGATAAAGCTAGACAACACGTCCTCCGTCAGACCCGCCAGCATCCAGAACGACGCCTCTTCGTCGTCGGTGAGCAAGAGCATGACGGCGGCGGGAACCACGAAACTGCGACAGTATCCGTGCGGACTGCGCTCCGCCGCCGCGATCAAAATGTTCGTCAAAATCCCAGGAATGTCCTTGAACGCACCACCTTGCGGATCAAATTTGAATTGTTTCGCTAGGTTGGCAAAGGTGTGCGACGCGGACGACGTCGACATTTCATCGCTCTCCTCCCCTCGCATCTCCGGCGTGTAAAAGGATGGATGCGTCGGACACACGGCTCTGACATCGCCGTCGATGATTTCGCGCTCCTCCTCCGTCAACGACACGTTGCCCAATTCCAAGTATTGGTAATACGATTGCGTGCTCGAATTTTGCTTGAGGTGCGCCTTGAGCTTTTCCGCCCAAATTTCGGCGCGATGCTTCGGGTGCACGCCGTTCACCGCCAACGCCAAACACGCATCACCACCGATGCATCGCTGTTTCTCTGGCACATGTCTATACACCTCCAAACATTCCATCTGATGATTACGTAATTCCGCGCGCTCCGCGCCTCGCGCCTCGTACCGGGCGTGCAAACTCATCGGCACTTCGAATCCGAGCTCGTCTCGCAGTTGCTCGAGCGCGGGTTCCTCGTCCGCCTCCGTCGCCCCCGACGACGTCTCCGCCTCCATCAGCTTGGTCTCGTCGTACGACGGTGGAAAATCACTCGCGCGCCCGAACGGCGAACGCGCGCTCGCGCTCAAGTGAAACGCATCCTCCGCGTCCTCCGCGTCCTCCGCGTCCTCCGCCACCGGCTCGAATCGAGCGCGCGTCGACAATCCCGTCGACGCTCGCGTCGGACTCGCGTCCAAATCTCTCCCCTCCAACCCACTGACGGGTTTCACCGCGCTCCCCCGCCGCCCTCGCGCCGCTTTCATAGGCACAGAATCCACCATTCGCACCGTCGGCGACCGACGACGACACGATGAATGATGGGTGTTGGTTGGTTGATTCTGATTCGCGCGCGCGCGCGTTCTCCTCCACCGTCACCGCACGTCACGACACGTCACGTCACGACTCGCCACGACCGAACGACTCGAGCGTTCGCGTCGCCGCGTCTTCTCCCGTCGGCGTCTCTCCTCCGCGCGCGCGCGTGCGACGCGCGTCGTCGCGTCTTCTCCCTCGCGCGCTCGTCTCGGGCGCTCGGCGGTCGGTCGCCGCGCGCGACGCCGGAGAAAAAGTGTTCCGGGCGAGCGTTTTCGTGTCAGACACGGGTGGTGTCGGAGCAAGACGTCGGCGCGCGACGACGACGGCGAGACAACGCGCGGTGGCGCAAAGACGTGAAGACGATGTGTGCGACGCGCGAAGCGATCGGACGGTGCGGTCGAGGCGTGGGCGTGCGACGCGCGGGGTGGTCGACGCGCGCGCCGTCGTCGCGGAGAAGAAGAGACACGGACGAGACGGAGGCGCCGGCGGAAGCGGAAGCGCGGTTCGAGCGAACGGTGGATGACGTCGAGCGACGGTTTCGAGCGATGCGAGAGAGGATGGGGTGGTGGGGCGGTGAGGTGGGGATCGCGGCGCACGCGAGGGAGGGGATTCGAGCGGCGCTGGAACGAGCGCTCGCGGCGTCGGCGACGGGACGGGCGACGAGACCGCCAGAGGAGAGTTCGGAGGAAGAGCCGATGGGGCGTACGCGGCGAAGAAAGTTGTCGAGTAAGAGTGGTCAACGAATGCTCAGACAGTGGATTTTGGATCATTTCGACGCGCCGTTTCCGAATCGCGCGGAAAAAGAGCGGTTGGCGGAGCAACTCGATTGGTCCGTGGCGTGCGTGTCCAACTTTTTCATCAACGCGAGACAGCGTTTCTTCAAACCTCTCGTGTTAGATTTGGCGCGCGAGCTCGAGCTCGAGGAAGAGGCGAGAGAGCGGGCTGGTACCGCAGCGCCGTCCGTCACGGCGTCGACGGAGACATACTCGAGGAAGCGCGCGCGCTATTGAAACAAATGCTTTGATATACCGAATTTTCCATCATCACAAAGCCTACGAGTACAACACATAGTTTTTCGCGAAATCTATCTCACACGGCGAATGAGCAAAACTTTTTGAGTAAAACGATGACTACGGACATGTTGTCGCAACCCAAGCCGGTCCCTCGCGTGTCCGGCGCGAGACACCTATCGCACAGCTCTTCACAAATTTGACTCAATTTAAACGTATCGGTTTCGCCCTTTTGTAAACCTTCTCGCAAACGTTCGCGCACGAAGGCTGCACACTGCTCCGACGTCATCACATCCCAAATACCGTCGCAGGCGAGAATCATGAATTCATCTCCATCCTGCAGCTGAAACTCGCGAATCTCTGGGAACGCCGTCACCGCCTGTTCCTTCTCACAGAGCTCCTTGTTGCTCTTATAATCAAAGTCACCCAAAGCTCGAGAGAGCGCGAGAGAACCATTCACGCGCCCTTCGCTGACGAAACCACCGGCTTTGATAATGCGCTGGCGTTCGCCCGTGTTCATCGGTTTGTGATCCTCGCTCATGTCGACAACTTGTCCATCCTTTCGCGAAAACACCGCGCGCGAATCGCCGGCGTTCGCGCAATACACCTTATCACCGCGAATGCACACCACCACCGACGTTGCGCCCGCCTGCGGTCCAGACCAGTTATCACCGTTGTCCATTCTGTTTGAGCCGGCGGCGAGCTCAAAATCTCCCTCGTCCAACTCAAAGTCAAATGCCAGATCATTCTCATCAATGTCAGGGTTCGCCCCCTTCACCTGTTCAATCAAAGCCGCGCGGAACTTTGCATTTATCTCTTCGCGCTGTCGCCTCTGTTCCTCGGCACCACTAATCGAATTGGGCGCGTTCTCGCCGCCTTCTCCGCCCGACCGAAACGCTCTCAACTCCGCCGCCGCCTCCTTCGTCAACATCTTCCGATCTAACGCGAGAAAACTCTCCTCTAAACCTCGTGCAATGTCACCCTTCCCGTACGCCTCCGTCTCCTTCAACGCCAAGTGTAAATGTTTCGCCGCGTACATGGCCACCTCCTTGCCTCCGTGCCCGTCGAAGACGGCGAAAAACGCCGTCGAGTCCCCTATGTCCAACTCGGTCGAGTGCGCGTCCTGCGTCATGCAGCATCGCGCGCGTCAGTCCACGATCCCGATCGCGCGTCACACGCACATCTCACACCGCGCGCGTCCCGTCCCACCGAGGGTCGCCTCGAATCTCGTCGTCTCCTCGCGTCGCGTTCGAACCCGCGCCCCGCGCCCCTCCCCACCCCTCGCGCGCGCCCGTCCCGCGACGCCGTCGTCGCGCCGCGCGCGCGATCACCGACCTCGCGCGCATCACCGCGCGCACACGCACCTCCATATTCGTGCGCCAGCCCTGCATCGCGGTCGTGCCGAACGCGTAGTGATTGCTCGACCCGTCAGACGAGTGTTTCTCCGTGACCGGCGCGCTGAGATACGCCCCCATGACGCCCGTGGACGGTACGAATAGACGCGCACGAAAACTTTCCACGCCACGCGCGGGCGACCGACGGCGCACGCGCGTCGCGTCGCGGTCTGACGCGCGCGAATGCGTGATTTCTCAAAATCCTCGTCACCGCGACGGATGCGATGATGGACGACGATGGGCGCGCGGCGACGCGCCACCGGTCGATCGCGCGCGCGAGAGCGCGCACGAAGCAAATACATATTTTCGTCGACGCATCGACGCGACGATCGGACGCGCGCGCGTCGCGTCGACGACGGTGGACGGTGCCCGCGCGACGCGACCCGGCGGCGGTGCCACGTGGATTCGGCGACCGACCGACGGCGTGGGATGGGATGGGATGGGTCGGGTCGGGTCGGCGGAACAGAACGCGAATGGACGCGCGTCGAGACGACGGTCGATGCGCGCGCGTCTGGACGTGGGACGACGATGATGTGATGTGTGATGGTGTGTGATTTCACGCGAAGCGCGCGACGCGCGGGGGGACGAGGGGTCACGGCGCGCCGCGGCGGCGGCGGGGCGACGCGCGGAGCGCGGAGGTCGCGCCGTCGGCGTCGGCGCGCGGCGGGGGGGCGTGCGCACCGGCGTCGTCGTCCTCCTGGGCGTTGTTGCTGTAGTACGGGATGTACGGGAGATCGTTTTTGGCGTCGTCGTCTTCGACGGTGGCGGTGCGAGCGGTGGGTTCGGGGAGGCCGGAGGCGTCGTCTCTCGCGTCGGCGTCTCTCGCGTCGGCGGGGGGTTCAAACGTCCGCGAGACGGTTCTGGCGCGCGGACGGGCGAGTCCGCGGGCGTAGAGACCGAGCGTGAGACTCGCGCGCTCTTGAATGACGTCTTTTCTCGTGAGCAGACCCACGACGCGCGGTCGAGCGGGCATGACGTACATGTGTCGTAAACCCATGGTGCGGAATTGGCGATAGGCGCGACTGAGTCTCGCGTCGCCGTGGACGATGAACGGGTGTCTCTGCATGAAACTGCGGAGATCGATGGACATGGTTCGAATGTCGTCCTCGGACATGAGATGCGCCACCTCTCGCGCGGACGGAACCTTGAATGGAATCTGTTTGAGTTGTTCCAAGAGTTCGTCGCGTTCGCGAGGGTTTGAAAATAAATTCGTCCCCGTCGCGCTCAAACCGTTTTCGCCGACAAAGGAGATTCTGTGGAGGAGCATCTTCAACAGCAAATTGCGCGTGATCGACCCGTGAAGTTCAAACTCTTCGCCCGCGTACGACGGTGGGTGTTCCGTCACCGGAAACGCCCCGTGGTGCGTCTCGGTGAGAATTTGCAACAACTCCTTGATGCGCATCACCGGACGAAGCGTCACCAAGTCGTCGCACATGACTTCGTTCACGCGGAGTTTATCACCCGTCGGACCCGCGAGTTCGGGCTCTTCCAAGAACGGCGCGCCTCGTATCTTGATGTGCGTGTCGTAAATACCGTGCGTGTACTTGTCCCCGACCGCCTTAGCGGCGAAAATCGTGAGCATGAGCGGAATGATGAGTTGCATCGAACCCGTCGTCTCCATGACGAGTACGGTGATTGAAATCGTCATTCGCGTCGCCCCGCCGAGGTTGGCGGCGGCGCCTATGATGGCGTACGCGTGAAGATTGATGACGACGTCGCTTCCGCGCGTTCGAGCGATGGAGGCGACGATTCGTCCGACGAGCTGTCCGAACGACGCGCCGACGGCGAGCGACGGGACGAAGAGACCGGTGGGCGCGCCGACGCCATACGTCACCGTCATGAGCGAAAACGTCAAGATGAAGTACCAAAACAGCGCACTGATCGGAAAAGGGTGTTCGCCGTCAACGCCAAACTCGCCGACTTCGCCCAAGTGGAGAAGAAATTTGAACGACGTCGCCAGCGGGTTGTAAAACAGTTGTCCGTACACCGAGTATTGACCATCCGGGCAGTACAACTGCTTGAAAAAGTCGTTCCTGATCTCATCTCGCGTCTCTACGCCGTACTCGAACGTCGAGTTGGACAAGTCATTGAGATTATCCGCCGTGCCCACCTTGAGCGGTTCGGGAATCTCCTTGCACGGAGACACGGACATGAAGAAGAAGAAGAGCGTCGACGTGATGCCAGCGATGGCGACGACTTCGAGCAGACGCTTTCTCTTATCTTTCACCGGGATGTGCTTCGCGCGCCACTGCGTGATCTTGACGTTCAAGTTGACGAACGCCGCGCCAAGGAGACCGCCGCAGACGCCCATGGCGATGAAGATGGGGACCTCCCAAAAGTACCACCAATAATTCTTCGAGTAATCCGCCTCGCTATCCGTGTACAACCCAAAGTCGCGGTGCGTGCCGAACCGCGCGCGCGCAAAATCACCGGCGTCGAAATCTAACTGCTCCAACCAGTGCATGGTTAACACGCCCGTGCACGTGGCGAGGAAACCGCGCCAGAGCATGTCAGAGTTGTAAAAACTAGCCCCCTCCTCGACGGTGAACAACATTCCTCCGATGGGCGCGGCGAACGCAACCGCGACGCCCGTGGCCGTACCGATGGCGACGAAATCCCGTTTGTGACGGTCGTTTCGGAACCACTTCATATTCTTCAATTTAAAACCCAGCGTGTTCGACCCGAACGCGCTCAATCCTCCACCGACTAAACCTCCTCCGTGCACGAACGGGCCCTCTTTGCCCGCGATTAAACCGGCGCCAATGCTAAATGAAATACCACCCAATTTGGCCACCACCGTCTTGAGTCGCAGCAATCCCTTCAGGTGGACACCGTTTAAATACGTCTTCAACTCCGGTATCCCCGATCCCGCGGCCAAAGGTTCGACGTACGATACCAATCCCCCCGCGACAGCGGCGAACGCGCAGCTCACCGACACGTGCGCCAACCACGCGACGAACCTCGACATGCCGTCCACGCCAACGTTATCCCCGATCACCCCGTACCGAAACAAATTGAGTTTATCCACCAATCCATCGATCACAAACGCGATCACTCCCATCACCGCGCCAATCATCACGCTCGTCCCCCACTTCCACCGTTGCTCTCGGCGATAATCTTCCCTCGTGCGTCCCCGCAACGCGTCCTCCTCGAGATCGTTATCCGTCGGATCGTAATCGTGCGAATCGAACGCCGCCATCCGTTTCAATCGCATGTGCACGACGTCCGTCTCGTTTCCACCGACGACGCCACCGACGAGTTCGGTGCGCGTGGGAACGTAATTCGCGGGAGACGTTGGACCGGCACCGTCCGCGCCGTCAACGAGCGACGACGACGGTTCACCGCGCGCGAGACGCGAGGTCATCTCGTACTCCTCGAACGTCTCCATCTCCCTCGTTCGCGCGCTCGAGAGACGCGCGCCGGGGCGCACGACGCGCGCGAGTGTGCGGGCACGATGACGTTGGGGACGAGTGGCTTGTCTTCGTCGCGTCGCGTTTCGGGGACGCGAGCGAGCGACGGTTGATTCATTCGTATCGATTCGGTGCGAACAACGAGCTAAGAGGAGGTACATGCGAAGAGAATGTTGCGTTATCACGCCGCGAACGACGCGTGCGAACGCGCGTGGCGTTTCGAGGTGGACTTTTTCGCGCTCGACGGCGACTGAATCTCGGCTTGCGCGCCGGCGAGTCTGGCGAGTAAGATTCTGCTCGGCGAACACGATGAGTAGTCGATGTCCAGGGCATTGATGATGGCGATCGATTTCGGATCGCCGCCGTGTTCGCCGCACACGCCGAATTCAATCTCAGGTCGAACGGCGCGCGCGCGTTCGATGGCGAAGCGTAAGAGTTCGCCGACGGCGACGCCGTCGAGCGTCTGGAACGGATCGTCGTCGGGACGAATGATGCCTGCGTCGACGTACGGTCGCAGGAATGCGTCCGAGTCGTCGCGAGAGAAGCCGTACGTCATCTGCGTGAGATCATTGGTGCCGAAAGAGAAGAAGGATGCTCCGGCGCGTGCGAGCTCGCCGGCTAGAAGTGCGCTTCGGGGCGTTTCAATCATCGCGCCGACAGGAACGCGAAGAGGCGCCGCTTTGTGCTCTCTGCCGCAATCGCGCACGACTTCCCAGATCAAATCACGTTGATGATGAAACTCCTCGATCATGCTGACGAGCGGCACCATAATCTCAGGTGCGACGGGCACGCCCTCGGACGCGAGATCGATGGCCGCTCTGACAAAAGCGCGCGTTTGCATCTTTGTCATCTCGGGGCGAACGCATCCCAGACGACATCCGCGAAATCCGAGCATGGGATTCTTTTCGCGCATGCCCTCGGCGATCTTTTCGATATCGCGCGCAGACTTGCCAATGTATTTGGACATTTCGTGGGCGCCTCCCTCGCGAAGCTGCTTCTCGCTCGGTAAAAACTCATGTAAAGGCGGATCGATCAATCGCATCGTCACCGGCAGGCCGCGCGAAGCTGCGAGTATCCCACGAAAATCGTCGTACTGAAACTTTTCAAGCTTGTCCAACGCTCTCGCCTGCGATTGAGCGTCTTTGGCGATGATGAACTCGCGAATCGCGTGCACGCGCTCCGTAGTGCTAAAAAACATGTGTTCCGTGCGAACCAGACCAATGCCCTTCGCTCCGTTGCGAATGGCGGTCGCCGTATCCTCGGGCGTGTCGGCATTCGCCCGTATGGAAATCGTCCTCCGCTCGTCCGCCCATCGCATCAACGTCTTGAGCGGTAAAAATGTGTCTACGGATGAAGGCTGGACGTCGAGCGATGCGGCGATGACTTCGCCGGTGGTGCCGTTGATTGAAATCGTGTCCCCCGCGCGAAACGTCTTGTCGCTCGAGCCGAAACTAATCTCTCGATGATTCTTAAACTTGATGTCGGCGCAACCGGCGACGCAAGGCTTCCCCCAACCACGTGCGACGACGGCGGCGTGCGACGTCATGCCTCCTCGAGCCGTCAAAATGCCCTCCGCGACGTACATGCCGCCGATGTCGTCCGCGCTCGTCTCTTCGCGCACTAAAATGCACGGCTTGTCTTTCGAGCGTTTCGCCTCCTCCGTGGTGAACACGATGACTCCGACGGCGGCGCCGGGAGACGCAGGGAGTCCTTTTGCTACGACATTCTCCGCGTAGGCTGGATCGGCGTGATCGAGCGCGAAGATTGGGTGAAGCACTTGCTCCAAAATTTTCGGATTCACCTTTGTCAATGCCTCGTCGCGAGTGACGATGCCTTCTGCGCACATCTCCGTCGCGATGCGAACCGCCGCCGCGCCCGTTCGTTTGCCGACGCGACACTGGAGTATGAAAAGCTCGCCTTGTTCCACCGTGAACTCGATGTCGAGCATGTCTTTGTAATCGGACTCGAGCGTGGAGCACACACTGCGTAAATCGGCGATCGCTCCGGGAAACGCCCCAGCCATCTCGTCTATGCCCAAAGGCGTGCGCACGCCCGAGACGACGTCTTCGCCCTGCGCCGTGATCAGAAATTCGCCGTAAATGCGTTCACTTCCATCGGCGGGGTTTCTAGTGAAACACACGCCAGACCCGGAATTTTTGTCGAGGTTTCCGTAAACCATTTGTTGCACGTTCACCGCCGTGCCGAGTAAGTTGGAGATGCGGTGAATTTCTCTGTACTCTCGCGCGCGAGGATTTTCCCAACTCTCAAACACCGCGACGACGGCGTTCTCGAGTTGTCTCATCGGGTCTTGTTCAAACGTGGCGCCGTGCGCGTCGTAAATGCCTTTAAACTCGTCGCACAGAGACTTGAGCGTCGCAACGTCGAGTTCGGAATCGTACTTGGCGCCGCGCCGTTCCTTCGCCTTGCCGATCGCCGCTTCGAACTCGCTCTTCGGAAGTTTGGCCACGACGTCGCCGTACATTTGCAACAATCGACGATACGAATCGTACACCCACCTCTCATCGAACCCCGCGTCGACGAGCGCGTCGACGGCGGCGTCCGACAGACCCAAATTCAACACGCTATCCATCATTCCCGGCATGGACGCCGCCGCGCCGCTTCGAACCGACAAGAGCAACGGCGTCCCCGTCAACGAATTCCCCTCCCGAAACATCGTCTTCTTCGCCTCGCGCTCGATGAACGACACCCCATCCGACACCTCCGGCCAGAGCGTCCGTCGCACGAACTCGATCCCGCCCACCTGATACTCGGCGCACGCCGCCGTCGACACGGTGAACCCGCACGGAACGTTCAATCCGAGATTCGCCATCTCGTGCAACCCCGACCCTTTCGATCCGAGCGCGTCCACCATCGCCTTCGATCCCTCCCCTCGACCTCTCGCGAATCGATACACGCGTCGATGATTTTCATCGCGCGCGCGCGTCGCGTCTCGCCCGCCGTCGCCGCTCGACGCGCGCGCGACACCGCGTCCGAAGCACGCACGAGCCGCGCGCCGAACGCCTCCATCGCGCCGCGTCATCGCACTCGCGACGCTCGCGCGCGCGGTCGCTCGGTGCCGACGACACCGCGGGGGGAAATTTGTGTTCGCTCGATGCGGTCGCTCCGACGCCGGTGACGTCGGTCGCGCGCGCATGCACGCGCGGGTATGTCGACGCGCGCGTCAATTCTCGATGAATCATTCGTCGCTTCGTTTTCTCCATCTCCGAGAGAGATGCGTGGATCGACGAGTTGCGTGATGAGCGGTGCGTCATATCGCGACGCGATGGCGCGCGATGGCGGTGACGACGACGCGACGACGATGACGGCGTCCGGGTACGTGCCGTCGTTTGAGGATTTCGATAGCGCGGTGACGAGCGCGCTGGATGCGTTGGACGGTGTGTTCGCGGGCGCGAGCGGTGATGACGGATCGAGCGTGGACGACGAGTGCGCGCGCGCGGCGCGAGCGTGGCGCGAGGCGCGATGGATCGAGGCGAGGGATGCGATCGCGCGCGCGAAGGCGCGGCGCGCGGAGGCGCGAGAGGGGGAACACGAGGCGAAGAGACGGTTGAAGGAACGATTGGTGGCGGAGGCGAGCGACGCCAAGGCGGTGACGCGCGCGCTGACGGAGGAGGTGAAACGGTTGTCCGCGGCGAGAGAGGAGGATTTTGAGGCGATGGACGTCGTGTTTGCCAACGAGTCGTTGTTCTCGGCGCCGGCGCCGGACGATATGTTGGAAAGGGTGGCGGCGTATCGACGCGAGTTGGACGCGGCGCGCGTCGAGCGAGACGCGGCCAAGGCGGCGTCGACGCAGATGGCGGCGTCCGGTGCGGACGCAGAGAAGGCGCGCGCGGCGATGGAGGAGCGCATGCGGGAGAAGATCGATCAGGCGCTTCGAGTGATGGAGGCGAAGAAGAGGGCGGCGGAGAAGAGCGCCGATTCCGCGCGCGAAGGCAAGGCGCAGGCGGAGCAAAAGTTGTCAGAGCTTCAGAGGCGGTACGACGCGGCGCAGAATACATTATTCGATCTCGAGAGCGCGGCGGAGATCGGGGCGGCGCAGATGAAGGCGGAACGAGACGAACTCCACGCGTTGGCCGAAGAATTGAGACGACGCGAGGAGGCGTTGGAAACGGCTGAAAATCGGCAACGAGAAGAGCAGCGCGCCGCCGCGATGGATGAACCGAAAGAAGATATCGATCTGAGAGAGAGACTCGCCGTCAAAGAGCGAATGGTGTCGCAGTTGGCGGCGTCCGTGGAGACCGCCGAGGCGGCGGCCAAGTCTGCGGTCCAGGAGCGAGACGCATCGGCGGCGTCTCTCGGAGCGCAAATCGCGCAACTTCGCGACGAGTTGGTCAAGGCGAGGTCCGAACCATCCAAAGAATCGGCGTCGAAGAATGAGGAGATCGCACAGTTGAAATCGCGCGTAAAGATTCTTCAAGAGATGTCCGGTGTGAACGACGAGGACGATGAAAACGCGTCGACGCACAACGCGTCGACGCACAACGCGAGCGCCACGGCGATCCAGTCGCTTCGCGATAGAAACAAGAAATTGTCCGCGGAGATCACGGTTGCGCGACGCGAGAAAGACGAAGCGACCACCGAGGCGGAGGTTGCGCGCGGTGCGCAACAAGCGGCGGAGCGCAAGTACATCGAGACGGCGGAGATGGTGACGACGCTCGAGACGGATTTGTCGACTCGTTTGACGAGAATCATCGAGGACGCCGCCCCGACGGCAGGAGGCGATTCAGACTTGCTAGCCATTCTCACCGCGCAGCGCGACCGGTTCAAACGTCGCGTGGGCGAGCTTGACGAGCGAACCGCGCGATTGGAGCGCGAAAAAGTGGACGCCGAGGACGCGCGTAAAAAGCTGGAAGCGGATAGCGTGAAACTGTACGAAAAACTGCAGTACGTGCAAAACTACTACTCCAAGCAGGCGCGAGGCGGTAAGACGACCATTTTGCGCGTCGACGCCGAAGGTATCCCCGTCACGGACGACATCGCGTCCGTCCCCGCGCAGTCTCAAAGCGCCAAGAACGCAAGATACTCGTGCGGTGCGGTGACTCTCAACATCGAGAGCGAGCGCACCGCCGCCGCCGTCGACGGAATGCGTCGCCGCGCCGCGCGATACGGCTGTTTCGGCGGCGCCGGCGCCGACGTCGACATACCAGGCGGCGACGAGGGTGGCGTCGTCTCTAGGTACCGTCGCAAATACCTCGCTCGACTCAACCCTTTCGCTCGATTTCGACAAAACGAAAACGACGAATCCGCGGCGGCGCTCCCGATTCACGACCGCATCGGTCTCACTGGCGGTAAAATGTTGATGACGAGTCGTACGACTCGAACATTATTCTCCGTGTACATCATCTTGTTGCACGTCTTCATGTTCTCGCACGCCTTTGGACGCGCGGCGACGTGACGAACCGTTTCGTAGCTCGACGCTCAACAATAGAATAGAATAGAGCCCCCCCCCCACTCTGTGTCGTCGTCGTCGCCGTCTCGAGCATGCGCTCGGCGTCGTCGACGCACGCGGCGAGCGCGACGTCCTCGCGCGCGTCGTTCACCCGCGTCGCGTCGCGTCGCGTCCCCACCGCGCACCGCGCGTGTCGTAACTGTCTTCCTGAAAACGCCGGCGGCGACGTCGCGCCCTCGACGCTCGCGTCACGCGCGCGTCGCGGCACCGAAAACTGGCTCCGCGATTGGATCGTCGGTATGAATCTGTGCCCGTTCGCGAAACCCGCCATGACGTCAACGTTCGCGATCGAGACCGTGGGCGCCGGGGCGAGAGAGAGCGGCGAGTACGCGAGAGTCGTCTCGCGAGAGATTTCGCGTTTGATGGCGTGTTCGTTCGGTGAACCGGCGACGACGCTCGTCGTGTTCGAGAACGGGTGCGAGGACGATTGGTCGTCGTTCATGGACGGGGCGGTGCGCGAGGCGGAAGCGCTGTGCGAAGAGATGACGGACGGCGAGGTGACGGTGGTGCCGTTTCATCCGCGGGCTGAATTCGACGGCGAGAGCGCGTGCGGGAATTACACGTCGAGGAGTCCTCTGCCCACGGTACATTTACTTCGAGCGGTGGACGTCGACCGCGCGGAGACTTCGTGGTATCGAGACGAGGACAGGGAGGACATTCGCGAGCGAAACGTAGAGTATCTCTCGGCGACCGGGTTGACCGAGCTGAAGCGATTATTCGCGCGTCTGTATGAAACGTGACGACGCGAGGCGTGGGAGATCGAGGTGCGCTCGACATCGGCTATGAATGAATGTAACAATACACTGTGAGCTATTTATCTATGCGCGCCGCCGCGCGATGGGACGGACAAGCGCGCGCTCACGTCGATTGATGAATCTCTCCCAAAGACTCGAGCGCCACCTTGGCCGTATTGTTGATGACGTGAAACCGCGCCGGTCCGAGATGTACGCCCCCGTACCACCTCGATACGACCACGACGACGTCCCTCGCGTCCGCGAGCACGAGCAAACGCAACAACCGTCCACCCGCCGCGGTCTCCCCGTCGTCGTCGTGGTCTTGATAAAACGAACCGTCGGGACGCGACACGCGATACGCGAGAATATTATGCGTCGCCGCGCGCACTTTTCGCGACTCGTTCAAAATATCCATCACGATCTCCACCTCCTCCACGCTCTCGACGCCTCGACACACGTGCGCCTGAAACACGCTCTTCTTCTCCGTCACCGGTGCGTGACTCGTCAATCGCCGTCGCACGGCTTCTCGCCTCTCGTCTCTCTCCTCCGTCGTCGCCG
>Ga0181572_10001792_pt1 | contig 15605 bp, 9 predicted proteins | sample 101ome_26_FD_133004 | JGI IMG/M metagenome (GOLD analysis project Ga0181572, IMG submission 133004) | Coastal salt marsh microbial communities from the Groves Creek Marsh, Skidaway Island, Georgia - 101408AT metaG (megahit assembly) | ecosystem: Environmental > Aquatic > Marine > Intertidal zone... | reverse complement strand
AAGCTCAGGCGGCTCTGTCAGGGGATCTATCCCCTCGATGGACACGCTTTATGACAAGAACAAGCCGCTTTTCCTCTTCCGCGATGTCGTGGCTTCGGAGAGGCAGAACCTGTTCGTCAAGAAACTGCAATTGTGCTCGTACACGTTCGACTTCACGGACCCCACAGCACACGTGAGGGAGAAAGAGATCAAGCGCCAGACGCTTTTGGAGTTGGTGGACTACGTCAACCAGGGTCAGGGGAAATTCACGGAGGCTGTTTTCGAGGATATTTCGTACATGCTCGCGCAGAACCTCTTCAGGGGACTGCCACCATCCAACCATGAGATCACTGGGAACGCGGCAGGCGACAACTTTGACCCGGAAGAGGAAGAGCCCACTCTTGAGCCATCGTGGCCGCACTTGCAGATCGTTTACGAATTCTTGCTGCGATACGTAGTCTCCAACGAGGTGGACGCTAAGATCGGGAAGAAGTACATCGACAATACCTTCGTTCTCAAGCTCCTCGAGCTCTTTGACGCAGAGGACCCGCGCGAGCGCGATTATCTCAAGACGATCTTGCACCGGATCTATGGAAAATTCATGGCACATCGACCCTTCATCAGGAAGGCCATCAACAACATATTTTACAGGTTCATTTACGAGACGGAGAGGCACAACGGTATCGCGGAGCTGCTTGAGATTCTTGGAAGTATCATTAACGGTTTTGCACTCCCCCTGAAAGAGGAACATAAGATTTTCCTTCAGCGCGCTCTCTTGCCGCTGCACAAACCGAAGTGCGCGGCTATGTATCACCAACAACTGTCTTACTGCATCACTCAGTTCGTGGAAAAGGATCCACGACTCGCGGATACTGTACTCCGAGGATTGCTGAAGTACTGGCCTGTCACAAACAGCCAAAAGGAGGTCCTGTTTCTCGGGGAATTGGAGGAAGTGTTGGAACTCACGCAGGCAGCAGAGTTTGTCAAGACTATGCTTCCCCTGTTCCGGCGAATCTCGGTGTGCATCAATTCTTCGCATTTTCAGGTTGCAGAACGTGCGCTGTTTCTGTGGAACAATGATTACATCGTGAATCTCGTGGCGCAGAACAGGCACGCTTTGCTTCCTGTGTGCTTTGGAGCGTTCGAGCGAAATGCGCGAAATCACTGGAACTCGGCAGTGGGTGGGCTTACGATCAACGTGCGGAAAATGCTCATGGAGATGGATCAGGAGCTTTATGAGGAGTGTCAGAAACAATGGGAGGAAGAGGAATCACAGTCGCGGGTGAAGGAAGAGAATCGGCAGCAGAACTGGAAGAAGATAGACGCGCTTGCGGCAAAGGCCGCTTGATCTTAGATCTTTTTTCAGCGGGGGGGAGTGAACGGTTAGCCTTTAGACATTCCTTTTGAGGTGCAGATTGGAAATTTGCATATAGGATCCTATGATGATGATGATTATCACGAGCACAACGAATCGTTTCGACTCTTTTCCTTGCAATAGGACAACACGTAGGTTTAGATCAGAGGTAGAGCTAGAGCTAAGAATTTTCACACGAGCCACCAAGCACTCCGCAAAGCACTCTTTTCACACGACGCGCCTTGTCAGCGATTTGGTGGAAGGTGTCCTCGCCTTCGGAATGCCACCCGTCGGCGGTTCATAAGGTTTCATCTTCATCGCAGACGGAGGGTTCATGCCCCAGTCTTTTGCCGAGAGCAGCTGCAGGTTGGGATCGGAATGAACAAACCTCCCTCCTGAAGTTGAACTTGAGCCCCCACGCGCCAAGGATCTAACCGCCGGCAGACCACCTCGGGCCGGTGCAGATGACTGTGCACCTGCCGAGTCCATGTATTCTCGTCTTCCCATGTTCTGTGATGTGGACGACAGTGGAGGACCAGATTTTGCACCACCACCTTGGCGGAGGGTCACACCCTTGGCCATCTTCATACTCTCCATCGCGCTCGGCTGCCCACTCTCCCGTGGCTGGATGTAGTCCACCTCGTTCAGCCGACTGGCCCGGAGATCCTTTATTCTCCTTGCACTCGCCTCGGCTGATGTCTCCTTCTTCTCCATCACTTTCACTTTCATCCCAACCGCGAAAGCTGGCATCCTCTCCGGGTCTAATTTGTTCACGAGGACCAGCTCGCCGTTATGATCGTATCCATAATCCCGTCCGCGCATAGACTTTTGCATGGCGTCAAGCTGTCGCAGCTCCTGCTGGTCCTTCTGCAACTGCAGCTTTTGCATCTGTTGCACCACTCGTCTCGCTTCGATTTCTTCCCGAAGCCGAAGTTCTTTTTCGAGCGCCTCACCGGACAGCCTGGGTTTCCGCTTTGGCTTGGGAAGCTCGCGTGCGGTGACGTAAGACTTCCTCGGAGCAGATGTGGAGGACAGTCTCGCATCGCCACCAGTTTTGCTCAACATGGACGCGGAACTAGTCCTTGCCGCCGAGGCCCTAGGTGCACCCATGGTAGCTCCGAGCTTGTTGATCGGTCTGAGCGACGGGTGCAGTTCATCTTGCTTTGTCTCCCTTTGCCTTCTCCTCGACCGCACAGTCCCTCTGGCCCAAGCATCGATGGGCCCGGGGACGTGCTCCTCGTCAGGGAACCAGCTACCGATGGTCTCTTCAGATTCAGTCGCAGGACTCCGCGTGGAGAAGCTTTCTCGTTCGAGGAAGGTCATGTCAACCACCGCGAGCGAATCCTTGAGTGCCTCTCGCACGGCGTACCCTACCACTTTTCTCTGTAGCTCTGACGCGTCGAGGTGCGCGTTGACTCTTTCCACAATTAGCTCGAGGACATCCTGGACGCACTCCTCTCGCTCCTCCACCTCGCGGTCCTCCGCGAGAAGGTCGTCCTCGTCGTCGATGTCCGCGATGTCTTCCTCCTCGCTCATCGCGCGCGTTCAAAGCGATGGAAAGTTCGCGGGGGCCACGCGCTGAGACTTCTACCACCGCCCATAACGGGAGGATGATTTCTAGCGTCGCAGACGGTGTCGAATCTAAGGGTCTATTAACTCCTCATCACGACAGACAACAGACGGATGTGTGGTCTATACCAGACTAGCTCGGGACGGAAGCGAGAGTTGTCGAGGCGGCGGAATACTTTTATATCGGCTTTGCAGACGCGGCGGACCCTCTTTCACCGCCGCTCGACCGTCAGCAGAGGTCGACGCGAGCGCGCTTGGCGTCTCGATCGGAAGCTAATCGGTCGTCATGCCGCCGTATGCCGGAACTTTCGCCAAGCCGGAGAACGCGCTGAAGCGTGCGGTGCGTTTTCCGGCGGTTGGCGCCGCCCGGTAAATCTCAAACCCTGGTGGGGGCTGTCGATTTCCCCCGTCGGTGTGCTGATCCCGCCTACCCCCCCGACCTTTGTGTTTCTGCAGGAGGAGTTGATCCACGTTGGTCAGCCGCATGCTGCGCTTCAGGCCCTTCACGATGTTATCACGTCGAAGCGTCACCGAACTTGGCAGAAGGTGCTGGAGACGATCATGTTTAAGTACGTCGAGCTCTGCATCGAACTGAAGAAGGGGCGCCTCGCGAAGGACGGCCTCATCCAGTACAGGATCGTGTGCCAGCAAGTCAATGTGAACTCGCTCGAGGAGGTCATTAAGCACTTTCTGAAGCTTGCGACGGAGAAGGCGGAGTCTGCGCAGGCCGCAGCCGCTGCCTCTGCCAGTGATGCTGCTCTCGCGGTCGGTGATCTCGAGGCTGAGAACACCCCTGAGAACCTCATGCTGAAATCTGTCTCGTCTGAAAGTGAGAAGGACCGCGCTGATCGCGAAACTGTGACACCCTGGTTCAAGTTTCTCTGGGAGGCTTATCGTACTATCCTCGAAATCCTCCGCAATAACAACAAGCTGGAGGCCTTGTACGCCATGACGGCGAACCGGGCTTGCGCGTTTTGCGTTGAACACAAGCGCACTACCGAGTTCCGGCGCCTGTGCGAGATCATGCGCAACCACCTCGCAAACCTTCAGAAGTACAAGGATCAGCGTGATAGGCCCGACATGACCCTCCCGGAGACGCAACAGTACTACCTCGAGACTCGGTTCGAGCAGCTCAAGGCGGCGGCGAAGCTCGAGCTGTGGCAAGAAGCGTTCCGAACGATCGAGGACATCCACGGCTTGACAATAATCCTGAAGCGCTCGCCGAACCCGAAGATGATGGCCACGTATTTCGCCAAGCTCACGAAGGTGTTCTGGGTGTCTGAGAATTACCTTTACCATGCCTATGCTTGGTACAAGCTATTCAACCTCAGCAAGACGTACAACCGCAACCTTACTCCCGAGGATCTCAAGGCGATGGCGTCCACAGTTCTTCTCTCAGCGGTTGCCATCCCTCCGTACGAGTCCCGCACCTCTGCCAGTCCTTCCTTGCAAGAGCTGGACATTGCGAAAGAGCGCGACGTTCGCATGGCCACTCTGCTCGGATACACGCTCGATCCGAAGCGTGATCCGCGTGAGGTGCTCTCTCGAAAGGCTCTCCTCAGCGAGCTCATCTCAAAGGGCATCCTCTCTCTCGTGTCTACCGAGGCGCGTCAGGTTTGGGCGCTCTTTGAGAAGGAGTTCCACCCTCTGGATATGTGCAAACACGCGCAGACCGTGTTCACTACGCTCAGCCCCGAGGCTGTGGAGCTGTCTGCGGCCAGCCCCATTCCTTCGATTGAGTTCGCGCAGTTCCTCCCGCGCATGCGCAGCCTTGCCGTCGTGCGCATGCTTCAGCAATCTTCCCAGGTGTTCCAGACGATGAAGCTCAAAACGCTGCAAAAGAATGTGCCGTTCCTCGAGTTTTCACAGGTTGAGCGCATCCTTGTCGATGCTACCAAGGGCGGTGCCGTCTCTGTGCGCCTCGACCACCAGAATCAGTGTGTGCGATTCGAGGGCGATCAACTTGAGAGCAACAACATCAAGAACCACCTCTCGACCATGGCGAAGAAGCTCAAGAATGCAATCGGGATGATGTATCCTGAAGCTCCTCAGCCTTCATCGAAGATCAACATTTCTGAACTTTTGGCTAAGGTGGAGAATGAGCACAAGCTTGCTCTTGCGCGCAAGGTTATCATTGAGCGTCGCAAGGAAGAGCAGGAGCGTATTCTCCAGGAGCAGGAGCGCGAGATCGAGGAGGCACGCGCCGCTGCGCAGAAGTTGCATGAGGAGAACGAAGCGAAGCGTCTCGAAGAGGAGCGTCGCACGCGCGAGGCAACCCGCATCCGTCAGGAGATGGAGGAGAAGGAGAAGCAGGAAGCGCTCGCACTCCTCGCCGAGGCTGAGAAGCGCAACAAGGGAAAGAAGGGTTTCAAGATCAAGCTCGAAGAGGGCCAGAAGCTCGACAAGCGCAGTCTCATGGAAGATGCTATCAAGGAACAGATCAAGGAGCGTCAGGACATGGAGCGAAAGCTTGTGCGCCTCGCGAAGATGATGGATCACCTTGAACGAGCCAAGCGCGAGGAGGAGGTTCCTCTTATTGAAGCGGCATACAAAGTCAAGATGACGGAAGACGAGCAGTATCACAAAGAGATGCAGCTTCAGAACGCAGAGAAGCACCGAAAGGCGTGGGAGACGAACGTCGAGGAGAAGAAGCGCCTTGCCAGAATGGCTGACGATAAGGAGTCTTTCTCCTCGGCCATCATTTCGCGCCGATCTGAGGAGTTCGAGGCTCTCCGCCTGGAACGCGAGGAGCGTATTAACGAGCTGCGCACGCTTCGCAAGGCCGAGCGCCAGCTGGCTCGCCGCAGGGAGTATGTTCGCCGACTCCAGCAGATTGAGGAAGAGGCAAAGACTGCTGCTGCCGATGCTGAGCGGGAGCGCCGCGAGGAAGAGGAGCGCGCGCGGAAGGCTGCTGAGCGGGAGGAGGAGGACCGCCGCCGTACCTCCGAGCGCGATGCGCCTCGTCGCTTCGAGGCCAGCCGAGGTCCCGAAAGGTACGACGACAGAAGGGGCGGTGGAGGCGATCGCTATGAGCCCCGTCGCGGATACGACGACAGAAGGGGTGGCGATGACCGCGGCGGCGATCGTTACGAGCCCAGGCGTGGTGGCGATCGTTACGAACCCCGTCGCGGCGGTGATCGCTACGAGCCCAGGCGTGGGGACGATCGTGGCGGCGGTGATCGCTACGAGCCCAGGCGCGGCGGTGATCGCTACGAGCCCAGGCGCGGCGACGATCGCGGCGGCGGCGATCGTTACGAGCCCAGGCGTGGAGACGATCGCGGCGGTGGCGATCGTTACGAGCCCAGGCGCGGCGACGATCGCGGCGGTGGCGATCGTTACGAGCCCAGGCGCGGCGACGATCGCGGCGGTGGCGATCGTTATGAGCCACGTCGCGGTGGCAGCGGCGGTGGAGGAGGAGGCGGGGGCTCTCGCTGGTGACCCGGCGGCGCTCACTTTTCAGCTTTCCTCACTGCTATCGTAGAACTGAAGTGTTACAGAAAGCTGCCTACGGCAATCCCGCCTCTTCTGCACTAAACAAATATCGCTCCCAACGATCAATCAAAAGCTTCTCCCATGTATTTCTCTCCTCTTCTTCCATTGCTTCTGTGACCAACAGCAAAGCGAAGAACACAGCAGCCTCAAGCCACGTCAACGGCTCGAACAGACGAGTTTCTACCTCGATTTCTCGCATCACAGATTCACCTAAGCCAGCCGACTCACAGTACACGGCGAGGAAGTCAGCGAAACAGCTTGCGTTGAAGCTCTCCGGGCTCGTGCGGAACAACTTCATCAAGTCAAAACCTCTGTAATTCGGTCCCGCGAGCTCCAAGTCAATTAGTTGCAACTCCACTGGATCTTCTTGAACGAGCATTATGTTGGATGGCTTGAGGTCACCATGCGCAAGGACGATGGACTTTTGCCTTGTCCTCAGGAAGTGCTCCATCCTATCTGCCTCGCTTCGCAAGTCCGCTAGGTTGACCGTCTTAGGCAAGACTTCGAGTCTGTTTGATTTTCCGATCTGCCCGAGCATGACACGCAGCCATTTCCACACCAGAGGCTCGTTAGCGTCGAACTCCAAAGGAATAGGAAGAGCATGAAATTTGGCGACAAGTTTTGCAGCAGCGACCCCGATATCGCGACGGGTGTGCATGTCGTTCTCTTCCAGGATACGCCCAGAAACGAACGTGTGCGAAATCCCCTCCGATGTATTGAAGCGAACAGCGGGTCCAAGCCCCGCGTTGCGAACCTGTTCATCGATCACCCCCCTTTGCCGCGGCTCTGTGCGCAAAAGCGAGAGCTCGCTGTACAACTTCACCACTTGCCTGTCTTGCTCTGCCTTGACGAGGTACACGCTGTTGCAAAAGCCACTGGACAACTCCTCGATTTCAAATTCGGATTCATCGCTAGCATCGATTATCCTACGAATACTCATACGTGCTTCTGCATCTTCTGTCTGACCCATCCCGCCCCAACATACTGTCGCTCGGGATTTGCTCGCCCGGAAACGTTTAGAAGTCGCATGCCGATAATATTCGCGGTGGGTATTTCTCAAAGGGCACAACACCCTCCCCGGACATGCCACGCTCACTGTCCCCATGAGAACATCTATTGAAGTACCCTCGTATCCAGTAACAATCGGAAGGAGACTGCGCAGGCAGAAGTGAGTTATATTAGCCGCAACCTCAAGCATATCCTCCCCGAAGGGAATACCTCAGTTGACGACGGACCCCGTGGGCAAAAAGCGCAGTTTGGCCACCCGAATCCGACTGGTCGGAATAAACTTGGTGCGCTTTTTGTGGACACCGGCACCTGTTCAACGACTTTTCGTTCACCTCGAAAAAGCGCACCCTCGGGACCGAGCTTGACAGAGAGAGCGAGACGGCATGCAGGGGATTACGAACGCGAATGGCGTGGCGCTGGGATCAGGGCTGAGGTTTGGCACTGGATCTTCTGCTCGTCGCTGTGCATGCTTTCGAGGGACTACAGTCGTCGCCCGCAATGGGACCAGGAGGAGAGCCGTCCAGCGCGCGACTCCTGGTCGTCATAAATATCTTAGCCTCTCCATTCGCGCGGCGCAGACGTACGTCCAGTGTGCATCTTCCGTTGATATCGCAGATGACTAATAGTGCACGATGCTGACATTAATCTCAATGTTCGCAGCGGGGCAAAAAGAAGCATGACACCCCAAGAAGCCCTTAAGGAGTTCTCGCGGCCTCATACCATTCTGGGAACCATCGTGCGTCCTTGAGTCTTTCCTCAGAAGCGTGCCTTTCCAGGTGCTGACTGTTCTCCCGTCTTTCTCTTCCGGTACAGGTGAGCGTATCCTCGGTGACTCTGATGGCGTGGCAGTTTGGTCACGTCTTGGAGATGCATTCCGTCATCTTGGCGGCGAAGCAGGCGGCGCAGGCAGTGCTGGCTGCGGTGCTGATGAACGTTTCCATCGTCGGAATCAATCAGGTCTACGACAAAAAACTTGACCGGGTGAACAAGCCGTACTTGCCGATGGCAAGCGGCGCATTCAGCACAGATACGGCGCTGACGGTCATCGCGGTATGCACGACGCTGAGCTTCGTGATTGGCGTTTGGAGTGGTTCGAGCGCCTTGATGTGGGCTCTTGTCATCAGCTTGGTGCTTGGCATTGTGTACTCGGTTGACTATCCTGGGCTTCGATGGAAACGGTCCCCTGTCCTTGCTGCTTCGTGCGTTTTGTTTGTCCGCGCCATCATCGTCCAGCTCGGATTCTTCGCACACGCTCTCGGTCGGGGTTTGACAGACTTCAATTTTCCGATCAATTTGTGGTGCGCGATATGTTTCATGACGGTGTACGGAGTCGTCATTGCGCTCTTCAAAGACTTGCCTGACGTTGAGGGCGACTTGAAGCAGAATGTGCGAACGCTGAGCGTGCGACTTGGACCAACGTTTGTGTTCAACCTGTGTCTCGGACTTCTCTCGATGGCATACGCGACCGCGGTGGTGATGGGATTCACGCACTCGTCGACCCCGGTTTCACTCGTCGTAGGAGTCATTCACTCGGTCGTACTCGTCACTCTTTTGGCAGCTTCTCGTCGCGTCAACATCTCGTCAAGCACGTCACTGTACGACTTCTACATCCGCTTCATCTGGAAGGCTTTCTATCTCGAATACTTCTTGTTGCCCTTCTGTTCCTTCGTTTGATCAAGCGATGGAAGAGAACAAAGTGAGAAGGCATCCAGATACATTCTTCTGATATGATATTACCTTTAGCTATCGATAGATAAAATGTCAGAAGTCTTTGACGCAATGAACATGCAAACAGTCACTTTCTGCCCCCAAAAGCGTCCTGAACGAAACCATTCCCGAAAAAGAGGAGCTCATCAAGAATGTCCTCAGCTTCAGGCGGTGCTGGTGGCGTAAAATCACCGAGAGGGTCGAAATCGGCAAGAGAAGCAGATAGCTGCGCGTCATAATGCTGCGCTTTTGGCTTGAGCGCTACCCCGATGAGATCCCCACCGTATTTATCAGCAAAGAAGAGGGCCGTCCCCCCAAATCGGCGCTCAGCATCTCGGAGAAAGCATCTTAGGGGGTCGAACCCAATCATCATTGCTTCACGAGCTTTATCGGGTCCACGGTTTAGCACCTTCTCCGGGATTTTCGCTAGCTGTAAGCCTTTTCTACTTCCATGCTCTGCCTGCTCAAAGCTTTCAGGATCAACACCAAGCTCTTTTACGAGTCTGCGTTTGACTTGCTTAGCAGTGAATAACGCATTGTCAGGAAAGGGTAAAGCATTTCTTCGGACTTTGAGCACGATGTCATAATGCGTCAGCGCCGGCGTGAAGATCGACTCCCACGCTGAGTTGTCACCTAGAAGTGCGCCACTGAAAGCTTCAACTTGCGACCCACCAGTACTGCCTTGAAGAAGGGCCTTCAGACGCTCAGAGGCTCGCAAGGCGAGCGCCTGAGCGCGCTTCAATACCACAGCGACAGGACGATTGTGTGTCCATACATCTCCATCTCCATCATACGGCGTCCAGATGCACATCGCCGGAGAGTGCGGGTCATCCATCTTTTTCTCCAAAGTTTGCATAATTTCGGAAGTGACCTCCTCCTCTGGATCCACGAACAGCGGTAATACGTTCCACGGGTGGCATGCGAGGAGGTCCAAAAACCGCAAAAATGCTACCTCCCGTGATGTTGGTGGTAATGCAGAGCCTGGATGAAGGAACAGATACCCGACGAGAAGCTCAACGACATCATCGACAAGGTGGGGCGAAAGCATATGTCCCGCGATCCAACGTTTCGCCACCTGAACTGCTGGGCCAAAAACGGGAAACCTGGCAGCGATTGTGGCAACAATACCAGCATGTGCAGCTCGCATGATGAGATTCCTTTCAGCACTTTCGTTGTTTGAGCCGCTTGCAGAAGAATTGATGTGCATGCGGAACGCAAACCCCTCGTGCAATATGTCGATTGCCTCTTCTGCGACAATTGACGGTGTGCCATAACTCGATCGAAGTTGCTCTGCAATCTTCAAAGCCATGGCAGATTTTGTTTTGTTGATTGCGATGTGGTTTTCGGGCCACCTACCGCTTCCCTCTAGTTGCACAAGCACATCCAAGGGTTTCGGACACACAGGAATATCCTCGTCAGTCCGTCCCAAGCCGATTCCGGCACCGAAAGCCAACTGATGTGGTTGCGGGGGGAAGGGATCTGTACCACGAAACGCAGAACTCATCGGTTGGACGTTGATCACTTTCAGGGGCACTTCCTTGAGCGCCTTCAGGCGCTTCGTGAGCCTGTCCAAGCTCTGAAGCAACGCAGTGGGCGAGGATTCTTTTGAGTTATCCTCCGGAAGTGTGCCTTTGCCTTGCAACGCAGGATCAAGCAAGCTGCAACTCCAATCTACGGTTTCAGTCATCCCAAGATTCCGTTTGAGTGTATGCTCGATCGCCAAGGCTGGAATGTGATGACGCTTGTTCACAGGAATCGTGTCCCAGACTACCGATTCACATATCCGTCCATCTTTGAATCTGCGAAGCTCTGCACGGTCTCCCCAGAATTCGCGAAACTCTTTCGCGAGCGTATCATCATCCGAGCTGGGACCAATATCAACCAGCCTCGAAGCGTTCTCCGGATCGAGAACTACACCAACCCAGAGTTTACAGAGGTTCTCTGCGATCGTAACACTTGCACCAACTGGGCTTTTCCGTTTTTTTGTCGAAGGGGCAATCACTTCGACAACAGGTCGCACATCAGAACCGTTCACGAATGGCTGATGCTGCACGCGAATCAGCTTCGATCTTGATCCCAGCGCTCGGCTGGCTATACTGTAGGCACGAGCCTCGACACCACGCCAGGTAACTACGTCATCATCGCAGGCGCCAGACGGTGCTATGTCATCTTTCATCAAGCCGATGTGAAGATGCATATCGTACCGAACTGCAGGACACATCGATGCCAAGTACACTTGCTCGAACGCTGTTCTTTCTCCGCGCTCGAGAATGGCTACTGATAATGCGGCCTCATGTGTGAATTCTGCGATGGCGCTCTTTGACACCCGAGCAGCGATGTTCACGTTCCCGCATGGCCCAAGAAATACAAGCGGGAACGCGCGTTTCCACTGTGTCAAATTGCTCGGACCTCCCGCACAAAACCCAGCGGCAAAGACGTTTGGGTCTGAAAGCAGCGTGAGCGCTCCCTTCACAAGCTGCCTCGCGTCCATGAGCGGGTTCAGCTTACCGCCTGTTGTCACAAAGTGCGTCATGAGCATCGAGAGTATGAAACCCGTAAATCCATCCGGGGCACCAAGAATGCCCCGACGCACTGCCCAGACTTTCAACAGCACGCAGGCGTCTTCCAAGAACTCTATCTCCGCGGCGGCATCCTGCAGATAGTTCATGTGCTGCGTGACGAAGAGATCCTCCATGATAGATTGGTTGTAATGCGGACTGAATGCACGTTCACCCTCGTTCCCTTCGAGATGCCGCAAGTTGGACTTATTTGGGTGAAGACGAGCCGCAGGAAAGGTATCCGAGGGAGCAGTAAGAATTACCCGAAGACAGACGTCGTCAAACTTCTTCGCTTTGACGAGAAGGCACGGCTTGCGAATATCAGCATGGTGTGATGAGCTCGAGACATTCGCGACCCAGTCTGCGCGGGTGATATGACGCTGCAGCACTTGAAGGTATGCCAGCCGTTTTGCGTGATACCTGTGATCGAGGAAATCCTTTTCCAGGTAAAATTCCTTTGGCACCTCCACGATGACGTCTGCAACAGTCACACCAGCACCGGATGAGATTTTCAGGCATCCACCGGTAGCAATGCTACCACCCGTGCATATGCGATTAGGAGCTCGGAAAGCGATATTTTTTGCCGAATCCTTCCCCGTTGAGAAGTGAGGCGCCGGGGTGAATTTTAAGTCCTGCGTTGGAATGTCTGCGAGAGAAGATCGAAGGTTGTATTGGTCAGAAGAGCCTAAAACACGAGAGAACCTGTCTCTTCATCATCCATGCGAGCTCGCTGGTCTCAGGCATATGCTTGTCATTTTAGCTTAATCGTCATGAGGATAGTCTGTTCTCAAAGATTAATTTGCTTGCATCACCGACCAGCTGAGGTTGCACGAGGACAGAAAAGTTACAAGGGAAAAACACGGATCATCGGAAGGAACGAGCAACGAGCCGAGCTAACGGTGACGGGAAAATCGAATGATATCCTCAGCCATATGCTTGTCATGTTGTGTGTACTCTTCACCAGGATAGTCAGTTCTCAAAGATTATAGTAGCATCACCGGATCGAAATCACACGGGCCGGGCCGGGCCAAGACGGGGAAGAAAGCTGCAGAGCGCCAACAGGTTCCGACGACAGTGCCGTCACGAAGTGAGGCGTGTGTCGACCACGAGCATGTCGAGAGAGCCATACCTTTGAGCGTATCACTCAGTTTCTCCACGAGATTGCTAGTGACGCCACGCATAGCTCGAGAAAGGGCTGACTCATCAAGGAGAGCCCTGAGCAGTTCCTCATCGAGTGTGTCGGCAGGCATTTCCACTCGAACACGATTTGAGACGAAAGGGCGCGAGCCGTCGTCGAACTCTTGCTGCGCGTTGCGCTCAAGAAGATGCACTAGCTAGCTGCTGACTTGCTCGAATCTTAGTGAGTCAGCATCCCGTCGCTCGATTTCTGGAGAGCGACGATCGATGGTGATGAGAGCTTGTGTCACGCGGAGCCCTCGGCGTACCGCCGCCGCCGCCGCTCTTTTCCGAGAAATCAACTATGCGACGCGCCCCGCCCGCCCCCCGCGTGTGCAGGCAGCAGGAGCCAAGGAGGACACAACTTTTAGCTTTTCGGCTTTAGAAGCCGAGCGACAACCTTGGTTTCTCACTGTGGGGGGAGGGGTCACGCGTGGGGAGGGACGAGATGAATCCCCTTACACAGATCAAGAATACGCAGAAAGCGACCCTGAGCGAGGTGCGCCAGGGATTGAGCGAGAGCGCGTCGTGGCACGCCAAGTTTAAAGACTCGGCGTACATCTTCGCTGGCGGGCTCTCCTTCGATCTCACCGAGGGCGACATCCTCGCCGTCTTCTCGCAGTACGGCGAGATCGTGGACGTCAATCTGGTGCGCGCCGAAGACACGGGTAAGCCGAAGGGTTTTGCGTTCATCTGCTACGAGGATCAGCGCAGCACGGTGCTTGCCGTGGACAACCTGAACGGTGCCAAGGTGCTGGGGCGAACGATACGCGTGGAGCACGTGGAGGATTACAGGTTGAAAGACCCAGACGCGGCGAAGAAGAAGGAATGGAAGTGCGCGTGTGGGGCGGAGAACTTCAAACAGAGGGATAACTGTCATAAATGCGGCGGACCCCGCCCGGAGGCAGAGGACCAGAGTGAAGATGCGGGGGCAACAGCGAGGCTGGGTGAGCCGCCATCGTCATCCAACGCGCCCGGTGACGCCCTCGGTAGAGAGCCGTGGGAGGGAGCAGCATTCAACGCAAGTGCAGCCGCTGACGAGGACGATGCTATGCTTCGGGAACTGAAGGCGAGGAAGGAAGCCGCGATGGCTCGCGCGAAGGCTGCGGCAGAGGGTCTCCCGCTACCAGGCGCAGATCCGCTGAAGGAAGCTAAGGCTGAGGCCAAACGAGCGAAGAAAGATGCAAAGCGCATGAAGAAGGAGGCAAAGCGGGCGAAAAAGGAGCACAAGAAGCGTAAACGCGACGGTAGCCCAACAGGTGACGGACTCGGTGCGAGCAGCAGTAGCGAAGAAGAGGAAGGCATCATAAAATAAAACCTAGCACCACGCCTCTACTCTTAATCGCCCCGCCTCAGGTGTGCCGCGTAGTTCGCACAAGCGATGGAAGTAAACGATTCACCTTCCTGGTAGTTCTCGATGCCCCCTACGAAGTCGAGAATCGTCAGCCCTCCACGCGTCAGGCAAAGCACTGGAGCCGATACTTTGTCGATGCTGAGCGCATTAGACACGACGCTCGTCACTGTATTTGGCGATGCGAACAGTATCGCGGTACCCGAACCACGAAGAGACTTCATGGTCTCGTCGATTGAACTCGACGAAGACGTTGGCTCGTCGTGTCCCAACAGCGCCGCAACCTTCGTGGCTGCGTCGGAGGCGGATAGCGTCCCGTCGTGCTGTATCAAAGTCAATGTCTCGTCGCGTAGTATGCCCGCCACCGCCACCCAAACCTCGTCGTTCTCGTCTTCATTAACGTTTTGTCCGTCGCTCGCGCAGATGAGCACCGCGCGACTTTGTGATCCGTCTGCATTACCACGAAGCGGCGACGCTGGCGTTTGATTCAACTTTTCGAGTGCAACCCCACCATTTGTTGAAAACGCAAACGTGGTGAGTCCGCAGTTGCTCTGAACGAGGCGGCGGAAATACCCCGGCCCGAGCCCCAACGCGTTGCCTATCATCGCCTGAATCACTGCGTTGTGGGCCACCACGAGCACATCCTTCCCGTCGCTCGCGAGCACGTGTTCCCAGCATGCGCCCCCGCGCGTCCAGAGCTCGCGCACGGGAAAGTGTCCGTCAATCTCAAAGTTTGATGGGTCCACCTTCCACGCCGCGTACGCGTCGCCAAACTTCGCCTTGCCCTCCGCCTTCAGAAGCCCTTGGAACGAATACAGGTCTATCTCGCGCAGCTCCCACAAGTCTCGCAGCTCAGCCGAGCGATCGTCCCATATCACTTCCGCGGTTCGGCTGGCGCGATTCAGGGGGCTTCGGAAACCCAAGTCGAAAGGGTACCCTCGCAACGCTTCGCGCGTCATCTCTGCCTGGCCCTCGCCTTTCGCCGTCAGCACGGAGAAGTCCGAACTCCCCTGAATACGACCCTCCTGGTTCCAAGTGGATTGTCCATGTCGCACGAGTGTCACTCTCTTGTCCGACTGCACGCGAGGAATCCCGCAGGCGACGTGCGAGCTGCGACGCGCGCGACGGGGAAGAGTTCCCGACGGCACCCTTCGCTCCGTCTTTCGGAAAAAGAGGAAGGCCTCAGCATACTTTAGCGTTGGGGCGGAACTCGTCAACGGCGATGACGCGGCAACGGAGCGAGAGACGACTGTCATGAAGCGAGCCCTTTAAACAATGCGCGAGGACGCGTATCTTCCCCGCGTGCTAGCCAGAGTGGGCACAGACTATAACAGAGAGAGAGACTCTAAAAGTCCCACTGATCTCTGAAGTACTGAACTTGGACTGGCAATTCTGTCTGTGACTTAATGTT
>Ga0181572_10001788_pt1 | contig 15611 bp, 8 predicted proteins | sample 101ome_26_FD_133004 | JGI IMG/M metagenome (GOLD analysis project Ga0181572, IMG submission 133004) | Coastal salt marsh microbial communities from the Groves Creek Marsh, Skidaway Island, Georgia - 101408AT metaG (megahit assembly) | ecosystem: Environmental > Aquatic > Marine > Intertidal zone... | reverse complement strand
GGGCGAGACGCGCGTGGTCGCGTTTTTCGTCGCGCGCGATGGCGTGTTCGGTCGCGCTCGCGGTCGTTTTTGGATGGACGGTGGACGCGAGCGACGACGCGGGACAACGCATGAACGCCGCGATGAGACTCGTCGTCGGAGGCGCCGCGGTTCGACGAACGGTGGAGGTTCGAGACGAGAAAGAGTTTTATTTCGACGTGCAGACGTCCGGTGCGGATGTGGTGGTGGAGCTGTGGCGAGACACGGGGATACCGATCGTGTATTTAGAGAAGGAGGACGCGCAGTGGTCGCGACTGGTGGACGCGTTTCCGGTGGCGGGCAAATCGGACACGTGGTCGGATTTCCCGCTACCGGGTGCGGCGCCGTACGGAACGTACGGGTCGTACGGGTACCTGAGCGATCACAGGACGATGAAGATCGTCGGCGCGGACGCGGGACGGTATTGGTTGAAGATTACCAACGTGCAAGAGGTGTCCCGAGCGACGGGCACGGTGACGTACTCGAAGCCCGCGAGGTTCGATCTCAAGGTTCGATCGACGGATGACGGCGTGACGAGCGCGCCGTTGTGTGCGTGGAATTGTTCTGGTCTCGGGACGTGCGAACTGAGCGGGTCATCGTCGGGCGATAACACGCGGTGCGTGTGCGACGCCGCCGTCGCCGTCGGTGGCGCGACGCCCTTTGGGAGCACGTGCGGCGACACGTACGTCGATTACACCACGCTGAGCTCGACATTTGCGACGAACCACGTGCCAGAAGGAAGGTTCTTCTACACGTCGCACGATTTATGGAACGGAGTGCCCGGTGTGAGAGAGAAGGGCGCCGACGTGACGGTATATTGGGAGGGCGGCGGCGATCCGTTATTTCTCTTCAAGGCTGGCGCGCCGCCGACGCTCACCGATTACGACGATGGACTCGATAGGATGTACGTGGGCGCAAATACGAAAACTATACGCACCGTGACACCGGGCACGGTGTACTACTTTGGTGTGTTTAATCGGAAATTAGAAGCCAGGAGCCCGTGCGCGTTCAGAATCGCCCTCGGCCCGGGATCGGACGTCGACGGGATCAAGGCGCCGACGATCGTGTCCATGGCTCTGGTGCTGTTGGTGGGGATATCGTTCTGTTTCATCGTCGCCGTCATCAAGCGCTTCTTTTACAGGCGGTACCTGAGACAATTCAGAGAACAGAGAGTGCAACAACTCTCGATGGAGGAGCTCGCTCGACGAAGAGACTCGCCGCAATCCGTGGGGACGCCGCAGGACGTCATGGCGGGGCTCGAGGTGATTGAATATCAACACGCGCTCAAAGACGGCGTCCTGAGCGGGCAAGACCCGACGTGCACCATTTGCCTGGACGATTACGCGCAAGGGGAGAAGTTGCGACTTTTCCCGCACTGTAAACACATCTTTCATCAAGAGTGCGCCGATTTATGGCTGCAAACGAGTTCGACGTGTCCAAACTGTAGATGTTCCGTCATGCCGAACGATGACGAAGAGGCGAACGCGAGCGCGTCACCGTCGGGGGCGCCGCAAGCGTCGATGACGCCCATGTCTCCGGGCGCGCGCGTCGAATTGGTGACGTTTCCGATGTTCTCTCCGTCGTCCCAGGGCGCGCCGCCGCGAGTAACGTTTATTCAACCACCGCACTTTGCGCGCGGGAACTATGATAGAAATGATGAAAATTATTACCCCGCCGTCTGAAACGAACGATGAAGTCACGTGTTATTTGTAAAGTACAGTATATGTTTCATTCCATCATCGTAATCGTAAGCAATCTTTCGCGCTTCGTTTGTTTCGCGTCGTCGTCATTTCAGTCAATGAATCGCGTCGACGCGCGCGTCACGTCAACGTGAGGCGACGAAACGATTTCTTCAATCGATCCATCAGCCGCGGTTTCTTCGACGATGACGACGCCGACGATGACGCCGACGACGGAGACTTCAACCACGGATGTTTGGACACCTCGCGAAGTCGAATTCTCTTCTTCGGATCGATTTCGAGCATGCGTTCCATCAAATCGTGCACCTCTCTCGACGCCGATCGAGGAAGTTTCGGATAGTTTGCGGATAAAATGTTTTGCAACGTCGCCTTGACGTTTTTCGGACGCTCCCTCGATTGAAAAGGATATCGACCCGTCAGCATGATGTACAGAAAAACTCCCGCCGACCACACGTCGCACGCCGTCGCGTCGTACTTTTCCCGTTTGGGCTTCCCATCGGCGTCCGTCTTGTCCAACAACTCTGGCGCCATGTAATCCGGCGTGCCGATCGCGCGCGTGTTCGCGCTCTCTAATCCTTTCGCCAATCCAAAGTCAATCAACTTGAGCCCCTCTTTCCCCACGACGGCGTTCTCCGGTTTCACGTCTCGATGACAAAACCCGTGATCGTGAATCGTCTTGATCGCCTCGACGAGCTGCGCGAACAACGTCTTCGCCTCGGATTCACACAAACTCCCCCCGCGCGCGTTGATGTGATCCAACACGTCCGATCCATCGCACAACTCGAACACGAGCACGAGCAACGTTTCGTCTCTGCGCACCACGTTCAACAATCGCACCACCCTCGTCCTCGACCGCGTGTCCGCTCCTCGCGTCGAATCCATCAATCTCGTCGAATACTTGATCTCTCGCTTCACCGCTCTCAACGGCACGCGCATCGACGCGTTCTCCGACACGTCCACGCACTTCAACGCCACCGCCTCGCCGCTCTCGGAGTCCTCGCCTCGATACACCACCGCCGTGCCCCCGCGATTGATCATCTCGCCCACGACGTACCGCCCGTTCGCCCCCAACCGCGTCCCCGCGCGCAAATCATTCGCCGCCACCATCACCACCGCCACCACCGCCGCGTCCGTCGGCGCTCTCGACGAATCGAACGCGATCACGAAAACGATGCACGATCGAATCGAATCGAATCGAATCGAATCCTTCCTCGGGTATGCGCGCACCTTCTCGACGACGACGACGACGACGACGACGATACAAAAAAAGCGTCGCACACTCCCGTCTTCACGACGCGCGCGCGCACGCACATCGATCGATCAATCACTCGACACGATCCCTCGTCGCGTCGTCCGAGAGAGAACGTGATAAAACATGCAAAAAACGTCGATCGACGTCACCGCGCCGATCGACGTCACCGCGCGCGACGGACGCGACGCGACGCGCGGCGACGGTTCCGTCACCACCGCGCGCGTCGAACGCGGGCGTCGACGACGACGACGACGGTCGATCGGTCGGTTAATTGATCGATTCATTGATTCATTGATTGATTCGTGCGAATCGCAGCGAATCGCAGCGATTGGCGCGCGGTCATTCGTCGACGCGCGTCGACGCGCGCGCGTGGATGCGGGACGCGGTGTATCACGGTGGGGAGGGGGAGACGAGGCGCGGTGGGGAGGATGGGGGCGGCGACGACGACGGTGGCGACGACGACGGCGGCGTGGGGAAACCTGGGGTGGGTGGTGACGACGCGCGTCGATCGGTGGCGACGACGGTGACGATGCGTGCGAACGGAGGGGTGGCGCCGCCGACGACGGCGCCTCGGTTGGCGACGGCGCGGACGTACGAGACGCGACCGGCGGAGGGAACGCCGGTGGATGGACGCGGGGTTGGCGCGGCGACGATTGCGACGCCGAACGGGACGTTTACGTTCGTCACGCCGTCGATGATGCTGTTCGGAGGGGATCGAGGGGAGGCGTCGCGAGAGGCGCTCGAGCGCGAACTCGCGCGCGAATTCGGTGAACCGACGAGCGAGTTACCGGCGGACGTGGAGACGTTGGTGTACGCGAGACGGTTTAGTCGCGTCGTGCGTCTGTTCGCCGTGGTGGACATGGTGTTTTGCGTGTTACACGCCCTCGTGGGGAACGGTTTCACGGCGTTGATGATCGTCGGGCCTCTGTGCGGTTTCGTCGGCGCGCGCATGTACAGTCCGGGAGCCGTCGCGGCGTACGTGCTGTTTTGTACGCTCAACATCGTGTGGAAAGGGGTCGGGTTCATCTACGTGAACGACGTCACGGCGCGCGCGTTGACGCTCATCTCCATCTTACTCTCCATGTACGTCACGCGTTTGGTGGGGAAATTTTACGCCATTCTCGCGTCCATTCCGCGCGAGGGACAAATCTTGCTTCGACAGTTGGATTGGGCGAGCGAGATGCTTCGTTAATTGTACAGACATTGTTGTTAAAATCAATCGCGCGGCGGCTTCGGTGACGGCGACGGGTGTAATAATTCTAGAAACAGACGCTGTTAAAAAGCAATCACGCGGCGGCGGACGCGCGTCCGCGAAGACTCTTCCAATACGCCTTCACCTCGTCCCTCGCGTTCGGTCGACCCTCGCCACCGCAAAAGTTCTCCGTGTCTCTCCCGGGCGGCACGGCGCACGCGCACGCGCCGTGCTTTTTTTTAACCTTTTTAACGCGTTTCAACACGAACCAGTTTCGCGGACCCGTCTTCGAGGACGTCCCGTCCTTGGACTCGACGAGGGATAAGAATGCGTCGGAATCTTCAACCCATCCGTGCGCGCAAAACGTATCCATCCACCACCGTCTCGACTTGAAACGGTCGTCGTCGGCACCGACGCCGCCGCCGCCGCGCCCGTCGAGCGTCCTCCGCGTCGCGAACACCATCCTCGCCCCGTACTTGGCCACCCGAGTCGCCTCGTTGACGACCGGATCGACGTTTTCTCTCGTCGCCTTGGCGCGTATCTTCCCGAACACCTCGAACGCGAGCACGTAATCGAAAAACCCGCGCTTGAACGGAAGCGTTCGAAGCGGCGCCGACGCCACGACGCCCGACGCCAACAACTCCTCGGCGCCGTCCCGCACGTTCCCCATCCTCGGGTCCACCCCCACGACGTCCAAACCCTCTTCACGCAACGACCGAAGATATTTTCCGCCTCCACACGCCAACTCCACCCCCCGCGCGCGCTTTCCCGACCTCTTCGCGACGGCGCGCACGAGTTCTCGCGCCGCCTCGCACGCCTCGCACGCGCCGTCCACCTCCTCCGCCGACGCCGCGTCCGATGCGGACGCGTCCGACGGGGACGAGAGCCCGAACGAATCCAACCACCGCGCGCTCGGCGCCGGAGGTGCGCGACGACGCACGCCGTCCTCGTCGACAAAAGATCCGTCATCATAATCACCGCGCGTTCCCATCATCCATCGTCGTCCACACGCGAACACGCACGCGGCGCACAGGACGGCGAGGAGGACGTGCGTCGGTCGAACGCCGCGTCGGTGACGACCGACCGTGCGCACGAGCGCCATCGTCGTCTCGGTGGCACCTTGTGACGCGTCGTGGCGCATTCTTTCATCTTTTCACCAACCGTCACAGAACGACGACGACCCTCGACGACGACGACGACGCTCGACGACGCTCGACGACGCTCGACGATGACGACGCGCGCGTGGGATTTCCGCACCGTCGTCTTCACGCTCGCGTGCGCGACGACGCTCGCGAGCGGTGCGCTCGCGTTCGCATCGTCACTCGCGCCTCGAACGTGGTGGCTTCGCGGTCGCGCCGATGGATTCGTGCTCGTCTCGTTCGCCGCCTCGGTCGGCGCGTTCGCGTATCGCATCGCGTACACGATCGCGCCGTCCCTGCGCGCGCGGGACGTACGCGGCGCGTGGCGCGTCGCGCGCGAGCAAACCGGGACGAATGGTTTTCAATTGTGCGTCTACGCGTCGTTGGCGTTGAACTCGACGGCGCCTCGATCGAACGCGACGCCGGCGTTGGTGCCGCTGATGATTTTGTCCTTTTATCAATTGGTGACGACGTTTGAGAAGATGTACGGCGGCGACGACGCGGCGGGAAAGCGAAAGAGCGCGTTGTGGACGACGTCGGGCGCGTCGCGCGCGTGCGCGGCGGCGAGGACGCAGATGGAGGGCGCGCTCGCGATTTGCGCGACGATGGAGATTTCGTTGCTCTCGACCATCGTCATCGATTTGGCGATGCCGAAGAGACGCAGCGTTAGTCGATTGATCGCGTACGTTTTTTGGTTGCGAACGCGCTATCACTGCAAAGACGCGACGGTCTATCGGATAAAATACACGACTGGGGACACGTCGAGGTACCATCGCGAGGCGTGGAACTTGTTGGATGAAAAGCTCGCGCGTCGGGTGCCCGGCGTTCGACGCGCGTTGATCCCGCTCGCGACGTGGTTCACGACGTCGTCCTCGTAAGTGATCGTTTTCTCTCCTAGTCTCGTTGCTGTAGCGCTAAAATCCTCATAGGTATTAAAAGTAACGTATCAATACCTCGGCGGCACTCTGCACGCGCCGATTTCCTTGGCGGCGGCGTCGAAACCGGGAAACATCATAAACTGCGGTGAAATCCCGGTTTGATCTATGTCGACGAGACCCGGAGTGACGTACTTACCCACGGTTAACACCACGCCGCTCAGATCGCTGAGTTCGTACACGCTCTGAATCAAACCTTTACCGTACGTCTTGCTTCCGACGACGACGGCGCGGCAGTTATCCTTGAGCGCACCCGTTAAAATTTCACTCGCCGACGCGCTTCGACCGTTGACGAGAACGACGAGAGGAACGTCCGCGCTCACCATCGGTTCGCTATTGGTGTTTGTGATGGCTTTGAGCTTGGTGGGGAGATTGGAATCGGAACCGTTTCTCGCCGTCTTAGTCGCCGAGACGTCGGTGTCGCGCTTGGCGCCGCCGGCGACGACGCGTCCCTCGGTGTACGCGATGGTGGCGTCGGGAGGAAGGAACAAACGCGCAATCTCCACGCCGGCTTGGACGAGTCCGCCGGGATTATCCCGGAGATCCAATATATACGCGTCCGCGCCTTGTCGTCGCAAATCCGTCACAGCCTTGGCGATGTCTCGCTCCGCCAGCGAGTTGAACTCCTTCAACCTAATGTACCCGACGTGTCCACCCTCGAGACGCATGCTCACCGGACTCTTCGGCGACGCGTAGTCGTCGTCGCGAACGAGCGATACGTTTCTCGGACCTTCCTCCCCCGCACGCGCGATGGTGAGTTCGACGTTTTTACCCTTGGTTTCCTGAATGAGAGACGACACCTGAAACGCGCTCATCCCTCGCACTTTTTCACCATTCACGGCGACGATTTCATCCTCTTGCTCGATCCCAGCCTTCATGGCGCTCGAATCGAGCACCATCCCCAACACGCGCACGCGTTCGGGATCGTCCGCGTCCTCGGCGATGTTCAACCCGACGCCGGTGATGTCGTATTTCAACATTGCCGTAAACCGCTCGGGATCGACGAATCGAGTAAACTTATCGCCGAGCGTCCCGAGCATGGACCTGATCATCTCGTACGCCTCCTCGCGACTTTCCGGCGGATTCGTCTCGTGCGCCGCCTTAATGGCGAGCCACGCCTCGCGATCGAACCCATCCGATTCGGATTTTCTCGCCGGGAGGAAATTTTCATTCACCAAATCCCACGCCTCCTCCAGCACGGTGACGTCCGTCACCTCCTCGCTCGCCTCGACCTCGTTCGCCGTCTCCGCGATCTCACGCACGCGTTCGATCGCCGACACACCGCGGTCTACATCGACGCCCGTCATCCCGTTCGCCTCGGCGTTCGCCGCCCCCGCGTGCGTCGCCGCCGCCGCCGCCGCCGCCACCGCCGCCGCCGCCGCCGCCGCGCGCGTTCGCGTCCCGATCGCGCGCGCCGTCTCCACCGCGCGTCTCACGACCACCGCGAGCGCATCACCACCACTCGTCTCGTCCGTCGCCGTCGTCGTCGGCGTCGTCGCCCCGTCGTCGTCGGCGCCTCTCGAACGCACGGCGCGCGCGGGACACCGCGCGGCGCGATGCGACCGCGTTCGGGACGTCGCGCGAGACGACGTCGCGCGCGGTGACGCCGCGGGCGACCGTCCCATGCCTCGCGTCCATCGCATGGTGACTCGAACGCGACGCGACGACGCGTCCGTCGCGCGAGGGAACGAATGAGGAGGATTCGAGCGACTCTTCACTAGTATTTACTGTTTGGGTTTCGAGGAGCGACGGTCTCTCCACGCGAAGAACCCGCAATCGCACGATGGATTATCTCTCGGACCGGCGGGTCGCGGGCAACAAAAGAAGACGCGACCGTAGTTGGGGCTGTCGCGCTTTTGGACGGCGCGCGCTTTGCAGACGTCGCCGTGCGCGCATCGAGGCGGCGCCATTTTGGCGAACGCGCGCGTCCATTCGTCGACGGCGTGTGATTTCGCGGTGGTGGTGGGTGGCGCGACGGTGTCTGTCGTCGTCGTCGTCGGTGGCGGTGGCGGTGTCTCTCGGTGGTTCGGTTTCGGATCTCGAACGGCGAAGAAATCTTTCATCGTCGGCTCGGCAGCTTTGCGTTTTTTCGGCGGCGGCACCGATTTCGCGCGAGACGCGCGCTCCAAGTACTCGAGCGTCGACCCGGCCGTAGATTTTGAGACGCGTTCGGTCGCGGTGAACGCGTCTGTTATCGTCGTTTGACGTCCCGGATAGAGCGCGGACAGGGCGAGCGAGGGCGGCGTTTGGTCCGGTCGTCGTCGCCGCCACATCGGCGACTGCAATCGAAGAAACACCGGCGCGTGGTCGCTTCCCTCGAAATGTCGCGCGACGCCGACGCGTTCGACGTGCGCCATCGAAATCTCTCGGTCGCACAAAAAGTAATCGATCCTGGATCCGTAATTGTGCAACTGCGCGCCGCTCGCGACGTTCCAACACGTGTACACGTCGACGCTCTTTGGATGCGCCTCGCGAAACGCGTCTCGAAAGCCGCCGCCGTCGTCGTCGAGCATGCGCGCCATCCACTCGCGCGATGGGTTCCGAGGTTCAACGCCCACGCCCACACCTTTTTCGTGCGCGCGATCGCGCTTCCACGACGGCGCTATGTTCCAATCGCCGCATAGGACGACGGCGCGTCCGCGTCTTCTCAGACTCGCGCATCGCTCCTCGAGCGCGCGCAAGAAATCCGCTTTAAACGCCGCGCGATCCGCCGTTTTATCGTCGTTCGCGGGATCTCCGAACACAGCGGGTACGTACACCGTGCACAACACGAAGGCGTCGAAATCAACCCACAGCGCGCGTCCCTCATCGTCCAACTCCTCGCCGCGTCTTCGATTCGTCGCCATCGGCGGCGTCTCTCCCGGCCACATCGACGACGACGCGTTCGCGCGCATTCGCGTCCCACACACGCCCTCCTCGATCGCGAGCGGACACAACCCATCCGAACGCCAATACACCGCCACGCCCGCGTACCCAGATTTTGATTTCGCGCGACACGTCGAGTGCGCGCCGTCCCACCCGTCGGCTCTCGATAATCGCTCGACGTCGCCGCCGTTGAGTTTCGTCTCTTGGAAACACACCACGCCGACATCGTCGCCGAACGCGTGCAGTAACCCCGCGAGAGAGCCGTATCCGGACGCGCGCGTGACGCCGTGTTCGTCCGGTCCGGTGGATCGCGTCGCCGCGCGATGAGATTCGGTCAAGACGCGCAACCCGCGAAGTCCGCAATTCCAACTGACGCACGTTCGTCGTTCGCCGTCGCGCGCGGACGTCGACGGCGACGCGGTGGAGCGACGCGGGAAGTCGTGGGGGTCGTGGGGTGGTATCTGTGACGTCATCGCGCGCGCGACGACGCGCGAGAGGGACGCGGTCGCGCGCGGATGAGTGCCGATTGGTGCCGGCTTTTTTGTGTTCTCGCAGAGGGCGCGAGGCGGTTGGTTCATTCATTCATTCATTCGTTCGTTCGTTCGCTTACAAGACGTGTTTCACCCAGGGCATGTCGCACGCGTCGTTTTCGCAATTTTCCACGAGCGCGAACGTGATGTCCGCGACGGGCACCGAGAGTGAAATTTGTTGAAGGTTGCGTCTCGCCGAGGCGTCCGTCACGATTAAGTGCGTCGAGCGTAAACTCGAGGCGATGCGCACGCCGCTTCCGATGGGTGGTTCTGCCACGTTGACGCGCGGATCCTTACACATGACTTTTTGCATCTCCATGACGCTTCCCATGTCGACCGTCGTCGTGCCCGCGCGTTGAAGCGTCTTGACCAAGGCGACGAGAAACAGACGTTCGTAAAAGCTCGCCGAGAGGATGAGCTTCATGTGCGGACCCTCAAACATTTCGCTCTGCGCCTGACGAACGTCCTCCATGGTGACTTTTTCGGTGCGAGCCTTAGCGCGCGCTTCGGCGCCGACCGCGCTCGTCGTCGTCGCGCCGTTCGCGGGTTGGCAAATGGTGGTGACTTTTTCGACGTTGATGCGCGCCTCCGCCACCTCGGCGGCGCGACGCGCGAGTTCGAGCGCGCGACGCGCGTCGCCGTTCACCGACGCCACTTTTCTGCAAATCAAATCCAAAGTCGACGGTGCGTACGCGTCGCTGCAGCCCTCGACACTCTCGAGACGAGAGGTGACGATTTTCTTCAGTTGTTCCCACGAGTACGGCGCGAACGCCGCGCGATTGCTCCCCAAACGAGACGCGATGCGAGGAAGCATGCGCTCGGGAACGTCGAGCGTGTTGGCGATGCCGATGACGACGAGTCGACTCTTCTTGTGCGTCGGCCAATCGAAGATGTTGTACAAGACGTCCTGACGCTGCGTGACGAGTAAATCGAGCTCATCGACAATCAACACCGTCACGCGACCGTCGCTTCCTTTCCCGTCTTTGAAGCGCTTCTCCAAGACGATGCTCGCTTTTTCGGGGCTAAACTTTTGTCCCATGAGTTCCTCGGCGATCGTGCTGTACGCGTGCTTGGGCGTCTGTAAACGCAGCGCATTGAGTTCGACGTGATTGAATTTCGGAATCGCACCCGTGCGCGCCTGTGAACGAAGAACGCGAATGATTTCTCGCACCGTCGCCGTCTTTCCCGTGCCGGGAACGCCGGAAATGTACAGACACTTGCCCGCGCTGTCGGCGCCCGCAACGATGGCTTCGTGCACGAAATCGTACACTTGTTTCCGCTCGCGCTCTCGACACGGTAACGTCGCCGGCGTCGACGCGAGCGATAACACCGCTCTCACACCGCCGAGCACGGTGGAGGGATGCTTACGACCTCGACCGAGGGCGCTTCCTCCAAACGCGGTGATGTCCAACTGCGCCGCCGCGTTCTCGGCGCGATGACGCGCCGTGAGCGCGGCGAGTCGACCTCTCGTCGACGTCTTCTGAGTCTTCTTCTTTTTCCCATTCCACTCGTCGTCCTCAGCCTCCTCCGTCCAATCTAATTCGTTATCGAACCTCTCGTCGTCGCTAAACTCGTCCTCCTCTCCCCACTCGCCTCGACGCTTGAAGCGTTGAAACGCGGCGTCGTACGTGTACTCGCACACGTACGTATCGTGACTCGCGTCCTCCTCGTCTCGAAACTCTCGAGGCGTGCACACTTTAGCGACTCGAAACAGACACTCCACGGGATTAATGTCCACCGTGTGCGTCAGAAACACCTCTCGTCGCTGTTGAATCGGTTGTCGACCCATGTGCGTCTCCTCGGGCATTGCGTACCATCGAGCCGCAAAGTGATACTCGCCGTTCTCCTCCCAGATGTGTTCTATGCGCGCCATGTGAAGACGACCAGCCATGAATTCCGTGCACGCCGTGCGCGTCGAGCTCTCGATGCGCGGCACGGAACTCGCCGCCTCTCCGCCTCGCGTGCACAGCGGACAGTGCCAATCGTTGTCGGGCACACGCGTCAACGGCGGTTTGAGACAACACAGGTGCCACCCGCTCAGACACGTGTCGCACTCGAGCATGGGTCTGTCCGCGTCAGGGGCCTCTCCGCACACCATGCACGGCACGTCCTCGTCCTCTTCAAAGTCGACAGTCTTTTCGTTGACGACGTACGCGCTGTCGCCGACGCGGAAAATCTCCCCTTCGAGATTAATCATCTTCCAATATTTTCGTTTCGGCGGTCGGTCCTGCGCGCCCGATTTCTTCTTTCCCTTGCTCGTCGTCTTTGACGTCGTCGTCATCTTCTCGCGCGCCTTGTCGCTCGCCTTTTCCTTGGCCGCGACGGCGCTCGTCGCCGTCGGCGCCGCCGCGCGACTCTTCTTCTTCTTCTTCTTCTCCTTCTTTTCCTTCTCCTTCTCCTTCTCCTTCGCCGCTGCCTCCGCCGCCGCGTCCGCCGCGCTCGCACCCATCATCCGTCGATTCAAAACCTCCGCAAACGCCGCGTTATACGCCTTCTTCTTCTTCTTTTTCTTTTTCCCGTCGCCTCCCCCGTCGCCTCGCGTCGTCCCGCTCGCCGCCCCCGCGCCCGCGTCCCCTCCCCTCTCCCGTTTTCTCACCACCGGCCTCGAACCATCCTCCGCGGCGTAAATCTTCGCGCGCGTCGCCTCTCGCCCGTCCGTTCGCGCCCGTCCGTTCGCGCCACCATCCCTCGTCGACGCGCGCGTCGCTCGACGTTCCGTCGTCGTCATGACGGCCACGATTTCAATCGAGCGAGATGTCGATGTGTGCGCGCGCGTCGCGATGCGATCCCTCCCTCGCGCGTCCCCCTTTCGAGCTCTCTCGCGCCTACGCTCGATCGACGTCCGTCTTTTCGCGGCGAACGCGCGAGAACGCCGACGACGCCGACGCGCGATCGAGTGTGTCGTTCGCCGTTCATCTGTCGTCGCGTGTTTTCAAAAAATGAATAAAATGACACGCGAGTGCGAACGACGTTCGCAGACGCCGACGCGCGACGTCGAGGACCGAACGCGCGAGCGAGCGAGCGAGCGACGCGCATGTCGTCGTCGACGCGCGCCGCGATCGTCTCGCTCGCGCGCGCGATCGAGGGACCGCGTGGGGGACGACGACGAGGGAGGCGCGCGACGGCGGGGCGCGCGCGCGAGCGAGGACGAGGACCGACGCCGCGCGCGGTGGACGAACGCGACGGGGCGGGGCGCGTCGACCGCGCGTCCGAGACGTCGTCCGAGTCGTCCGAGACGTCGTCCGAGTCGTTCGTCGAGGCGGTGACGACGGATGCGCGTGACGAGGAGGGTGAACGGTTGGTTTGTTTTTTACGCCGGGCGTGCGCGACGGCGGGGAAGGATGGGAACCGGGCGGAGGACGTGGCGGCGAGACTGCGAGAACAGTGGTTTGAGACGGTGGAGGACGTGTTGGAGATGACGGTGGAGGACGCGAGGGCGGTGGGGATGCCGATGCGGTTGTGGCGGGCGTGCGCGGAGACGGCGGCGGCGGAGGCGGCGGAGGCTCGAGGCGAAGACGACGACGACGACGACGACGACGACGACGAGGGGCGACGCGAGACGCACGCGGGAGCGGTGACGAGCGATGAGGGCGCGGAGGAGGAATCGAGCGCGTGGATCGGAGGTGAACTTCCCGGGGAGGGTGAACGCGTGCCCGCGTTGGAGAGACCGAGCGGGTTTCAGACGACGCCGTTGGCGGACGTACGAGTGACGCAGAGAAAACGGTTGAAACCGTTCAGTCTGCGCGGCGAGGAGGTGACGAAGAGTTTACAAGATGAATTAGACGGTCTCGTTCGCGATTTGACGAGTCGACGGGTGCGCGGTGGACGCGCGCCCGTGCGAGAGCGGACGGCGTCGAATCACGTCGCCGTGGCCAAACAATTCATGGGCTGGCTCGCGAGAGAGTCCGAGCACGCGATGGAGTTCGCGACGCCGACGGACGACGGTGTCGTCGTTTTGAAGCCCGGTGTGTCGCTGCGCGACGTGTTCCCCTCGCGCGAGTCTTCGGGGGCGCAGTACGCCATCGAGTACGTGCAGTGGTTGGTGGACGTTCGCGGAATCAAGTCGACGACGGAGGATTTCCAGCTCCGTTCGCTCGTCGCGTTGGCCAAGTGGGTGCACGATCACGCCGACGACGACGGTATCGCGCCGCCGTGCGTGCAAGAGCTCATTCGCGTGCAAAGAAGCGCGAGAGATCGAGCGAAAAACGCGCCGCACGCGGCGGACGACGACAGAAAATGGCTCGAGTGGGATCAATATTTAGCCCTCGTTGAGCACCTCAAGCTCGAGTGCGCGCCCTTGGAGGCGTCGGGGAAAGAGCGTTCCGCGCGAGACGTGGCGATGAGCGTGCAGCGGTACCTCTTATTCGCCATCTTGGCGTGCATTCCCGACAGACAGCGCACGCTTCGCGAATTGCAGTTGAACAAGACGCTCTTTCGAGACGCCTCGAGCGGCACGTGGATGGTTCGTCACGGACCCGACGATTACAAGACGGGCGGCGCGTACGGCGAGCGTCCCGCGCTCGTCATCGATCCCAGGGTCTACCCCGCCCTCGAGAGCTGGTTGAACGTCCACCGTTCAACGCTCTCGCCGACGCACGATTTCGTCTTTACGAGACCCAACGGCGCGCCCTGGTCCGTCTCCGAACTCAGTCGCACATTCTCCAGAACCGCGCTTCGATGCACGGGCCAAAAGACCAATCCGCACCTCATTCGCGACATGATCGTCACCCACGTCCGGTCGCAGGGCATAGCCAGCGACGCCGAGCTCGAGGCGTTGGCTCGTTTCATGGGCCACTCGAGCGCGATGCAAAAGAGCACCTACGACAGGCGCACGCAGCAGGAGCGCGTCAATCCCGCCCTCTCCCTCATGGCTAACGTCAACGCCGCCAAACGTCGACAATCGTCGTAACTCGTGACTCTTCCCGATGTCTTTATCACGCGATCGATCGATCCTTCGTGTAATACCGTTCCCGCCGTATGTATCGTCGATTCGCCCTCGAGTGACGCACCGACCGATCGACGCGCCATCCGATCCCCAATCGGTGACGCCGATTCACACATCGCGCGCGTCGATCCCGTCGACGACCGCCGATCGACGCACCGTCTCGTCGTCGTCGTCGTCGTCGTCGACGACCGATCGGATCGGTCGCGCGTCGTCGTCGTCGTCGTCGACCGAGGAGGCGCGCGGAACCCTTCATTCATTCATTCGTTCGGTCACTCATCCGTCCTCGCGACCGAACGCGTGACGCGCGAGGGGGATCCGATGACGGTCGATGACGCCGCGCGCATGGCGTTCGCGTTCGCCGTGTGTAAGGGGTACGTCGTGGAGGTGACGAAGAGGGACGGCTCGGTGGTGGAGGGCGTGTTCGAAGAGGCGCGGGGAGAGGGCGCGGCGGCGACGGCGACGATCCGGTACGCGTGGACGAAGCGGGACGCGGGTTCGGACGCGCGGGCGCAGAGAAAGAAACCGGAGGAGACGATGACGATACCGTTCGGTGATATCTCGTGCGTGCGAGCGAGAGACGTTGGGATGAGCGATTTGGCGGTGGGACCGAGCAGAATGAATGACGACTTCACCGACGGCGGCATCTCTCGAGGGGCGACTGGACAGAACCGTGAACTCGTCGCGTGGGCGCCGGAAGAGGGCGACGGCGCGGTGGGTATGACGCTCGAGGAGGAGGCGGCGGTGGGACAAGGGGCGAAGAGAGTGAGCGGCTCGACATGGGGGAAGAAGTCGGGACAGTGGGACCAGTTTTCAGCCAACAAGGAACTCTTCGGCGTCGACACAAAGTTTGACGAGTCTCTGTACACGACCAAGATCGAAAAGGGGAAGATGGGCATCACTGAAGCCGAGGCGGCGCGCATCGCGTACGAGATCCAAAACCAAGTGTCGGACAACCCGCACATGGCGGAGGAGCGAGGACAAAAAGCCATCGCCGATTACGACGAAGAGGAAAGATACTCATCCGTCTTGCCGTCC
>Ga0181572_10001786_pt1 | contig 15619 bp, 3 predicted proteins | sample 101ome_26_FD_133004 | JGI IMG/M metagenome (GOLD analysis project Ga0181572, IMG submission 133004) | Coastal salt marsh microbial communities from the Groves Creek Marsh, Skidaway Island, Georgia - 101408AT metaG (megahit assembly) | ecosystem: Environmental > Aquatic > Marine > Intertidal zone... | reverse complement strand
TCCTGTACCTCTATTAATAAAGGTTGGATTTGCTAATGCGCCGCTTCCTATCTGTGTTGTAAGAACAACATCTTCAATATTGTTTGGATCAGTTACAGTGATTGTAGGAGCAGCAGTATATCCGCTACCTGGTTCTGTAATTCTAATCTCAAATATTTGTTCGTTTGCAACCGCTGCTCTTGCTTTTGCAGGAGTGTTAATTTTTGCTGCATTACCGCCAGTGCCGGCTGCGTTTGGAAGGATTACAAATTTACCAACTCTATCCGGGTTACCAAATGCTGTTGCATTATATCCGCCAGTAATAGTAGTCGATAAAGTGTATGCTTGCCAATATACACCATCTGTACTATATTGAACTTGATCAGTGTCGTCACTGGTAATAATAAACATACCTTGTCCGTATGCTAGTTTACGTTCAGTAGCAGTTAGTGGAAGTGTTAAGGCATTTTCTAACCATGTAACACCGTTATCTAACGAGTACATTATACCATTTGTTCCACCTAGTGCAACAAATCTACCATTACCCCAAACAATATCAGTTGCTCCTGCAAATGCTGCTGGAGCTGTAACACCTGTCCAAGTAATACCGTCTGCACTGTATGCAGCACTAGTTGTACCACTATTAATTGCAACAAAGTTTCCGCCGCCGTATGCTAGTTCGTCAAAGCCAGTTGCAGGTAATACACCTGATTCTAATGTCCAAGTTGCACCACCGTTTTCTGATCTTGCAATATCTGTATCTGCATCGCCGATAACAACAAACCTTGCAGTTGTTGCGTCAACTTGACCAAATGCTATAGAATTTTCACCAGTTGCATTAAATGCACCAGGCAATGTACTTGTGCTCCAAGTAGTTGCATCTGACGAGTACGCAACAGTAGTGTCGCCGTCTCCAATTGCAATTACAGCAGTAGGTTTAAATGTTGACGAGCCGTCATCTTGTAAGCCGCTTGCAATACTTGCATAGTTTCCTCCGCCCAATGCCGGTAGTGTTTCAGCTGTCCATGTTTCGCCATCTAAACTTACTGCACCGTTTGTACCTGCACCTACTGCTAGGAATGTACCGTTACATGCATAACCTTCAAAGTCGTAATCTACAACAGCACCGGTTACACTGTTTACAGTAGTAACAGTAATTGTAATATCGTGTGTATTTCCTACACCGTCGCCACCAACATCGCCGCCTGCAATAGTAATAGTGTCAAGTCTTGAATAACCTGTACCGCCTGCATTTAAAGTCAAGTAATACTTTGTACTATTTCTAGTAACATCAAATGTCGCACCTGTACCACTTCCACTAGTTGTAGTTGTTACACCTGTGTATTGTGCAGAAGTATCAATCCACTTAGTATCATACCAAGTTGTACTTGTCGGAAGTGTTATACTAGTATTACTATTAGTTGGAGCACTTACTTCAATTCTTGGTTCAATTTTGTAAGTTGACGAACTGTTAGGAGCAACAATAGTTGTTCCTGGAACAACATGATCCCAACCTGCAACACCGTCACTATCTCTTACGACTGTTGCTTCTTTTGAACCAGCATTATATGTGTCTACAATAGCATATTGTCCTACACCTGCACCACCTATAATGTAAATTTTCATTCCAATATATGCTGAAGACAAGTTACCGTCTGTAGCTGAAAGGAATATTCCTGTAGTGCTACCACTTTGTGCAACGTTACTTACAACTACATAACCGCTACCACCTAACGGTACAGTTGGATCAGCATCTTGATCTACTAGTGCATAGTTAAATGCTCCATCACGGAATTCATCAACTAACACTTCTTCGTTTGCACCTGGACCAAATATATTAATTGTTGCTTCAGTATAGTCATTACCAGCGTGTGAGTACTCAATTGATTGTATTGTACTAGCATCACCGTTGGTATTTGCAATAGTAGCATTGTATTGTGTTCTGTTGTCAACTACAGCAGTTACTGGAGTTTCATCTGGGTCAACACCTGTCGCTATAGATCCATAGTCACCGTATGAATTGTTACCGTTAGTTGCACGTACACGACCGCCTGTTTCAGCTAAGTAGCCAACGTGTGCATAGTATGTAAACACAGACACAAGTTCTGCTCTACCATTGTTAAGAATATGTGCGCCAATACCGTCACTAATAATCTGTGTAAAGTCATTTGATACAAAGGAGTCATTACCGCCATTATGCAATGCGCCGTCAATTTTTTGACCAGTTGCTCCTGTACCAAATACAGTTACACCTTGAATGTATGGCGAACGTGTAATAATCCATGTACGGAAATCTTCTGGTCCAAAGCCTGGATCTAGTGATGTGTATGCGCCTGCTGTAAGTTTGCTATAACCATATGCATTTGGCGGCTCTAAATCACCACTTAGTCCATTAAGTGTACAATTTCTTAGGCCAGTAGCATCTCTTAAGTAGAACATATCTTCTTCTTGAGAGCCTGTTACGCTATTGTTATAGAAACGTGCCACATAGCGTGAGCTATAATTTCCTGGATACATCAAGTCATATTTTAATGCATCAATATAGTATCCTACATCACGTAAGCACAATGCTTCATTGTATGTATAAGAACTATATGTATCTGTAATATAAGTTGTTGTACTAGTTTGTATTGTTGCGTTTGCAGATTGCAAATCATTAAACGAAGTTTGTGTAGTAGCACCTTCGCCTGTTTCGCTTGGATATGTTGTTGTTACAGTGCCAGCGCCATTTGTAATAATAGCAATAATATCATCCATGTCGGCTTCAACACCAGCTTGTGATGCTGCTTCTGCATCTGCTGATAATAAGCTCTTCAATTCTGCATATGCTGCTAGTGTAGCAGTTTTTTCGTCACCGCTATCAATTTGTAGTGTACCGTATGAATAGTAACTGTCACCTGCAATAACTGACTGATAGTTTCCGCCGTACAATGTATCATATGTAATAGCATCTACAATATAACCAGTATCTCTTTCACACTTGGCCTGGCCTTCTGCACCTAGTGCTGTCCACTGTGCATTATAGTTAGTGTTTAAGTAACTAGACACACCTGATACATATGTTGCTCTGTTTGCAATAAATGTAGCAGCAGTTGTGCTATCATCAGCAACAGTTGTGCCATTATCTGGGAACGTATATGTCGGAACTGCTGTTAGGCCGCCATCTAGTATGTCATAAACATTTGTGAATGCATTATAAACATCAGCATAATTTGTGCTGTCGACATAATCTTTAGCAAGACGTCTAATATACTTTACAATATCTAATGTTTGCATTTTTTGATTAGCAACTACATTTTGCGCAGACGTTACTGCTCTATAATAGGCTGCTCCTGCAACACTTGATGCAAAGTTTGAGCCTGTTATAAGATCATAACATGCAGCATCAACTATCATTCCTACATCTCTTTCACAAGTTGTCGAATTATAATTGTTATTAAACTCAACAAAATTATATTTTACATAATTTTTAACTTCTTCTACAATAAAGTCTCTATTACGCTCAAGTTGTAGCATTGCATAATATGCATTTTGATCAGTTGTTTGACATACACTACCTTCATTAGTAGCACCAAACAATACTGCGTCAATAATTCTTGCACTTGCTGTAATTCTAGCAATAGCTTTTGCATCAGAGTTTACATTTGCAATAGCACCATCAGTTGGATCTAATAATGCATACTGAATAGCTTCGCGAGTAACTGTTTTTTGATTTAGTGTATATACTTCGGTAGCAGTCTCACGTAAATAAGAATGAGCTGCCTTTAAAGTTCTATAATTACTGTTTAATGCAAAGTCATAGCTTACTGCTTCTAATATTTTTCCAACATCTCTTGAACACTTTGTGCTGTTATAAGTTAAGTTTGGATAATTAGTATTAATCCATGTAATTGTATCACTTTGTATCGTTGCTGTAGCACTGTCTAATGCATTAAATGCTGTAATCAATGCTGTGGTTGTACTTACATCATTAGTTAATACAGGATTAACAAGTGTTGTAGTTGATCCTACTGCTGTTGGACCATTTTGAATAATATCAATAATGTCTTCTATATTATTTGCAATTTCTGTAATACTACCTACATTACCAGTTAATGTTTGAGTAACTGTTGATTGCTTAGGACTAGTTACTGAACTATTACCAGCAACACTTTGTGCTGTAGTCTTTAAATAATTAATTGTAGCAATAGTTTCTGTTTTTATCGATGCTGGTAGCTGATCTTGTGTATTGTCATCTCCGTCCCAATATGCTAGTCCGGTAATCACTGCCATACTATTTCCGCCATAAGTTAGATCGTATATTAAAGAATCTAAAATATAACGTGCATCTCTACGAGTATCTGTCTTACCATACTTTAGTGTTGGATATTCTGTGTCTAGATATGCAATAGTTTCTGCAAGTAAGAAATCAATATTTGCTTCAATATTAGCTCTTGCATTTTCTAAACTAGATGTCAGTGCAATTGGATCATTAACATAAGCAGCTTCCATTGAATTTAAGCCGTAGTCGATTTGATACTTCATTACATCAACTAAACTTTCAACTTTATCAGCTTGTGTAGAAACTGCTAACGGCCATTCTTGACTTTGTGGTTCTGTATTACCACTAGTCGGTGTTACTGTTGTTCCTGTAACAATACCTTTTACAACTTCGGCAACTCTGTCAAATGTTTTAACAGTATAGTAAGTATCACTTGCTGGAGTAGTTGCTTCTGCAGCAATTACGTGTGTTGAACGTAATTCGTCACCTAAAATAGCACAATATGCTGGAACTCTGATTGGCAGATATTCATAGTGCTTACCAGTTGAAACTTTAACTAGTGTCTGCGGAACTTCACGCTCTGGAATATCAGCAGTATCTCTAGAGGCTAGTGCTGTAGTAACAATACCTACTAGTTCTGCTAATCTATCATATGATCCTGGTTCTGCTTCAATTGTTTCGTTAATATACTGATCAACAATAGCAGTTGAATCATCTGTTACATTTTGATAAATTGTATCAGGTGCTTCATTGTTTAGTACTGCTTGAATTACTTCTAGCATATAGTTGTATGATGCAACATCTTGTTCGTATTCAGTACCTAAATTGTTGTAAGTACCAGTACCGTTATTTTCTGCATCTGTAGAATAAGGACCATCGCCTAGTGCATTTAGGTAAGTCTGTGTAGCAGCGCGAGTTTTTAAATTGCCGCCGTGACCTAAGTCCCACTTAATTCTATCAATGATAAATCCAACGTCACGCTTACATTTGTCTTCTGCATAAGTAAATCCACTCCAAATACCAGAGCCACCGTCAATTTGTGCATTGATCCAAGATGTTACTTCTTCTTGAATGAAAACTCTATTTAATTCTAGCAAGTATTGTGCATTAGGATTTTTTGGTCCTTTTTCAATTTGTTCACAAGCGTAGCGAATTGACTTAAATGGACGGTCAATGTTTGATCCTGCTTCTGGATATGGAATATCTTGGCCGTGTTCTGCAACATAATAAATGTTATCAACCGACTGCAAGAAAGCCCATTCTGGAGTGTTAGATGTACTTACCTGTAAAACTTGACCTTGTTTACCGATTGGTAGTCTTGTTGGAGAACTACCACTGTAATAAACTAAGTCACCTGTTGTAGTAAGAACACTTTGTTCTGATCCTACAGCAATAATGCTCCAGTATTGTCCGCTATCTGCTAAGTCTGGGCGCGATCCTTCTGCGCCGCCGCCTGGCTGTGTTAGTGTTTCTGTTGAATAATCATCGCCTTCTGATATGTGATACTTAATACAAATATATGAGTTTGCGTCATAACGTACTACATCGCCTTCAAAATATTCTTGATCATCTAACCATTCGCCTCTCCAACGGAAACCTTCATTAATTAGTTTCCAGTAATCAGCGTTTGGTGGTTGTTGTGCAGTGTCGTGATCTTGTGTACATACATATGTATATCCGCCAAGTCTAACTACTTCACCAACTTTGTAGTGCTGATTAGCACTATCTTCGTTCCAGTCGCCTATAAAGCGGAATGCTTCTGTAAATAATTCCCAAGTTACACTATCGCTTGTTGGAAGAACATTAATGTTTGTTTGAGTACTGTAGTATTGATTACCGCCGTATCTAACAACATCACCTGGTTGGTAGCTCTGGTATGGAGACCAATCGTTTTCATATTGAAATCCTTCTACAAACTTTGCCCAGTTAGCAGTTTCTGCGCCAAAATCTCCTGCGGAAGTATACGGAGTTGTACATATCCAAACGCCAGCACCATAACGTACTAAGTCATTATACTTATAACGTACTCCAGATGCGTAGTCGCCTTTAAATTCTAGTCCTTGATTAAATGTGTCCCAGTTTGAACTATCTGCTTCTAGACCATCTGCGGCAGTTGCAGTCGAAACGTGTAAAGTATTACAGACGTAGGTAGATCCGCCGTATTTTACAAAATCGTTTACTCTATATCTAGTAGAAGTAGTCCATTCACCTTTCCAATCTAATCCTTCAGCATAGGCATCCCATTTAGAAGCATCGGCTTCTAAACCGTCAGTAGCGTCTACTGCTGTAGCAGCCGAAGTATGAATAGTATTACAAATATATAATCTAGCGCCATAACTTACTATGTCATTATATACATAGTATGTGCTTGGTTGCCATTCACCTTTCCAGTTTTGACCTTCACTTACTAAGTTCCACTTTGGTGGAACAATATCAAAATCTGCAAAGAAATCTGATTGACTTGTATGTCCTGTTATACAAATGTATGTTTTGCCACCATAAGCAACAACATCGTCTTGGTAGTAAACGTTGTCGGCACTCCAAGTGCCCTTCCATACAAATCTAATTCTACCTAGTTTAAATTCTGCCATTTTATTTTAACTCCGCTAGTATATTTATCATAATATTGTTTTATCCATTTATTGCATGGATTCTTCGTAACCTTTCAACATAAGCATCTGGCTTACTATAGTTCCAGATATGTTAGTTTGTCGTGTTGTTATATTGCCTGCGCCATCATCTGCTTCATATGTTCCGTCAAAACTTACATCCACAGGTATTAACAAATATTGTCCTGTAGTTGTTTCAATTTCATTATCTTCGCCGCCGATGGCAACTCTGCCTGCAACAATTCTGTTTGTTTCTAGATTTTCACCACCAACGGATAGTCTATCTGCAAGGAATGTTGCAATAGCTCGTTGTGTAGGAATAATATTATTACTATCTGCACTAAAGGTTCCGTCTGTACTAAATTCATTAATAACAGTACCTGATCCACCTAGTCTAACACCACCTAGTGCAAGTTCACTCAAACCATCTAAGTCAAAGAACTGGGCACTAATTGTTACAACACCAGTTGCCTGTTGAACTGCAAATAACTCACCTGTTCTAAAGTTACCATCTTGGTCAGTACTTACATAAAATACTCGTCCACTATTGGCTTCATATACTTCGTTTTCAGGAAGTGCAGTAAAGTAGTTACCCGATGAATAAACAGCTGGATAGTTTGTTTCTTCAAAGTTACCGGTTCCTATATCTAAGAAATCGTGTCCTGATAAGCGACACTGACTAAATCTTTCTCTAAGGTTAATAGCTGTGCCGTTAACTATATTATTTTCAACACCGATGCTAGGAGTTATAGTAAATCTTACAGTTCTAGTTTCGTTTCCACTGCCGTCGTCACCTAAGTCTTCTACTGTAACTCCACTAAAAATAAACAAGTCATCAGCAATGTTTGGTGTAAGATCATTAAGTATTCCGTCTATTGTAATTTGTACACCAGGACTTGGAACATTTCTTACGCCATCGACAACTAATGTATTTCCTATTGGAATAATATCAGCAAATCCGTCTCCTGTGATAGTAATTACTGATGTATTTCTTCTATATCCTGAACCTCTGTTTACAAACTCAGGTTGTGCAAGCACACCGTTGCCAATTCTTGGTTCAAATGATGCGTCGATTACACTGTTTGGATCAACTACAGTAATATTTGGTGCAGCAGTATATGAAGATCCCGGATTCCATATTTTAACACTAGCAAACGATCCTGTAACAACATCTGCACGTATGAATGCATTTGCTCCTACACTAATATGATTTATTGCTCCAGTAGTTGCACTAGAAGCTGCTGCTAGCCATTTAGTAGATCCGCCAAGTGGACCATTAGTTAGTGCCGTCCATTGTTTAGCACTTTCTAATGTTCTGCTAGTCCATGTTAGTCCAAATTCTGAGGTAGCCATTTGATTTAAAGGACCTCCTACATCTTGTCCAATAGCAACAAATAATCCTTGATCATATTTCATGTCGTTGCAGACAAAATCAGTAATACCTAATCCTGAACCTTGAGTCCAATTGATACCGTCAAAACTATATGCAGTGCTTCCCGAATCTGTTACTATAACAAATCTTCCATTACCAAATGCAACTGCTACAATTACTTCTGTACTAAAGTCCGGTGTTGCACTATCATGTCTTGTCCAGGTTATGCCGTCTGTAGAAGTTGCAGTTGCTAAATCGTTTACCGAAACAGCAAGATATATTCCGTTACCGTATGTAACGTGTCCATATTGACTTTCTGTACTATCAACGCCGCCGTCTGTATCGTCTGGGATACTGCCAGTTGTCCACGTTTCGCCATCTGTACTTGATGCAACTATATCAGTATCTGTGTTAACTAAAACAAATTTTCCACCACCATAAACACCGCTACTCCAAGCAGCTTCTAACGGTAGAGAAACTTCTGACCAAACTGCACCTGTTAAGCTAGACGCTAAACGACTTTCTCCACTAGTAAGTGCTAAAAATCTATTATTACCTGCAATTAATTTTGTGTTTGTTGCAACATAAGGTAAGTCTACTTCTGTCCACAGAGTTCCATTAGTGCTATATCTAGCTTTTTCACTGTTAGTTAACAGCACAAACATGCCAGTACTACCAGTTCCTGAACTAGTAAATGTAGATATACTATTTGTACTGTCTTCTGATGTAGCTGTTACTGTAATTTTTAAATCATTTTCAGGAGTTGTGCCACCTAGTGCTGTTCCTAAAATTGTAATTACGTCTCCTACATCATAACCACTACCGCCGGTTACTATTGTTGGAGTATATACTTTTCCTTCTCTAAGAACGTTGAATGTTGCCGGAACTGCTGCTGCATCAAAAGTTTCACCACTACCCGATACAAGTACAAGATCAATTTCTTCTCCAACTTGGAAATTTTGTCCATTAGCCGTTAATGCTACTTCAATTATTTCTCCAGTGTTTGCACTTATAGCAGTTACTTCTGCTGTTGCACCGCTGGTTCTACCTTTTATATTAAACGGTACTTCAGGATTTGTTGCAAATACTGCATTAAATTGAATTGCTGTATCAGAAATTACAGACGATACCGTAATAAAGTTTAAGTCATCGTCTTTCCAAATTAAATTTGATCCTCCAGATACATCTGTATAAGTTTCTGTAGTATCACCGTATTGTGCATCAATATACGTTCTGTTTGTAATCAAGTTATATTCAGCAGTATCATACCCAGGACCACTTGCGTAAATTCTTGGTTCAAATCTATATCTAGTAGTAAGATCTAAGTCTGTTGCTAAGGCTGTGCCTGGGTTAATGTGATCCCATCCTAATTGATCGTCACTTTCTCGTCTTACAGTAACTACCCTTGTAGCAAAGTCAAAGTCGTCAACATATCCATATTGTCCTACACCTGTACCATCTGTGATTATTATTCTCATTCCTTGTATTTCTGAAAGGAATTGTGTTGTATCTGCCGTCGAAAGTTTAATAGTACTCGATGCTCCGATAGTTTCCTGCGCACTACCCTGTCTTACTAGATATCCGCTTCCGCCTTCTGCGCTAGATCCGTCTGGGCTGGTAAGTCTAACTTCAAACAAGCCGCCATCTCTAAAGTCTGTATATTCTACATCTGCATTTGATCCTGAACCTACAATAGATGCACTTGCTTGGCTGTAATCTTCACCACAGTTAGTATATTCAAACAATAATATAGAATCTGCAACGCCACCTGCAAAAGCTTCTGATACTTGAGCTTCGTTAGTTCTGTTGTTAGCCGTTGTTACTTGTGGAGTTTCTGTAGCATCAAATCCGTCTGCTATTGAACCATAAGTACCATAGGAGTTGTTACCGTTAGCTGCACGAATAATTCCGCCATCTTCCGCAAAGTATCCTACTTGACAGTAGTATGTAAATACTGACACAAGTTCTGTTCTTGCATTGTTTAAAACCCAAACTCCAATACCGTCACTTAAAAGTTGTGTAAAGTCATTTGATACCATACTTTTTGTGCCGCCGTTGTGTAAGGAACCGTCGATCTTTTTACCTACACAACCTGTGCCAATATTAGTTACACCTTGAATGTAAGGCGATCTATTTACAATCCAAGTACGATTGTCGTCTGGACCCCAGCCTGGATCTAAACTTACACATGCGCCTCCGGTTGGTTTCTGATAAAGGTCAAAGACACCTGGTGGATTTAAGTTTCCTTCTAATCCCCTAATAGTACAATCTCTTAAACCTGTAGTGTCTCTTACCAAAAAGAGATTATCTGCTTTACTTCCTGTAACTGCATTTGCAAATCTACGTGCTGCGGTTAATGCACCATAATTTCCGCTGTATTTTGTATCACGTCTAACTCCTCTAATTACAGAATGTATATCATTAGTAATTTGAACACGATCAAATGTTACTGCTGGATAGGTATATTCTAAATATTTTATACAATCTTCAATAACAAAGTCTTCATTTAAAAATAAATTTTCACCAGCAAGTACAACAAGTGTGTCAGTATTTTCTACATTAGATCCTGTTAAGGTTGGATCAATAGAGCCACTTTGAATTCTAAATTCAACAAAATTTTGATAATCAGTGATTAAGTTAGTAACAGCATCTGCACCTTCAAGACCAGACGGAACTAAATCTGTTACTTGATCTATAGTGTTTCCAGTTTGAGGATTTATAGTTACACCTGAAATTACATCAAGCAATATACTATTTAAATGTGCTAGAGCATTAGTATGATAACTGTAATAGTCGCCTTGATATTCTGGCCTTGCTCCGGTTGCTTGAATTGTGGTTGATCTAAGTTCGTCTCCGTTAACTGCACAGCCTGCTGGCAATATAATAGGGCCAATTTCTTCGTATTTTCCTGCACTTGGTCTAATAATTACAGGAGTAAGAGGATCAAAATTATCTTCTACATATTCAGCTGCATATCTAATTGTTTTAAAAGGATTTTGAAAACTTCCTCTGTTAGCAGAATCAACACCGTTTGGTGCAACAAAAACAGTATCGCTATCTTCTGTGATATTTCTCCAAAATACATCTAATTCTTGGGAAACAGATAAAATTTGATTTTCTTCACCAATAGGTACTCTTGAATCACCTAATGTACTTAAATCTCCTAGCTCTTCTCTAGATAAACCATATGTAAGTAAGTCGCCATTTTTTCTAAGACCTGCTTCTATGCCCGCTTGTATTAATAGATCCCAATAAACAATCCCATTTCCGTTATCACCTGGTGAGTTTCTTATATCTGATTCGTGTTCAAAATTACAAGTCCAAGCACTTCCTTTAAAATATACAACATCGCCTATTCTATATTCAGTTTCTTCTACCCAAGTACCTTTAAAACTTTTTCCAGGAACTAGTAGTTCCCATGTATCTGCTTCTAAATAATCGATAGTACTGCCGTCTACACCTTCTCCGGGACCTATATCTCTTACCGCTTGATAAAGATAACCACCTCTTAAAACAATATCGCCTGTTTTGTAGTCTGAATCTAAAGACCAGGCGCCTGTAAACCTTGCAGCCTTGGCTAGTAATATCCAATCAGGGGATGCGTTGTCAACATAAGGTTTAGAATTATAACTGTTGTTAACAGCAAAGTACATATGTCCGCCGTGCTTAACAATATCACCTTCTTGATAATAAACTCCAGTTGCCCATTGACCATTAAACTGAGATCCATAAATTTCTACACTGAATGATAGTATATTAATAGTTGGATCAACTGCTCTGTGAGTTTGAGTACATCTATAAATAGACCCACCATATCTTACTAGTTGGTTTACGTAATACTGATCATTTTGTGTCCAATCGCCTACATAATCTATACCTTCTAAATATAGTTCCCAGTCGTTTTCGTTACCCTCTAAGAAACCAATAGCTTGGTGAGCGTTTATACACTTATATAAATTACCACCATAGGAAACAACATCTCCAGGAGCATAACTTTGGTTTGCCCAATCACCTTGATAGCTTGTTGTTTGTGTAAATGTAGACCAATTAGAAAAGTCATTTGCAAAAACTGTAGTTGAAGTGTGTGCTACTGTACATAGCCATAAAGATCCGCCAAATTTAACAATATCTCCAAGGTTATAATCAGTTCCAGAAGTCCAGTCGCCTGTAAAGTTACGTCCGTCGGTCATCAATACCCACTTAGGCTGAGGTTGTGGTGGTATTGATCCCGGTAGTATTGCATTTAAGTCTGCTTCAAATGTTGCAGAAGATACGTGAGTAATTACACAAACATAACTTTTACCACCTACTCTAATTACATCATCTCTTTTGTAGGAAGTACCAGTTACCCAGGCTCCCTTCCATGTATACTTAAATCGTTCTAGTTTAAATTCAGCCATTATTAATATCCTTCAGTTGGTGAAGAAAATCCTCGTATCACCTGTTCGTCGTTACCTTCGCCATAACCCGGAGAACTTAAATTTTCAGGGTAATCATAGTCTTCCGAAATTCTTATAATAAATTGTCCATCTGTGGGATCAATATAATATGTTAATAGTCTACCGTCCCATTTAATTTGTTGATATCTTAAATTTTCATATACAATATCATGATTTGCATCAATTCCTTCTAAGTAATCAATTCCTTCTTCAAAATCAGGATAGTTATTCTCTCCGACACCAATATCGTTAATAGTAGCAGTACCTTGTCCGCTTAATTGATCCTGCCTTAGTAGAAATAGTTCGCCATCGTCATTTCTACGCATACCATAAAAATATCTTTTAATAAATCCATCGATAATAGATTCTGGATTATTACCTATATAATGACTCATTATACAATCTCCACTATACTTGCAACAACATCAACACTGTCATCTAAACTTGATTTAACTTGCAGTTTGTTGTTTGGTGCAATAATTAATTTTTCACCAGTTGCTACTACACGTAAACTAGTATTAGCTGGTAAAAGTGTTTCTTTTAAATAGTAACCGGTTTGACTAGTGTCGTCTTGCATTAAAACATCTACATAAACAAACGACTGTGTTAAATTTGTTAAACTTAAACCAATTACTGTTGCACGAGTGCTTGCATCGGTTTCGTATACGTCAACTGGTAGTACTCCTACCTGTTTTACTACTTTATTTCTAAATACTGTTGCCATCTTTTTATCCTAAACTCAATACAATCTCAAGTGCTATATCTTCAGCATCTGCTCTTGAAATACCTGCTTGTGAACCTGCAACTGATACCCAGTTAACACCGTCCCATATCTCACTTCGTTGCGCATCAGTATTCCATCTCATTTGCCCTAATTCAGTATTTGCTAATGGTGGACGCTGTGCATTACCTCCCGAAGGAATAACTAAACCATATGTTCCATCAAACTTAACATAACCATTATCAGTTGCTTCGAAAGTTGTTACACTATCAGCAACTATGTTTGTAATAGTGTTATCTTTGAACGCAAAGTTGTCAAACGTAACAGAACCTGTACCATTCGCAGTTAATACTAAATCAGTATTTGCTGTTGTTGTATTTATTACATTGCCGTCAATGGTAATGTCATCTACGACTACTTTAGGTGCATTTAATCTATTTTGATCAATATCAACTATAAGATTTCCAGCACTGTAAAATCTAATTACATCGTCATCTGCGCCTTCTGTTAGCTCGGCTGTTACTCGAGTATCGCCGTCTAAATCAATTACTCCAGAAAGAGTAATCCAATTTGTACCATTAAACCCTTCAAAACGGTTTAATTCGCTATTATAACGTATCTGTCCTGCTGTGCCTGTTGGGCGTTCGCTAATATCACCTACCGGCAGTTTTAATGCTCCAGTAGAATCAATAATTACTGATCCACTACCAGGCTCTAGTGTAATATCACTAGTAGAACTTATTGTAGCATCCTTGACACTAAAGTCATCAATTACAATGCTTCCTGTTCCAGCAGCACGAAGTTCTAAATCACTATTTGAATTTGTAGTTGTAATAAAGTTGTCGTCAACTAAAATGTCTCCTGTTGAGAAATTATTAGCTTGTACTGTACCAGTACTTACAATATTACCTACATTTAAAGTTCCATCAACTGTTAAGTTGCCGTTAATTGTAGCATCATTATTTGGTATTAATATTTCACCAGTACCTGCTGCACGTAATTCTAAATCACTATTTGACTGTGTTGTTGCAAGAGTGTTACCTGAAATTAGAATATTTTCATATTGTACACCGCCGGTAACTGTTAGATTTCCGTCTACGTCCAATGTGCCGGTCATTGTAAAATCACCAGTTTGTGTTACATCGCCAGTGTGTGTAATATTACCAGTAATATTAGTACCTTGAAGATTTGTTGTGCCGTTAACTGTTAAGTCTTGTTCAATAATAACATCATTAGTTGGAACAACTACTTCACCAGTGCCATTTGCTCTAAGTTCTAAATTACTGTTACTAGTAGTTGTAGTAATAAAGTTATCATCAATTAAAATATCGCCAGTGCTAAATCTATTAGCAGTAATAGTACCAGCACTATTAATATCACCTACTGTAATTGTGCCGTCTACAGTTAAATCGTTTGTAATGTGTAGATCATTATTAGGTATTAAAACTTCACCAGTACCTGCTGCTCTTAGTTCTAGGTCTGCATTACTTGTAGTTGTAGTAATGAAGTTGTCATCAATTAGTATTTCTTCAAACTGTGCAGAACGTGTTACTGTTAGATCTCCTCCAACAGTTACATCCGAAGTAATTGTATAATCACCGGTTTGTGTAATATCACCTGTGATGTTTACATTACCTGTTAGTGTTGTATCACCTAGTGTAGCGTCACCGTTTACAAACAAGTTATTAGTAATTCTAACATCATTGCTCGGAATTAGTATTTCACCTGTTCCTGCTGCTCTTAGTTCTAAGTCCGCATTTGATGCAGTTGTAGCAATAAAGTTATCTTCAATTAGTATATTGCCATTGGTAATTTCACCGCCAATAGTAAAGTTACCAGTTTGGTTATAATCGCCAGTATGTGTAACAGTGCCAGTTATAGTTGTGTCTTGTAGATCTGTTGCGCCACTTACTGTTAATGCTTGGCTAAATGTAACATTGTTAGTTGGTATGTTTATAGTACCAGTACCTGCCGCACGTAAATCTAAATTGCTATTTGAAGCAGTAGTTTCAATAACATTACCATCAATTTGAATATCACCATTTGTAAACGTTCCAGCGATTGTATAATTACCAGTTTGGTTAGTATCGCCTATGTGCGTGATAGTGCCTGTTACTGTTGTATTTTGTAAATCAGTTGTTCCACTAACAGTTAAATTATTGTCAATTTGAACATTATTATTAGGTACAAGTATTTCACCTGTGCCACTAGCACGAAGCTCTAAGTCTGAATTGCTAT
>Ga0181572_10001780_pt1 | contig 15643 bp, 14 predicted proteins | sample 101ome_26_FD_133004 | JGI IMG/M metagenome (GOLD analysis project Ga0181572, IMG submission 133004) | Coastal salt marsh microbial communities from the Groves Creek Marsh, Skidaway Island, Georgia - 101408AT metaG (megahit assembly) | ecosystem: Environmental > Aquatic > Marine > Intertidal... | reverse complement strand
GATTCGGTTTAAGAGGCGTGCCCAAATTCCTTGTGCACTCAGCTTTAGATTTTTAATTGAAAAACCCAATCCGCGTTTATGCAGCCAGGGCAAATCAAAACAGTCTTGGGTTTCAATAGACTTGCGATCGATCGCCTTAGACAGGACCATCGGCAGTTTAAAATACCCCCCCGATAAGAAATACCCTTTTTGACGGTGGTGAAAATGTACAGCCAAAAAATCAGCCCGTGGAATACAATCACCATCACTCATCACCACATAGTCCGATTGACACTGCAACAGGGCTTTGTTTAAAATTTTGGTTTTCTGAAAACCCGCATCCGGTTGCCACACATGGGTAATAGAAAAAGGCATCAAGGGCGTAAGGCGGTTAATCAACGATTTGGTATCCGGCCCGGATCCATCATCAGCTATGACCACTTCAAAGGCCTTAAAGGTTTGTTGGGCATATCCCCAAAGCACTTTCTCCAGCCACGCTTCGGCATTATAGGTGCTGATAATCACACTGATTTTAGGTGTCAACTCAGGCATCGTGAGACGGAAATGATTGTTGGGTTATATGTGTGGTTAACCATTGGGTAATGTACGCTAGTTTGGACGAATCCACCAAATCAAGGCTTTGTAAATTTAACATGAAAACGGAAGGATTGGCCGCTGCTTTTTCCAAGAATTGTTTGATTTTAGACAACGATTTTCGCTGGGGATTATGGATTTCAACCAAGGCCCGAGCGTCTTTAAGTACTGCCGCATTTTGTCGAATCATCCAATGATTAAACAAGGTATAGGGTGTAAACTGGGAAGGGTGTCTAAATCGGTGGGCGATTTGATTGTTTAACAGTTCCTTATGGTCATCAAAATAGCTAATCAATTGAGATTTAAGCAAGGGCCGTGGACTGTGATAGCCCCTAAAATAGTGGGTGGAATAGCCTACCAATTGTGCAGCTTGTGCCTGTGCTCTTCGAAAACTTGGCCGTTGAAGACTTTTAGGAAAAAAGAAGGCTTTAATCCGTTTATACCAGACCCCTTGGGGCTGACGATACCAAGCACCTCGCAGGACAGGTTTTGACCCCTCAAACCAATCGGTTGATTTGGTAGGTTTTATTAAAAACATATCGTCATTAAAATAAATAAAATGCTCTGAAAGCCCTTTAATATGCTGCAAAACACTTTCAATAGTTAGGCTATTAAAAGTAGGTAAAACGTTGGGGAATTTGGCAAAAATCTCTTGATGGTCAACCACCATTATTCTCGATTTATTTACTGGATTTTCTGCATTTAGTGTCGCAATGATGGGGGGTATTTGAGCATCAGTGACAATATAGATATGACGAACAAAGGGCGCAAATTGTATAATCGAACGCAGGACAAACGCCAACTCACCGATTTGATTATACTGGGTGGTGGGTACCGCCGCCGTGGGTATTCCAGCCAGCTTACGATAATGGTCGCACTTTTGACGATGCTCCGGGTCGGCACCATCTACCCAGGTAATGACGGCATCTATTGGAAAAGCAGTCTTGTCCGTGGCTGTTTTCATACCACAAAAATACAGTAATTCTGCCAGCACCGCTGTATATTTGCAACTCAGATCAGGCATATCAAAACATCCGTTCACATAGAAGCACAAAAGGCAGCCTCGGCACTTCAACGTGGAAAAACCCTGCTGTTCCCCACGGATACCGTTTGGGGAATTGGTGGAGATGCCCGACGCTCAGATGTCGTTGATAAAATTTATACGCTTAAACTACGGCCCGCTTCCAAGGCACTTATTTGTCTAGTAGCCAACCTCGAGATGCTCCAACAACACCTCACCCAAATTCCCGAGCTAGCTTTATCCTACCTCCACGCCCCACGGCCGACCACGGTGATTTTTTCCCACCCCCAAGGGTTGGCCCCCGAGCTACTGGCCGAAGATTATAGCGTGGCTTTTCGAATACCCAACGACTCCTTTTGTCAGCAACTGCTCCAAGCGTTTGGCGGACCGCTTATCGCTACCTCAGCAAATCTTAGTCAACACCCTACTCCTAAGCAGTTTAGTGAAATAGACCCGGCTATTTTGAAGGGCGTGGACTATATCGTACCTTTGAGCCAGGACCAAATCAAGGCCCAACCTTCTCGGATTGTCAAAGTAAACCCAGACGGTACGGCAACGATTTTACGCGATTAAAATGAAACAGGAAAACCTTAAAAAATACCTTACACACCCTGTTTTTGAACACCTCAGAACGACCGTCAATCAAACAGCCTTGCCCACCTATGTCGTCGGGGGATTTGTCCGTGACCGCTTGTTGGGAAAACCCTTCAAAGCCGATATCGATATCGTTTGTGTCGGTTCGGGTATCGCCTTTGCCGAAAGCCTACACCCCCTACTCAAAGGGGCCAAGCCCATCACGGTTTTTAAAACCTACGGTACGGCCATGATCCAATGGCAAGACCTCACCCTGGAGTTTGTCGGTGCACGTAAAGAGTCGTACCAAAAGCACAGCCGTAATCCCATCGTCCAAATCGGAACACTGGAAGAGGATCAAAACCGCCGCGATTTTACCGTCAATGCCCTGGCCATTTCCCTAAACGAAAATGACTACGGAGCCCTGATTGACCCTTTTCACGGCATGGATGACCTACACGACAAAATCTTAAGAACCCCCAACGACCCCAACATCACCTACTCCGACGACCCGCTAAGAATGCTTCGGGCCATCCGTTTTACCTGCCAACTCGATTTTACCATCGCCCCACCATCGCTTGAGGCCATCCGCGAAAATGCCCAACGAATCACCATCATTAGCCGTGAACGGATCGTTGAAGAACTGCATAAAATCATCGCTTGCGACCAGCCGTCTGCCGGTTTTTTACTTTTAGAAAAAACCGGCCTGCTGCCCCATATACTTCCCGAATTATGCGCCCTAAAAGGGATAGAGGAAATCGAAGGGCACCGCCACAAAGACAATTTTTACCATACCCTGGAAGTGGTCGATAATATCTGTGCCCATACCGATAATCTCTGGTTACGCTGGGCGGCCTTGCTACATGATATTGGTAAAGCCCCGACCAAAAAATTAATCCCCCCCACCGGCTGGACGTTCCACGGCCATGAATTTGTTGGAGCCAAAATGGTGTACAAACTGTTTAAACGACTCCGTATGCCCCTGAATGAAAAAATGATATATGTACAGAAGTTGGTCCTACTCAGTGCCCGGCCGATTGCTTTGGTTGATGACCAAGTCACCGACGCCGCCATTCGCCGACTGATTTTTGATGCGGGAGACCTACTCGATGACCTATTTACCCTGTGTCAAGCCGACATCACCACCAAAAACCCCAAACGCTTTAAACGCTACCATGAAAATTTTCAATGGGTGCGCCAAAAAATGGAAGCCGTTGAAGCACGCGATGCCATCCGAAATTTTCAGCCGCCCATCAGCGGGGAAATGATCATGAAACACTACAATATTGGTCCCTCAAGACCGGTGGGACTGATTAAAGAAGCCATCAAAGAAGCCATTTTAGAAGGTGAAATCCCCAACGAAAAAGAAGCCGCGTGGAACAAAATGATCGAAGAAGGAAAAAAATTAGGCCTTAAATCCCATGAAAAATAAATTTATCCAACTCATCAAAATCAACCTTATCCTAGTATACCTGGTCATCGCCGCAGGGGCGATTGTCCGAATGACAGGCAGCGGAATGGGCTGTCCCGATTGGCCCAAATGCTTTGGCTATTTGATACCCCCAACCGAGCGAAGCCAACTGGATTGGTACCCCCAACACTCCTATCACAAAAACGAAGTCATCATCGTGGATGAATCTCTTAGAGTCGCGCTTAGTGACTTTACCAGTGGCCCGAGCTATAACCCAAACAATTGGGCTCCCTATACCAAACACGACTACGCCCTATTCAACCCGGTGCACACATGGATTGAGTTTATCAACCGTTTGCTGGGCGCATTGGCGGGTTTGGGGACGCTTATCCTATTTGTTTTTACCCTTTTTCAACGAAAAATAAAACCCCTTAACCGCTTGTGGTCTACCCTAATTCTCTTTGGGATGGCCTTCCAGGCCTGGTTGGGCAAAACCGTGGTGGACTCCAACCTCTTGCCCCTAAAAATTACCCTGCACATGGCCATGGCCTTGATGCTGGTCGCCCTACTGGTGCTCTTATATCATCAAAACAAACCCAATGATGGTCCGGTTTTTCCAAAATCAATGTCGAAATTGGCACTTGCCGCATTGGTACTGACCTTAGTACAAATCGCACTCGGCACCCAAGTCCGGCAGTTTGTCGATTTACAGATGCATCAAGCGGCCTCAAATCCCGAAAATTGGCTCTTAACAGCCCCACTGAAATTTTATATCCACCGTAGTTTTTCAATCCTTGTCTTAGGACTACATCTCTATATGGCATATCTGCTGCGCAAAGCACAACTACTGACCACCACTTTTAAAAATATACTCGGCCTTATTTTGGCGAATATCCTGACCGGTATCGCCATGTATTATATCGATTTCCCTTGGGGGTCACAGCCCTTACATTTGGTTTTATCTGCACTTTTATTTGGGGCACAATTTTATTTTTTATTGCTTTGCTACGCTAGAAAAAAACAACCATGATATTTAGAATCCGTGTCATTTTAGACGTCAAGGAAGACGTCATTAGAGACCTCGAAATCAACGCCTCAGCTACCCTCGAAGAACTGCACGATGCCATTACCCAGGCCTTTGGATTTGCCGGAAACGAAATGGCCTCCTTTTATGCCTCTAACGCCGACTGGGAACAGGGTGAAGAAATGCCCCTGGTCGATTATGGCGAAAGCGAAACACCCAAGGCGGATATGCCCTTACAAGAGGTATTTTCGGCCGACCAACATCGCCTTATCTATGTCTATGATTTCCTGGCCCTGTGGACCTTTTTTGTCGAACTCATGGAGATGGCCGAACCCCTGCCCGGGGCAACGTACCCCAACCTTGTTTTTGCCCAGGGCGAAGTTCCCGAAGAGGCTCCCGACAAACAGTTTGAAGCTGACCAAGACGCGGACAAGCTCGAAGATTTTGACTTTGACAATGACGATGAAGACGAGGACGAAGAAGACTACTACAACGAAGACTTCGACGATAGCAGTTATTACTAAAACAACTTGTTAAGGCTTACGTTTTCGTAATTGCTTTTGACATAGGCAAAGGCCGCTTCCATCACATCGCCCATATTTGCACATTGCTGAAATACCGGGTCTTTGGTGAAATTGTAAATTTCCTGTTTAAGGGTAGCCAAATTTTCGGGCAGCGTCAAGGGAGTCGTTTTCATATGTTTTACCAACTTGGCTACCCGACGTTCAAAACTTATTAAACGCTTGGCAACAATCGAGCGCTCTTCAATTTTATACTGCACAATAGAATCGTGGTTAAGGCGCTGACGTACCAATTCCATGATGGGGAAATTTTCTTTAAAAAACTGGGGGCGGTACACTGATAGCTTGCCCTCAAACGACTGCTGATCAAAGTCAATCGCTCGAATCTTATAAATCACCTGATCAAAATCATGGGTCGGCACTATGACATAATTATAGGCCCGCATATCGCCCAACAACCGTATCATACTCCGTTCATTAAACTTAACGTATTCTTTGGCGATTTGGGCTTGCTCGGCCGGTGAACAATTTTTTAAATTGTTTTTGATAAAATCATCTCCGGGGATTCCCGCTATATGCTCTTCGATCAGGGTTTCAGTGTTGACAAAAAAATTGAGGTTATAGGGCGATAACATATGCTCGAATTCCAATCCACAAACCCGTGAAGCGTCGGTTTTTTTGACATAGAAATACGTAAAATTATCGTTGAGTATATTTCTGATTTTTATCCGAAAGGGCTTTGAGTTTCCAAAGGTGCAATAGTCGATTGCATCGACATTGAGATAGGGCAAAGACGACTCGTTTCCGTCTGAGTGCAAGAGGTTATAGATTTTTTTGAGGTTATGATCTATATGCTCCCGCTCTGAATCGGTATAAAAAGTCCGAACCCACAAAGTGTCCTCGTCTTGATCGTTATAGACCACCACCGAACCCGAAAACCGCAGTAAATCCGAATAGCTAATGGGTGAATCTACCCAACGGTTGTAGTATTTTAGGTAGTCGACCATCCCATCATTTAACGGGAAAAAAGGCTTTTTTTTAGAGATTAGCTTATCCATCGCTTTAATTCTCTCAAATTTAGTACCTTTTTAGCAAGTTTACACTATAGACCTAAATCCTCCAACCCACACACAAAATGAACACCCTACTCGAACTGCACAATCTCAGCAAAACCTACGGAAAAATTCGCGCAGTCGATCAACTTTCTATCCGCATCGAAAAAGGCCATGTCTATGGGCTTTTGGGCCCCAACGGCAGCGGCAAATCCACCACCCTGGGCATGGTGCTCAATGTGATTAACCCCACGGGAGGCCATTTTCAATGGTTTGGCGGTAGCCTGACCGTGCACCAGACCCTTAAACAAATTGGCGCCATCATCGAGCGGCCCAACTTTTACCCCTATATGACGGCCATGCAAAACCTTAAATTGGTCTGCACCATCAAACAATGCCCCTATGAAAAAGTAGAGGAAAAATTAAAATTGGTCGAACTCTGGGACCGTAGAGACAGTAAATTCAGCACCTATTCACTGGGCATGAAACAACGCCTGGCCATTGCCTCGGCCCTGGTTAGCGATCCGGAATTGCTCATCCTGGACGAACCCACCAACGGACTCGACCCCAAGGGTATCCATCAAATTCGCGAACTGATTGCCAAAATCGCCGCCCAAGGCACCACCGTTTTACTCGCTTCCCACCTGCTGGACGAAGTCGAAAAAGTCTGCTCCCATGTGATTGTCCTTAAAAATGGGGTCAAACACTACGAGGGTCCGGTTGATCAACTCACCCACAGCCACGGCTATTTTGAACTCCAAGCACCGCAACTGTCCGCCCTGCAAACCGCCCTCGAAAAACTGGCTCTGTTTGATACCCTAAAGACCCAAAACGGAAAGATTCTGGCCTACCCCAAAAAACCCCTAGCGCCGGAGTCTCTAAACCAAAAACTCGCTGCACAAAAAATCTTCCTCAGTACCCTGAATTACAAAAAGAAAACCCTGGAAGAACAATTTTTAGAACTCACTAACCGACCCCAACAACCATGATCCGTCTTTTAAAAATCGAGTGGACCAAACTCTACCACAATACCGTATCACGCATACTGATTGCCTGTTATTTTTTACTCATCACCTTTATCGCTTTTTTGGCCGCCATAAAAGTTGAAATTGGCCCCATCAAATTTCACCTGGCTGAACAAGGTATTTTTAACTTCCCCTATATCTGGCATTTCAACACCTATATCATCGGGTATATGAAAGTCTTTTTTGCCATCATCATCGTATCGATGGCCGCCAGTGAATACAGCTACAAAACCCTAAAACAAAACCTGATTGACGGACTGAGCAAAAAAGAAGTATTGCTCTCCAAAGTCTATACCATGCTCGCTTTTATCCTCGCATCGACCCTGTTTACTTTTTTGACTTCCTTGGTCTTGGGTCTGCTTTTTTCGGACTATACCGAAGCGGGAATTATTTTTTCAGACCTGGAATACCTCTTGGCCTATGCCATCAAACTATTTGGGTTTTTTAGCTTTTGTTTGTTTTTGGGCATGTGGATCAAACGAGCGGCCTTTGCCCTGGGCTTTTTGATTGTTTGGCAAATGGTCGAGGGCATAGCCTATGGAATCATGGAGTGGAAACTTTCTGATTGGGTGCCGGGTTTAAGCGCCCAACAAGTGTTCTCCTTTTTTCCGCTCAATGCGATGAGTAACCTGATCAAAGAACCCTTTACCCGCTTGTCGGGTGTCCAAAACATCGCCCAACAGGTGGGTGAAACTTTTGACAAGGACTACGGGTTTGACTTGCTCAGTGCAGCAGTAGTCTTGGTGTGGTCGTTTATTTTCTTATGGGCTACCTATCGGCTTTTACGTAAACGGGATTTATAGCCGTCTTGAATGGCTCCAAAAAACCGTACCTTTACGGTTTGAAGTTTCGGCATGCAGTTTACCCTTGAATCCCCTTTTCGTCCTACCGGAGACCAACCGGAAGCCATTCGGCAGATCGTCAGTCAGTTTGGCGCAGGCGACCCCTATGTCACCCTGCAGGGGGTAACGGGTTCGGGGAAAACCTTTACCGTGGCCAATGTAGTCGCTGACTTACACCGTCCCACATTGGTTTTGGCCCATAACAAGACCCTAGCGGCACAATTGTATTCGGAGTTTAAGCAGTTTTTTCCCAACAATGCCGTGGAGTATTTTGTCTCCTACTACGACTACTACCAGCCAGAAGCCTATATCCCGGTCACGGGAACCTATATCGAAAAAGACCTATCAATCAATGAAGAAATCGAAAAACTAAGGCTCAGCACCACCTCCTCCCTACTCTCAGGCCGGCGGGATGTATTGGTCGTCGCTTCGGTTTCTTGCCTCTACGGAATTGGCAACCCCAGTGAGTTTCAAAAAAACGTCATCACTCTAGAGTGCGATCAAGTGCTGTCCCGTACCCAACTTTTACACCGATTGGTCCAAAGTCTCTATTCACGGACAACGGGCGAGTTTAACCGGGGAAACTTTAAGGTGCAAGGCGATGTAGTCTCGGTCTATCCCGGCTATGCTGACATTGCCTATAAAATTCATTTTTTTGGGGATGAAATCGAATTGATCGAAGCCTTTGACCCCATAAGCAATGTCATCATCGACCAATACAAACGCCTACGGCTGTTTCCCGCCAATATCTTTGTCACTTCACCCGAACTGCTCCAGCAGGCAATTATCCAGATTCAGGACGACCTGGTGAAACAGGTGGACTATTTTAAAGAAATCGGCAAGCCCTTGGAGGCCAAGCGACTCGAAGAACGCACGGAGTTTGACCTGGAAATGATTCGCGAGTTGGGCTATTGTTCGGGTATCGAAAACTATTCGCGCTACCTGGACGGACGTGCTCCGGGAACCCGCCCCTTTTGTTTGTTGGACTATTTTCCCAACGATTATTTGATGGTTGTGGACGAAAGTCACGTAACCCTCTCCCAGGTTCACGCCATGTATGGGGGGGACCGCAGCCGAAAAGAAAACCTGGTCGAATACGGTTTTCGACTGCCCGCAGCCATGGACAACCGTCCGCTAAAATTTGAAGAATTTGAAGCCTTGCAAAACCAAGTGCTCTATGTCAGTGCCACCCCGGCTGATTATGAATTGCAACAAACCGAAGGGCTTTTTGTCGAGCAAATCATCCGGCCCACAGGTTTGTTGGATCCCATCATTGAGGTGCGCCCCAGCCTAAACCAAATTGATGACCTGATCGAAGAAATTCAGCAACGGGTCGAAAAAGACGAACGTAGCCTTGTCACCACCCTGACCAAACGCATGGCAGAAGAACTGACCAAATACCTCACCCGGGTACAGATTCGTTGTCGCTATATCCACAGTGATGTCGATACCCTAGAACGGGTAGAAATCATGCAAGACCTCCGCAAGGGGCTTTTTGATGTATTGGTGGGGGTCAATCTCCTACGGGAGGGACTTGACCTGCCGGAGGTGTCACTGGTCGCGATTTTGGACGCCGACAAAGAGGGTTTTTTGCGGAGCAACCGCTCTTTGACCCAAACCGTAGGCCGGGCTGCACGTAACGTAAACGGTAAAGCCATTATGTATGCCGACACCATCACCCAAAGCATGCAAAAAACCATCGACGAAACCAATTATCGCCGGGAAAAACAAACCGCCTATAACCAGGCAAACAACCTCATCCCCACGGCCCTAAACAAATCATTGGACAACGCCCTGGCCAAAAATTCGGTACAGACCTATGTCCAAGAACGTGAAATTCGCAAAGCCGCTGAGGCCGAAAACCGCTTCAAAACCCAGGAAGAATTGGAAAAAGAAATTCGGGAATTGCGCAAGGCCATGGAAAAAGCCGCCAAAGAACTCGATTTTATCCAGGCGGCCCACTACCGCGATACCATCGCTGAGCTAAAAACCCAAATTAAAGCCTAAAAAAAAGACGCCCAAAGGCGTCTTTTTCACAAAACAAATACTTTATAGGAATTACGCTAAAGTATTATTTGATGCTGATGCGTTTTTTGGGCTCCGGCAAAGCCTCCTTAAGCTTGGGAAAGCGCACATACAACACGCCATCCGTATAGTGGGCATCGATTTTTTGGGCATCGACACTCTCGGGCAAGGTAAAGGTGCGCTGAAAGGCTTCGTAAGCAAACTCCCGACGGGTAAAACGTTGGTTCAGCGTTTCGTCTTGTTCGCTGGTTTGAAAACCGACGGTCAATACGCCCTCTTCAATATCGAGGGTAAAATCGTTTTTGTTTTTTCCGGGTACGGCAAACTGCAATTCAAACGCTTTGTCTTCTTCCAGAATATTGACCGCAGGAAGCGTTCCTGTTTTTACAGCAGGACGAGGTGCCCATCCGGTATTAAACAATTCATCGACTATGGTAGGAAACCAGGGGGTTGTTGTGTTAATTAGTTTCATTTTTTAACAATTTAAAGGTTTATACCTACCTCATTGCAAACACAATACCAACACCCGTTTAGTGCCATACTGTCATTAAAAAAGGAAAAAATACTGTCTATCTGTCAGTTATCCTAAAACTTCCTGTACTTTTTGGGCCGCTTCTTCAAAGGCTGTGGCCGAAAGTACGTTGAGCCCGGAATTATCGATCAGTTCCTTGGCCAGGTCGGCGTTGGTCCCTTGCAGGCGTACGATGATGGGCACATTGATGGCATCGCCTAAGTTTTTATAGGCATCCACGATACCCTGGGCTACACGGTCACAACGGACGATGCCTCCAAAAATATTGACCAAAATTGCCTTGACCTTAGGGTCTTTTAAAATCAGACGAAAGGCGGTTTCTACCCGCGCGGCATCGGCTGTACCCCCTACATCCAAAAAGTTGGCTGGGTCACCACCCGACTGCTTGATCAGGTCCATCGTGGCCATAGCCAGTCCGGCACCGTTTACCATACAGCCTACATTACCGTCTAAGTCTACATAGTTTAGTCCCACGGCTTTGGCTTCGACCTCTACGGGATTCTCTTCCTTAAGGTCACGAAGTCCTTCGTAGTCTTTGTGACGGAAAAGGGCGTTATCGTCCAAGGTCACCTTGGCATCGACTGCGATGATTTTATCATTGGCAGTTTTCAATACAGGATTGATTTCAAACAAGGAAGCATCAGCACCGACATAGGCCTTATAGAGGGCCGTGACAAAACGGGTCATTTCTTTAAAGGCGGTCCCGCTTAACCCTAAATTAAACGCTACTTTACGGGCCTGAAAAGCCTGTAGTCCCAATCCGGGGTCAATTTCTTCCGTAAAAATCAAATGGGGAGTTTGCTCAGCCACCGTTTCGATGTCCATTCCCCCTTCGGTTGAATACATTATCATATTGCGTCCGCTAGCGCGGTTAAGCAATACCGACATATAAAATTCTTTGGGTTCGGAATCACCAGGATAATAGACATCTTCGGCAATCAGTACCTGGTGTACTTTTTTTCCTTCGGCAGGGGTTTGGGGGGTCACCAACTGCATCCCGATGATTTGGTCACTCAGGCTGCGAACCTCGTCCAGCGATTTGGCGAGTTTAACACCCCCTCCTTTTCCACGTCCTCCGGCATGAATTTGTGCCTTGATTACGTGCCAACCCGTTCCGGTTTCTTCGGTGAGTTGTTGGGCCGCTTGGACCGCTTCTTCGGGAGTGGTGGCCACCAAGCCACGCTGAATGCCCACGCCGAATTGGGCTAAAATTTCTTTTCCTTGGTATTCGTGTAAATTCATAGGGTTTGATTTCGCCCCCAAAAATACCATTTCTTCCGTAAAAAAGGGGGCAATCGCCCGGGGAAATGCATTTTTATAACAAATGCAGGCCGATTTATGGCAGGCGTTTTTTGGGGTCAATTACTGGGCAGAACTTCTTACCTTTAGCCAAAAATACAGCAGAAGTGAAGCCAAGCGAACTATTGGAAATTGTCGAACAATACGGGGCTCCGGTCTATGTCTATGACGCAGAGGCCATCCGCAATCAATACCAACGACTGACCCACGCCATGGCGGGTATTCCCCGACTCAAGATCAATTTTGCAATGAAAGCCCTGTCCAATTTGTCAGTGTTGGCGTGGATACGCCAACTCGGAGCCGGCCTCGATACAGTCTCTATCCAAGAGGTACAATTGGGACTTCAAGCGGGTTTTGCTCCCGACCAAATCATGTACACCCCCAACGGGGTCGCCCTGGACGAAATCGAACAGGCCATGCAATTGGGGGTGGGCATCAATATTGACAACCTCTCTGTTTTGGAACAATTTGGCGCCAAGCATCCTGACATACCCGTATGTATACGGATCAATCCCCATGTGATGGCCGGAGGCAACAGCAAGATCTCGGTGGGGCATATCGACTCCAAATTTGGAATTTCGATTCATCAAATTCCGCATGTCTTGCGTATTGTCCAAAATACCGGTATGCACATCAACGGCATCCATATGCACACGGGTAGCGATATTCTGGATATCGGGGTGTTTTTACAAGCCTGTGACATCCTCTTTGACACCGCCAAAAAGTTTGATCGATTGGATTTTATCGATTTGGGCAGCGGGTTTAAAGTCCCCTATAAAGCAGGTGATATTGCCACCGATATCGACGAGCTTGGCACCGAACTCAGCGCCAAGTTTACCCGTTTTTGCAAGGCCTATGGCAAAGACTTGGAACTGGCTTTTGAACCCGGTAAATTTTTGGTTAGCCAGGCCGGCTATTTTATTGCCCGGGTCAATGTGATCAAACAAACCACCTCTACGGTGTTTGCCCAAATCGACAGCGGGTTTAACCACCTGATACGCCCCATGCTCTACGGGGCCCATCATGAAATTGAAAACCTGAGCAACCCCCAAGGCCAAAAACGCTTTTATACCGTCGTGGGCTATATCTGCGAAACCGATACTTTTGGGAGCAACCGCCAAATTGCCTCCCTGTCTGAGGGCGACTACCTGGTCTTTAAAAATGCCGGTGCCTACTGCTTTAGCATGGCCAGTAACTACAACTCCCGCTACCGACCTGCCGAGGTACTCACCTACCAAGGCACCCACCACCTGATCCGAAAAAGAGAAACCTTAGACGATCTGCTCCACAACCAAATCCAGGTGGATTTACCCCTGGAATAGACCCCTTTGGTTCACAAATTAATCTTGTCAGCAAATTTTAAGCTTTTTTTAAGGAAAAACCTTAAAATTTGCGATCCCCATCCAAAAAGGTCCTCCAAGATGGTTCTTGTCTTGGGACTTTGAACGACCTTAGTAGGACAATGCCTAAATCTTACTTTTTATGAAAAGAATCCTATCTCTTTTTGTGCTTAACCTCTTTTTTATTAGTAGTTTATGGGCACAACAAACATCGGTGAACGGAACGGTCACCGATGAGTCCGGGCTGCCGCTGCCCGGCGCGACAATCATTGTCGAAAACTCCAACCGCGGCGTTACGACCGATTTTGACGGCAATTTTACCATCAACGCCCAAGCCGGCGAGGTTCTCATTGTTAGCTATGTCGGGTACCAAGACAACCGGGTCACCGTCGGTAACGAAACTTCCTATATCATCAGCCTACAAACCGATGCCAATTCAAATATCGAGCAAAATCAAGGCTATTAAGCAGTTTTTCCACTATAAGATTCGGTTAGTAAAACCCCCCCTGTTTAAGGGGGGTTTTTTAGTTTATCGGCCTTAAAGCAGCCAAGCCCCTTTGGTAATCATCGACCAATTCGCGAACAATGTCCCCGGCGGGTTTTAGCGTATCAATCAAGCTGGCAATTTGGCCAATTTCGAGTTCTCCCTCTTCCATATCCCCTTCAAACATCCCTTTTTTAGCCCGTCCTTTTCCCAACAGTTGTTGGAGGGTTTCGGGGGTAGCGCCTGCGGCATAGGCCTGTTGCAGTTGGGCATAAAAAGGGTTTTTAAGCAAGCGTACGGGGGTGAGCTCTTTAAGGGTCAAAAGGGTACTGCCCTCTTGGGCATCTAGCACGGCTTGTTTAAACCGGGGATGGCATGCAGCTTCTTCGGACGCGACAAAGCGGGAACCCACCTGTACCCCATCGGCCCCCAAGGCCATCGCGGCCAACATCCCTGCACCCGTGGCGATACCCCCGGCCGCTATCAACGGCAAGGCGGTGGCTTTGCGCACCATGGGGATCAAAGCAAAGGTGGTGGTTTCTTCCCGTCCGTTATGTCCACCGGCTTCAAAGCCCTCGGCCACCACGGCATCGACCCCGGTAGCTTCGGCTTTTAGGGCAAATTTTATCGAACTTACCACATGCACCACGGTGATACCCGCGGCTTTTAAGGTGGGGGTCCAGCTCGCCGGATTACCGGCCGATGTAAAGACAATCGGTACCTTTTCCTTCAGGATCATCGCCATGATGTCGTCCATCTGTGGGTAGAGCAAGGGGACGTTTACCCCAAACGGCTTGTCGGTAGCTGCCTTGCATTTACGTATATGGGTCAAAAAGGTGTCGGGATGCATCGACCCGGCACCAATCAATCCCAACCCACCGGCATTGCTCACCGCCGAGGCCAATCGCCAGCCACTGGTCCACACCATGCCCGCCTGGACAATCGGATAGCGGATACCAAACAAAGCGGTGATGTCGGTCCGTCGGTTCATAAAAACTGATCGACCGCCTGATAGGCCGCTATCACCGCTTGTTCTCCGGCTTTCCCGCTTTTGGAATTACCATGCTCCATACCCAAGATGCCTTGATAGCCCCGACTATGGATATAACGAAAGACATTTTTATAGTTGATTTCGCCCGTGGTGGGTTCTTTTCTACCGGGGTTGTCCCCAATCTGAAAATACCCAATCTCGTCCCAACATTTTTCGATATTTGGGATTAGGTTCCCTTCTTGAATTTGCTGGTGGTAGATGTCAAATAAGATTTTACAGGCCGGGGAATTTACCGATTGGCAAATCGCATAGGCCTGTGGACTTTCGGACAAAAACAGGCCGGGATGATCCCGAAAATTAAGTGGCTCCAATACCATCACCAGACCGTGCGGTTCTAGCAAAGCACTGGCTTGTTTAAGGGTTTCAACGACATGGACGGTTTGGTAGGCCCTATTTTGTCTTAGATCCACATGCCCCGGCACCACAGTCATCCAGGTTGCATTGACCCGTTTGGCCACCTCGATAGACGCTTTGATTTCGTCCAAAAAAGCCTGACGTAAAGCAGGGTCTCCACTGGCCAAATTGGGTTTTTGCCAATAGATGGTATGGGCGACAAACACCCCCATCTGCAGGCCCCGTTGGGCCATGACCCGTGCCATTTCCTTTTGCAAGGCGAGCGAGCGGTTGCGCATATCATTGTCCTCAAAGGCCGTAAATCCCTGGTCGGCCATAAAGTGTAGTTGATCAATCGGGTCGTTCCCGACGTGGGCCCTAAACATTCCCAAATGGGGGGCATAGCGCAGGTTGTAGCGGTAGGCTTTGTCTGTCGGGCGATTGCTTGCCCATAAGGCCGGGGTGCTAAGCCCCAAGCTAGCCAAGGCTGCCGTGCTGTTAAAGGTTCTTCGGTTCATCTTATACAAATTGGGTTTT
>Ga0181572_10001779_pt1 | contig 15655 bp, 6 predicted proteins | sample 101ome_26_FD_133004 | JGI IMG/M metagenome (GOLD analysis project Ga0181572, IMG submission 133004) | Coastal salt marsh microbial communities from the Groves Creek Marsh, Skidaway Island, Georgia - 101408AT metaG (megahit assembly) | ecosystem: Environmental > Aquatic > Marine > Intertidal zone... | reverse complement strand
GAACGCGAACAGGGCATCACCATCGACGTGGCCTACCGCTATTTCGCCACGCCCAAGCGCAAGTTCATCATCGCCGACACCCCGGGTCACATCCAGTACACCCGGAACATGGTGACCGGCGCCTCCACGGCCGACCTCGCGATCATCCTCATCGACGCACGTCACGGACTCCTCGAGCAAACCCACCGTCACAGCTTCATCGCCTCCCTCTTGGGCCTCCGCCACGTGGTGGTCTGCGTGAACAAGATGGACCTGGTGGACTACAGCGAAGACCGCTTCAACGAAATCGTCGCGGCCTACAAGGACTTCTCCTCCCGCCTGGACATCACGGACATCAAGTTCATTCCGATCAGCGCCCTTCACGGCGACAACGTGGTGGACCGCTCCGACAACACGCCTTGGTACGGCGGAGGCACCCTCCTTCACCACCTTGAAACGGTCCACGTCGGCGCCGACCGCAACCTCCAGGATTGCCGGTTCCCCGTCCAGTACGTCATCCGACCCCAAACCGACGCCCACCGCGACTTCCGCGGCTACGCCGGTCGCATCGCTTCTGGCGTGTTCAAGCCCGGGGACAAAGTCGTTGCCCTGCCCAGCGGCAAGGAAAGCACCGTCGACCAAATCCTCGTCGGCGACACTCCACTCGACAAGGCCTTCCCTCCCTTGAGCGTCACCATGACCCTCACCGACGACATCGATCTCAGCCGAGGTGACATGCTCGTTCGCGCCAACAACCAGCCAGAAAGCACCCAAGCTCTTGACGCCCGCATTTGCTGGCTCAGCGAAGCGCCGCTCAACACCGCCACGCGCTACGTCCTTCGCCACACCACCCGCGACGTTCAGGCGAAGATCACCGAGGTCCTCTACCGCATCGACATCAACACCCTCCACCGGGTGGAAGAAGATGTCACCATCGGCGTCAACGACATGGCCCGCGTCCGAATCAAAACCGCCTCTCCCCTCCTGACCGACGGCTACAAGGACAACCGCAGCACCGGCTCTTTCATCCTCGTCGACCCCTCCACCCACCTCACCGTGGCGGCCGGGGTAGTTGGGTGACTTTGCACCAAATCTAACCGGCGGGTCTGAATTGGGAGACCGACGCAAGAAGACCGCCGACAAAAAAGAGCATCGGGGAACTTGCGCTCATGGGAGCGGTAAGCCAACCCTCCACGGTAAAGGAAACGACGAAGGGAACCAACCCCACCAAGAGCACGTTTCTCCGAGTCAACCCCAATCGCACAAGCAAGGTGATGAAAAGAATCAGCGTTGCGGGGATGCCGTAGTTCATGGCAAAGGCCAGCCAACTGTTGTGGCTCAACCCTTGGTGGTTTTGCATTGCGAAGAAGGAGTAGTTCTCCCGGAAATAGCGTTCCTCAGCTCCGCCGCCCGCTCCGAGCCAAGGGCGCGATTTGATCTGACCGACCGCATGCTCCCAGGCAAAAAGCCGCCCTCCCCCTACCTCAAGGGTTTCCTCGCGAACCACTTGATCTGGCAAAAATTCAAGCAACGCGTCTGTTGAAACCGTGGTCAACGCAAGGATACCCGCGCCCCCGAGGATGACCCTCGTCATTTGGGCGAAAAACGTGGAACGAATGCTCTGCAACATCCAACCCCCGAAGGAGAAAAGGGCGGCAAGAAGGGCTCCTCGTGTTCCGCTCCAGTAATAGAACAGCGCAGTCGCCATCAGCACCGCCAGAACACGGGGATTTCTGTGGTTGTTCGAAGCCACCAGACCCAACACAAACAAACCCAGCCACCAATGGCTGAATTCGTTGGGGTTGCCAAAAACGCCGCGAAACCGTCCGTTCAAATGACTCAAGTCGTACATCGTAAAACGACCTGCCACGGACACCGCAACGACCACGAGGCCAACGTGCACCAGGGTCGAAAGGCGGCGCGACGTCTCCTCCTGAGTCGCCGTACTTCCCAAGACCAACATGGCCGTCCACATGGAAGAAAGCAAAACCGCTTCTTCGAGACCTTCTGCGACGTGTTGGGCGAGCAAGGCAGGAATGCCGGTGCACAACACGACCACCGTGGCAAAGCCAATGGCATGGCGGCGATCCACCACCGTTCCTTCTTTCAACTTCCGCAGGAATTCCCAAAACACCAAAGCCGCAAAAAACAACCGAAGCATTTTCCAGTACTGCAATCCCCCGGCACGCGAACTCGCAAGGACGCAGGCTACAATGAACACCGCCACGACCGCTTCACGCCAACTACTCCAACGCTTCCACAGGATCAACATCCCCAAAGACATGGCCGCGCCAACGACGGAGTTTGGGAAGAATACAATGCCTGCAAGCAAGGCAGCTTGCATTACCACGAATCGAAAATCCAGCGGCAGCGTCGACAAATCCACCAAAGCCTCTGGTAAATTTGAACCCGGGGGTAGAGTTTGCTTGTACTCGCTCACGCCGCAAAATACACCTCCCTCCAACCTCTTCCGAACGTGAAATCGACGGACTCCAAGATCCGATTGAGACTCACCCCACCAACGGGTACGCCGAGAACTTGGCCCGAACCGCGTCGCCGACGCGCTGAATGACCGCCTCGTCTTCGGGGGCTTGGATCACCGCGTCCATCCACTCCACGAGCTCGACCATTTCGGACTCGACGAGGCCGCGGGTCGTGACGGCGGGGGTTCCGACGCGCATGCCCGAAGTCACAAAGGGCGAGCGGGTGTCGAACGGCACCATGTTCTTGTTGACCGTGATGTGGGCGCGTCCGAGGGCCTGCTCGGCGAGCTTGCCCGTGACGCCTTTGTTGGAGAGGTCGATGAGCATGAGGTGGTTGTCTGTGCCTCCGCTGATGAGGTCGTAGCCGCGTTCGACGAAGGCTGCTGCCATCGCCTGGGCGTTCTTGATGACCTGCTGGCAGTAGGCCTTGTAGCTCGGCTGCAACGCCTCGCCAAACGCCACGGCCTTGGCCGCAATGACGTGCTCGAGCGGTCCGCCCTGCATGCCGGGGAAGACGCCGCTGTCGAGCAGGGACGTGAAGCTTCGAACATCGCCTTTCATCGTGGTCAGTCCCCACGGGTTGGGAAAGTCTTTGCCGACCATAATGACGCCGCCGCGCGGCCCGCGAAGGGTCTTGTGGGTGGTCGTGGTGACGACGTGGCAATGCGGGAGCGGGTTGTCGAGGAGTCCCGCGGCGATGAGTCCGGAGGGGTGCGAGATGTCGGCGAGGAGGATGGCTCCGACTTCGTCCGCGATGGCACGGAAGCGGGCGTAATCCCATTCGCGGGCGTAGGCGGACGCGCCGCAGATGATCATTTGGGGTTTCTCGCGGCGGGCCGTCTCAGCGACCTTGTCCATGTCGATGCGGCCCGTTTCGCGTTCCACGCCATAAAAGGTGGGACGGTAGAGTTTGCCGCTGTAGTTCACGGGCGAGCCGTGGGTGAGGTGACCGCCGTGCGCCAGGTCAAACCCCAGAATCGTGTCCCCCGGCTTGAGGCACGCGAGCATCACCGCCGCGTTGGCCGAAGCGCCCGAGTGCGGCTGAACGTTGGCCCATTCCGCGCCGAAGAGTTGGCAAAGCCGGTCGATCGCGAGCTGCTCGGCTTGGTCCACGAACTCGCACCCGCCGTAGTAACGCTTGCGGGGCAGGCCTTCGGCGTACTTGTTGGTGAGGATGCTGCCTTGCGCGGCCATCACCGCGTCGCTGGTGTAATTCTCGGAAGCGATGAGCTCGGCGCCTTCAACTTGGCGGACGCGTTCGCGCTCCACAATCGCGGCAATTTCCGGGTCGCGTTGCAGCGCCTCGAGGGCTGCGGTGGACGCTTGGGGGGTGGTCGTTGCGTTCATTTGGCCTCAAAAATAACCCGCCCGTTCAACGCACCGCACGGATGTGAACAAAACGCGACAATCTTCGTACACGAAAGTTGAGTGGAAACATTTGCGTTCCGTTTGTACCTTGCCCCCATGCAAATCAACTTGCTCAAATCATGGATGCTCGCTGGCGCTCTTGCGGTGCTCGCTTCGCCTCAACACGCTGAGGCCCAATACGCCTTGGACTACGGGTTTGCATTTGGGACGGGGAATTACCTCGGTGACATCGGAGGAGACGAGTTGACCCGGCGCGATTTCGCTGCGGATTTGCACTACGGCCAAACCAAATTCTCAAGCCACGTCTTCGCACGCTACCGATTGAGTCCCACGTTTGCCGTTCGAGGTCAGCTGGGCACAGTGTATTTGGAGGACTACGACAACCTGTCGACGAATCCGGCGCGGCGCACGCGCAACGCGCACTTCCGGAATTACGTGAATGAACTTAGTCTGCGCGGCGAAGTCAACCTCTTTAGCCGCCCCATGATCACGCGGTACACGAGCAAGTTGCGCATCGGGTTCAATTCCTACGCCACGCTCGGTGTGACAGGAATTGTACACAACCCCGAAGCCCAACTGGACCGAAACGCGGCAGACTACCTCTACGAGACAGGGCAAATCACGCTGAACCCCAACCAACTCGACTACGACGAGTGGCACAACTTGCGGGAATTTGGCACGGAAAAGGTGACCTACGGAAGCGCTGCGTTGGGCTTCCCCTTGGGTGTCGGGGTTTCGTTCATTGTGAACTACCAATTCCGAGTCGGAATGGAGTTCGTGTGGAACCTCACGCTCACCGATTACCTCGACGACGTGAGCTACACGTATGCGGATCCAACCTCGTTGAGCGACATCGGACGCATCCTGAGCAGTCCCTCGAGCCTTGTGGTGGCAGAAGCTGCTGGGGTAGAAGACGCGGTCGGTTATCTCGACAGTTTTCGTTGGGACGAGGCCTACGAAAGCCCCCGCGGCAACCCGGACAAGAACGACACGTACGGAACGCTGCAGGTGACGGTGAGCAAGGTGGTGATGGGTTCGAGCAACTTCCGCAAGAACAACTTCTACAACAAGCGTCGCACCGTGAAACGGCGTCCCAGCAAGCCTGGCAGCAGCCGGATGGGACGAGGACGCGCGAAGTTCTGAAGTCCGATTGGTCCTGTGATCCTTGGCGTGAACGCCTCTGCACCTGTGGATGAAGGTGCGTTTCAAATTTGTGTGTGACGATGCTGCGCCTGCAGTGCAGGCTTAAGTTTGGGGTGTGGCTACCAACGCGCTTTCTCGGTCGACGTCTCCCTACCTTCTTCAACACCAACACAACCCCGTGGATTGGGTGCCGTGGGGTGACGAGGCGTGGGCACGTGCAAGAGAGGAAGGCAAGCTCGTGATTGTCAGCGTGGGGTACAGTGCGTGTCACTGGTGCCACGTGATGGAGCGCGAAACGTTTGAGGATGTCGAAGCGGCGGAGTTCATGAACGCGCATTTCGTCTGCATCAAAGTCGACCGAGAAGAGCGCCCTGACGTCGATCACGTCTACATGGACGCCGTGCAGTTGATGACGAAGCGGGGCGGATGGCCGTTGAATTGTGTGGCGATGCCCGACGGGAGGCCCGTTTGGGGCGGGACGTATTTTCCTCGCCTGAAGTGGCTGTCGTCGTTGGAAGCGGTGTTGGAGGTGTGGCGTGAGGAGCCGGCCAAAGTCGAGGCGTATGCTGCGCAACTCGCCTCGGCGGTGGCGGCGCTGGACGAAACTGAAGGAGGTGCGCTGCCGCACGATGAAATCGTCCGTGAGAGTCGGACAGAAGGAGAAACAGAACGGGCTGCACTCAGACAGCGGGTTGACACGAGGGTGATGGAAGGGTTGGAAAGTTGGAGCCGGGGGTGGGACCCTGTTTTTGGGGGGCGTTCGGGGGCGCCCAAGTTCCCCCTCCCCTGCCAAATCGATTTCTTGCTTCGCACCGGGGAATCGACGGCCTTGGGAGAGCGTTGGATGGACCAAGCGAGAGCGCATGCACTACGAACGCTGCAGGCTATTGAACGAGGGGGCATTCACGACCACGTGGGTGGCGGTTTTGCGAGGTACAGCGTGGACGAACGTTGGCACGTGCCCCACTTCGAGAAAATGCTCTACGACAACGGTCAATTGCTGGGGACGCTTGCGGAAGCGTGGGCCGTCGAGCCGCATCCCTCGATTGAGAAGGCGGTGGAGGGCATCGTTGGGTTTTTGGATCGAGAGTTGTCGGACGACAGCGGCGGTTTTCGATCGGCCTTGGACGCAGACAGCGACGGCGCTGAGGGAACGTACTACGTCTGGACCGAAGCCGACTTGATCGCAGCCTTGGGTTCAGGTGACCAGGCCGAGGAAGTGATGCGGGTGTTTGACTTCGGGGGGCGAAGTCACTGGGAAGAAGGGAAAAACGTGTTGATGCGGCAAGCTGCCAGCGAGGAGTTGTGGGAGGATGCAGGGTTGAGGGGGCGCTTGGAGGACGCGTTGCAGCGCATGTCCGCGTGGCGCGACAGCGCGGCGAGCGGTCGATCAAAACCGGGGGTGGACGACAAGGTGCTGACCGCCTGGACTGCCTTGGCGGTTTCGGGGCTCGCGCGGGCGGGCAAGATCCTGGGACGGGAGGATTGGGTGGCTCGAGCCGAACGAGGAGCCGTGTTTTTGCGAAACGTGGCTCGCGTGCCGGGCGAGCCGGAGTTGCTGCGCCGGAGTTGGCATGCCAAGGGCGGGCCTCAGACGGAGGGGTTTGCCGAGGATTATGCGTTGGCTGTGGAGGCGATGCTGGAAGTGCATCAGGCGACGGGCGAACCGGTGTGGCGGGACGAGGCCCGGGCGTTGATGGCCACGGCGCTCGACCGGTTCTACGACGAGTCGGCAGGGACGTTTTGGTTTTCGGCACGTGAGGCCGAAGCGCTCTTTGCGCGCAAGCAGAGCAACGACGACAGCGTCTTGCCCTCCGCAAATGCCACCTTCGCCGCGTCGCTGTGGCGCCTCGGATGGGCCTGCGACATTCCTTCTTGGCGCAGCCTGGCTCGCGACCTGGTTGCGAGGCATCTGCTCGGATCGCAGCACCTCGAACGATCCGCGAAGTGGGCGCAGGTTTGGCTGGACCTTCGGGGGCCATTTGCAGCTGTGGTTGTGGCCGCACCAAGCCAGGAGCTCGGCAGGAAGGCCCTTCAAGAATGGAACCTGGGCGCCACGAAAAGAGGAACGTGGATTGATGTGATCACACCCGACGCAACCCACATTCCTGCGTGGATGGAAAGCAAGCGCCCCTCCGCAGAGGCACCTGTGAGGTGGTATGTTTGTGAGGAAAGTGCGTGCGGGCTGCCGTGCGCCAGCGCCCGAGAAGCATGGAAGCAATTTCACCCGGAAGAAAAGCCTTGATGCCTTCGCCATCACTCCTGTCAAAGCACCTTGCATGCGGCATTTCTCGCCTCACCTTGTTGGCGATGCTTGGAGCCGTTTGGGTGGCCGAATCTGGGAAGGTTTGGGGGCAGTTCGACAGCAAATCGCGAAGCGAACGAAAGGCAGAAGAACGGGAACTGAAGGAAAGGGCCAAGGCTGAGAAAAAGGCGATGAAGGAGTTTGAAAAGAACTACAAAGAGCTTCAGGAACGGCATTACAAGTTTCAGCAGACGGGACGTGAAAAGAACGTCGTCGTGCCTGAGGGACAGGACAAAAGCACGACCCGAAAGCGCAAAAGTCACGCGAAGGACAACGTCAAAAAACGGATGCGAAAAGGGCAACAGAAAGCGCGGCGTCACCGCGACGGAAGGACCGTTTCGTGGTGGCGCCGGCTTTGGGTGAGGCGTTCCTGGAAAAAACACTGAATTCGGGGCACAGCGTCCGAGCCATTCGCGGAGGAAATCGCTCATCCCTCTGGTTTGCAACGTGTTTGCACATTTTAGCGTTCTGAGTGGGGTTGACTTATATTTGGCCCCTATACCTGTATTGCCTGAAAATTCTAGACGCATGATGCGGTTTGCAACGATTTTGGGGGCGATTCTGATGAGCTTCAGCGCGGTTGCGCAAGTGGGCCAAGGAACGCTCAAGGGACGTGTCACGGACTTCGATTCGAAAGATGCACTCCCCTTTGCCAGTGTGGTTCTTTTCCTCAACGGAAACCAAGTGGCAGGTACCAACACCGACTTTGATGGAGAATACACCATCAAACCCATTCAGCCGGGCACGTACGACGTGCTCTTCAGCTTTGTGGGCTACCAGTCCAAAAAAGTGACTGGCGTCAAGATCACCGCCAACAAAATCCAGTTCGTGAATTCCGAGCTCGGAGCGGGCGTGATGATGGAAGAAGCCGAAGTCGTGGAGTACTCTGTGCCCTTGATTGACAAGGACGGGGGCGCTTCGGGCGGCACGGTAAGCCGCGAAGACATCGACAAACTCCCCGGTCGTTCCGCAACCAGCATCGCCCAAACCGTGGCAGGTGCCAGCACCGCCGGCACGGGAGGAGGCGTGAGCATCCGCGGTGCTCGTTCCTCTTCAACTTGGTACTACATCGACGGAATCAAGGTCCGTGGCTCAGCTGCTCTTCCCAAGTCGGCCATCGAAGAAGTCCAGGTCGTAACGGGCGGGATTCCCGCCAACATCGGGGACGCGACAGGGGGTGTGATCAACATCTCGCTTCGAAACTCGAGCCGAACGTGGTTTGGCGGCGGGGAAGTCATCACCTCCGGAATCCCTATCGGTGAAACCGCCGTGGGTCTGGACAAGTTTGGCTACAACCTTGCGGAAGGTTCCCTATCTGGTCCGATTGCTTGGCAAAAGGACGAGAACGGTGAGAAAACCGACCCGCTTCTCGGCCTCTTCCTCTCAGGAAACTACACGTATCAAATGGACACGCGCCCCACATTTGGAGGCGTGTACCGCATGACCGACAGCGCACGTGCGGAAATCCTCGCCACACCGCTTCGTCAAAACATCAGCTCTTCCGGCGAAATCAACGGCGCACTCTTCAACGCCGACTTCCTGGAGCCCGGTGATTTCACCAGGGTGGACACGCGCCTCAACGCGTCCAACCAGTCGGCCAACTTGGTGGCCAAGGTGGACGTAGCGACAAACGAAACCACGAGCCTCACATTGGGTGCGACGGGTGCGGTTGGGCGCAACAACGAATTCGACCGCGGACGCTCCCTCATGAACTGGGAAAACAACAACCAAACGACCAGCCTCGACTGGCGTGGGTACATCAAGTTCTCGCAGCGTTTTGTGGACGAAGAGGGAGAGCAAAGCAGCGGTGGGCTGAAGAACGTCTTCTACTCGATTATGGCCGACTACTCCCAGAGCTACTTCAAGCGGGAAGATGCTTCTCACGGGGACGATTTCTTCAAGTACGGCCACGTTGGGAAGTTTGACATCTTCCAACAAAACAGCTACGGCTACAACCCCACAACGGGCCGCTACGTCCACAACGGATGGCAAGACACGTTGGTGACCTTTGAGGCCTCGCCGTTTAACCCTGAATTGGCGGCCATCAACACGCAGTACTTCTCGCTGTTTGACAACAACCCTTCTGTCTCCTTTGGACCAGGCAACTCGGTCATCTTTGAGCCCGGACCGTATTCCAGCCTTCTGGAGGTGCAGAACGGCAACGCGCTTCTCAACGGTCAAAGCCCCTCAAGCACGTACGGGTTGTGGAGTTACGTTGGCGCTCAAGGAAACAGCTACAGCATCAGCAACAACAGCCAGTTCCGCGTGAGTGCAGCCGGTTCAGGAGACATCGGAGACCACGCGCTGCAAATGGGCTTCGAATACGAGCAACGCCGAGACGCGTTTTTCTCGTTGAGCCCCATTGGTCTCTGGACGTTGGCGCGCTTGACGACCAACTCGCACATCAAGGAAATCGATTCGTCGGACAGCACGGTGACCAACGTGGGAACGGATTACTACGTGACCTACGAGCGCCTTGTTGGCGACAACCAATTTGAGTTCGACTACAACTTGCGTCAAGCGTTGGGCGCCGGCGAGCGCGAATTGATCAACATCGACGCCATCGACCCTGAATTCTTCAACCTGGACATGTTTGGGGCGGACGACCTCCTGAACCAAGGCAGCAACTACGTCAACTACGGCGGATACGACCCCTACGGCAACAAGGTGGCAGGTCGTCCCACGATTGAGGACTTCTTCAACGACACCCGCACTTTGGGTGGCCGGGAGTTCAACACCCGTCCCATCGGAGCGTACGAGCCCATTTACATCGCGGGATACGTGATGGACAAATTCACGTTCGACGACATCATCTTCAACGTGGGGGTTCGCGTCGACCGTTTCGACGCCAACCAACCTGTTCTCAAGGATCCTTACGTGGTGGGCCAGTCCTACAGCGTAGGAGACATTCGGGGCGAATTGATCAACACACTCAGCGGCACGACAGTCATTCCTGAAAACATCGGAGAAGATTTCGTGGTGTACACCGACGCGTTGGAAGACCCGAGCTCCATTGTCGGATTCCGCGACGGCGACACGTGGTACAATGCCCAAGGCACGGAGATTTCCGACCCCGACATCCTGGCCGTCAACACTGCCTACCCCGCTCCTTGGCTGAAGCCCAACGACAACGCCACCGGCGACGACCCGTTTGAGTTGACGTCGGAAGCGTTCCGCGACTACGACCCGGCGGTGAACATCATGCCCCGCATCTCCTTCTCGTTCAACATCAGCGACGAGGCGGTCTTCTTTGCGCACTACGACATATTGACCCAGCGTCCTACCTCGAACATTCGCTTCTCCCCCATTGACTACCTCTTCCTCGAGAGCCGAAACAACCTCATCTCGAATCCCGACTTGCGTCCGGAAAAGACGATTGACTACGAGCTGGGCTTCCAACAGGTGTTGACCAAAACGTCAAGCCTGAAGATCTCCGCGTACTACAAGGAGATGCGTGACATGATTCAGGTCCGGAACTTCACCGGAGCGTACCCACGCCCCTACAAGGCATTTGGCAACCTTGACTTTGGCACGGTGAAAGGCTTCACGGTGGGCTACGACCTCCGCCGCACAGGCAACGTTCGCTTGAACGCGAACTACACGTTGCAATTCGCAGACGGAACAGGTTCAACCACGCAAACGGCATTGGCGTTGATCAACGCCGGTCTCCCCAACCTCCGCTCGATCAACCCGTTCAACTACGACCAGCGTCACCGAATTGTGGCCAACGTCGACTACCGTTACGGTTCTGGCGAGGACTACAACGGCCCGGTGGCCAACCTCGGAGGAAAGGAGGTGCAGTTGTTCGCCAACACGGGCTTGAACTTCATCGCCAACCTCGGATCTGGAACGCCCTACACGGCCTCCACCATCGCCACGCCGATCACCGGTGAAATCAGCCCGTCCACGGAAGGTTCCATCAACGGAAGCCGCCTGCCATGGCAGTTCAATTTGGACGCCAACTTCGACAAGAACTTCACATTGACGTATGGAGGGGAAGGCGACGCAGCAAAAACCACCAACCTCAACGTGTACCTCTGGGTGGGCAACGTGTTGAACACGCGCAACATCAATTCGGTGTACCGCTTCACAGGTGTGTCGGACGACGACGGCTACTTGGCCGCCGCCCAATACCAGCCCCTCATCAACAGCCAAAACGACCCGGACGCGTTCCGCAACTACTACAGCATGTTTGTAGACAACCCCTTCAACCTGGGATTGCCTCGGACCGTGCGTTTGGGTGTCAAGTTTGACTTCTGATCATGCCAAGCAAGCAGATGAACCGCATACTCTCTTTCTCCGCCCTGTTTTTGGTCGCCTCCACCGCGTGGGGGTACAAATACGTGGGGGCCGGTACGCCCGGTGAAACCGCAGGAAGCAACACTCAGCCGGCCCTTCGTGCCGCAGCATGTGCTCCAGCCACCGGACTACGCGACCTCGAATGGAACAACGTTCGCGCCCTGATTGAAACGGGCGGTTCGTTGTGGCAAGACCGCGCCACGAGCCAGGCGTCTTACGAAGTACCCAAGGGCGGCGGCATCAGCTCGCTGTACGCCGGGGCGCTTTGGATGGGTGGCATCAGCCCTGACCAACAGTTGAAGCTTGCCGCGTTGACGTTCCGCAACCGAGGAAACGACTACTGGACGGGTCCCTTGACCAACGACGGCTCCGCGGAAATTGACGCGGAAGTGTGCAACGCGTACGACGAGTTCTTTGTGTCGACCCGAGCCGATGCCCAGCGTCACCGCCAGTATTTCGACGCGATTGCCAACGGCACGGTGGACGAGGAATTCCCGGAAGGCTACGCCATTCCCGGATACTTCCGGGACTACCCTGCTCACGGCAACACGGAAGCCAACCAAGATTACTACCTCGCGCCGTTTAAGGATTACGACGGAGACGGGTTCTATTCTCCCGACAACGGAGACTACCCTTGGTACGACTTCCTGCAAGAGATTGATTGCAAAAACCGGAAGCGCGAGGACATCGTGCCTCTGTACGGCGACCGCAACTTTTACTGGATCTTCAACGACAAAGGCAACGTGCACTCGGAGTCGCAGGGGGAGCCGATTGGCATGGAGATTCGTGCGCAGGCCTTTGCGTTCTCTACCAACGACGAGGTCAACAACATGACCTTCCACAACTACGTCTTGATCAACCAAGGAACCCAAACCCTCGCCAACACCTACTTTGGTGTGTGGGTCGACGCGGACGTGGGAACGGCGACAGACGACTACGTGGGATGCGACGTGCAGCGTGGTTTGGGCTACAGCTACAACGGCGACGCGGTGGACGAGCCGTCTTCAAGCTCGCAGGGCTACGGCGAAAACCCACCTGCGGTTGGCATCGACTTCTTTGAAGGTCCTTACCAAGACTCGGACAGCATTGACAACCCGTTGACCACGAACTTCTCCAACGCCGTCGACTCGCTTGGCATCCCGTACGACGGCATCGGCATTGGGTACGGCGACGGGGTGGTGGACAACGAGCGCTTCGGAATGCGCCGTTTCGTGTACTACAACAACTCCGGAAACCAAATCAACGGCGAACCCGTGACCCCGCTTCACTTCTACAACTACATGAACGGGATTTGGAAGAACGGCCAGAAGATGGCGTACGGCGGCGACGGCGTAAGTGCGGCGACTGGGGCCAACTTGGACATCGAGTGCGACTACATGTTCCCTGGCGACACCGACCCGTTCAACTGGGGCACTGGAGGTACCAACGTCGATCCGTGGACGGAGGTGACTTCAGGCAACCCGCCTGCCGACCGCCGATTCATTCAGGCTGCCGGGCCCTTTACACTCGAACCTGGGGATTACAACAACATCACGATGGGTGTGGTTTGGGCGCGTGCTACCGCTGGCGATCCCGAGGAAAGCGTGAAGTTGATGCGCATTGCGGACGACAAGGCGCAGGCGCTCTTTGACAACTGCTTCGAAATCGTTTCTGGCCCCGACGCACCCGACGTGACTGTGCAGGAGCTGGAGAACGAACTCATCCTGTACCTGACCAACGACAACCCGCTCTCGAACAACTACCAGGAAGATTACCTGCAGTTTGACCCAGGGATTCCCAAGTTTGACATCAACGGAAACCAGTACGACAGCTTGAGCCGTTCGTACACGTTCGAGGGGTACCAAATTTACCAACTCGCCAACAGCGAAGTCTCGCCTGCCGATTTGGGAGACATTGACCAAGCTCGGTTGATCTTCCAATGCGACGTGACCAACGACATCGACGTGGTGGTCAATTACGTTCAGGACACGGAGATGGATTTGCCGGTGCCTACGCTGATGGCCAACGGAGAAAACGAAGGGGTTCAGCACAGCTTCCGCGTGACCAAGGACGCGTTTGCCCAGGGCGACAACGCCCTTGTGAACCACAAGACGTACTACTTCATGGCGTTGGCCTACGGGTACAACAACTACGAAGAGTACGACCCCATCACCGGTTCGGGACAAGACGTGCAGTACAAAGCCTCTCGGAAGGCGGCTGTGGGCTCGATTCGGGTGTACAGCGGCTCGCCTCACAAGCCTACGACGGAGTCGGGCGGCTTGGTTCAAGCGGCGGCGTACGGAGACGGGGTGACGATCACGCGCCTCGAAGGCATGGGCAACGGCTTGAACGACGTGGCCTTGACGGCCGAGAGCGAAGCGGACTTGGTGGCCAGCGACAACGGCAAGCTCGCCGAGGTGACCTACCAAGGCGGCTTGGGCCCTGTGGCCGTGCGCGTGGTGGATCCGCTTTCGGTTCCCGACGCGGAGTTTGAGCTTCGTGTCTTGGGCGAGGCGGGCAGCCTCAGCAGCGGCGAAGACGTGGAATGGGTGCTCACCAACCTGACGATGCTCGACACGGCCGTGACGGCGAGCGACTCGGCCAAGGCCATCGTGACCAGCGACCGCACCATCAACGTGCTCAACGAACAGCTCGTGCTGGAGTGGGGCTTGGGCATCACCGTGCACCAACAGGTGTACCCGTCGAGCGCCGACATCGCCACGCCGCTTGGCGCTTCCATCACCTTCGAGAACCCACAGGAGCCCTGGCTCTTGGGCTTGCCGGACGGCGAGGGCTTCACCGAGGACAACTGGATTCGTGCGGGTACGCAAGCCGGCGACGACACGTCGCCGTTTGAGCTCGCCTACAACGACTTGATGGACGAAGACGAGGTGTACGAGGGCTTCCTCGGCGGCACCTGGGCTCCCTACTGCGTGGTGTCGTACACCGAGGCCGACGTCGAAGACCCGGCCACCGGCTTCACCTACGAGTTCACGCCGTTGTTTGCGCCAACGCGCGGCGACCTCATCCGCCTGCAGCAGTGGAACACGCCTGAGTCGACCAGCAGCGTCGACGTGGTGTTCACCAACGACCGCAGCAAGTGGACGCGTTGCCCTGTGCTGGAAATGCAGCCCAACGACGTCTTGGCCCAAAACGCCACCGGCGCTCCCGGCTCTTTGGAGAAGATGAACTTGCGCCGCCACAAGTCGGTCGACAAGTTTGGGGTCACCGCCGAAGACGGAGGCAACGCTGCCGACGCCAACCTCACCAGCAACGTGGGCATGGGGTGGTTCCCCGGCTACGCCATTGACCTCACCACCGGAGAGCGCCTCAACATGGCCTTCGGGGAGGACTCGTGGCTGAGCGCCGACAACGGCAAGGACATGATTTGGAACCCGTCGCCGAGCTACCAATACGCCGGCGGACAGCACTGGATCTACGTCTTTAAGAACGGCCAAGCCGCCTCCGGAACGGAGAACCGCATGCCGGCCTACGACAAGGGGGCCTTCCTCATGGAAAACCTCACCGACCCGAGCATCTCCACCGAGCGTCGCGCCTTCCGCGACTGCGCGTGGGTGGGCTCGGCCTTGAGCAACGCCGACTTCCCGATGCTTTCCATCGAAGAGGGACTCATCCCCAACGAAACGCGCGTGAGCTTGCGTGTGGCACGCCCCTACGACAAGTACAGCAACGTCGTCATTGACACCGACAACGTCGACAACGCCAAAAACAACTGGGATCCGCTCTACCGCTTCTCCACGGCCGACGTGGCGACGCGCACCGAGCAAGTCACCGTGTTGGAGGAAATGCTTGCCGAAATCAACGTCGTGCCCAACCCGTACTACGCCTACAGCCAGTACGAGACCAACAAGCTCGACAACCGCGTCAAAATCGTCAACCTCCCCGAGGTCTGCACCGTGCGCATCTACAACCTCGCAGGCACCCTCATCCGGACCTACGACAAGGCGGACCCGCTCACCTACGTGGACTGGGACCTCAAGAACGAAGCCAACGTGCCCATCGCCGGTGGCGTATACATCATCCACATCGACGTGCCAGACGTCGGTCAGGCCGTGCGAAAGTGGTTCGGCGTGATGCG
>Ga0181572_10001773_pt1 | contig 15681 bp, 8 predicted proteins | sample 101ome_26_FD_133004 | JGI IMG/M metagenome (GOLD analysis project Ga0181572, IMG submission 133004) | Coastal salt marsh microbial communities from the Groves Creek Marsh, Skidaway Island, Georgia - 101408AT metaG (megahit assembly) | ecosystem: Environmental > Aquatic > Marine > Intertidal zone... | reverse complement strand
GAAATCCCGCCCGGTACAACGGGCCTATAACTCAGTTGGTTAGAGTAGCGGACTCATAATCCGTTTGTCCCAGGTTCGAGTCCTGGTGGGCCCACCATTTTCCCAAAGCCAAAACAACCGTATCTCTTTGATTTATTAATTCAAAGATTTTCCTGCGCCAACTGTTGTGACAAATAATCAGCCTGGCGCATGATCAGGGAAATGATTGTCAGTGTCGGGTTGGCCGAGGCAGAGGTGGTAAACAAACTGCCATCTGACACAAACAGGTTGTCAATATCATGGGTTTGACCCCATTCGTTGCACACACTGGTGGCTGGGTCGTCACCCATCCTGGCAACGCCCATGTTGTGCGTGGCACCAAACTTTTCAATGGTGAACACCCGGGTTGCTCCCAGTGATTCGTACAGGCGCCGGCCCACATCCTTGGCGTAGTCCAGCATGGCCACTGTGTTGGGATGGTTGTTATAAGTAACTATCGGAACGGGAAGCCCGTTGCTGTCTTTCCTGTCGGGGTGCAAGGTAATCCGGTTGTCTTGCTGGGGGACATCTTCACCCATCACAATCAGACCGGCAAAGTTTTTGTATTTTTCCATAATGGCGGCGTAATCTTCGCCCCACCCGGCCGGGTTGATATTGTTGACCAGGTATTCTGGACCCAGGCTGAGGGTATGCATCTGGAAGCCGCCGCTGAAGCCTCTGGAGGGATCGTGTTTGATCTCGTCCCGAATGACACCGGCACATTGTGCCCCCTTGTAGAAATGCACTTCGCCAGGCATCAGTCCCAGAATTTGCACCATGGCATGGCGCATGTAATTGCGTCCCACCTGGTCACTGCTATTGGCCAGCCCGTTAGGATGCCGGCTGTTGGCAGAATTGAGCAGCAGCCGTGTGGTTTCAACCACGTTGGCAGCCACGCTGACAACGCGGGCTTTTTGCTCCTGTAAATTGCCTTGTGGATCAATATAGCGGACCGCCGAGGCCCGGCCGTTCTCATCGGTAACAATCTCAGTAGCCATGCATTCGGCGCGTAATTCGTAAACATCAGTAGCTTCGGCCTTGGGAATGTCATTGAATCGCGTCGTCCATTTGGCATTGATGGCACAACCGCTGGAGCAGAAACCCAATTGCAGGCAGGCGGGACGGCCATCTCTTGGCTGTGAATTGATAGCCATGTTGTAGGTATCAATGTCTGTATAGCCAAGATTGCGGCCACCAGCCTGCATGACCTTGAAATTATTACTCTCAGGCAACCGGCGAATATTGTTGGTACCGGTAACGCCCAGCAAGTTTTCTGCCTTGTCGTAGTAAGGCTCGAGTTCAGCAAGGTCAATAGGCCAATCCGCCAGGTTTGCTCCTTCAATTGCACCGTATGTACTTAACGATTTGAATTCAAAGTCCCTGAACCGGGGACAATTGGCAGTCCAGTGCATGGTCGTGCCGCCCACGGTTTTACAACTCCAAATAGGCAGGTCAGCGGGCGGCAAACCTACACCGATGCGCTCATCCAGCCAGCTCAGCTTGGGAAACATTTCCCTTTCATCATTGATGATATCGCCTAACTCCAGACGAGGACCCGCTTCCAGGCAAACGACCTTGATACCGCGCTGGGTAAGCTCCCTGGATAAAGTGCCGCCACCGGCACCGGAGCCGATAATGACAACCACTGAATCATCGTTCAGATCAAAGGTTGTACTCATAGTGATGCCTCCTGTGCCGGCAGCCAGTCGATATCATCCAGGCCCCTGTTGATATATCCCCCCTGCTCAATGGCCGTGCCGCCATAACCCACCAGATCAAAAAGCTCGGGCGTGCCATACAGGACATTAATCGCAGTGACTCTCACCAGGCCAAAAAACGCGGAGTTTTCCATGGCTTCCAGTATTGCGTTCTTAGCACTGTTATCCAGTGCCAGCCAGTTGCCGCTGCTTGCAGCAGACAACTCATCGAGACCCTGGCCAATCACGGGATTGTCCAGAGCCAAAATGGCCTCACCTATCCTGTGGTAGATATCCATGCCTAGGGACGCATGCGGAAACAGCGTAAAAGCCACATCAGCCAGTATGTTGACTGCCTGGTTCCCGGGTTGTCCGTTTACGCTATCGGGTTCATCTGACATCGGACTGCATGACGCCAGCAATCCGCTGTTGAAGCTTAATGCGATTCCGATCATTATTTTTCTGCGAGAAAAGTGTGGCACATCACCCCCTGATCATTTCGATCGAATATGGCATTACCCGGATTATTGGCCAGTCCGGTTTTTATTTCCTGGATAGCATGCTGCCTGCAATAGCGTCACCCAGGTACCTAACAAATTTTAGTCTATACTTTTACTACGTTGTGGTTGCCGCAAACAAGGTAATCGGAAACAAATTAATTCCCGGCTCCTGAAGTCTCCGCCATATAGGCCGCAATATCGCCCGCCTCATCATCCGTGAGTTCCGTTTTCCTGAGAGGTGGCATGGACCAGGTGAATCGCCACTAGTTCATCAGACACTATCCAATCATAGAAAATGATTATAGGAGAGGTGTTTACGAGCAACAAACGTTACCCCGAAGAATTCAAAATAATGAATGGTATGACTTCCATTCTTTTTCAACATCACTGCGTATAGAGTGGCCTAGTATTCTATTGCAGGTATGTAAAGAATATCATTTTCCAATGTCGCTGTGCTGCGGGAAAATGTTCTTTCTAATTACTCGTCACATTCAATAACCAGTCGAGAGAGCTTGTGTCATACCCTCTTTCCCTGAGGTTACTGACCATTGCCAGACCCACTTCAGCCGTGGTGAGCCTATCACTTTGGGCGCAAGCACTTTCAAGGTCAGGAATTTTCCTGCTCCTGAACACCTCCTTATTAAGCGTAGCCTGGTAAATACGGTCGCAGCTGATGGCATAAATATTATTCAGGGTGAAGAAAGGTGGCCTAGGCTCTGAAACAGAAAACCCTACATTATCTACACGTTCAAACGACAATGGCCCGTAGGCAAATAACAGCCTGTTTTCATTATTGAGCCTCAACAGAGATGTACCTTCCATCCAATCAGGAATATCCGCACCAATGAAATCAAGAATAGTAGGCGCGAGATCGATGCGCTGCGTATTTTCCTTTATGGTGCCTATATGCTTATCGCCGGGAAAATCTATTAGCAACGGTATGGGCAGCCCAACATTAGGATTCCTTGAATGGTCTGAATTTATGACGACGAGTGTATTGTCCAACAATCCTTTTTCTTCAAGCAAGGCATAGGTATCTTCAACGTACTGATCGAAATCCCTGATGGCGTCATCATAAAAATCCCTCATGTGATTCCTGTTCTGCGTTTGTCCAGCAGAATAACGCGGCTGCTTCGGCGTGAACCGTGGGCCATGCGTTCCAAGCAGATGGATATGCAAAAAAAATGGCTGGCCAGGCCTGTCGATGAAGTCATAAAGCTGAGCGATACGCTCGTCGTCGATTGCAACGGTTTTCCTGAGGTTCACCTCCCGGGTAACCAGCTCATAGGCATCTTCCAGGTCCTGTACTCCCAGGATATGAAGCAACCTGCCATATAGGCGATCCAGAATTTGACGAAGGAAAACACCTTGTGCTGAATAAGTGGAAAATACAGGCTCGTACACCTGATATAAATGATTGATGTTACGACCACGACCATTGGCATCATCGAAACCATCAAGCAAATTCATGTCGAGCGTATCAGCGTAATACCTGACGCTAATGTCCGCATTTCTGTAACCAAGCTTTTTTAATATTCCTGGTAAGTGCTCATAGGCATCTACTCCACGCAAACCGTCCGGTTGGTAGATGACATGCGTTGTGGCCGGCAGCTTGCCCGTCATCAGGGAAATGACCGAAGCCCCGGTATAGGCCGAATTAGAAAAGTGATTGGTGGAAACAAGTGTTTTGTCCTTCAACGCCTTGATAAAAGGCGTGGTGTCCCTTTCATAACCGAAGGCCGAGGTATTACGATCGTTGATTCCGTCTGAAGACAGAATTAGGATATTCGGAAGCTCACTGTTACCCGAAATACCGCCGCTATAGTCACCAAGCTTGTCTACATCGCGCAGTCCTGCCGCACATACTAGGGCAATAATAAAGCACCCTAGAGCAGCAAAGGATGATGACGACAGTTTTTGCGCATCTTCCTCATTATTTTCTTCAGCAACGGATTTCCAGTAAAAATAAAAAATAAGAGCAATATAACCAGCAAGGTAAAAAAACCGACCAACACCCTGAAAAGAACCGCTATAGATTCCAAGCATGGTATTTGTGAAATTATCCAGCAGCAGCAAAGCGATTGAGGCATAAATAAATGCCGTTATCAGGCTAACTAGATTGTAGCGGGTGCACTTGAGCAGGGTCTGGTCAGAGGCAATCAATACAAGCGCAGCAGGAAGCAGGCTGAGAAATAGAAACAGCGGCAGGATAAAGAGAATAGAGAGATTTTCAGTAGCCGTGTAGTAACTCAAAATGGATGGCTTAGTCGCAAAAAACACCCACTCCAGGAAGACATAGGCCGTACAAGCTAGGTATATTCTGCTCAACGTTGTCAGCGGATAGAGGACGGCATTTTTTATTTCTGGCTTCATTACGATTTCTCTAGCAAATACAACACTCTGCTGCTGTCCTTGATGGCTTCCTTGCGCAGGATCTTGAATTGTCCCGCAAAGGCTTTTTCAAACCCTTCCACGTGGTAATCCGGAAAGATATCAACCCTGGTAGCCAGCAGTCTCTTTACCTGGGAATCTTCCTTGGGAATGAATTCCACGATCAGGTATCTGGCCAGTGCCGCAAAAAACCGGCTAAGTTTTTCCAAAGGCACATTGTTGGATATGGCTAGGTGATGCACCAGTGCCAGAGCCATGACAGTTTGGTTCCTGCAACGTGCCATGAACGATTCCCTCTCCTCGGTTGCCCATCCAATCCAGCCACTGGGATTGGTCAGATCCTGAAGCAAAGGCAATATGGCCGATGCCTTATCCTGCTTTGTAGCGAGGTAGTTTTTCTCCACAGCAACCGGGTCTATATCCTGGGCAATTACCGTATAGCCCTGTTTCTCCGCTATCCGGCTGAAATGGCCGTTATTGGCGCCAAGGTCATGGAGAACCTGTGTTTTCTCCTTCAAACATTGCAGGTATTCGGCAACAAGGGCCTCTTTATGGGCCATGGCCTGATCCTGGTAATTGGTGCCGGTGTAGTAGTCGCCCCACTCTGTCTCGGTCAAGTGCCATTTCAGGGACCTCACACAACTGCCGATACTTTCTATAAGGGCTTCAAAACCTAGCTTGCTGATATGCCGTGCTTGGACCTTTTTTGCTTCACCTGACACATCAGCATATCGTTTTTGGGAACTGGCATGCAGATGAACATGGGTCAACAGTGAATACCGGAACCTAGTTGTCCACGGTAGCAGCTCACTGGCAAGGTCGATCGGAATGCCATCAATGTGGACTCTTGATAACTGCGATAGCCTGACATCACACATGGACATAAGCGCTAATGGCGCAATAAAGTGCTGGCAGAACTGTTTGTAGGCAACCCACGGCTTGCCTTCCTCATAAAAATCGAATGACAGGGTATCAATAAATATCGGTTTGCCACCGAGGTACTGGATGTTGTACGCGCTGCTGTCCTTGAGCACCATTCCGTATTTCAGAGCTTGCCTCTGGACGTCCAGGGTGCACAAGGCTGCGTCTTTCAGCTGGCTGAAGGACCACTCATAGGGATAGGATACATACGGAATCTGCTGCGGCCTGATTACCCTGTAAGCATTTTCGCCAGCAAAATCCTCGATTCCGATCTCTTCATGGCTAACAAGCAAGCGATTTTTAACTAAGGCCTCATAGAGTCCCGATTTCATTAGGTGGTCATATTGTGCCTGGTAGGCAGTATTGACCTGTCGGTATACTTGGTCATTTCTACTGAACACAAAACCGCTGGGGTCGCGAAATGACGATAAATTGGTTTCTGACGTTTCCACTCACAATCCTTTAGATAAAGCTACAGAAGACTATATTCGAAGCGAGTTATACTTTCTAATTACCCAATGCTAATATGACCTGTAGTCAGAAAAAAACCACACATAACACTGCGTTACGAGATCATAACAAAATGTCTAGATCCGGCTATTTTTTATTATCATTTTTTGTATTCTTGTTTACAGCGAGCATCGCCACTCCAGCTTATGCCTATCTCGATCCAGGCACAGGCAGCATGATCCTGCAGGGTTTAATCGCCGGCCTTGCTATGATTAGCATGACTTTCAAAATCTGGTGGTACAAACTTACTTCTGTATTCAAAAAACCCAATAAAATAGACCAAGATGTCGATAACAACCGTGAATCTGCTGGAGATACATAGTATTTTGTTCCCGGAGCGTTACCCAGGTGCCTGACAAACTTTAGCCTTTAACTGTTTTCACCTTGTGGCTTCCGCAAATAAGTTAATCGGGAACGAGTCAATTTCCGGCTTCTAAAGTCTCCGTAATATAAGTCTCAATATCTTCCACCTCGTCATAGTGAGTTACGTCATATTTATAACACTGCATCAAGTTGTCATCTACTGAAATAAGTATGTAGTCTAACAAATTAACTCATAATTCGTTTTCCCTGGTTCGAGTCCTGGTGGGCCCACCATTTTCCCTTTGGAAATATGCGCGTGCCTCAAGGACTGTCCAGCCCGCAATCACAGATTGCGGGCGTTCCCCTCTCCTGACGCTGTCGCGTCAAATACATCGCTCGGGTTTACCCTGGTGGGCCCACCACTAGTCTCAATGTCCTCCCTTAGCTGCTTCCCTTGAATCGCTCTGTCCCGGAAGACAGGGCGACAAATTGCGTATGGGCTTTTAACGGACTTTCGGGCTTGTTCAAGCCTTTGCCAGCGCCGGCTATTTTGCCGGACACCATGTTTGAAATGTGAAATTTCGTGAATTTGCCGCCCAGACCGTGAGGTTTTGAATCTGGCAAGCACCGGTTTGCGTACAAAGCGAATTGTAATCTGCGTTATGTTGTAGAACCTTCTTGCTGGCACTTTAGCTTACCGGAGCAAAACAGTGGCTTTTATCAAGCGTCATCCCATCGTTATCTTTTTCGTCCTGGCTCTCGCTCTGGTTATCTACTTCGTGGTCGATCGCACCCTGCAGAATTCTACCGGTGCGATGGGTGGCCCTTTTGGAGCCCGGGGAGGTGAGACCCAGGTCGAAGTTACCCTGGTCGAAATGCAGCGCATCACCGAGCGGGTCGAGACCATCGCTACGGCCGTAGCCAACGAGTCTGTTGACGTGGTGCCAAAGGTTTCAGACACCATCAGCCAGGTGCGCTTTGAGGATGGCGACTTTGTCCAGCAGGGCGATATCCTGGTGGAACTCACCAATGAATCCGAGGCCGCCCGGCTCGACGAAGCGCTGGCCGGGGCCGAGGAAGCCCGCCGTCAGTTCAACCGCATCGAGGAACTCTATGGTCGCAGTCTCGTGGCACGTACCGACCTTGATGTAGCAAAAGCGGCCATGGAAATGGCTGATGCACGCCTGGAAGGTGTCATGGTGGCCATGGAAGATCGTATTGTCCGGGCGCCCATCACCGGTGTACTGGGTTTTCGCAACGTCAGTGAAGGCACCCTGGCAACGGCAAACACGGTGATAACAACGCTGGATGATATCTCGTTCATCAAGCTGGATTTCACTGTACCGGAAAAACACCTGGCCCAGTTGGGTACCGGCCAGAAAATCTTGGCTTCAACCATTGCCTATCCTGACCGTGTTTTTGAGGGTGAAGTACGCGTGGTCAGCTCACGCATTGACCCGGTCACCCGTTCTGTCTCCCTGCGCGCCCATATCAACAATACGGAAGGCCTGCTCCGCCCAGGGATGTTAATGACGGTTGAAATGGAGCTGAATGAGCAACTCTCCATGGTAGTACCGGAACTTTCCGCCATCGTTAGCCAGGGTAACGCCTATGTCTACGTGGTGGATGACAATAACCAAGTGCAACAGGTAAAAGTCGAGTTGGGGCGCCGCCGCCCTGGTGTCGTGGAAATTCTGTCCGGCCTGACGCCGGGTGATCGCGTGATCAGCCGCGGAGTGAACAAGGTCCGTCCCGGTCAGAAAGTCAGCATCATGACCAGTGACAGCGTCACCTCTATGGCAAGCAATGCCGCCCAGCCAGATATGGCACGCTCAGGTTCCTGAGGACTCCTTGATCACTTTCTTCCTGATTTGAGACGCCATGATTCTTTCCGATATTTCCGTAAAACGTCCGGTTTTCGCCACTGTCATCAGCTTGCTGCTGGTATGCTTCGGCTTACTCTCATTCCTGGAACTGCCCCTGCGTGAATATCCCGATACTTCCTCACCGGTAGTATCCATCAGCGCCTCCTATCCCGGGGCATCAGCCGAGGTGGTTGAAACCCAGGTCACACAACTTCTCGAGGACCAGATCAATGGTATCGAAGGGATTGCCAGTATCACGTCATCCAGCCGGGACGGCAGTGCCAGTGTCTCAGTTGAATTCAATGTGGGTTATGACATTGAAGTGGGCGCCAATGACATCAGGGAGAAAATCTCCCGGATCACGCAGGCATTGCCCGAGGATGTGGACCCTCCGCAAATCTCCAAGGCAGATAATGATTCGCGTCCTATCCAGTACCTGAATCTGCGTAGCACGCAGATGAATTTCCTCGAACTTAATGACTATGCCAATCGCTTTCTGGTCGACCAGTTTGCCATTATCGACGGCGTTGCCAATGTCCAGATCAACGGCAACGGCGGCTACGCGATGCGCGTCTGGCTTGACCGGCAGGCCCTCGCTGCCCGCCAGTTGACAGTCACTGATGTGGCATCAGCCCTGCGGCGCGAGAATATCGAGGTGCCGGCCGGTCGTATCGAATCCACCAACATGGAACTGACCGTGCGAGTTGAACGCATTTTCCAGACCCCCGGGGATTTCTCGCGCCTGGTCATTGCAAGGGGCCAGGATGGCCACCTGATTACGCTGGGTGAAATTGCTCGCATTGAATTGGGCGCCGCCAACAACCGCATGAGCTACCAGGGCAATGGCGAACAGGCTGTAGGTCTTGGTGTGGTGAAACAGTCCACGGCCAACAGCCTGCAGGTCATGCAGGACGTGGCCAGAAAGGTCGAGGAAGTGCAGGCCACCCTGCCTTCGCACATGGAACTGTTTATTGCCACCAGCGATGCCGCCTTTATCGAAAATGCCATCGACTCGGTGTATGAAACCATCTTCATGACCATGATCCTTGTGAGCATTGTCATCTACATGTTCCTCGGATCAGTCCGCAGCATGATAATTCCGGCCATTACCATACCGGTTTGCCTGATCGCGTCGTTCATCGTGCTCTCCATCATGGATCTGTCCATTAACCTGATTACCCTGCTGGCGCTGGTACTGAGTGTGGGCCTGATTGTCGATGACTCCATTGTGGTGCTGGAAAACATTCAGCGCCGTGTCGCCCTGGGAGAACCGCCGTTGCTGGCAGCGTTTAAAGGAGCTAGGCAAGTGGCCTTTGCCGTGATTGCCACCACGGTAGTCCTGATCGCTGTTTTTGTCCCTGTGATCTTCATGGACGGCAATATGGGTATTCTGCTGTACGAACTGGCCTTTACCATCGGCGCCGCCGTGGTGTTTTCCAGTGTGCTGGCCCTGTCGCTCACACCCATGATGAGCTCTAAACTGCTCAAGTCTGAAACCCAGCAGAACTGGCTCACCCAACGCGTCGACAAAGTATTTACCTGGCTGCAGGATGCCTACCAGAGCGGCCTGCAAACCTGTCTCAAGGCAAGCTGGGCCGTCCTGCCTTTCCTGGCGGTGATTGGTCTGGCCATTTACGCCCTGCTCAAGCAGGTCCCCAGCACCTTTGCCCCCAGTGAAGACCAGGGTGTGTTCATCACCCAGGTCAGCGGGCCTCAGGGTGCCGGCATTGAATACATGGAAGAGCAGATCAATCTCATGCAGGCAGCCATTGAGCCGTTGAAGGCACGCGGCGAAGTGGAAAATGTCATCTCCATGGTGCCCGGCTGGGGCGGCGGCAGCGGCGTCAACGCCGGCATCGTTTTCGTGGCCCTGCCTGACTGGGCCGAACGGGACAAGAGTACCCAACAGGTGATGACAGAACTCAACGCTGAATGGGCGAAACTGCCGGGCGTGCAGGCGTTCAGTTTCATGCGCTCCGGCATCGGCCGGGGCGGTTCTGGGCAACCGGTTCAATTTGTGATCGGCGGCCGCAGCTATGAAGAGCTGGTCCAGTGGCGGGATATCCTGATTCAGCGCGCCCGCGAAAGCGGCATGTTTACCCGGCCAGACTCCGACTTTAATGAAAACAAACCGAGTCTCAGCATTACGGTGGATAAAGTTCGGGCCGCCGACCTGGGCGTTTCCATCCAGGCCATTGGCCAGACCCTGCAGGCCATGATGAGCGAAAGTCGCGTCACCACCTTTGCCGATCTCGGCGAGGAATACGATGTCATCCTGCAAGCGGAACAATCCCAGCGGCAAAGTCCCGATGATCTCACCAATATTTATGTGCGCTCCGACACCAGCGGCCGCCTGGTTCCACTGTCCAACCTGGTGACCATCGCCAACAGCGCAGGCCCAGACACGTTGAGCCGCTACAACCGCGTTCGCTCAATCACCATCAGCGCCGGACTGGCTCCGGGCGTGCGTCTGGAGGATGCCCTGGGTTTTCTGGAAAACGTGGTACGGGAAGAATTGCCGGAATACGCGCAGATCAACTACAAGGGCGAATCCCTGGATCTGAAAAACTCCGGCGGAGACCTGGCCTTCATCGTTGCCATGTCACTGATCGTGGTGCTGCTTGTGCTGGCGGCGCAGTTTGAAAGTTTCATCCATCCCCTGGTGATCATGACCACGGTCCCCCTCGCCTTCTTTGGCGCACTGTTGGGCATCTACCTGACAGGCGGGTCATTGAATATCTACAGCAACATCGGCTTGATCATCCTGGTGGGGATTGCCAGCAAGAACGGCATCCTGATCGTGGAGTTCATCAACCAGCTCAGGGACACCGGTCATAAGTTCAATGAGGCCATTCTCTACGCCTGCAAACTGCGTTTGCGCCCGGTGCTGATGACGGCCCTGTCCACTATCATGGGTGCGGTACCGTTGATCATGTCCACCGGCGCGGGCTCAGAAAGCCGCATCCAGCTGGGTATCGTGATTTTCTCGGGTGTGCTCATGACAACCCTCATGACCCTGTTTGTGGTGCCGGTCATGTACAAACTGATTGCTAGGCACAGCGGCTCGCCGGAAGCGGTCGCCAAGGCCCTGAAGCTGCTCCAGGGTGACAACGACACCCTGGTACCCACCATCCCCGGCAACAATGCCGGTAATCAGGTTCCTGCCACTACCGGGCGATAGGGGTTATGCCCAGTTCGCTCGGTAGAGCTTTCCAGGCGCCGGGTGTTCATCACATCTACGGTCGCAAGTAAGACGCCTGTTCGATTAAAAGCGGATCTGAAATGGTGCATACCATGACTCCGCGACGCGCTTTGGTGCATAAAAGCATCCATCGCGAAATACGCTTTAAAAACAGCGTATTTCGCTATGCACAGCATTTTCAGCAGCTATAATCCCAGCGTAAATATCATCAGCAACAAGCTACCGTCCATAATGGGCAAATCACTGCTAGCAGAGAGCGTATTCACGATGTCGACTACCTTGATGAATAAACATGTCATGGCGGCTACCTTGACACTGTTCACACCAGTCAAAGCATTTAGGACCGGCTTATCCAGGCTGCCTGTTTTCCTGACCATCACCCTGCTCCTTTCGGGCAACCTCATGGCGCCGAACGTCCTCGCCCAGACCAAGCAGACCAAGGGCAGCTTCGAGGATGTCTTTCGCCAGCTCGATGAAATCCTGCCAACCCCCAACACCTACCGCACGGCTTCGGGTGCACCCGGAACGCAGTACTGGCAGCAGCGTGCCGATTACGTGATCGATGCGACGCTGGACGAGAACAACCAGCGCATCATTGCTAGCGAACGCATTACCTACACAAACAATTCCCCGGATACCCTGAAGTACCTCTGGGTACAACTGGACCAGAACCGCTTCCGCGATGATTCCATCAACATCCAGGGCACCGCTGCCGGTGACGACCGTTTATCTTTCGCCCGCATGCGCATGGAGCAGCACCGGGCTGACCGGGAATATGGCTATGACATCCAGCGTGTGGCACTACGCAATGGCGATGCCATCGATTACGTCATTAACGGCACCATGATGCGACTGGACCTGGCCTCTCCCCTGCGCAGCGGCCAGTCGGTGACTTTCGAGATCGACTGGGAACACAACATCATGGACCTGAACAACTGGGATGGCCGCGGCGGTTTTGAGCATTTTCCCGAGACTGATACATACCAGTTCGCCCTGGCCCAGTGGTATCCGCGCATGGCTGCCTACACCGACTACAACGGCTGGGTGAACAAGCAGTTCATCGGGCGTGGCGAGTTCACGCTGGAGTTCGGCGATTTTGAAGTGTCCCTGACAGTGCCGGCCGATCATGTCGTGGCCGCCACCGGGGAATTGCAGAACCCCGGTCAGGTACTGACCCGCGAGCAACGTGACCGCCTGGCGCAGGCCGCCGAATCGGACACGCCCGTGTTTATCGTCACTCCGGAAGAGGCTGAGGCCAACCAGGCGGAAGGCACGGACGAAATGGTGACCTGGCAATTCAAGGCCGACAACGTACGTGACTTTGCCTGGGCCAGTTCACGCAAGTACATCTGGGACGCCATGGCCCATGAGCAGGAAGGCGCCGAACACGAGACCGTGATGGCCATGTCTTTCTATCCCCCCGAAGCTGAACCGCTGTGGTCGCAGTATTCTACCCATGCCGTGGCCCACACCATGGATGTGTACTCAAAATTCTCCTTTGACTATCCCTATCCCGTCGCCATTTCCGTCAACGCCTGGGAATCCGGCGGCATGGAATATCCCATGATCACCTTCAACGGCTACCGGCCGGTAGTGGACGAGGACACGGGTGAGCGCACCTATTCCCGCCGCGCCAAGTACGGCCTAATTTCCGTTGTCATCCATGAAATTGGCCACATCTATTTCCCGATGACCGTCAATTCCGACGAAAGGCAGTGGACCTGGATGGACGAAGGGCTCAACACCTTCCTGCAGTTCCTTGCCGAACGGGAATGGGAAGACGACTACCCGTCCCGCCGTGGTGATCCGGCCAACATGGTCGATTACATGCTCTCGCAGAACCAGGTGCCGATCATGACCAACTCGGAATCCATTCTGCAGTTCGGCAACAATGCCTACGGCAAACCCGCCACCGCACTCGTGGTCCTGCGTGAAACCGTCATGGGCCGGGAGCTGTTTGATTTTGCCTTCAAGGAATACAGCGAACGCTGGATGTTCAAGCGCCCCACGCCATCGGACTTTTTCCGCACCATGGAAGACGCGTCTGCCGTTGACCTGGACTGGTTCTTCCGCGGCTGGTTCTACTCCACCGACCATGTCGATATCGCCCTGAATGATGTCAGGGAGTACCAGGTGTCCACCCAGGACCCCGAGCTGGAGTTTCAGCGCGACCGCGAGGAGGATGAACAGGACCCGGTATCGCTCACGCAGCAGCGTAACGCCGACATCGAAAAACGCGTGGACCGCTTTCCCGAGCTCAACGACTTCTACAATGAAAACGATGAATTCACGGTCTCCAACAAGGACAGGAACACCTACACCAGTTTCCGCGAAGGCCTGGAAGACTGGGAAGTTACCGTACTCGACAGGGCCATTGCCGAAGGCCAGTTCATCTACTTCCTGGATTTCGAAAACCTGGGCGGACTGGTCATGCCGATACCACTGCAGCTGACATTTGCCGATGGCAGCGAGGAATTCCGTATGTTGCCGGCGGAAATCTGGCGCGCGACCCCCAGGGCGGTTTCCCACATGCTGATTTCCGACAAGGCCATTGTCTCTGTGGAAGTCGACCCGCAGCGGCAGATCGCCGATGCCGATATTGACAACAACATGATGCCCCGCGAAATCCGCAAGTCACGCCTGGAACTGTACAAGAGTGACAGCAGCCAGCGCGATCTCATGGCGGATATGCTGGTGGAACTGAAACCCGCCGAGACCGGCGAGGAAGCCGAAGCGAGCACAGATGTGCCACTGGACGCTACTACGCCAGCGGACGCTACCAACAGCCAGTGAGCGGCAAGACCCTGACACGCACCGCGGTGAACCCATGTTAAGACTGGCCCAACTGGTTTGGATCCCGCTGCTGTGCCTGTCATCAATGGCCCATGCGCATCGGGAAAAAACTGTGCTCACCACCATGGAGTGCAATCCCCGTACGGGTTTGCTGGAAATCATCCATCGTACCTATGCCCATGATGTCGAACATACGCTGGGCAATACGCTGCAGGCCCGGGGCGGACTCGACAACCTGGAGGCACAGGCACGCATCAGCCTGGAATTCAGCAACAGTTTTACGTTGTGGGATCACGATGGCAAGCGGATTCCGCTGCAGCTGGTTGGCGGCGAACTGGAATCCGAGTTTTTTTATATTTACCAGGAAACAGCCTGTGACAGGCTGGAGGACATTGCCAGCATTCGTCACGCCATGCTGCGCAACTACTGGCCCGACATGGCCAATACCCTAAACATTTACCGGCCAGCGGGCACCCTCTCACTGCTCTTTGCCGGTGCCACCGATATTCAGTCCCTGTCCGACCCGGCGCACTAGCTTGTCATCACCATCAGGCGTCGCTTTTCAAAACCGGTACGGATTCGAACAAAACAGCCGTGCTCCTGCCCTGCTCAGGCCAGCGCTGCTTTCACATACTCCGGTGATAACGGCAATCGCCTGATACGCACGCCGGTGGCATTGAACACGGCATTGGCGACAGCGGCCGGCACGGTGACGTGACTCGGCTCACCGGCACCGCCCGGCGGCAGGTCCGGTCGGTTGAGGGTGGTGATCTGGATACTTTCCGGCGCATCCTGGATATCCAGGATCGGGTAAGTGATCCAGTCGACACTGCGCACCATGTCCGTATCAAAACGCACTTCCTCGAACAGCGTGCGGCTCAGGCCCTGCACGATATTGCCTTCAATGGTGGTGCGCAGGCTTTTCGGGTTGATGATCAGGCCGCAGTCGTGGGACACATAAAAACGCCGCGCCCAGACACGACCGGTGGCGGGTTCCACCTCGACATCGCAGACTGTTGCGACAAAGCCGCCAAAGGCGGTACCTAGGGCCACGCCTTTTCCGCGCAGCAACTCACCTGTCTGTTTTCCCTGCGGTGCTGGTGCTGACTGCCAACCTGACAAGTCACGCACGGCTTCCAGCACATCGCGTTCACGGGGATTGTTCAGGTGCTGCAGGCGCAGCGCGATCGGATCCTGCCCGGTGGCGGCGGCGATTTCATCGATGAAGCTTTCATGGGCAAAATGAATCTGCGGCTCCTGCGGAGCGCGCATATGCGAGGTGCGCAGCGGCGAGGCACGGTACTGCAGCGGGGCAATGGTTTCCCAGTAGGCGACGCTGTTGGGAAAGGCATAGGACTCGGTGGGGGCGCCAAAGTTATACCGCCCTTCCCGTTCGTAACCGATCAGCTGACCGACCAGCGTGTCCTTGGGTTCTGAGGCATTGAACCAGACATCCCATCCCGACATGCCCTTGGCATGAT
>Ga0181572_10001772_pt1 | contig 15683 bp, 6 predicted proteins | sample 101ome_26_FD_133004 | JGI IMG/M metagenome (GOLD analysis project Ga0181572, IMG submission 133004) | Coastal salt marsh microbial communities from the Groves Creek Marsh, Skidaway Island, Georgia - 101408AT metaG (megahit assembly) | ecosystem: Environmental > Aquatic > Marine > Intertidal zone... | reverse complement strand
GTCTCCGACCTGAGGACTGATTTGCAGTCGAACGTGAGCATCTTGAACCAGAATATCTCCAGTAACGTGTCGGATATACGCACGGACATCGCGTCCAACGTCTCCATCATCAACTCCAACGTCGATCTGAAAGCGGACATTCTCGATCCGACGTTCTCGAGCAACATCACGGTCAGCAATGATTTGGTCATGTCCGACCTGACAGCCACTCGAATCGTGTTCGTCGGCGCGGACAGTCAGTTGGTGGACGACGCAAAGTTGACCTTCTCCTCTGATACGCTCGTGGTGGATGGCGACGTGTCCGTGTCGGGTAATCTCACGGTCGAGGGATCGGTGATACAACTCTCGGTCGAGAACACGATCGTGAACGATGCCATCATCGAACTCGCCAACAATAATTCGAGCGACACGCTCGACATGGGAATCATCATGACCCGACCGAGCTCTAACGTCGCCGTCGGGTATCGAGGGGATGAAGAAGAATTCATGATCGGTCACACGTTATCCGATCCATCGTCCACCGACCTGGTACCGGACGCGTCGAACGCGTTGACCGTGCACGTGTACGGAACGCTCGAGGTGGACGCATCCATCGATGTCGGCGCAAACATCGCCATATCCGACGTCGCATCCAACGTCATAGACGTCACCGGACCGATCGCGGCGACCATGTTCCTCGGTGATGGACAGTACCTGACGAATGTCGCAAACCTCGAAATCTTACAGTCGAACGTCACGATACTCAACCAAAACATCGCGAGCAACGTTTCCAATCTTCGAGACGATCTGCAGAGTAACGTGAGTATTCTCAACCAAAACATTGCGTCCAACGTTTCCGATGTTCGAACCGATCTCAACCAAAACATTGCGTCGAACGTGTCCGACCTTCGAACCGATCTCCAGAGTAACGTGTCCATTTTGAACCAAAACATCGCATCGAACGTCTCCGACCTTCGAACCGATCTCCAGAGTAACGTCAGCATCCTGAATCAGAATATTGCGTCGAATGTGTCCGATCTGAGGACGGACTTGCAGTCGAACGTGAGCATATTGAATCAGAATATTGCGTCGAATGTATCCGATCTGAGGACAGACTTGCAGTCCAACGTCACCATACTCAACGAGAACATCGCGTCAAATGTCTCCTATCTTCGAGCGGACATCGCCTCAAACGTTGCCATCATCAATTCCAACGTCGATCTGAAGGCGAACATTCTCGACCCGACGTTCTCCAGTAACATCACCGTGAGTAACAACCTCGTCATGTCCGATCTAACGGCGACGCGCGTTGTGTTCGTCGGTGCGGATAAAGAACTCACGGATAGCTCGACCCTCATTTTCAATTCCGACACACTCACGGTGGACGGGAACGTCGTCGCCGACGCCATCGCCATCGGACGATCCAGTGTCACCGGCTCCAACGTCTTGGACGTCAACGGGTCGGCGAACGCGGCTGTGTATTACGGGGACGGTGGTCTCTTGAGCAACATTCGAACCGATTTCGAATCGGTCATCATCGAAGGCAACACCACGTCGAACGTCGTCGAATTCATGAACGCCACGACCGCGTTCATCACCGATCTCACCTCGAACGTGGTCATGAACATCAATCAACTGAATAACGTCACCATCACGACCGCCGAGCTCGTCGATCAGCAACTGCTGAGATACGACGCCGGGAACGGTCAATGGGTGAATGAAAATTCGGATAACATGTTCATCAAAGTGTACAACGGCACGGGCAGTGACATCGCCAAGGGAAAGGTGTTGTACTTTTTCGACTCGCACAACAACAACGTGGCGAACGTCGCGCTCGCGAAAGCGGACTCGAGCGCCACGATGCCCGCGATAGGCATCGCGCGCGACGTGATCGCATCGGGTGCCGAAGGGTACGCGATCACGTATGGGAAAGTGAACGGATTGAACACACTTGGATTCATCGAAGGCGAGACCGTGTACGTGTCCAACGTCGTCGCAGGTGGACTCTCGAACGTGAAACCGTACAGCACGATCGGTGTCGATCAAATTCAAAACGTCGGCATCTGTGTCAAAGCAGATAACAATAACGGCGTCGTGTTCGTGACGGGTATCGGTCGTTCCAACGACATCCCCAACGCGAACGTGGTGACCTCGAACAGTGATCTGAACTACATCTACGTCAACCAAACTGACAACGACATGAAAAAAATCGCCCCGACCAATCTGCTGACCAAACTGCAGACGTTGACGCAGGTGGTCGATACGGGGAACGTCACGAGCAACGTCGTGCAATTCACCAACGCGACGACGGGTCTCGTGGCGACGTCCAACGTCCAAGCCGGCGCCTTTTACGGCGAAGGCTCGACGCTCAGTTTCACGTCCAACGTGTTCATCGAAGAGGGTTTGGTCGTCAACAAAAATTCAGTCGCCAGCAAACAATACGCCTACACGGGAAGCATGACGTTCTCCAACGTCGGCGTCACCTTCAGCACGAACGTGTTCAGCGCGAAAATCACCGCCCATTTGGTACACGACGACGACGAGGTGAGCACCTTACAGATCGACTGTTGTGGTGGGTCGAAGAACGGCACCTCCGCGCACAATATCGTCGCCGGGAAAGTCAACAAATTCGGTGTGGCGACCAGCTACCCATGGAATCACGAAGTCGTGACCACGCCCACGCAAATCATCTGGGAACCCGAACAAGCGGGGCTCACGAATTACGATTACGACATTCACGTCGAACTCCTGTCCAGTCACCCTTCCGCGGGGGTGACTGAAATTACCGAGGCGGGAAGCGCGGTCAAATATTTCTCCCACTAGTATAGAACATGACGACGAACATCCAGTCATTCGCTGGTGACGTGGAGATTCCAGGAAATCTCCAGGTCAAACGTTTGACAGTTGAAGATGCCATCACTGAGCTCGGCGCCAACAATGCGGGGTTGTCTAACGTCGGTTTTGTGCTCACTCGTCAAGCGAACACGCCGAACGTCGCCGTGTATTACGACGAGACGACGAGCGAGTTGCGCATCGGGCACACCCTGAAGGGCGGTGGCGATACCGTCATGGAAATCGATTCCGCCAATAACGTCACCATGAACGTCTTCGGAGATGTCGAGTGTAATTTCATCCGTGCCGATGGAGGTTTGTTGTCGAACATCGTGAGCGATTTACAGTCGGTCACCACGTACGGATCATCCACCGATCGCACAGTGACGCTCTCGAACGTCACCACGGGTCTCATCGTCGACTCCAACGTCGTCGTGACCGGCAACGTCACCGCGGGGTCGTTCATCGGCGATGGGTCGCAGCTGGACGGGATCGCCGCGAATTTCGAAGAGATCATCATCAACGGAAATGTGACAAGCAACACCGTCGAATTCAGGGATTCGGCGACGAGTCTCATCACCACCGGCTCGGTCGGTATCATCAATACCGCACCGGGTCACGACTTGTCCGTCGGCGCGAATCTCTACGTTCAGGACATCGCCAGTAACGTCTTGACCGTGGAAGGTAACGTGTCGGCACACAAAATGACCCTCGGGTCGATCGAAATCACCCCCGCGTACTCGCTGCAACAGGTGACCGACGTCGGGAACTCGACCTCGTTGACAGTAGAATTCACGAACACATCCACCGCGTTCGTCACGGATAAGATGGCGGGCATCGGGATCGCCCCGTCGAGCGCCGACGTCGGCGTCTCCGGTTTGCATGTGGACGGACACATTCGTTTGGGTGGCGCCGCGGGCACGGACGAAAACCAAGATCTCTACGTGAAGAGCGCGGCACAACTTACATTCCTCGCGAACGACAGCGATCTGGACAATAACTACGTCGGCGCTGTCTTGAAAGCGGGCGTGTCGAACGTATCGTTCATCAACGTTCTGGGCTCGGCGACCGACGTGAATTCACAATTCATAGCACTCGGGGTCAAAAATACCGAGATGATGCGCATCACGAACGGTGGATACTTGCAATTTCCGGGTGCGGTGGCGATCACGCCCGCGGCTACGCAACCGATGCGCATCGGGTACGGCGCGGGCTCAAACACGCAAGGGTCTTATGGCATCGCCATCGGTGAGATCGCGGGTCAGAATGGACAAAACGCACATTCGATCGCCATCGGGTACGCCGCAGGTTGCAATGGACAGAATGTTTATAGCGTCGCCATCGGTTTGCAGGCGGGCGAATCACAACAGGATTTTGACGCAGTCGCCATAGGTCACGACGCCGGCAGATACAGTCAGAACAATTATTCAGTCGCGATCGGAACTTCTGCGGGACGAACTGCACAGAGCGCGTTCGCGGTCGCAGTCGGGGTGAACGCGGGTAACTTGTCTCAAGGATACTCATCGGTCGCCATAGGCAATGGTGCTGGGTTATACGAGCAGAAACATTTGTCCGTCGCCATCGGCGTAGAAGCTGGTTTGTCATATCAGAGCTCGTACGCCGTCGCCGTCGGCTACGACGCCGGTTACAATTTACAGGGTATGTACGCGACCGCGGTCGGGTATCGCGCGGGATGTTTAGGCTCTAACGCGTACACGACGAACGTGGGTTGCTTCGCGGGTGATACTGGACAATACCTCGGCGCCGTCGCGGTGGGTGTCGATGCGGGGAAATATTATCAAAACACGTACGCCACCGCTGTGGGTTCAGCCGCCGGGAGTACCGGTCAGCAGGCATACACCGTTGCCGTCGGCGTCAACGCGGGACGAATTCAGCAGCAGAATAGCGCCGTGGCGATCGGAAACACCACGGGGTACTGTCAACAAGGTCTGGCATCCGTCGCCATCGGGGTGAATTCGGGAAATAGTGGGCAGGGTTCCCAATGCGTCGCCATCGGAGACGGCGCTGGAAAGTACGGACAGAACGTGTATTCCGTCGCGATCGGTCTCGAAACCGCGCGCGATGGACAAGGTGAGGTCGCCATCGCGATCGGGTCAAACGCCGGTGGTCGCCAACAGGGCGGGCGGTGCGTCGCCATCGGTGATTACGCCGGAAACTGCGTGCAAACGTCGTCCGCGATCGCCATCGGACACATCGCCGGTCGAACGTCCCAGGGGGAAAATTCAGTCGCCATAGGGAAATCCGCCGGTGATTACTCGCAGTCGTACAACTGCGTGGCGATCGGCATCGACTGTGCGACTGTATCGCAGGGACACAATTCCGTCGCCATCGGTGATCGCACCGCACACTCGAACCAAAGCTCGTACGCCACCGCCGTCGGATTCGTCGCGGGACACAATTCACAGGGGGAGCAGTCGAGTGCGTTCGGGTACGCCGCCGGTTCGAATGTTCAAGGAGTCGGTGCCACAGCCCTTGGCGCACACGCCGGGGAGACCGGTCAACTCGCGTACGCTGTCGGCGTGGGGTACAACGCGGGTCAGAGTAACCAAAACACATTCACCGTCGCCATCGGTGCGGACGTCGGACAGGTAAGCCAAAACACCGTCGCGATCGCCGTTGGGTACCAGTGTGCGCAGTATGGACAACAAGCGGGTGCTATCGCCTTGGGGTATCGCTCGGGTCGAACACAACAAGGAATGGGAGGAATCGCGATCGGGTACCAAGCAGCAAACTCTTCCCAAGGAATTGAAACGATCGCCATTGGTCAGGACGCGGGATTTCTTAACCAGAAATATCGGTGCATCGCGATTGGACGATCTGCCGGATATTCACATCAAGGGAGAACGCAATGGGACGGGGACTCAAATGGTATAGGTGAAGCGATCGCCATAGGCACCAACGCCGGTCTCTGTCAACAAGGCGAATACAATATCGCGATCGGGTATCGATCCCAAGAGATTTGCACCGCGGGCGATGCCGCACAGGTCGCGATCGGATATCAATGTGGTTTTAGCAATCAGCAGCGCGAAGGTATTGCGATCGGGTTCAATTGCGGACATCATAATCAGCAACAATACGGCGTCGCCATCGGAGCCTCTGCGGGTAGTATTGAGCAATCAGCTCAAGCAATCGCCATCGGTCTCGTAGCGGGGCAATCCAATCAAGCAGTAGAAGCAACCGCCATCGGTTCGTATTGCCACCAATATGATTCAGGAAGTTATGCCACCGCGATAGGACCCTCTGCGGGTAGAAGTTATCATGGACAAAACGCGACCGCGGTCGGGCTCGCGGCGGGAACTATAAATTATCCCACGGAATATTCATACGAAACGACGTGCGTCGGATCGCACGCGGGTTATAGTTTACCACAACGATATTCCACGAATGTCGGTGTCAACGCCGGGTCATACGGCGCCGGATATTGGTCTATAAATGTAGGCACGAACGCTGGGTACTCTCACACATCGAACGTCGGTGACAATAACGGTAACTATTCCGTCAACGTGGGTCCACAGGCTGGTTTCATTGATTGCGCGACATTTTCTGTTGCAATTGGAAATAACGCTGGGTACAGTAACTCGAAAACCCGAGCCACAAGCATAGGCGATGCCGCTGGATTTTCGTACGCGGGATCGTATAGCGTGAACATCGGATACAACGGCGGTTACGGTGCGAGAAACTCGGGATCTGCAGAAGCGGCTCGATACTCCGTAAACATCGGTGCCAACGCGGGACATTCCAACGACGGACACTTTAACGTGAACGTCGGCGACAACGCTGGGTATGCGGTGACTACGACTAGTGGTGCCGACGGTCATAGCATCTGTATCGGTCGATCCGCCGGATTTAATCACGCACATCATCACACGACCATCATTAACGCTACGGGGGGTGTTGTCGACAGTGCGGGCACGTATCGATGCTACATCACGCCGATCCGGTACAACACGGAAACGTATTACTTGCAGTACAATGGTTCGGCGTACGACGGTACGTACGGTGGAAGCGGGGAGGTGACGATGTCGTCGTCGACGCCGACGTCCGACGATCGTCTCAAGTTTAACGAAAAGTTCATCACGAACGCGACGGACACGCTCATGAAGCTTCGTCCACAGACGTACGACAAACGGGTGTACCTATCCCACGACTTTGACGCCGCGCTGCAGCGTCGGAAATACGAGGCGGGTCTCATCGCGCAGGAGGTCTTCTACGACATACCCGAGTTGCGACATTTGGTGGAGGTGCCACCGACGGCGACGAATCTCCAAGAACACATCACGTCGAGCAAGGACCCGGCGATCGATCCGGATTATTCCAACTGGGGTGATCAACCCGCAAAGTTGGATTACATTCAGCTCATACCCTACATCGTGCAGTCGATCCAGGAGATCGCGGCGAATCGAGAGAAGACGCCGCTGACGGCGGTGAGTCAGGACGGACTCATCGTGTGCGCGGACGAGACGGGTAATCATTTGTCGTCGACGGTCGGCGATTCCTCGTGCTTCGGGGTGGTGTTGGGTGACAGCGGCGACGTCGTCACCAGTGGAACCGCGCGCGTATGGGTGTTGAACTCCACGGGCAATCTCGCGTCGGGCGATTTGGTGACGACATCGGGCGTCCCCGGATACGCACAAAAGCAAGGTGATGTCCAAGTGACGAACGCGACGTTCGCGAAGGTGCTTCGTCCGTGTGATTTCGCGCCTGCACAGATCCCGATCAAGCGCGTCCGTCGAACGCTCGTGAACACGACGGTGTACGTGTTCACATGGAAAGAGCGATGTGGTGACGAGGAATATGAGACGTACCCTGACGAAAATCGGGAGATCCGGCAGTACGTGCGATACACAGGCGATGGAGGCAAGTTCTACACACAAGAGGAATACGACGCGATGACGGCGGATGCGAAGGCAAAGTGTCAGTCGGAGGATGTCACTGAGTATTACAGAATCATGCGGAGCGAGATGTTGACCCCGAACGAGGGCTACGAGGCGGTCACGAAGCAAATGAACGTGGAAGAGCGCGACGAGCATGGAAATCTGGTGTACGAGGACACGGACGAGACTGAACCGGAATATCCCGTGCGATACTTAGACGCCGAGGGTGGCGTCCTCCCCACCTCCGAGGGTGCCGTCCACGTCGCCGCGCTCATCAAGTGTAAGCTCTTCTGATAGGATAGTCTCCCAGTTGTAATGTTTCACGACGTGTTCTCGAAGTCGGTCGGGTTTAGGAATTTTCTTGTGAAAGCACTCGTGAAGCGCCATCGCGAAATCCATCGCCTCGAACACCATGACGACGCCGTTGTGTTTGTCGAAATTGCTCATGTGTCTGGTGCCGATGGGTTCTATCATCGTCGCGAAATCACCCAACGTTTCTCTCAGCGCGGGAACCCCGCTCACGATTTGATGTCGATTGAAATACCCATGTTCGACGTTCGTCAGTCCAAATCCTTCGCCGCAGCACGTATTCAAACCAACGTCCGCGGCGTTGTATAACAAGTTCACCGTTTCGTCGGACATGAGCAGTGGCTTCGGGGACGTGAAGATGTGTTTCGTGACCACGGATACGTCCAGTCGTTGTCGCAAACATTCCGTCGTGATGAGTTCATCGATGTCGTATCCATCATCCGACGTGCCCAAGCATCCCAAATACAGCTTCAGACGAGGATTGAAATCGTTCATCGCCAAAAATTTCAAAAACGCCCGGATCGTGATGTCGTACCCTTTGCGGTAGGAATTTCTGTTCATGTTCAGCACGACGAAATCGTCCACTTTGAATCCACACAAATTCTTCGCGACGTCATGGTCGATGTCTCTGAATCGCTCGAAATCGACACCGTGCTTCATGACGCGAACCATCTCCTTGTCGAACCCGTAATCGTTCACGAGGTGTTCGCGCCAACATTCCAAAAATGTCCACAGTCTCTTCACGTTCTTATTTTCTCTAAGTCTCAGCATGACGCTCGGACGTTCCCACGGGTACACCAGGTCTAGGTACACCCACGCTGGTATGTCGGGTAATATGTCGAGAATCGCGGTCGTCACCATGAGATCGTTATACAAGAACAACACGTCCGGTTTTTCTTTTTCCGCACACGGCAAAATGCCCTTGTCCCCGAAACCCTTCGGGGATTCCGGGTCGATCTCGAACGCATCGTAGATCTTGATGCGAGGATCTATGAACCTATCCTCGATGACTTGTCCGCGGTAATTCTGAAACGCATAGAACACGACCTCGACTCCAGGCTGATCCGCCAAATAATTGGTGATCTTGTTCGCGACGCGCCCGTACCCAGTCCCTTGTCCAGGATGCGTACACAAAAACAAAATCTTCATCTGCTGAAACTTCGATACATTTTTTTAACTCTTAGTAATATAACACTATGGGCGTCACGGTGAACGAACCTTACATGACTCACGCTGGATTCGAAGTGCCGTCGCATTACATCAGTCTCGGTGACTCGCAGATTCAAATCGTCAGACCGCCGGTCATGCCGACGCCAATAGAAGAGAAAGTGCCGTCGCAAAAATATGCCATCGAAACACACTTCAACATTTGGGTGTCCAAGACCGCACGCGATGAAGGTCGAAGCAAGATCGGTCTCAAACGCGTGCAAATCATCAGCGAAACCCCGATCACGGAGAACGTGTACACCGTCCTGTACAACAAACTCAAGGAAGATCTTACGAACTACACGGAAGATATCTGAGTAGAAAATTTTAGTAACCAATAATAGTATTCCCATGTCCCTCAGCAGCGACAACGTCGGATATCTCGACATATCGAATGCGATTCTACGAGTCGGCACACTCGACGTGGTCGGTTTACAGGGAGTAGACACCGTGACAAACGTTTTACGCGCGAACTCCGTCCTCGTCTACGACGACATGGGCACGGACATCGCGACCCCACCCTTCACGCTCGGCGCGGGCGTCAGTCGATCGACGTCCCCGACCGAAATCGATCTTCGCTACGCCAGCGGGAACAATTTCATGTACAAAGGGATCAAGCTTCCCAACTTTTTCGTCGGCGAATTCGAGGTGTACAGCGCTGACAGTGCCACGGGGAACGTCTTTTTGCAAACCTACACGGAGAGCACGACGTCCTACGGGAACGATGGGTACGAACTCATTTTGGATTGGCAGTACAACACAATCACCCTGAAATACGACGGCACCCAGATCGCTCAGGGGACGTCCTCGGGTCTCACGACCGCCACGTGGCAACGAATTTCCGTCGTGTACGATCGAAACGTCTGGACGGTGTCCGTGGACGGCACGGTCAAATTAGTGTTCGACGACAGCGAACGCGCCGCCGTGTACGAAAATCCAACCACCGGACAGTACATGCGATTCGCCACGAATTCGGGGACGAGTCGGAAACTCCGCGCGATCAAATTCATGAACGGCTCGTACTGGTCACAAAGCAAATTGGGACACCTGTCGTACACGAACGGGAACGTCGGCATCGGGACGTACGCGCCGACGACGCATCGGTTCGAGGTCTACGGATCGACGAAGCTCTTGAACGTCAACGCGACGACGCTCGCGATCTCGGACACGACCGAAAGCACCAGCACCACCACGGGGGCGTTGACCGTCGCGGGTGGGTTGGGTGTCGCCAAACATTTATGGACGGACAAGCTCAGTACCAAAGGCATACACACGGTGTATAGTCCGAGTCTTGCTGGAGATGCTCCGTATCAATTCACGGTGTCTGAATTCAACAACAGCGGGTCCGATCGATGGTGGCGCATCGGACGTCTCAAAGCGGATGGTACATCGTATTGGACGTTCATTCAAGCCTCCGTGACGATTCAACGCGTCAACGGTTGGTCGATGACGATCGATTTCTACGTGTGGGGCGCCGCCAACAACCCCGACGATTACTACATCAGTTACGTGAACATCCGGGGACGTGATCCGAGCCCAAACGTCGCTCGTCTCATCATGTACAAAGACACGGTCAACCACAACCTCGACATTTACATCTACGCCGACTCCTTTAGCCGCGTCATGATCAAGGGTTCGACGTCGGAGAATTCTGCTGCGGAGGCTGCCGGACTTGGGTTCAATCCAACACCCGACTGGACCACGACCGCACCGACGACGAGTGGTACGTACACTGTCTTTCACGATACCGATTCGGGTGGGAGCGCGAATTCGCTCGTACAGGATGGTCCGAAATTAGGGATAAACATCGATCGACCCGATGAGGCGTTACACGTCGGTGGGAACATTCGGTTGGGTGCGCGGACGGGGTCTGACGACAACGCCAACTACTATATTAATACAGCGGGACAATTGCATATTCGCGCGAACGACACGAGCGATACAAATGGAGACTTTATCTATTGCTTTCTCGAGTGCGGACCGACGACGCAAGCCGCGAACACGACATATATACAACTCGGAAGTTTTAGTGATACCACCGTGCAAACGTTTTGCGAAAACTCCGTCGTGACGAAACAGTCCACCACGTCTGATGGGGAATTGATGGTGTATTCGCGCTCCGGCATCTCTTCGAACACGTGCGTGCAGGGTGACGGGAACATCGAACGCACGTACACTGTTAACAATGTTCGGTACGCCGGGGGCATGCACGTGTCGGGTGGTCAAATATTACCGCTCTATGATGGATCAATCGACACGGCGTATCGCATGAATTTAGGGAGTGCCACATACCGCTGGAAGGATGTCTACGCAAAGTATGCCGATTTTTTCAGTACAACCGCCATAACGGCGACTGAGACCATGGGTACGATTGGTCGAGTTGTATCCTCACAGGGGGTGACGAACAATGCAAAGCTTACCTTCACACAAGTGTACGAAGATTCGAGTCAAGCGGGGTGGTTCGGGTGGTCACAAAAAATATCGAGCGTCGTCGATGTGACTACACAAGGCGGAATACGGTTCAATGGGTACAATAATCCCTACGGCGTGTCCATCGAAACTGGAGCCACTGGCGCCACATCACCAGACAATCTCAAAGTCGCGATGCACCTCGACAGGAATGGTTCGGTCGGGATCGGGACGCAAGACCCTTTCAATTCTTCGTACGCAACTAGTTGTGATTACACACTCGGGGGATTACATACGACCAAAGACGTCTTTTCGCAAGGCAACGGGTACTGGTTTCCCGACCACACCGTTCAATCAAATCATCAATTTGTTGGTAAAATATATGCGTTCTCGAATGAGTACGCTAATGGACCGTTTATCACCTCTGGAATGATGATCCAAAACCTATCTACATCCGATATCGGATCGACTGGCAATTATTCCCAGCGATTGTTGTTCAAGACGCACGATTACGGTGTATACGGCGGTGCTTTCTCAGAATGTGCCATGGCGTGTAGCACGAACGGGAAGGTGAGCATGCGTAAATACAATTACGCCACTCCCCTGTCCAAACTTCACGTCGAGGATAATGGGTACGCATTCACGGTGTCCGGGACGCGGGACAGCAACGACACGTACAGTTACTTTCGTTTAGGACACCCGTGGAGCGTGTCGTATGTCGATTATTGCTCGTTGTTTGAAAGCTACAACAACTGGGCAGTCGATTATAAATCTTCGTTGAAAATCTACACACACACTAATACTTCCGAAGCTTCGCAGGGTGGATACAATATCACCGGAATCCATCTCCGAGACGGATTTATCGGACTCGGTGGTGACATCAACACCAACTACACCTGCACCATCGGCAGTGGAAATGGATCCGTGTATGCGTACTCGTACAGTGTTCGGGGTACGTACGGAGGAAATTCGTGGCATGAAGGGACTGGTGACAATGCGTCTTATTCACTCTACAACAGCGTCTTCCTGGTGTGGTGGGGACTTGCGTGGAAGGATTACGGTGGTACGGTGCGCATGGTGCATAACGCACGGGCGGGTGATCTTAGCATGACGGGTACCTGCACCGCATACACGTTCACCGCCACATCCGACGATCGCGCCAAGGATTTCGAGAAACCACTCCACTTGGGCACGGAGACGTTGCTCAAACTCAATCCCCAACACTACTGGAAACGAGATAAGTTGGAGCTGACGACAAAGGTGAAATATCGCGAGGAGTTCGGGTTGATCGCCCAGGACGTGTATTACGACGCACCGGAGTTGCGTCATCTCGTGAAATTGCATTACGACGCCGATCCGTCGCCCGAGAAACCCGTGCGCGACGAAAACATTCAGATCGATCCACCCTACGACGATTGGGGGTCACAAATCGCATCACTCGATTACGAAGGAATGATCCCGGTCATGATCAATTCCATCAAGGAGATCGTCGCCGAGAAGGACGCGGTGAAGACCCGAGTGACCGACGTGGCGTTCTCTAACGTCCTCGACCATCGCGGATTGATCGTGTGCGCGCGCGACGACGGGTTCAGTCCGAAGAGTGGCAAACCGTTGGTCGAACTGTCGAGTCGAGTCGCGTGTAAGGCGTGGTACGGCGTTATCACCGGATCGAACGTGTACACGGAGGATTCGGAGACGCTCATCGCGCGCGGTGGTGATGCGAAGGTATGGGTGCTCATGCGGGAGGGTGCGAGCGTCGAGAGCGGGGATCTTTTGTGTACGTCCAACGTGCACGGCTACGCGTGGACGCAGAGTGACGATCTCGTGCGTTCGAGCACGGTGGCGAAGCTTGCACAGGGATGTGATTTCACCGTGCCAGTCGCTCGTCCGAAGAAGACGATCCGTCGCGAGCTCAGGGACGTGACCTATTACATCAAGCGTCGATGGTACCCTTCCACGAAGGAGGAGTACGACACGATGCCGGAGACGAAACGTAAGACGTACTTGGAGGATTATTACGCGAAGACGGAGTACGAGTACCGACCCAAAACCGATATCAAAAAAGACGACGACGAGGAGTGGTCGGATGTCTTCTACATCAAGAGGCTCTCGTACGAGATCAGTAAGGAGACGTACGATGCGTTGTCGCCTGAGGCGCGCGAGGCGTACCGACCCGTGGACGATTCAAAATACGTGCGCACGGAACAGCAGACCGCGACACAGGAGGCGTATGATATGATGTCAGAAGATGAGCGCGAGGACTACAGAGAACACCAAGCCAAACCCGAAGTGACCGAAAAGACCGTCGAGGAGTGGGAAGCGATGGAGGACTCCGAGGAGAAGACGAAATATGTCTTGAAGATTCGTCGGGTGTACAAGCGCATGGAGGAGTGGGTGTCGAAGGATCCGTTGATCACCAACACGACTGTGGAGACGAAAGAGGAGATGGTGGACGTGTTGGACGCAGACGGACAGCACATATACGACGACGACCCAGAAGCCACCGAGTTGCCGTATGAGATTCGATACCTATCGGCACAGGGCATGATCACGACTCGACACAACGCGGTATTCTACGCCGCACTTTTGAGATGCACCCTCATGGGTTAAAAATAATCTCGCATGGTAGTACTATAAACGATGAGTGCCGGTATCACCCAGTTGTTGGCGATCGGTGCCCAAGACAAGGCAATCACGGGCAATGCGTCCGTGAGCTACTTTCGCTCTGCGTTCAAGACGCACACGAATTTCGCACAGACGGTGGAGCGCCAAACTATCCAGGGGCAGGTGAAGGCGAATTCCATGTCGACTGTTCGATTTGAGCGAAGAGGCGATCTTTTGTCGTATGTCTACCTTACGCCGCTCACGAACGGGACTCAGGCGAACACGTCGATCAGCGATTGGAGCACGGTCATCGATAAGGTGCAACTGGTCATCGGCGGGCAGGTCGTCGACGAACAAGACGCCATCTTCACGCAGCGTTTGGCACCGACCGTCATGGCGTCCAACCAAGTGCAATCCGTCACGGGTGACGTCTTCGGCGGCGCCACGAACGCGCAGTTCTACCCGCTCAAATTCTGGTTCAACTCGTACGCCCAGGCGCTTCCGTTGGTGGCGTTGCAGTACATGGACGTCGAGATCCGAATTCACTGGGGTGCAGAGGTTGGTGACAAGTGGGAGGTTTGGGCCAATTACATTTACTTGGACGGTGCCGAGCGAGAATATTTCGCGAGCCAGCCGTTGCAATACTTGGTCACGACTGTCCAAAAGTCGTTGCCGACCAATACTAAAGTTCATGAGCTGAATTTTAACCACCCAATCAAGGCTATCTGTTCCGTCCGAAACACGGGCGGTGCGGTCGCTCTCGCGCACATCCAGAACAGATTGAAGCTCCAGATGAACGGCATTGACGTCGGCGATTTCCGCCTGGCACAGCCGCATTTCACACAGGTGGCGGCGTATTTCCACTGCCCCTACGCGCAACGCGCGAGTTTGCAAGACAACGTGATCATCATTCCGTTGTGTTTGGACACGTCCAAGGGACACATCAGCACTGGTTCCGTCAACTTCTCTCGACTCGACAGCGCTCGCTTGATCTCCGAGACCCAGACGAGCCAACAAAACTTGTACGCGCTCGGATTCAACCTGTTCATCATCAAGAACGGCATGGGTTCCTTGGCGTTCGCGAACTAAATTCTACGCTTTATGTAATATGAGACTGTATACCATCGCCATCATTCTCGCAGTCCTGTTCGTCATCACGTACGACCCGAAGAGTCGCACGCTCGAAAAATACATCATGGGTCCGCTCTCCCCGGTGAACGCACAACAGGCGGGGAGCCCCACGCCTTCGGACGTCCAGTGTAAACATCCACATTTCCAGGCGAGGAACTTTGGAGAACCCGTGTACGATTGCCCGAAAAGTAATTCCAGAATGGGTGCGATTCACTCGGCTTAAAAGGATGTGTGGTAACACAAATAATAAACCATGATGCAAATGGACAGACAATTGTTGACCACGATCGCCGCCATCGTCGCCATCGCGGCGTGCGT
>Ga0181572_10001771_pt1 | contig 15685 bp, 7 predicted proteins | sample 101ome_26_FD_133004 | JGI IMG/M metagenome (GOLD analysis project Ga0181572, IMG submission 133004) | Coastal salt marsh microbial communities from the Groves Creek Marsh, Skidaway Island, Georgia - 101408AT metaG (megahit assembly) | ecosystem: Environmental > Aquatic > Marine > Intertidal zone... | reverse complement strand
GCGGCGCCTCGCCCGACGCCAACGACGAAGTCACCGTGCACTACCGCGGCACCTTGCTCAGCGGCGAGGAATTCGATTCAAGCTTCAAACGCGGCGAGCCCATCTCCTTCCCCCTCAACGGAGTCATCCGCGGCTGGACAGAAGGACTTCAACTCATGAAAGAAGGCGGGAAAACGACCTTTTTCATCCCGCAAGAGTTGGCGTACGGCGCTCGTCCTGCGCCCGGAGGCGCCATCCCTCCTTACGCTGCACTGATTTTCGAAGTTGAGCTCATCAAAGTCTCCTCGAAAAACTGAGGGCTGGGTATAAATTCTGATAAATTTTCTCGTGAAACCCCGGTGGACTGGTCCGCCGGGGTTTTTCGTTGGCCCAAGGTGAAACCGACAAGGGAATCGCCACGTATGCGGAGGAAAACCCCATCAAAATTTCCATCCCATGCGAGTTCTCTTGCACTCCCTGATTCTCTTGACCCTCGGATTTGCCACCGCTCCCACGTGGTCGCAGTCCGACGAGCCCTGTTCAGCTGAAACGCTTCACAACGCCGAGGTCGAGGCGTCGGAGAGTTACGCCAGGAACTTCAACGCCGTGCGTGATGCCGTGCAACGCTTGCAGGCTGAGGCCAACCGCAACATGGAGGTTTACAACATTCCGGTTGTGGTGCACGTGGTTCACCGTGGATCCCCCATCGGCGTAAACGAAAACATCAGCGACGCGCAAATTCTCTCGGCCATCGACGCCATGAACGACGACTTCCGAAAGGTTGCGGGCACCCCCGGAGACGGAAACGGTGTGGACACCTTCATTCAGTTTGAGATGGCCAAACGAACTCCCAACGACGAACCCACGAACGGGATTGTTCGCGTCAACGGGAACGTCGTGCCCGGTTACGCGGAGCACGGAATCAGCAACGGAAACGACCCCGACGCTGCGGACCAACGGGACGTCAAAGAACTGACTACCTGGTACGGCGACGATTACGTCAACATTTTCGTGGTGCCTGAAATCAACGGCAACGACGGCGGCTGGGGAATCCAAGGGTTTGCCTACCTCGGACCTACCGGGGACGAACGCGACGGCATCGTGGTGTTGTACAATGCGTTTGGCACCGTGGGTGAATTGAAAGAAGGGCGGGACATGAACCGGACCGTCGTGCACGAAATGGGACACCACCTTTCGCTTTGGCACACGTTCTCGAACACGGATTCTTGCACCTCAGAATCGAATTGCGAAAATCAAGGAGACGAAGTATGCGACACACCGCCTACGCTGGAAAACAACTCTGGCTGCAGCCTGCCCTCGTGCGAAGGCGCTCAGGTGGAAAATTACATGGACTACACGCCGCAAGATTGCAAGAACACGTTCACGGAAGGTCAGCGCACCCGCATGCGCGCTTCGTTGGAAAGCGTGCGTGCTAGCCTCCTCGAAAGCTTTGGTGCCGTGCCTGTCACAGAACGGGATTTGACGGTTTCCGGATTGAGCAACGTCGGAGAAACCACGTGCCTTCCTTCCGTGGCTCCCTTGGCCTTGGTTACCAACTATGGAACGCATGCGGTCAACGGATTCGAGCTTACCACCACCCTGAACAACCACGCTTCCTTCACCACGATCCACCAGGAAACCGTGAACCCTGGAGGCAACGTGGAGGTTCTGCTGCCTGAGTTGGCTCTCGCAGCCGACACCAACGACATCGCGGTGAGCGTCAAATTGCTCGGAGGCAACGCCGACGACTTTGAAGGGAACGACGGGTACTCGCAACGCGTCACCTTGGGCGCCTCAGATTACTGGACCATGTCCCTGACCACCGACACTTGGGCCAACGAAATCAGCTGGCGCATTGAGGATGCTTCGGGTGAAACGTTGATGGACGGCGGAGGCTACAGTTTGGGAGTCGCCACGTACGTGGAAGAAGGGTGCATCCCTGTGGGTTGCCACACGCTGATCATGGAGGACAGCAACGGCGACGGAATCTGTTCGTTTGACTTCAACGGAGATGGGATTTGTGAGTCAGGCGGAAGCATGACGTTGACCAACGCAGCCGGCGAAGTTTTGGTGGAGTTGGACAACACCAACAACGACTACGGCACCCTGGGGACGTGGGAAGTTTGTGCCAGCGAAACTTCGGCCCTCGAAGGATGTGTGGACAACAACGGCAACGGCATTTGCGACAGCGCTGAAATCGCCGGATGCCAGGACGTTTTTGCCTGCAACTTTACGCCCGGCGCCATCCTGGACAACGGATCCTGCACCTACGCCGAAGCCCATTACGACTGCGACGGCAACTGCTTGGCGGATTCGGACGGCGACGGTGTTTGTGATCCGTTTGAAACCGACGGATGTACGGACGCCGGTGCCTGCAACTTCACGGCCAACGCCTCCGAGGACGACGGATCCTGCGAATACACCTCATGTGCCGGCTGCACCGACAGCAACGGGTGCAACTACGACTCCGAGGCCACCGTTTCGAGTGAGTGCGTCTACCCTGAGACGTACTACACTTGTGCAGGTGAATGCCAAAACGACTCCGACGGAGACGGCATTTGCAATGAGTTTGAAGTTCCAGGTTGCGACGACGTGACGGCGTGCAATTTCGAGGCTGCTGCGACAGACAACAACGGCTCATGCGTGTTCGCTGAAACCCATTACGAATGCGACGGTTCCTGCACCAACGATGCAGACGACGACGGCGTGTGTGACGAGTTGGAAATCGCTGGATGCGAAGACACAGATGCTTGCAACTACAATCCCGACGCGACAGACAGTGCGTCGTGCGATTACCCAGAGGCCTATTACACCTGCGACGGTGCTTGTCTCTCGGACGTGGACAGCGACGGCATTTGCGACGAACTCGAGATCGAGGGTTGCGATGACTCTTCTGCCTGCAACTTCGAAGCTGCAGCAACAGACAACGACGGCTCATGCGAATACCCCGCAGAATTCTACACCTGCGACGGCTGCATCAACGACACCGACGGCGACAACGTGTGCGACGAATTGGAAATCCCTGGCTGCACAAGCCAAGGCGCCAACAATTACAACCCGGACGCAACCGACGAAAACGGGTCTTGCACCTACGACACGTTTGGCTGCATGGATCCCACGGCATGCAACTTCAACCCCATGGCCACGGAAGACACTGGGAACTGCACGTACAACGAAGAATTTTACGAATGCAACGGCTCTTGCACCAACGACAGCGACAACGATGGCGTGTGCGATGAATTGGAAGTTGCCGGTTGTGACGACGTTGGGGCATGCAACTACGAAGCGGCCGCGACAGACAACGACGGCTCGTGCACGTACAGCGAGGAGTTCTACGACTGCGAAGGAAACTGCAACAACGACGCGGACGGTGATGGCGTGTGCGACGAAACAGAAATTGCAGGTTGCGACGACGCCTCTGCCTGCAACTACAACTCGGACGCCACGGACAACGACGGTTCTTGCACGTTTGCTGAAGCGTACTTTGATTGCGATGGCAATTGCCTGAACGACCTCGACGGAGACGGCATCTGCGACGAAGCTGAAATCGCTGGGTGCACGGACGAAACGGCGTGCAACTACAACGAAGAAGCGACAGACGACGACGGCATGTGCGAATACCCTGCTCCAGGCGAGGACTGCGAGCAAACGAGCAACGTCGGCGATTTTGACCAAGCTCCGACCTTGAACTTGTTCCCCAACCCCATGAGCCCTGAACACAGCATGGTGTACCTGTCTGGTTTGGACAACCACCAAACCCCCATCCGCGTCCTGGCCTCCGACGGCCGAGTCGCATGGCAAGGCACCGGCATCGTCACTTCACCGGGAATCGTGGGATACCCCATCCGTGAATCCATTGCACCAGGCACCTACTTCATTCAAGTGGGGACCTCCACTCCATCCGGAAACATCCCATTGATGGTCTGGTGATAGGGTTCGGTTCTGCCAGGAACCAAAGAAGAGGACGGCCTGCGTTTCCATGCGCGGGCCGTTTTTCGTTTCCTACCTTTTGGCGCCAAACAACAAAGATCTCCCATGACCTTTCTCTCCTTACCTCTCTATTCGGCATTTCCCCTGACCAACGATGCAGTGGTTCTCGGGCTTCTTGCCGGTGCGCTCGGTTTGGTTTTCTACACGCACTCGTTGCCTCGATTCAAGAAGTTCTACACCTTCGTGCCGGCGCTGCTGATGTGTTACTTCCTCCCCGCAGCCATGAACTCCTTGGGGCTGGTCAACGGCGAGGAAAGCAACCTGTACTTCGTGGCCTCTCGTTACCTGCTGCCGGCAAGCCTCATTTTGTTGTGCTTGTCCATCGACCTGAAAGGCATTTACAACCTCGGTCCCAAAGCCATTGTGATGTTCTTCGCCGCAACAGCAGGCATCGTGATGGGAGGGCCGCTTGCCCTGTGGGCCGTGAGCCAAAGTGATCCATCTGTCCTTGGCGGCGACGCACCCGACGCGTATTGGCGCGGCCTGTCTACCGTGGCGGGGAGCTGGATTGGCGGCGGAGCCAACCAGGCGGCTTTGAAGGAAATATCGGACACGCTGGATGACCAGTTTTCAATCATGCTTATTGTGGATGTCTTTGTGGCCAACCTCTGGATGCCTTTCTTGCTTTTCGGGGCAGGAATCCGCGAAAAAATCGACGGGTGGCTCAAGGCAGACGCTTCCGCCGTAAACGACTTGCAGGAAAAAGTGGAGACGCTTCAAGCCGAAACGGCCCGCATTGCAAGTTTTCCGGACTGGATGGTCATCGTCGCCCTCGCTTTTGGCGGAGTTGCCGTGTCCCACCTTGTGGCCGACAACGCTTCTGTCGCGCTTTCCGGATGGCTTGATTCCACCCTCTTGACCAACCCCAACTCCCCCGCGATTTACCTGTCCTCCATCACCAAAGGGTTTTTCTGGCTTGTCGTCACGGCCACCGCAATTGGAATCGCGTTGAGTTTCACCAAAGCCAAATCCTACGAAGGAGCTGGAGCAAGCAAAATGGGATCCGTTTTTCTTTACATCTTGGTGGCCACGATCGGCATGAAGATGGACATTGGAAGCCTCATCGAAAATTGGTCCATGTACGGTTCAGCAGTCACCATCGGCTTGCTCTGGATGTTGGTCCACATTGTGGTGCTGCTTGTAGTGGCCAAACTCATCAAAGCCCCGTTCTTTTTTGTCGCCGTTGGCTCTCAAGCCAACGTGGGAGGCGCCGCATCCGCCCCCATCGTGGCGAGCGCATTCTCTCCTGCTTTGGCTCCAGTTGGAGTTCTCTTGGCCGTTCTCGGCTACGCCGTAGGAACAGTGGGTGCAATTGTGTGCATGGAATGGATGCATGCGTTGTCCATGTAGCATCCGCCTCGCTTGGGCGCCTTGGTCCTGAATCTTTGCTGATTCATGGTCCGATGTGGTACACGCTTCGTCTTCTGTCTTCCTGCGACTGTCTCCTTACAATGAGGTCCTTGCCCGACAAAACGCGGTGTTCCGTGTTGACTTTCGAAATCAACCGCGCACGTTGGGATCTCAGGGTTTCTGGAGACGACAAATGGTCAATCCCAAGCAATTCATCCAGTTGTTCTGTCTCAAACCGCTTGCCTGAATGCTCCAAGACTTTTGACGTTAACGGTGAAATCCTGCTTTGACTCGAGGCGCCCTCAACCACGCGTTTCTCAGCACCATCTTTCTTCCGGCTCGCACGTTTTCGAAACCCAAACCTTCCCAGCAGAATCGCCAAAATCCCCCAGGGCAACCAGCGAAAAATCCTCTCCCACCTGCCTTCGCCTAGCCTGTTCAGCTCCCCAATCTTACTCGAAGTCTGAGCTGAAGAAACGGGAACCGTCGTGTCAGTCCTCGGCCTCGCCAACATGAAAGACGGAGATTCTCCCAGCCTGTCCCATGGGATTTGGAGCTCCAATCGCTCCCCCTTGAACTCCGCCCAAGCGAAGGAATCACCCACAAAGGTCATTCTCCCAGGTTCCTCACTATGCCAAGACTGAAAGGCCTCCAATGCGGAGGCTGAATTTGACACCGCTGTCACGCGTTGACTCTCCAAATCCCACCAAAGCAACTCGCCCGCCTCATTGGTCGCAAGAACGCCCGACGCAAGCATGAGACTTCTGTCCAAAACTCCGAGACGTGCATCGACTTCGCCGTGGCACGTCCATGTCCGAGTAGACAAATCAAGCTCATACGAGTCATACATCGGCTTGCCGTACTCGCCAGCAAGAACCCCTTTGTCCAACAACAAGGACAACTCTTGACCATGAGCAAAGCTCCTCGAACGATCCTTGTCCCGATCCGCGGGCTTTGCGCCCGTTGTGGGCAACAATTGCCACGCCAACTCTCCACCCTCAAAACGCAACAGGTCGAAATGCCGCCTCCACAGGCCGTACCCTCCGATGCTGTGCAATTGTCCGTTGACCACAACATCCGACGACCCGCCGTTAAACCCCTCCACAAAACTCCTGCTCACGTTTTCATGCAAGCTGGACGAGTGAACTACCCACCGCATGTCACCGTTGCAATTGAGATAGAACTCGTCGGAATCGGAAAGCGGTTCGCGCATCGCCTGAATGGCAATTAATCTGCCGTTGGGCAAAAGGGACAAAAGCGAAGCCCTCGACCACTCTTGGTTTTCTTGGCACCTCTCAAGGAAGTCGGCCAAACCCGGAACCTCAAAATAGGTGTTCGGGTGAATCCACGTATGCGTAGACTGTGCATCTACTTGAATGCCCCCGATCAAGCACGAAGGGATCAACAGCAAAACGGATACGAAAAAACTGCCTACGCCGTGCATGGCGCTAAAGAACCGCACACTCGGAGAGAAATTGTGTTGCAACGCGTATCAACGCAAACTAAACGCGTTTCCCACCTCCAAAAGGCGATTGGGTCTTCACACTTCGCGATTTTGCATAACCTTATCCTCGTGTGTTCAAAAACACAGGACTAAGCCCAATTTGGGACCGACTCAACCAAGATCGAAAGAAGCTCCGTAGGGAGCTTTTCTTCATTTGAGGCTCCCTGTTTTCCTTGCCGAGGCTTCCTTCGCCTCCATGTATCGACGGTTGTGCTCGTTGGCAGGAACCACAAGCGGCATCACCTCCTCAATTTCGATGCCTGCAGACTGCAAGTCGCTCACCTTTTCGGGGTTGTTGGTTAGCAACCGGATTCGGTTCCAACCAAGTTCATGAAGGATGGATGCCGCTACGTCAAAACGGCGCCCATCTTTTGAGTGGCCCAGAGCCTGATTGGCTTCAAAGGTATCCATCCCTTGATCTTGCAAATTGTACGCCTTCAACTTCTCAACCAGCCCTATTCCTCTTCCCTCCTGGCGCAGATAGATCACGGCACCGCCTTCTTCTGAGATTCTCTGAAGAGAAGCTTCAAGCTGAGGGCCGCAATCGCATTTCAACGACCCCACCACATCTCCTGTCCAACACTCGGAGTGAACTCGAACCAAGGGTGTACGGTCCTTAAATCCAGGTGTAGTCAGAGCAAGGTGCGGTTGCTCGGCAACTCCGCTCTCGAATGCAACCACCTCAAACATCCCCGTGCTCAACGGAAGCTTTGCAGTAACCAACGGCTTCATGCAGCAAAGATACCCTCTGTGCAAGAGGTTTGCATTTCAATTGACCACGAGAGAAAAAAAAGGGGAACCCTTCGCGGGTCCCCCTTCTTTCATTTCATGCTTGACCTCTTAGAGGCAGGTCAACCCAAACGTGGCCAAGAAGGCCAGCAGGTCTCCCGTCGTCACAGAACCGTCGCCATCCAAGTCGGCAGCGCAATCGTTCGTTTGTGAGAACTCGCAAGAGTTGTCGTCTACGTTGGCAATGGGATTGAAGTTGGATGCAGCATCGTAGATGCAGCCCAACACAATCAGTTCGTTGCATGAGCCGTCGTCCGACGTAGCGTATGGATCAAACTCAAGGTACTCTGGGTTGGTGCAGCCTCCAGTTGCAGCTGCACAGGCTTCGCAAGATTCCCAACACACCGCGTCCAGTGCAATGTCAGCGTCGAACGTCAGTGTACGGTTGGTGAAGCCATCAATGGTTGAAGTGCAACCTTCCACACCTTCCACACCGCCAAATTCCTCTTGGTAGTTCCATCCGTCGAGGGTGAATTTGTACTCCACCGTTCCTGGGGCCAATGACAAAGTCACAGACCAAACGCCGTCCCCGTCCGAATCGTCCATCGGGTTGCAGGTACCGCACCAGCCGTTGAAACTGCCGTTCAAGAAAACACCGCTGTACGCGTAGGCCTCTGAGTACTGGTTCATGTCCACTTGGAACGTCACGTCCGCAGGACTGACTTGATCTCCGCAAGAATCGCAGCTGCCAAAGGTATCGTTGGTCGTGGATCCCGCATCCACGAGACGGTTGGCGTACCCTGCGTAGTCCGTCACAGGAGCACAGCTTGCTCCGTTCGCCATGTCGTCCACCAAGTTTTCTTGATCCGCAAAACCGTCGATGCCGTACTTGTATTCTACCGATCCCGTCAGGTCTGCGATTTCCACGCTGTAGATTCCGTCCCCGTCGGCGTCGGTCAACACGTTGTATCCATCGGCAGCACACCAGCCGCACCACGGTCCAGTAACAAAGACCTCAGCAAACGTGGTTGAACCGTTGACCGTAGACCCTGCAGCGTCCACACAGCTCATGTCAACGTTGAACGTGGTGGACCCTCCGCCAGTCGAGTCACAGCCAGTGCATGAAGCGTACACGTCAGAAATGTCCGCAGAACCCACAGTCCACAAACGGTTGGCGTAGGATGCACCGTCAGTAACAGGTGTGCAATCGCCCAAACCAATGAGGTTTTCTTGAACGCCGTCCACAATCCACAGGTACTCCATGTCGGCATCAGGTGCCGGATCAAAAGTGATCGACCACGTGCCGTCGCCGTTGTCTGTCGCAACAGGTCCTGCGCCTGGATCCCAGCCCCAGAAAGGACCGGTCAAGCGCACTTCGGTTGCAGACTGTCCGCAGAGATCCACCGTGGCAACAAGGGCAGCCGGAGCTTCCACGCATGCGCCGCAGCTGTTGAAGCAAACCGCAGCGAGCGTTTCCGCCACTCCGCTCCGTACGTGAAGTCGGTTGCTTCCGCCAACACCGTTGTCTACACCGCATCCAAGGCCCAAGAAATCCGCATTTTCTTCTCCGCTGTAATCCGCGACGCTGTCCACGACGGCCAAACCGTTGTTGAACTTGTATTGGAAGGACGCGGGACCTGAAATGTTCACTGTCGTTGTCCAAATTCCATCTCCATCTGCGTCGTCCATTGCAATGGCACCGAATTGCCAAGCTGGGGAGGTGAACGAACCGATGAGGTACATTCCGGCAGAATCCACATCAATCTGCGAAGCGTCCACTTGGAACGTCACGTCAGCCGCGTCGGGATCGATGGCACACACTTCTGCACATTGTCCGAAGCACCCTTGCGTTGCAATTGGAGATCCGAGAGTCACCACAACCGAACGGTTTCCACCGCACTCCAATTCTTCCCATCCTCCGGCACCGTTCTGAAACTTGAACTCGTAGGTTGCCGCCTCAAGCGACTTCGTGATGCTCCATGAGCCGTCTCCGTTGTCCGACATGGCTTCTGAAGACCAACCGTTCATGTCACCTGCAAGGAACATTCCATCCGCAGCAACCTCAATGTTGTCCGTCAACACCGTAAACGTTACTTCTTCCGTGGGGAGAGACGTTCCGCATGGCGTGCAAGCGCCAAAGCACACCGCATCCAGCACCGCATCTTCCGTACCCACCGTGAAACCGCGGTTTCCATTCACCGCACAAGCCACGGGAACGCTTTCGTCCAAGCCCCAGTTGGGACCGTTGATGAACTTGTATTCGACCGCTGTTCCTTCGGCAATCATGGCCGTGTACTCCCAAACATCGTCGCCGTCTGCATCCGTCATCGCCGTCGCACCGGCAGACCAGCCTTGGAAGTTGCCAGCAATGAAGACACCAATGGGGTTGGTGGTTTGGTCGTTCATGTCGACTTGGAAGGTCACCGCATGTTCAACTTGAACACAAGCGTCGCAGCTGTTCCAGCAAACGGGGTCCAACGTCTGGCTGCTCGATGCTGCCAAAGAACGGTTGGTGTACCCGTCGATGGTCGACGTGCACGGCAGTCCCTCTGCAAACTCTTCAGCCGTGGTCCAGCCGTCCAAGGTGAATTTGTATTCAATGGTGTCTTGAGGTACGGTCAATGTAATGGCGTAAATGCCGTCTGCGTCGTCATCCGTCATGACAGCACACGTGCCACACCAGCCGTTGAACGATCCGTTCAAATTGACAACGTTGTAAGCTCCACTGTATTGAGACATGTCGACCTGGAAGGTGATGTCCACAGGAGGGGCATCGTTGCAAACCCCATCACATGAACCGTAGTAATCGTTCGCCACAGAACCCGCTTCGATCTGGCGGTTCGCGTATGCGTTGTAATCCGTAACCGGGGCGCACGTTGCACCTGCGTTCATGTCGTTGATCAGGTTTTCCTGGTCAGCAAATCCATTGATCGCGTACTTGTACTCCACCAACCCGACCAAATCGGAAACTTCTACGGAGTACACACCGTCTCCATCGGGATCGGTCATGTTGTTGGAGCCGTCGTTGCCGCACCAGCCGCACCAGGGGCCGGTCACGAATACGTCTGTGAACCCATCAGGGGCACAGGTCATGTCCACGTTGAACGTCGTCGTTTGGGCTTGAGCCGTAAAAGCGAACAACGCGGAAATCAGGAGAAAAGAATAGCGCATGTGAGAAATTAAAGGGGCTTTGGCTGACTGTCCTTGGGGCTCTGTCTTTTCGACAAACCTTCCAAAAAGTCATCTGAGGACGCATTTTCCTCAGTCGTAAATATAGCACACTCAATCAAAAGTGTCAAAGGAACACACCCATGATTTGCCAACACGTGCCCCCATTTCGACGTTCATCCCCATTTGCCCTTTCCCCGGGCATGACGTGGTCCTCGGCAGATGGCCTTCAGGCCCGGTCGCTTGGAATCAACAAATTGGATGCTGCAGCTAGGAACAAACTCATGCCGGCAAGAACCATGGTTTTGACGACATCTCCCCCAAACAGCACCTCGTTCAACCACACGATTCCTCCGAGCGCGGCAAGGATTTGAGGCAACACGATGAACATGTTGAAAACACCCATACCCACCCCCATTTTTTGGGCGGGCACGGCGCCAGACAACATGGCATATGGCATGCTCAAAATGCTGCCCCAGGCCACTCCTACGCAGGCAAAGCTCAAGTTGAGCCAAGACGAAGTCTCAGGTGTCCACCACGACATCGAGACGAAGCCAAAGCCGCCGAGAGCCAAACTAACCAAGTGCGTCCAGCGGCGATTCAGCTTCTTCCTTGAAGTCCACAAGGACAACAAAAGGGCAAATCCCATGCTGCTCAAGCCGTACATCCCCATCGAACTCGAAACCGCGTTTGCCGCCGTTTCATAGGCCGAACGTTTCACATCGTAGTCCAACACTCCATCCGAAGGCATCGGAGCTTGGAACACGGCCTCCGTCAGCGCAGGCGTCGCAAAGGACCACATGGTGAAAAAGGCAAACCAACTGAAAAATTGAACCACACCAAGTTTGGCCATCACGGAAGGCATGGATTTGATGAAGGATGCGATCTCGACCAAACCCGAAGCCTCCGCCTTCGAGTCAGCGGTGCCCGCTTCAGCCTCCAAGACTTCGGGAGGATCTTCCGTGGTTGTGAAAACGGTCACCAAGATGCTGCCCATGAACACCAACGCACCGATGGCAAAGGACATGTAAACGCTTTGGGGTAGTTCACCCGCAGCAGCTTCGTTGGAAACTCCGAGTTTCGTCACCACCCAGGGCAAGTTGGACGCGATCCACGTACCAATGCCAATGATGAGCGTTTGAAGCACAAACCCATAACTCCGCTGACTCTCCGGCAGCTTGTCCGCCACCAAAGCTCGGAAAGGCTCCATGCTGACGTTGATGCTGGCGTCAAGCACCCACAGAAAGCCTGCCGCCATCCACAACTCACTGCTGTACGGCACAAAAAACAAGGCGACAGAACTGAGAATGGCTCCAATGAGGAAAAAAGGACGGCGCCTCCCCCACCTCGGATGCCACGTGTGGTCACTCAAGTAACCGATGATGGGCTGAACAATCAGTCCAGTCAACGGTGCCGCAATCCAGAGCATTGGAATTTCGTCCTTGCTCGCCCCAAGGGTTTGAAAGATTCGCGACATGTTTCCCCCTTGAAGGGCAAAACCAAACTGAATCCCCATGAAGCCGAAGCTCATGTTCCAGATTTCCCAAAATCCAAGTTTTCTCTTTTCCATTGCGGGTGTCGTAAGGTTTGTCGCCAGAGAAGGTGAGTTCGTGTGCAAGATACACTAAGGCCCCTCGTCAAAGCTTTGCGCGTAAAAAAAGCGCCGACACATGGCCGGCGCTTTCGCTCAAGGGAGCTTGAATTGATTTTCTCGAATCAGAGGTCAGAACAAGCTTGACCAAATGCCACCAAGAAGTCAAGCAGGTCGGCCGAGCCGATTTCTCCGTCGCCGTTGGCATCGTAGGGGCAGTCGCCTCCCGTACCGCATGGCTCGTACACACAAGATCCGTCGTCGTTGTTTGCAAACGGGATGAAGTTCTCGGCAGTTGCATCCGTGCAACCAGAGAAAATGCATGACCCGTCTTCCGCGGTATTCACAGCGTCGAAGTTGTCTGCGCCCGGATACGTGCAGCCCGTCGCGATGCACGATCCGTCGTCGTTGTTGGCTTCGGGGTTGTAGTTGTCCGCGTTGGGGTTGGTGCAACCGCTGATGATGCACGATCCGTCGTCGTTGTTCGCCTCAGGATCGTAGTTGTCCGCAGCAGGGTTGGTGCAACCGCTGATGATGCACGATCCGTCGTCGTTGTTCGCCTGGTCGTTGTAGTTGTCTGCGGCAGGGTTGGTGCAACCGCTGATGATGCACGACCCGTCATCAATGATGGCCGTTTCATCGTAGTTGTCGGCGGCAGGGTTGGTGCAACCCGAGCACGAGCTGTTGTCACCACCACAAACACCGCAGGCGTCCAAGCTCAAGCACGAACCGTCGTCTTCGGTGGCGTTGATGTCGAAGTTGCATGCCCCGTTGTCCGTGCATCCCAACACTTCAAGCTCGTCACATACACCGTCGCCGTCCGTGTCGTTGATGCAGCCGTCGCAATCGTAAAATTCCTGGGGGTACACACAATCGGCGTCGCCTTCGGCCGTCTCATCGTAGTTGCACGCTTCAGGATCGTTGCAGCCTGCTCCCGCGACTGGGAACGTCAACGTCATGCCTGTGGCGTAGAACGATTCTTGGTTCGCGTCACGGAACTGAATGTTGATCAACGCTTCGGTGGTGCCCGACGTAGTCACCTGGGCCAAGAGCACCCGGCCATTGACAGGATTGCCCTGACCGTTTGCACCAGGCACAATGAACACCGAACCTCCGATGAAGGTGTTGACCACGAAATCTCCCCCGTTGTTCCAATCTGCAAACGCTGTCAAGGCTGGATCAAACGCAGAGTTCAAACCGTCGGCGTCTCCGGGCTCTGCCCCAATGGTCCACCACGTGTCGTACTCCAGGGAAGGGAACGCTCCGAAGAACAACGGGTTGATGCTGCCACCAAAATCGGAGCCCAAGGCGTCTTGGTAGAAGGCCGCGTCACCAAGCAAGCTCCACACCTCCGTGTCGGTGCCGTACATCGCGGTCACTTCCACATCAGCTGACGTAAAGTTGGCGTAGATGCGGTACGTGCTTTCGCCCGTTCCGAGCGGGTCCGCAGACACCAAGTCGTAGGACAAGCCGGTGCAAAGACCACCGCCGTACGTGCAGGAACCGTCGTCGGCAAGAGCTGTCTCGTCGTAGTTGTCCGCGGCAGGGTTGGTGCAACCTCCACATGCGGTGTTGTCCCCGCCACACACGCCGCATTCATCCAGACTCAAGCAAGAGCCGTCTTCTTCTGTGGCACCGAAGTTGAAGTTGCACGCATTCACGTCCGTGCAGCCCAACACCTCGGCCTCGTCACACACTCCGTCGCCGTCGGTGTCGTTGAAACATCCGTCGCAATCCGAAAACGCTTGCGGGTAAACGCAGTCGGCATCTCCTTCAGAGGTTTCGTCGTAGTTGCAAGCTTCAGGATCGTTGCATCCGGCCCCAGCAACTGGGAACGTCAAAGACATGCCCGTGGCGTACAACGAAACCTGGTTGGGGTCGCGGAACTGCAAATTGATGAGTGCCTCCGTGGTGCCCGAAGTCGTCACCTGGCCGAGCAACACACGGCCGTCGACAGGCACCCCTTGCGCGTTTGCACCGGGAACAATGAACACGGAGCCCCCAATGAACGTGTTGACCACAAAGTCTCCTCCACTGTTCCAGTCTGCAAACGAGGTCAAGGCTTGGTCAAATGCGGAATTCAAACCGTCGGCGTCTCCTGGCTCTGCGCCAATGGTCCACCACGTGTCGTACTCCAACGAAGGGAATGCCCCGAAAAACAGCGGATTGATGCCGCCGCCGAAGTCAGAACCCAAAGCGTCTTGGAAAAAAGCAGCGTCGCCAATCAAGCTCCATACTTCCGTGTCCGTGCCGTACATCGCGGTCACCTCGACGTTGGGCGAGGTGAAGTTTGCGTAGATGCGGTACGTGCTTTCGCCTGACCCCAGAGGGTCTGCGGAAACCAGGTCGTAGGACAAACCTGTGCAAAGGCCTCCGCCGTAGGTGCATGATCCGTCATCTTCGTTCGCTGCAGCGTTGTAATTGTCTGCCGCAGGGTTCGTGCAACCAGGAACAGCCACCTCAGGAAACACGATGGAGATACCCTCGTCGTTGAAGGTTGCCGTTGATTCGTCGTCCCACTGGAAGTTCATGGTCAGGTTGACCACGCCGTCTGTCGTGAATTGCCCGATGAGAACACGGCCGTCAGCACCCGCCTCCGCGTCCGCGCTTTGGTTGGGCAAGAGAAACCAGGAGCCCCCAATGAAGGTGTCGATCGTGAACCCTCCGCCAGCTTCAAACGCCGCAAAATATTGGTCCATGCCCACTTGCTGAACATCGCTCGTCCCGTTCGAATCTGAAGATCCAATGGTGAACCAGCTGTCGTATTGCAACGATGGGAACGCCCCAAAGAAGGCGGGGTTGATGGTTTGGGCCAAGACGGCACCAACCGCGTCTTGGTAAAAAGACGTGGTCACTCCAACCACCATGGGCGCTGTCTCGAGTGCATAAACCGCCACGAGTTCGTCAGTGGGGTTGTCAAACGTAGCGTAGACTCGGTACGTTGTCCCGTTGGCTGTTTCAGCCACGGTTTCGTACTCCATTCCAACGAGGTTGGCCAACGCCATGCTCGAAGCCAACGCCATCAACGCTGCAGTAAATAGATGCTTCATCAAATACAATTTGGTGGGACAAGCCCAATTCAAGAAATACGTTCGTCGACCGTCCGGCAGGATTCGGCGAGGACAGAACGACCCTAATCTACGAACAAGAGACCCAAATCGAGTCAATCAAACCCAACTTTCACAACGAAGTCGGAGCCCGGCCTCAGTCCCGAACAAGGCGACTAATCAAGGCCTGAGTCGACGGATCGTGCCCCGCATCTTGCTGAACTCCCTTGAGTTCAGGCAGAATCGCGTTGGCCATGGCCTTTCCCAACTCCACTCCCCATTGATCAAAACTCGAAATGCCCCACAACACGCCTTGGACGAAGATTC
>Ga0181572_10001764_pt1 | contig 15725 bp, 18 predicted proteins | sample 101ome_26_FD_133004 | JGI IMG/M metagenome (GOLD analysis project Ga0181572, IMG submission 133004) | Coastal salt marsh microbial communities from the Groves Creek Marsh, Skidaway Island, Georgia - 101408AT metaG (megahit assembly) | ecosystem: Environmental > Aquatic > Marine > Intertidal... | reverse complement strand
TCACGAGCGTCACGAGTAACAAAGCCGGCTTTACGCAACGAACCGCGTAGACCTTCATCGTACTCCATCAAAGCGCGAGTGATTCCGTGGCGAATCGCACCAGCCTGACCAAAGCTACCACCACCGGCAACTGTCACGTTGATGTCGAATTTGTCGATCATTTCGACCAACTCAAGAGGTTGGCGAACAATCATACGTGCAACTTCGCGACCAAAGTACTGATCCAATGAACGCTTGTTTACAGTGATTTCACCCGAACCTGACTTCAGGAATACGCGAGCAGTAGAGGTCTTGCGACGACCGGTGCCATAGTATTGTGTGGCTGACATATTCGTACTTCCGTTAAATGTTCAATTCTTGTGGCTGCTGAGCGGTATGTGGATGCTCGTTACCGGCATACACTTTCAGCTTCTTCAACATTGCACGACCCAATGGGTTACGTGGCAACATACCTTTAACTGCCAACTGCAGAACGCGCTCAGGAGCACGATCCAACAATTTATCAAATGAGAATGACTTCAGGTTGCCGATATAACCGGTTGAGAAGTGATACATTTTATCTTTTGTTTTATTGCCAGTAACGGTAATTTTATCGGCATTAACAACAACAATGTAGTCACCAGTATCAACGTGTGGTGTGTACTCAGGCTTGTGCTTACCGCGCAATCTGTGCGCAATCTCGCTAGCCAGGCGACCCAACGTCTTATTCTCGGCGTCTACAACATACCAGTCACGTTGAACGGACTCGGCTTTCGCACTATAGGTTTTCATTTAAATTCGCCCCAAAGACACTGCGGTAAAAAAGAGCGCGAATACTACACGAGGAATTCGCATAGATCAACACTCTTTAACAATAAATAATTAATTTTGCCGTGACGTACTACGGCTTGTGAGGTCGCGCTAAAAATTCTGTCGACTGCATCTCCAGCAAACGACTCTGCGTACGCTGAAACTCAAAGTCTAGTTTACCACCTGAGTAGAGATCCGTCAGCCCCACAGCAGCAGAAATAATAAGTTTTACGTTGCGATCGTAAAATTCATCCACCAAATTTATGAAGCGACGAGCCTGATCATCAACAGATCTGCCGAGTTGCGGCACATTACTCAAAAAGACCGCATGAAATTCACGCGCCAATTCAATGTAATCATTTTGGCTACGCGGCCCATCACAGAGGGCATAAAAGTCAAACCACACGACATCATCGCAAACACGCTTGGCAATAATCTCTCTTCCCTCCACCTCTAATGACACATTACTGCGCCATTGAGCATGCTCAGGCACGAGCGTGTGCATAAACGCTTCTAATTGTTCATCTGCCTTTTCTCCACAGGGATGATAAAACAATTGAGCTTGCTGTAAAGCACGAAGCCTGTAATCCACACCACCATCGACATTCAACACACGAGTATTTGCCTTCAACGCCTCAATCGCAGGCAGAAAACGCTGTCGCTGAAGACCATCTTTATAAAGGTTATCCGGGATAATGTTCGACGTTGCCAACAAACTTACCCCACGGGAAAACATTTGCTGGAAGAGCCCGCCCAGTATCATCGCATCGGCGATATCCGAGACAAAAAATTCATCAAAGCATATTACCCTGTATTCGGCGGCTAGTTCAGCAGCAATTATATCAAGTGGATTTTTCTGCCCGTCCAGCCCCTTTAAACGCTTGTGGACGCGCTGCATAAAACGATGAAAATGGGTTCTATATTTTCTGTCAAAAGGCAGAGAATCAAAAAACACATCCATCAAGTAAGTTTTTCCACGCCCAACTCCACCCCAGAAATACAGACCCTGTACGCAGGTCACCGTTGGCTTTTTCAGCCCTATCCGCTGCAGGAAACCAACCTGGGCATCACTTTCTTCAGCCGCCACCAACTCCTCCCAAAATCGCTGCAGATGTGACACGGCCATTTCTTGGGCAGGATCGTATTGAAAGCCTTCTTTTTGTAAATCGGCACGATAATGCTGCTCGGGGGTCATCATGAAACTGTCCAAATGAGTAATTCGGTTCATTTTATCAGCAGGCTGCGGTCACTCCAAACGCATTGTCGCCTAAAGTCTATAGTGAACTCACTGACATCGCGCTATACTTTAGTGACATCATCATGGAATATAGGAAACCCAAGTGTACGAACTAAATGAGCTTATATTAGCCGCAGTAGCCTGCTTCATTCTCGGCGGCATAGCCGGATTGGTTTTCAGTAACAGCAAGGATACTGCTGGCAAAAAGAACAAAGAACTTGAAAAAAGCCTTGAAGATAGCCAATCAGAATTGCGCAACTATCAAAGTCAAGTCAACGAACACTTTCGCAAGACCGCCGAACTCGTCAGCGAATTGAATGAAAGCTATCGTGGTGTACACCAACACTTGGCCCAGGGCGCACACCAGCTTGCACAAATGAATCCTAGCGCCTACCTATCACTCATTGGTGGTCGCAACGAAGACGAACTTACCGAAGAAGAGTTGCAGCACATTCAACAACCGCTCGACTACTCTCCCAAAAAGTCCCCCAACGAAAAAGGCATGCTGCAAGAGGACTTTGGACTTGAGAAAATTACCCCTCAAGGCGAAGAGGAAGAAGACCTCGAGGACTACCAAGAACCACCAGAAACCCCTCCAAAGTTCTAAACTGGATTGGCAATATCTACAAAATGATGTTGCAGATCATAGCGCTCGCTCAGATGTTGGCCGAGCGCTTTTACCCCATAACGCTCTGTAGCGTGGTGCCCCGCCGCGACAAAATGAACCCCCATTTCTCTCGCGTTATGGACCGTTGGCTCTGAAATTTCACCCGTAATATACATATCTGCCTTTAGGTCTACCGCACTAGCCAGCATGGAATGAGCCGCTCCTGTACACCATGCCACGCGACGTACACTGTCTCCCTCGGTAGCAATATGCAATGGCGTTCTCTCGAGCAGCGCACCTATATCTGCCACAATATCGGACGCTAAACGTGGGTCATCAAAATGAGTCATCCAAATGAGACCATCTTCACTGGCAGCATAACTTTCCCAACCAAATAAGTGCCCTAACTGTGCGTTATTACCAAGCACCGGATGCAAATCCAAAGGTAAATGGTACGCCACCAAACTAATATTGTTGCGCAACAACTTAGCAATACGCCGCCCCTTCATGCCAGTGAGTACTTGCGACTCCCCCTTCCAAAAGTAACCGTGATGCACCAGTAGCACATCCGCTCCCAACTCAATGGCACGATCAATGGCCAACTCACTCGCCGTAACCGCGGTCACCAATATTTTTGCCTGCTCACAAGCATCAACCTGCAAACCGTTAGGACAATAATCTTTGATAGCTGCACTATTAAGCTGCTCATCACAGTAGGCCACCAAATCTCTAACTAGAACTGACATTCGCTGCTATTCCTTTGTTTTGTCTATGTTATAGTGCAAAGACTAACAACAATTGTAGAAGACGTCACACGCCAATATGTCTAAATTAAAACGCTATTTTTGGCCGGTTGTCTGCGGCACATTACTTTCTCTATTGATCATTCAGCAATACCCACACTGGGTAGGACTGCCCGCCAAGTCTATCCAACCTGAAAGCATAGAACGCATTTCATTCGCCAACGCAGTCAGCAAGGCCACACCATCGGTTGTTAACATTTACACCGCCACCAAAGTCAGAGACAACCAAACACAACGGCGCCTTCCAAGTGAGCGCACCGAACTTAGCCTGGGCTCCGGCATTATTATGGATGCAAAAGGTTATATCATTACCAACCTGCACGTCATTAATGGCGCCGATCAGATTCTTGTCATGTTATTTGATGGTCGCGAAGCATTGGCAAGAGTCGTTGGCGTCGATCCCGATACCGATCTTGCCGTATTAAAGATAGAACTTAACAACCTGATCCCCATTACGCTCGGCGACCCTAATCAAGCACGCGTGGGCGATGTTGTTCTAGCCATTGGAAATCCTTACGGCTTTGGCCATAGTGTCAGCCAAGGTATTATCAGCGCCACGGGACGATACAATTTAAAGCTGACTAAGTATGAAAACTATATCCAAACCGATGCCACCATTAACCGCGGAAATTCTGGCGGCGCACTCACTGATACAGACGGCCACCTACTGGGTATAAACTCTGCCCTCTTTAACCCTAATAGCGACAGTAGCGACGGCATAGGACTCGCTATTCCTGCCGATACCGCCACCCATATCATGCAATCAATCATTCTCAACGGCAGGGTAGTAAGAGGTTGGATGGGAGTGGAAGTTGAGCAGCTGCGCCCGAGCGACTTAAAAGCGTTAAATCTCAATCAGGGCTTACTCATTACTGGCCTAAGCAAAGAAGGCCCCGCCTCGCAGGCAGGCTTGAAAGAAGAAGATGTAATAACACACATTAATGGCAGACTAATCAATGATGCCCGCGCCGCCATCAACCGCATTGCACTGACCACCCCCGGGCAAGGGGTGGATATTGAATACATCCGAGATGGCATTGCCTACCACACAGAAATTATTGTCGGTACGCGACCCGCTACCGACAACTAAGCGGGCAAATGATCAAGCGCGCTTAACAGCGCTTGGTTTTGCTCCGGTGTACCAATCGTAATCCGCAAAAAGTTGTCGATACGCGGTTTGTTAAAGTGCCTGACAATAACACCTTGCTGGCGCAAAACAGCCGCAATATCTACCGCCGGCACCTGTGCATGAGTGGCAAATACAAAATTGGCCGATGACGGCAACACACTAAAACCGCGCACTTGTAACTCAGCAACCAACAACTCTCTGTCCCTTACCACTGCTTCGCATGAAGCCTTAAAGTGCGCCTCATCTTGAAAAGCTGCGATAGCGGCCAATTGCGCTAAGCGGTCAATAGGATAAGAATTAAAACTATCCTTAACTCTCACCAACGCCTCAATCAGGTCGGGATGTCCTAGGGCAAAACCTACCCGCATTCCGGCAAGCGCACGAGATTTTGACAAGGTTTGTACAACCAGCAAATTGTCATACTGATTAATCAAAGACGCGGCACTCTCTCCACCAAAATCCACATAGGCCTCATCGATGATTACCACACAGTCGGCATTGGCCTGCAGCAAAGATTCTATTTCAGACAGCGACAGCAAAATACCTGTTGGGGCGTTTGGATTGGGAATAATAACGCCTCCCGCCTGGCTGTAATCAGCCACATTGATACTGAAATCTTCCGCCAGCGGAACCGCTCGGTAATCCACGTTGTACAGACCGCAATACACAGGATAAAAGCTGTAACTAATTTCAGGAAACAGGAGCGGCCTATCCTGTTTAAAAAAGGCGTTAAACGCATGCGCTAACACTTCGTCAGAACCATTACCGACAAATACCTGACTATTCTCCAAGTCAAAATATTCTGCAATAGTGGCCACCAAAGCTTGCGATGTAGGGTCTGGATAAAGGCGCAAGTCATCACTGCGACCGTCAAGCTCGGCCCGCAACACCTCGATCACCTTGGGTGATGGTCCATAGGGACTCTCATTAGTATTAAGTTTTACTAAATTGGCAATTTTGGGCTGCTCACCCGGAACATAAGGGTGCAATTGATGGACGTGCTTTGACCAAAACTTAGACACCGGTTATTCCTCATCCAAGATACGCATTTCTGCTGAGCGCGCATGAGCGGTTAACGATTCGCCACGGGCCAGCACCGACGCTACTTTGGCAAGCTCTGAAGCCCCCTGCGCCGAACAATGGATGACAGAAGATCGCTTTTGAAAGTCATATACACCCAGTGGCGATGAAAAACGAGCCGTCCCTGATGTCGGCAATACGTGATTGGGGCCAGCGCAGTAATCACCCAATGCCTCCGGTGTATAGCGGCCGACAAAAATAGCGCCAGCATGTCGAATCAAAGGCAAATAACTCTCGGCGTCAGCCACCGACAATTCCAAATGCTCTGGGGCAATTCTATTGGTGAGCGCAATAGCCTGTTGCATGTCGTCAACTAGCACGATCGCACCACGGTTTTTTAACGACGTCTCAATAATAGTTGCACGCTCCATCGTCGGCAACAGACGATCAATACTCGCTTCTACCTGTGTGACAAATGCCGCGTCCGTAGTAATCAGAATCGACTGCGCGTCCTCATCATGCTCCGCCTGAGAGAACAAATCCATGGCAATCCAATCGGGATCGGTTTGACCATCGCAAACGATTAATATCTCAGATGGGCCAGCAATCATATCTAACCCCACCTGACCAAACACAGCGCGCTTAGCCGTGGCCACATAGATATTGCCGGGGCCAACAATTTTATCCACTTTGGGTACGGTAGCGGTGCCATAGGCAAGAGCCGCCACAGCCTGAGCTCCGCCTATGCGAAAGACGCGACTCACACCCGCAATTTTTGCAGCAGCCAACACCATGGGGTTAACCTCACCCCGCGGCGTAGGCACGACCATAATAATTTCATCCACACCGGCTACACGCGCGGGGACTGCATTCATAAGCACCGACGAAGGATAAGTCGCCTTGCCGCCTGGCACATAAATACCCACTCGCTGCATGGCGGTAATTTGCTGTCCAAGCACCGTGCCATCAGCTTCAGTATATCGCCAAGAAGACTGCAACTGATGACGATGGTAGGCTTCAATTCGCTCTGCGGCTGCGCGCAGAGCATCGACTTCAGACTCTGGTAGGGAAGCTAGCGCAGCCTCCAAATCTGCCGCAGGGATTTCCAATGCTGCGGCATCACTCATGGCCAAACCATCAAAGCGCTCAGTGAACTCAAGTAAGGCCTGGTCACCACGGCTCACCACCGCGGCAATAATTTCATCGACAGCTTGGCCAACTCGACTATCTGACACAGATTCCCAAGCCAGCAACTTATCCATTCGCTCAATAAAATCTTCAGCGTTGTAATCCAATACGGGCATTAAAGGCATGAATGCTACTCTTAATTTCTGGCGTTGACCGCCGCAGACAATTGGTTAATTAATGTATCAATTTTCTGGTGCTTCATTTTTAGGGAAGCTTTATTGACCACTAGGCGCGAACTCACATCGGCGATATGCTCCATGGGCACTAAACCATTGGCTTTGAGGGTATTACCCGTGTCGACAATATCCACGATTCGGTCACAAAGACCCATAATCGGAGCCAACTCCATCGCACCATACAATTTAATAACATCCACTTGTACGCCTTGGCGGGCATAGAAGTCTTTTGCCACGTTGACGAATTTAGTCGCCACACGCACACGCCCCGGAGATACTGCTTGACCAGGGATACCCGCTGTCATCAATTGGCATTTTGCAATCTGTAGATCTAGCGGCTCATATAGCTCAGTACCACCCTCTTCGAGCAGCATATCCTTACCTGACACCCCCATGTCTGCTGCGCCATAGCGAACATAAGTGGGCACATCAACGCCGCGCAACATTAAAAATCGCACATCATCACGGCTCGTCGGGAAAATCAGTTTACGGCTCTTCTCCATATCTTCTAATGGAGTGATGCCTGCTTCGGCAAACAAAGGAAGCGTTTCTTTCAGAATTCTCCCCTTAGTCAGAGCAATGGTTATCATATCTGTCATAGCACAGCCTTAAGAAACTCGGCGCACAGTGGCACCCAGCATTTGAAATTTCTCTTCAATACACTCGTAGCCGCGATCAATATGGTAAATGCGATGAATCACGGTATTCCCTTCAGCGACGAGGCCAGCTATCACCAACGCAGCAGATGCCCTCAAATCACTGGCCATGACAGGCGCGGCATTGAGTTTCTCTGTACCATTAATAATCGCCGTGTGACCCTCGATACTGATATCAGCACCCATTCGATTCATTTCATGGGTTTGCATCAAACGGTTTTCAAAAATGGTTTCCGTAACGCGACTGACCCCTTCAGAAACAGCATTCATCGCCGTAAACTGAGCTTGCATATCGGTAGGGAAAGCGGGATAAGGTGCCGTTTTAATATTCACCGCTTTAGGACGCTTGCCGTGCATATCAAGCTTAATCCAATCCTCACCCGTAGTAATCTCAGCGCCCGCCTCTTCAAGCTTTAGCAGCACCGCCTCAAGGTAGGTCGAGGATGTATCTTTCACGGTGATACTGCCGCGAGTAGCCGCTGCCGCCACTAGGTAGGTACCGGTCTCAATGCGATCGGGCATTACTCGATAGGAACAGCCATGCAACTTCTCAACGCCATCGACCGTCAACACCGACGTTCCAATGCCAGAAATTTTAGCACCCATGGCCACCAAAAAGTTGGCTAGATCTTCGATCTCAGGTTCACGCGCGGCGTTTTCAATGATCGTGCGGCCATCGGCCAAAGCTGCAGCCATAAGAATATTTTCAGTACCGCCAACCGTCACCACTTCGAACAGTACATGAGCGCCCTGTAGACGACCCTTACACTTAGCCTCAATATAGCCATCGGTGACAGTAATTTCAGCGCCCATAGCTTGCAGTGCTTTAAGGTGTAGGTCGACGGGGCGGCTACCTATCGAGCAACCTCCCGGAAACGATACCCTGGCATGACCAAAGCGAGCCACCAAGGGCCCAAGCACTAAAATAGAGGCCCGCATCGTACGCACTAAATCATAGGGCGCCGTTGTATCACTCACATTGGCAGCACTAATTTCGACCCCCGACTCTGCATCCATAGTAATTTCAACGCCCATCGTTCTGAGCAGCGCAATCATAGTGGTCACATCGTGTAGGTGGGGCAGATTGCTGAGCGTAATGCACTCTTCAGATAGCAAAACGCCCGCCAAAATGGGTAGCGCAGAGTTCTTCGAGCCAGAAATACGGATCTCACCCGACAAACAGGCACCACCAGTAATTTGAAGTTTATCCATGAAATTTTAGGCCTTGGCCTGCCATTCAGCGGTACTGAATGTTTTGATGTGAAGTGCATGGATAGAGCCACTAAGCACGTGCTCATTTAGCACCGCATATATCATTTGCTGGCGTTTGACGCGCGACAGTCCCTCAAAGGCATCGCTCACGGCGGTAACAAAGAAATGATTACCATCGTTGGTAACCTCAACTTCGCTGTTGGGAATGGCAGCTGTTAAAAGAGCTGCAACCTGATCAACTTGCATTTACGTCTCCCACGTTGTGGTGGTCAAAGGCGGCTTAACCACAAACCGCCATTTTAACGCAATTTGAACCGGATGGGGACAGTTAGAATGTTATATAGCGGTTTCTTCGATAACCCAGTTATCAATTACCTGATCAACATCACCCTGATATTTGCGGGCAGCGCTCAAAAACTGATTGCGATAAATCTTTCCTAAATTGATCCCTTCGATGACTACATTGCGTAATTTCCAGTCTCCGTCTGTATTTTTGCGTAGCGAATACCGGATCTCGTAGGGCTTCTCGGCAATACCATAAACAAGCTGCAATACTTGAGCATCATTACCATCGGGACTCAATCGACTATCAGAAATTTCAACCTTCTCACCACCAAAAGCGAGAAAGCCCTTGCCGTAGGTTTGCACCAAGCCGGCCTTAAAAACGGCAGAAAAACGCTCTATTTGCTCCAGTGTACGAGCTTTATCAGCTTCGTTTTTCATGGATTTCAATCGCTGATCACTGGCAAAACCACCCATAACGGCTTTTGAAAAATCGTCGAAGTCGACAAACTTATCCAGCACTGAGGCAATGTTAGTGAAATAGCGATCTGGGTCTTTTTCGTAATACGTTTTTGCCTCAGTGATCACTACCATCACTTCATCGGTAGCCGTTGTAATAACTTGTTCGGGGGCTACGTTTGCCGAAACGGTTTTAAAAGAGCTCATGATGACCATTAGAGCGGCGTAAAAAAGTGTGCGCATGTCTTGCTCCTTGCTGAAGACGGCGAATATATGTCTATATTATGCCTTACAACTATACGAAATCCGAGCGGGGTTGGTGCAAATAAATTGTAACTCGGTTAATGTAGCGCCTTTTAACGACAGTACTAAAATTTATGTTCCAACTCATCGCTCCCTACATCGCTATTGCAATTGGTTTTTTTGGTTTGATATGGAGTGCGGATCGCTTCGTTAATGGCGCCGCGGCCATCGCATCCCAATTTGGCATGTCAACGCTGCTCATCGGCCTGACCATCGTGGCTTTTGGGACCTCCGCCCCTGAAATACTGGTTTCGATTAATGCCGGCTTAGCCGGCGCCGGTGCACTCGCGGTAGGAAACGCTGTCGGCTCTAACCTAGCCAATATTGGTTTGGTATTGGGCATTACCGCCCTTATTGCGCCGCTCCCCATTTCTCGCCGTCTGATAAGACGAGAAGTATTGTACGTTGCCGCGGCGACTATAGCAGGTGGCCTAGTGTTGTTTGACCACAGCATTGTCTGGTATGAAACCGTCGCTCTATTTGCACTACTCATTTTCATTTGGGGACTTCTTGTCCGTCAGCGCAGCGAACATCCAGAGATGGCCGAAGCCGAAGAGGTCGAAGAACTAGCTCACATTAACGAAATCAGCTCAGCCAAAGCGTGGTTCTTATTTGGTTTAGGACTGATTTTATTGATTGCTAGCTCTGATATTTTGGTATGGGGCTCCACAGAAGTGGCCAGTCGCTTTGGCGTGAGCGAATTAATTATCGGACTTACTGTCGTTGCGATCGGCACATCGCTTCCCGAACTAGCGGCCTCTGTAGCTAGTGCCTTAAAAGGCCACCACGACATCGCGCTCGGCAATGTCCTAGGATCGAATTTATTTAACTTGCTAGCTGTTATGGCACTACCTGGCTTATTCGGCCAGCTCACTGTAGAACCGGCCGCTTTCGAGCGGGACTATACTGCCATGGCCGGTATCACCGCACTGCTTATCGGAATGATGATTTTTGCTGTGAGCACCCAACGTCGAGGCGCTAAGTTAGCGCGTTGGACGGGATTACTCATGCTAGGTCCATACTTGGCGTATTTCGTGGTACTGTTTAACGCGCAAATGTAACGAGGTGACCAATGACTCATAACATCAGCTTTATCGAATCAGCGCAACGCACCATCCGAATGGAGTGCGAAGCTGTGGCGGCACTTGAAGCTAGAATTGACAGTGCATTCGAGCGCGCATGCGAACTCATCCTCCAGTGTGAAGGCAGAGTCGTCGTGACCGGCATGGGCAAATCGGGGCATATTGGCAATAAAATTGCCGCCACCCTGGCGAGTACGGGGACACCCTCTATGTTCGTTCACCCAGGGGAAGCCAGTCACGGCGACCTGGGCATGATTACCCCGAAAGATGTTGTTATCGCTATTTCTAATTCGGGTAGCACAGCTGAAATTGTCACGTTGGTACCACTACTCACTCGGATGCGAGTGCCAGTCATTAGCCTAACCGGCAACCCCCAGTCAACACTTGCCAAAGCCTCGGATGCCCACATTAATGTCGCCGTAGACACCGAGGCCTGCCCACTGGATCTCGCCCCTACCTCGAGTACTACCGTTACCTTAGTATTGGGCGACGCCCTCGCCATCGCCTTGCTAGAAGCCCGCGGCTTTACCGCGGAAGATTTTGCTTTTTCCCACCCCGGCGGCGCACTAGGGCGAAAGTTATTGTTGCGCGTGAGCGATGTCATGCACAGCGGTGAAGCAATCCCTGTGGTGGATGAAGCTACCACCGTTAAAAATGCATTACTAGAAATGAGCCATAAAGGCCTCGGGATGACCTGCATTATCAACACCGACAAGCAATTAGTCGGCGTGTATACCGACGGTGACCTAAGACGCAGCCTCGACCAATCTATCGACTTTGGCAGCACCGCTGTAACCGCCGTGATGACCCAAAACTGCCTAACTATCCGACCCGATGCACTGGCTGCAGAAGCACTGGCTATCATGGAAGAGAAACTTATTACGTCATTGGTGGTCTCTAAAGAAGGTCGAGACATTGCCGGTGTAGTTCACTTACACGACCTGTTAAAAGCTGGCTTAGCCTAACTAAACGCGGAGACTGCCCCTACATGCTACGCAACCCCATCACACAGATTTTTATTGGTGTCGGTATCGCCATTGCAGTGGGTAGCAGCCTGTATTTTGAAGATATAAAACAAACCGCAGAAAAATCTCAGATCGATCGAAGCGACATGGCCGAAATGTATTTGTTCGACACTGAGATTATCACCCTAAATGAACTCGGAGAAGTCAGCCAGGTCATCACCACCCCATCGACCGTTCAACATAGCAACAGCAAACAAACACACATCATTAATCCTCAGGTGAACCTGTATCAGAATGACAAATTAACCTGGCAGGTCAGAGCTGACAACGCCATAGTATCAGCCGATAATAACGAGATGTCGCTGCGCGATAACGTGCTACTTTTCAACCCTGAAAATAACACACAGCTTCGCACCCATGAACTGATCTACAATACCAGCTCCCAAATCGCCACCAGCAATAGTAAGATTACAGTGCTGACCAGCGATGCTAATATGACCGCTAATAGTCTCCGCTTTAAATTAGCCGAAGGCTACTACGAGCTAAAAAACAGAGTAACCGCCAATTATGCCCGTTAATTTTCGCAGCGCATTGATAGCCTTGTCGACAGTGCTTATCGCCTCCACCTTAAGCCATGCAGTCAATGCACTACCCGACGATGTCAACCAGCCAATTCGCGTGATGGCTGATAATGCTGTGCGCGATGAAAGCCGCGGCCAAACAATTTACAGCGGCGACGTGACCATCAGCCAGGGCAGCTTAGTAATTAGCGCCGAGAGCATCATCATCCTAGAGAGCAACTCAGAAGTGGCAAGTATCGTCGCGTCGGGACAGCCCGCCACCTTATCCCAGCAATTAAGTCTAGATGGTGAGATCGTCAACGCCTCAGCCGACAGCATCAAATACAGTATTGAGACAGCAGTGGTGCAGCTACTGGATAATGCGGCATTAACCCAAGGCGGCTCTAAGATTAGCAGCCAACAAATTACCTACAATGTACGCGACCAAATCATTAACGCACAAAGTGCTGGCAATGGCTCTCGTGTAGAGATGGTCATACCCGCTAAAGTCATTACCGAACAACCTGAGCAGGAGAACCCATAGTGGCTCAATTGTGCGCCCAAAACCTCGCTAAAAGTTACAGCGGCCGACAAGTTGTCAAAGATGTATCCGTCTCAGTTGAAAGCGGCCAAGTTGTTGGCTTACTGGGCCCCAATGGTGCGGGTAAAACCACGTCTTTTTATATGATTGCAGGGGTAGTTGGAGCAGATACTGGTAGCGTCACCATCGACGGCGAAGATATCACCAAACTCCCCCTACACGGGCGAGCACAAAAAGGCATTGGCTATCTTCCACAAGAGGCATCTATTTTTCGTAAGCTCAGCGTCGAAGATAATATTCTTGCCATATTGCAGACTCGCAAAGACCTCAATAAAAAGCAGCGTCAAGAAGAGCTAGAACTCCTCCTCAATGAATTCCATATCACACATATTCGCAATAGTTTGGGGATGGCCTTGTCTGGCGGAGAAAGACGACGCGTTGAAATTGCTCGAGCACTGGCCACCAACCCAAGTTTTATCTTACTCGATGAACCTTTTGCCGGTGTCGATCCAATCTCTGTGAACGACATCAAATCCATTATCAATCATTTAAAGAACAAGCAAATCGGCGTGTTAATTACTGACCATAACGTTCGCGAAACACTCGATATCTGCGAAACGGCCTACATCGTTAACGCCGGGACGATTATCGCTAACGGTAGTCCTGAAGACGTGCTCAACAATGGATTAGTCCGCGAGGTTTATCTCGGTTTACAATTTAAATTATAGGTAATTAAATAGGCAAAACGTTGCGAGATCGGTCACGGATGACTACACTAAACTCATAGTCAACGCGCAAGACACCGCGCTCAACATTAAGTCAACAACGCATGAAACAATCGCTTCAGCTAAAGCTTGGCCAACAACTTACAATGACCCCGCAGTTGCAACAGGCTATTAGGTTGCTGCAACTCTCTACCTTGGATTTACAACAAGAAATTCAAGAAGCCCTCGATTCAAACCCCATGCTAGAAGCCGAAGAGGAATTTGAGTCCAATGATGGCCAAGCGGCGACAAACAGTGAAACCAAAATCAAAGAACTCAATGAGAACTGGGATGACAAAATTCCAGACGATCTAGCGGTAGATACACAGTGGGACGATGTTTATCAAAACCCTGTATCCTCAGCACCTGCTAGCAGTGAAGACTACGACTTTGATAACTTCAACACGGTCACTGAAACCCTCCAAGATCATTTGATGTGGCAGCTCAACCTTACCCCGATGTCCGAAGTGGATAATCTCATCGCTACCACCATCATCGATGCCATAGATGACAATGGTTTTCTCACGATAAACGCCGAAGAAATTCACGACAGCCTCCAGGGTGACCCCGCGTTAGATATTGAGTTAGATGAGGTCATGGCAGTACTTCACAGGCTGCAGCACTTTGACCCTCCTGGCGTAGCCGCCCACGATCTTCGCGAATGCCTGCTTATCCAATTACAGCAGCTCCCGGAAGATACTCAGTACTTAAGCAAAGCCAAGCTGATCGTCGATAAATATATCAATTTACTCGGCAATCACGATTACACTCAACTGCTACGTCGCACTAAGCTCAAAGAACCCGATTTAAAAGCCGCCATTGATTTAATACAAACGCTCAACCCTAGGCCCGGCGATAGCATTACCAGCAACAATGCCGAATACGTCATACCCGATGTTTTTGTCAACAAAGTCGGCCGTGTGTGGCGGGTAGAACTTAACCCTGACGTTGCGCCCAAGCTGCGCATCAATAATGGTTATGCTGACTTAGTAAAACGGGCGGACAATAGTAATGACAATAACTTTTTGCGCGACAGCTTGCAGGAAGCTCGCTGGTTTCTAAAGAGCCTGCAAAGCCGCAACGAAACATTGATGAAGGTGGCAAGTGCCATTGTAGAGCGCCAGATCGACTTTTTTGAACATGGTGAAGAAGCGATGAAGCCCATGGTACTCAATGACATTGCCGAGACGGTCGACATGCATGAATCCACCATTTCTCGAGTCACCACCCAAAAATATATGCACACTCCACGCGGCGTCTTTGAATTGAAATATTTCTTTTCAAGTCACGTTGCGACAAGTGCTGGAGGCGAGTGTTCTTCTACCGCTATACGTGCCATTATCAAAAAGCTAGTCGCTGCTGAAAACACACGTAAACCCCTCAGCGATAGTAAAATTACCCAGCTTTTACAGGAACAAGGGATCGAGGTCGCCCGCCGTACTATTGCCAAGTACCGCGAGTCCCTCAACATCCCACCGTCTAATGAGCGAAAACGCCTATCGTAATCGCTACATTATACCGTGACAGCGACGTCACTTTACCCAAAAGAGGAAAAACATATGCAGATGAACATTAGTGGACACCATGTTGAAGTCACCGATGCACTGAAAAATTATGTGACAACAAAAATGGAAAAAATCGACCGCCACTCAGACCAAATTACCAGCGGCGAAGTCATACTTACCGTAGAAAAAAATGTTCAACGCGCCGAAGCAACGATCCATGTTGTAGGTAGCGATATTCATGCCGTCGCAGAATCTGAAGACATGTATGCGGCCATTGACTCAATGACAGACAAACTTGATCGCCAGATCATTAAACACAAAGAAAAACTGAAAGGTCACAAGTAAGAAATACCATGCGCCTCATCAATATTCTGAGACCCTACCATACACTCTGCCGCAGCCCAGGCGTCAGTAAAAAACGCTGCCTAGAAACCATTGCAAACTTCG
>Ga0181572_10001761_pt1 | contig 15743 bp, 15 predicted proteins | sample 101ome_26_FD_133004 | JGI IMG/M metagenome (GOLD analysis project Ga0181572, IMG submission 133004) | Coastal salt marsh microbial communities from the Groves Creek Marsh, Skidaway Island, Georgia - 101408AT metaG (megahit assembly) | ecosystem: Environmental > Aquatic > Marine > Intertidal... | reverse complement strand
TCGAAAAAAGCTTCAAAGTAATCATTAGAAACAATGTTTTTAGGGACAGCCGCAGCAATGCCAGCAAGCTTTACGTTGGACACTTTCGAGGGTATGGATAACACCGACATTCTTCAACCAAAGTAGTTACTAGTTTTGTGATTCAACCAAAGATAAAATTTCGTTTACAGAGGAAACCTCAGCCAATTGAGATCCAGGAATCATCGCATCAAAACATTGATCCAACAGGGCGATTGTAGAAACTATTGCCAGCGAATCCCAAACAACATCCAATTCATCAAATTTTGATTCTTCATTCAAAGTATCAATTTCCAAAATTTCAGCCATTCCTTCTAGAAACTTATTATACATTAATCTTCTCCTTAGTATTTTAAAACTGAATGTGACACGCGGACCATGAGTAGCCTACCCCAAAGCCACAAAGCGTTATTTGAGTGCTTTCAGATATCTTTTTTTCTTTAAAAAGATTGTCCAACACGATCGGTATCGTTGATGAAACCGTATTGCCAGTCTTTTCAAGAAAAATAGGGATTTTGTCTGATGGTAACTTTAGTTTCTTCCTAAGTGCCTCAAGCATAAAAGTGTTTGCTTGATGTAGAACAAAATAATCGTAATCTTTAGAAGATGTTTTAGCCTTATCAAACAAAGCATTTAACGCTTTGGGCACCTCTCTCAAAGAGAAGAGCATAATTTCAGGCCCATTCATGTATAGATCATCTTGAGCGCGTCGATTACCCGACGAATCTTCAATCTCAACACCTGTTTCAGAAGATTTTGGCAGCCTGAACATTCCCGCAGGCACAATGAGGTTCTCAGCACCCTCTCCGTCCGTACCAAAAACAAATGGACCAATACATTCATCGGCTATTGAAGTTCCAACCACGGTAGCTGTGGCTGCATCACCAAATAAGGTTCTTACACTTTTATCTTCAGGGTTTATGTATTTAGAATATGTATCACTAGTAATTAGAAGTACATTTGAAGCTGCACCACTTTCAATTAGTCCATTAGCAATGGATAAGCCATACACGTAACCTGAGCATCCAAGGTTTATATCAATAGCGCCACAAGTTTTTTGTAAGTTGAGTTGACTTTGAATGATGCACGCCGTGGTAGGCAAAATATAATCTGGGGCTTGCGTGCAGAAAATAAGAAAATCAATGTCATCTTTATCAACATTACCTTGATTAAAAAGATTTTCAGCTGCTTTTATACCCATGTCACCTGCAGTCTCGCTATCTGCGGCAATTCTCCTTTCTTTGATTCCTGTCTTATCGAAGATTTTCTGAGCAGTCCATGAAGGAAAGACTTTTTCTAAATCTTGATTAGAAAGTATCTTCTCCGGAAGAAAAACAGCTATATCTATTATTCTGGCCATTACTTCAGGTCTTTATCAACAGAATCGGAACTACCGGTAAAGGGGGGCATTGTGGCTTCACCATCAGCAGAAATACCCTCGCGCACGATAACTTTTTTTATCGTCATCCAAAGAATTCTCATATCTAACCAGAAACTTTGATTTTCCACATACCAAACATCATACTTGAATTTTTTTTCCCATGAAATCGCATTTCGTCCATTAACTTGCGCCCAACCAGTTATGCCAGGCCTAACTTGATGACGACGATACTGATCAAAGGAATATAGCGGCAAGTATTCCATCAGCAAAGGCCGTGGGCCAACCAGGCTCATATCGCCTTTAAGCACACTCCAAAGCTCCGGGAGTTCATCAAGGCTGGTGGAGCGCAGAAAAGCACCAAAAGGGGTCTTGCGTTCGGAGTCTGGCAAACGCTTGCCATCCTTATCAATGGCATCACGCATGGTGCGGAATTTGATCATTTCAAAGGGTTTGCCGTCTTTGCCAGGTCGGACCTGACGGAAAAACACTGGCGCGGCGAGTTTACGGCGTATATGAAAAGCAACTATAGCAATAACCGGGGCGAGTAGTAAAAGACCGATGGTCGAGGCGATGATATCGAATAGGCGCTTACTCATAATTACCAGGCGCAATCATAGCTGCGTTCTCTATATCACCGTCAACCGCAGACTGCAGTACAGCCATCAACTGAGCGGCCAACATGTCACGATCAAAACACTCTTCAGCCAACTTGCGAGCCGCTTGTCCTGATTTTTCCAACCAAGTCTGATCGTGCATTTTAGTATCGAGTATTTCTGCCACTTCACTTATAGACTTTTGCCACATGGGCAATCCACACTCGCGTTTAGTTACTAAGTCATGCATCCAGCCACCATAATTAATCATTACGGGTCGAGCGGATGCAAGTGCATCAAAAAATTTATTGGCCGAATTAATTCTCATCTCTGGAATATCGATAAATAAAGATGTAGCTATAGTTGACGCATTTAAAGCGGCAGCCATATCCTTTTTTTTCAATTCTTTTTCAATATAGAAATTACGATTAAACACTTCGAGATTTTCAGCTTTTTTTATAACTTTGTCGTATTCCATACCACTACCTACAGCCAATATTTTTATATCAGAGTCTATTCTAGACAGCTCAACTGCTAAATCGACCAAATAGTCAACCCCGTTAATCAAACCAAAAGTTCCTGCATAAAGAATTAACGGACTATTGCCCAACCACTTTCGATCCCTCCTAAACCCCTTTCCTAGTAAATCTTCAACTTTAAACATTTCTATATCGCAACTATTAGGGATTACAGCAATATTACTTTTTGGGTAGTTTTTTCGCACAATACCATCCTTCATTCCGGGTGATAATGCAATTATAGCTGACGAATTCTTGTAAGCAAAAAGTTCCATATGTTTGGCAAAATATCGCTTTATTGGATTGTTAAGTGCCCCCATAGATATGGGTAGTTCGGGCCACAAGTCTCGAACCTCAAATACCATGGGAACTCTTTGTCTTTTAGAGGCGTATATTGCCGGCAAGGCAATAGTCAGGGGGGTGCTGGTAGCAAAGATAATATCAGCCTTAATGCTAGCTGCCTTCCAAGCAGATTTAAAGGCAAACTCGAAGAATGGCTTAATTCTTTTTGAAAAAGACATGGAGTTGGAATATCTAACAGGCAGCCAGTGAACATGTATACCGTCTATACGCTCCACAAACCAATCATTATTTTTACTATGCTCTCTCCAAGAGGTGATCATATGCACCTCATGTCCTTGAGTAACAAAGCGCCTAGCCATTTCATAAGATCGGGTACCACCTGACATATTTGGTGTATTAAAATATTGATGGAGATATAAAATAGTAAGCAAAATTAGTTTTTATTTGAAAAAGAATAAGTAAGCATCTGAACGACTCACAATAGAATAGTTAAGCGAAAATATTGACTTAAACAATAGCTTCAGAAAAGTAAAATTACTAAACTTACGAAAGCTTAGTAGAAGCGGAAGAAAAGATGCCTGATAAAAACCTAGTTTTTTATCAGCTAGAAGATCATTAAATCTACGTAGTGCAAAATAACGCACATAAAGCGTATCAAGCGTATCCTTTGTGGTGAGTGAATTGGCAGAACAACGAACGGAGTATAAAGTTTCGTTATAAATTGACACAGAGGGGTTTGCAACAACAACTGAAGCCATATAGCCGATATCGTTAGAACATGCAATCTCCTCAAATTTAATAGCATTATCACGAATAAAGCTGGCCTTAAAAAATTTACCCCACGGCACAATATGCTTAGCCAAGTAATGAGAATCCCTATAGATAAAAGGCAAAAAGCTGTTATATTTTGAATGCCTATCACAGCAAAAAAAATCATCTTGAATTGAGTCAACATTGTAGACAGAAACATCAGAATAAAGCTCGGTCTCAGAAACGACTTTTTTTATAACATCAGCGTTAACAATATCATCTGAATCAACAAACATAATAAAGTCACCACTCGATAACTCTATCCCTATATTTCTAGCAGCACCAGCGCCAGCGCCTAAAGAATTAGCGCCAACGGAACCTAATATAAATTTAAGAGACGTAAAATTTTGAGGTAAATCGATTTTTTGATTACTACCATCATCTACCAGTATCACTTCAGTATTAGCAATATCTGGGAGTGATGAAATAGTCATATAAAGAAGATCTAATCTATCTTTAAATGGGATAATAATGGACAAGAACATACTAAAATTTCCGTAAGAATTGATAAACCTTAGCGAAAAATACATAAGAAGGGCGAAACAGTGGTACAAAACGAAATAAAATCGATAAAATAAAATTCTTAAAGAAATACTTTTTATTACGAAGAATAATCGATTTATCAACAGTAAAAACAGCTCTAGAAACAAAACGCCAGGCAGCAATACAATAAGCGTAATCCATATAATGCCATATAACTGGAGTTTTTATAGCATTTGTCCCTTTATGGACTAAGGAATCATATTTAGTATAATTAAAGTTTGGTGATAATGGCCAAAGCTTAACATGCATATTTCTTTCTAATGCCTTTATGAATAGGCGCTGATCTCTCGGAGATTTAGAGGATGATTTTAATCTAGTCCATTCATCAAGCAAAGATATCGCAGAATTGCTACTTTTATTAAACCCAAAAACACCAGTATTAAACTCTCCATAATTAAGGATAAGTCTGCTACTTTCTTCAGGATTATCTTCTCTATACGTATCAGAAATAGGAGTAGCTTCAGTTCTAATAACAAAATCATTAATTTTTAATAGGTTAAAAATAGGCGTAAGACTACCGGAGATAAATGTATCAACATCGATGTGTAAAGTCTGATCAAAGGGCGAATACACATACAGCTTAGTTTTGTACTCACGATTACAGCTGCTTGGAACTGCGAAATATGTATATGTAACAGATGAATATTCCTCAAGGAGATAAACATATTTATCCGAGTTTGTTAAGATGTGAACCGACATTCCAGGATTAGAATTCAACATACTCTTCAAAGAAAATAACATCTGAAAAAAGTAGAAGTCGCCAAAGGCAATATATACAACACCGTGTGAAATCATAAAGCTTAGCGTTTAGAAAAATAATGAAATAGCCCAAACCCTAAAGCAAAAAACAATAGCTGTGATTTTAAATAACTACTACTAAACTGTAATTGCACAATAGGGAATAAGATTAATAATGCAAAGAAAGACCTGGTCGCGCCTCTCAATTTAAGCAGAGTTAGAAGAAGAAAAATTAAGAGTGCCACAATAATAATACCTCCTAAAAGAACTCCATACTGCAGAAGTACATCTAAAAATAGATTGTGTGGGTGATTACCAATAGTCCAAGCGGAGAAGGGGCCTAGTCCGGTAATGTAATTCTCAGATATTTGATCAAACGCTCGTAAATACACAATATCGCGCTTTGATGTGCCGACGCCTAAGTCAAAACCATTATCTATCCAATTATAGATAAAGCCAAAAATTCGTTCAGATCCAGAGAAAACTAAATCAAAAAAATCACGATCTAAAGCCCTATAAAAGATCAGAAGAATGGGTACAACAACTAAAGATTTTTTTATTGATGTAAAGGTCTCTTTGTAAAAGAGTAATAAGTAAACTACTAAAACTACAAAAGCCCCCCTCCCCCTAAAATAAAATAGCAACAGTGCGAATAATATCAACAGACCATAAAGGAGAACATCCTGAGTCAAGATTTTTTTATTAAGCAAGTTATTTATGTGCAGCATAAACAAGGTTATTCCGCACGCGAAAGAAAAGGAATATGATAACTGTTGACCACTTAAAATAACAGATTTAGCAAAGCCTAAGGTATAAAAACCATATATTAGATATAAAGTTAATGCGATAGAAAGCGTAAGGAATGGGTAGCAATAAGTATTGATATTTTCCGAAAATCGGTATTTCCTTGAAAATATATAACCCACATAGAACGCTGGGATGGTACTTATAATATAAATAAAGCTAATTTTATAAAAAAAAGGATGGCCTTCTAATGCAGAATAAAAAAACTGCCACATCAATGGAAAGGTCATAAATAATGAGACTAAGGATAACACCTTAAAATCATTAGCAACTAGTTTACTAATATTACCAAAAATAAAGAGTACTGAGGCGACAAATATCACCATAAAATAATATTGAAAACCTATGGAATCATTGGAAGTGTCAAAACCAACCAGTGAGGCAACTAAAGAAAAAACAACTACCGGAAAGACCGTAGTAACAAGAATGATCTGATCGAAAAGACGTAAAGATACTCTCATTATTTTAATATTCTTTTTATATACATTGACAACCTACATAAAAAGAATGCGACTACGCCGCGGCGCTTCAAAAGAATACACCCGCCAGTATAGATGAACTCAGTCCCTTTAAACGTATCATAATTTTTCAGTGATAAATAATCGGCATCTAAGGGGGGGTGGGTTAAAACATCAAAATCTAGTTGTTGATTGCTTATTGGTTTATAGGGATAGAACCCTGCGCCACCAAAAAATTCAATAAATTTATGGAGTATATCTCGTTTTTTACCTCTGTATGTAACTGGTGAAGGTAAAAACATAACAAATGGAGAGTAATAGAAGCCTAATTTTAAATTTTTTTTACCAAACAAAATATTATTGGCTGCTTCTGACACTTGGAATTGATCTAAAACTTCCAAAATCCTCTGAATATTAAATATACCTGTATCAGTATAATTTTTAATAAGTGAGGGGTGGCAATCTTCTCTAATAAAAACATAGCTGGAGCGCTTTTGATAACAGCTTAATGACAGGTTATTCTCAGAGACAGATTTCATATATGTATTTTGAATAATCGCCATATCCTTGTTGCTTTCAAAGATCTCTCTAATTTTGTTATCATCCTCAATTAAAACATCACGCACATACTGCATATCATCTTGCATAAAAATTGCGTATTTATAGTTCATGTCATTACAGTGACGCAACGCGCATGTCATTAAGTCCCATAAACCTGTGACTTTTCCGCCAACACGCTTAGAGTCGTGCAATATTATCGTCACTCTATCTAGCCTCTTACAAACCTCCAAAATTTGGATCGTCTCAGGATCTGAACTATAATTATCAACAACATACACCATGGATGACGTATGTTCCAATGTGCTAAGCACTGCATTTAATAAATGAGCCGGCCTGTTATACGAAAATACATATATTGGTATCTTTGATTTCATTTGATCCTAAACAACTTTTTACCAGGCAATAGCAACCTTCTAAATAGATTAGCTCTCCCACCTATGGTTGACCATTCAAAGCAGAATGGCGCTGTATCAGAAATAAGATTACGTTCAGCAATCGGCAGGGCTCCTTTCTCATTTAAACTTCGTTTTTTAGGGGATGAAGATTTTTCAAAAATAAATCTAATCGGATGTACGCCAGATTTTGACAACTTCTCCAGTAAGATATGTATAAAGCTTTTCCCTCTATCTCTGTGTGACTCTGGAAATGGAGTCCAATGCATAAATGGGAATCTATAGAAAAGAAGGTCGCCTTCGATAGTGGAGAAAGTCTCATTCATCAACTTTTCACTTTTAAACGAAGACACCATTTGAGTTGTTCTTTCAACATGAAAAAGTCCAACAGCGCTAAATTTTTTGTAGCCGCTACCAGAGTCGAAATGCTCCCTCCTATATATCGTTGGAATTATTTTTTGTTGACCAAATTTTACAGTCCATTTCAAATTTACAGAATTAATAAAACATGTGAATATCTGCATCGAGCTAATATCTCTTGAAAAAGCTTCATCAAAAATGTCTATATCCAATGAGTTAATCGATCTCACAAATTGCATATCATCCTGAATAAAAATTACATATTTTTTCCCAAGTTTATTTGCATACTCTATTGCAAAATCCATATTTGCAGGCAAGCCTCCAACTTTCTTTAAAAGACAATTATTGATTCTAGTTACTACTTTACAATTTGGAGCACTATCAATAATTGATAGTACATGCCTAGTATATCGATCATCACTATTGTCATCTATTACAACAATTTGCAAGGTTGGGTTAAGTGCCACTATTGTGCTTATACAATTCTGTAGTGCCCTCCCCCTATTGTATGAGAAAACAAAAACCATAAGCTTGGCATCTAAGTCATTAGACATTATTTATTACTTCTCCACTATCAAAATCGTATACAACACTACAGTAATCTCTTATTTTTTCACTATGGGTAGAAACTATAATGATTGAATCTTTAGCGAGCTTCTGCAGGCATTGAAAAACTTTATCCTCATTAGCTCCATCTAAAGCACTAGTTGGCTCGTCAAAAAACATTATTGGAGCCGGATTCATGAGATGCCTAATAATACACAGCCTTTGTTTTTGCCCCCCAGATAAATTATCGCCATAATACCCAATATCATAATCCTTCCAATTCTTCTTTTTATCTTTAATAAAAGCACTCAAACCAAATAAAGATAAATAACTCTCTACTCTCTCCTCATCTAATGGCTTTTGACATAACAGAGAAATATTTTCTTTCATAGAGCCAGCCATCAAGGCAGGACTCTGTGTTAAATAACTTACAAACTCACTGTTAACTAATTTCAACTGACCATCATCTGTCATTAGGTTACAAGTGCCAGTATTAGAACTAAGCAAGCCTGACATCACATCAAGCATAGTAGTTTTTCCAGAACCAGACTGACCTATTAACGCGATTAATCGTCCTTTTGAAAGGTTTACATTTACTTTTTCCAACAATAGACTATCTTTTTTATACCCAAAACTAAGGTTACTTACCACTATGCTATTAATGCTTACACTTGGATCAACTTTTACGCCAATCACCTTATCATCAAGTGACTCAACATATAGTTCTTTTTTCAATATTTGAATTGAGCCACTATATTCCATTCCGTTTTGTATATTTTTCTGAACGCCGAAAGCAGAAATTGTTGCCCTATACATCAAAAGCAATGACGCTGTTGCAGTATATATTTGAGACCCGCCTTCAAACACAATAAAGAAGATTGCTACCATTGAAATAGCAATAGGCTCTTTTATAGAAGAAGTTATAGCATTTGCAAAACCAAGATTTCTTTCATTACTCTGTAGGGCTTTATTTCCAGTAAAAACCTTACCACCTACTGTATTTGATATATTATTCGCTTTTAGATATTTTTCGTGGTTAAAAATTTCAGCTATCCGTGATGAAAAATCAATACCCATCAGTGCATGTTTATGCGATATTTTACTAACATAACTTCTTAAAGGTGTTAATAGTGAAAAAACTATAACTCCAAAAAAGATAGAGATCAAACCTGCAGTTACGTTGGCGTATATTGAAGAAGAAATAAGTAACAGAAACTTACAAGACAGAATTACAGCTTGACTAAAATGATGGAGCGATAAAGCAGCTCTAGTAACCTGTTCGGTAGCTAAATTAACCCTATGGCTACTTTTAATATTGCGAGTTAAGCTGGATTCATAAGGGGTGTTTACATATCTCCGATAAATAGAATCCCTCATTTTCCATCCATATTCTGATTTTATCACTGCAATCATATTTTGAAGTAAAAAAACCCCAACTCCTTTCAATAGGAAAATAAAGCCGATTGCCATTGCATAGAAACTAGTTTCACCAATTTCATTTTTTACTTCCACAAGCTTAGCAGGCAACCATAGCAAATCCACTTCACCCTCTGAGATAGAGCCCACGCTCTCCATCAATGGAGCAATAGTCAATATTCCGATAGATTCTAATACACCCGTCATAATAGCTAGCAATACTAAAATATGAATTTTATTTCCAACTTCACCTAAACAATTTTTCAAATATAAGTACATCTATCTAACCCTTTCTATTACCCTATAATATTTTCAAATGAAGGCGTAGCAGTACCACTGCTAGATTTTTTCTTATACATTCTATCTATGAATTAATTTACTTAACAAATTTACCATTTAACTCCTTTGAAAATCGTACCCTTCCTTATTGAAGCTTTGTGTTTTTCCACTTCACTAAAAATACCATGCATTACTTCTTTGGTAAGGTAGTGCGGTTTCACACCAAGGTCTTTTAATCCAGAATACGTTGGATTATAATAATGAGTTTCAGACTCTTTTCTAGGATTGCTTATAGGTTTTACCTCTACGAAAAATCCTCTCTCTTCGGCGACCTCTCTAGTTAATTCTGCTAACTCATTAACTGTAAAGGTTTCTGTAATCTGATTGTAAATACGTAGACTTGATTGAGTTAATGGATTTACTTCTGACATATGTACACACTGCAAAGTATCCTTAATATTAATATAACCTCTGGTTTGGCTACCTCCACCATAGACGGTTAATGGATAGCCCACAACAGCCTGGGTTATGAAACGATTCAAAACCGTTCCAAATATCTCGTCATAGTTAAAAATTGTCTTTAACCGACTATCAATAAGTGACTCTTCTGTTTCAATACCATAAACAGGACCCTGCATAAGATCAGTAACTTTTAAGTCCCACATACGAACACCAAACCACATTAAATCGGTGTCCATAATTTTTGTAGTATGGTATAAGCTTCCTGCTTGCCTTGGAAATAAGAATGTATCTTCACGCCCATTGTGATTTACAGTCAACCAACCCTCTTCAATATCAATATTTGGTGTGCCATATTCACCCATGGTGCCAAGCTTGATAATATGCGTATCCCTTGAATAATCTCTCACCGCCCAAATCAAGTTATTGGTTACTCTTAAATTATTTAGTAATGTTATATCTGCATGCGCTGCGTCCATGACTGAATATGGGGCTGATGGCTGCTCTGCAAAATGAATAACCGTTTCCGGTAAGCCTGTATAGTTCAGATTTAAGGCCCAATGATAATTAATAGAGCCGTTGAATAACGAACGCATTAGTCCTGGCTCTGCCAAATCTCCAATGACAACTTTAATCTCAAATCCTGTTTTTTCATGCCAAATTTTAGCTCGCTCAATTAAAGTTGGAACCTTGTATAGCATATCTATATCAAGTTCAGTACATGCATTTCTTCTCATATAGTTATCTACTACAGTTACTTGATAACCACGTGCAGAAAAATACATAGCTGCCGGCCAGCCAAGGTACCCATCTCCGCCTAAAATTAACACATGGCTCATATTTTCCTACCTAGTAAATTATTTTCATGCAGAAATTTTTTAATTTCAGGCATCGTTAATGACGTTTGAAATTCTGATACATAAGGATCAACAACTTTTTTTGTTATAACTTTTGAATAATTGTAGTTAATGTCACTATAAACACTTCTAAAGGCCGGGAGAATACTAAAGAATTGCTCCAATTCAACCGTCCTCCTAATTTCTTCGCCACTTATTAATTCTTCATAGAGTTTTTCACCTGGCTTAGCGCCTATTTCTAAAATCTCAATCTTTACACTAGCCAACTCTTCAATCATTGCAACAGCAAGGTCCTTGATCCTCATTACCGGCATTTTAGTAACAAAAACCTCTCCTCCTTTAGCTTCTATAACTGACTTTAACACCAGTTTGACAGACTCTTTTACACTCATAACAAATCGCGTCATGTTTTTATCAGTGAGTGTTATCGGTCCACCTTTATCAATCTGATTATGAAAAATAGGAACAACAGAGCCACTTGAACCAAGTATGTTGCCAAATCTTGTTGAGGCAAAAATAGGCCCTTCACCCCTTTGGTTACAGTTCGCAGCTGTCATAAGCCTTTCACCCATTAATTTAGTTGTTCCCATGACATTAGTTGGGTTTACCGCTTTATCAGAACTTGTAAAAATTACAACTTTCACCATATTGAAATTCGCTGCAGAAATAATATTCTGTACGCCATTAATATTAGTTTGGACAGCTTGTTCTGGCGATCTTTCACAAAGGATTACATGTTTTAATGCTGCAGCATGTATTACTATATCCACTCCTTTCATCTTATTAATCAGGTCACTCTTATCTCTTATATCAGCCACAAAAAAACTAGCTCTCGCATCATCAAGATACTTTTGATCCTGGAAAAATAACGCACTTTCATTATTATCAATGCCAATTACTTCCTTTGGTGAACAATCTGTTAACTCTAATAATTGTTCAATAATCTCCTTACCAACTGTGCCACATGACCCTGTTACAAATATACTTTTCCCTTTAAATTGTTTCATATTAAAACGTTTAGTTAAAATTTTTGTTTTATAGCTGATATCTTATTATCGAAGCTCATTCAACTGTTTTATTAATTCTTTCGCAGCTGAGACACAAGTTCCCACCTTTCCAGAAAATATTGTAAACATTCTATCGTTCACTTTATTGACCAATGTTGGCCTAGCATCATCAGAATCTCTTTCTGGTAAAACTGCTCTATATGTGTACATAGATCCAATATACTGAAATTTCGAAACATCCTTAAAAAATAGAGTGGCAGTTTCATAAAATTTATCTATATTGGTAATACTAGGATTACTAACCATACCTTTATTTAGTAAATCTTTAAATTTTTCATCAGCCTCTGGGAAAAATCCAGTATTCGTCTTATGGATTGCATGCTTTACATTTCCAATAACATGATAAGGCGTCCCTTTTAATGGATCAATACATGTGAATGGCCCATCCATAATCACAACACTTTGATTTTTGTACTGCTCAGGTAGTTTTAAAACTGGTTTTTCACAAAGCTCGAATTGGTAACGCTGCCACTCTTTTTTATTGAGTATAGAATTCAAATTAGAATATGTAGCATTAACGACATAATCAAAGCCCAATAAATCCTCTTTTGAAAATTCTGTATTTAGATTAATTTTGACTTTTTGTATTTCTAAATATTTTTTGCATATATTCTTTAATATTAGAGGATTGTATAACTTCTCATCACAAAGAATACATAAATCAATATTTTCATTAAAAATAAATGATGGAGAGTTGTTAGAGTATGGCAATCCAGTCTGAGATAAAAATTTCAAATATGCATTTTTTGTAACTTTGCTTTCTTTATTACTAATACAATAATAGTTTTTAGTATCACTCTCCACTACTGCATCACCATACACTTCAAGAAATTCATGCTCACTATTTTTAGAAGATAGTGCAGTCTCAATACTCCTTGGATAATGATACCCCTTGTGCAACCTATACTGATTGATTGAAGATGTTGCTCTAAATATGTCAGACTCTTTTTCGAATAAAGCAACATCGAATCCTTCTTTTGCCAACATCCATGCTGATGTACAGCCAAAAATACCACCCCCTACAACCGCTACAGTCTTAGAATTTTTCATTTATTTGATCTATTATGTTATTAGAAAATAGTGCCATTTCTCTATTTCTTTTAAAGTCAACATTTTTTCCAACAACAGCCATAAGCATATCCATCAATGGATCAATATTGCCCTCTGTCAGAAGATTAGTGTCATTTAGTCTGTGAACCTTATCACCATGAAATTCAACGTCATAAAAAAATTCAATACTAATATTTTTAAAAAAAATAAAAAAGTGTAGACATTTCACTGTATTTATAATCTTAATTTTTTCAATTGCTATATTTTTGACTTGATCGAAAAGCATATATATGTCGTGATACGCCAATCTATACAATAAATCTCTCTCGTTATAGGATTTTGAATCAAACTTTTTCCTTTCTATATAATTACTTTCCCTTAAAGAGTAACGCTTATTATTGTAACTCTGTATATCGTCAACATATAATTCAACATTATGTTTATCAGCTACTTCATACAATCTTTCTGACTGTAAACAAGTTAGAGTAAGAGGCTTTTCGCAAAAAACATTCACTCCTTGAGCTAAACAGTCGGCAACAATCTCATAATGTGTTTCGTTTGGAGTGGCAATAAAAACCCACTCCACATCTAGAACCTTATTGCGCCAATTATCAGAACTATTACATATAAACAACACTTTGGAAAAACAATTAAGCTTGCTAAAAAGGATTTTTCCCCATTCCCCATAACCAATTAGTCCTACTTTAATCATTCCCAAACAAATCTCTTGTGTAAACCTTGGCCTTAACATCGTTTAACTCATCCGCCATTCTATTGGCTACAATTAAATCGCTAACTTGTTTGAACTCTTCTAGATTGTCTATTACTTTAGAATAAAAAAACTCAGTCTCGCCCTCTTCTGTTAGTACCGGCTCATAGATTATCACCTCAATACCTTTGGCTTTAATGCGCTTCATAATACCTTGAATGGATGATGCTCTAAAGTTATCAATTCCAGACTTCATAATCAGTCTGTATACGCCAACAACCTTTGGTTGTTTGGCAATGATAGAATCTGCGATAAAATCTTTCCTTGTTGAGTTGGCATCAACAATAGCACTAATTAAGCTATTTGGTACGTCTTGATAATTAGCTCTTAGCTGTTTAGTGTCTTTTGGCAAACAATAGCCACCATAGCCAAAACTCGGGTTATTGTAGTGTGATCCAATTCTTGGATCAAGACCTACAGCTTTAATGATTTGCTTAGAGTCTAGACCATGTGCTTCAGCATAAGAATCTAGTTCGTTAAAGTATGAGACTCTCATAGCAAGGTAAGTATTACTAAATAGTTTTACTGCCTCTGCCTCACTAGAGTTGACAAATAAAACATCGATATCTTCTTTTATAGCACCTTCTTGTAAAAGGTTAGCAAACTGCTTGGCTCTATCAGATATCTCACCCACAATAATACGTGATGGATATAGGTTGTCATAAAGCGCCAAACCCTCTCTTAAGAACTCTGGTGAGAAGATAATTTTATCAGTATTAAACTTATCTTTAATGCTTTGAGTATAGCCAACTGGAACTGTTGATTTGATCACCATAGTTGTATTAGGATTAATAGCTAATACATCTTGAATTACTGCTTCAACTGATGAGGTGTTAAAGTAGTTAGACTCAATATCATAATCAGTTGGTGTAGCAATAATGATAAAGTCTGCATTTTTGTAGGCTAGTTCTTTATCAAGTGTTGCAGTGAAGTTAAGATTTTTATTAGCCAAAAAATCTTCTATCTCAGTATCTACTATGGGAGAGATTTTGTTGTTAAGCTGTTCAATCTTCTCAGGGATGATATCAAGAGCAATTACTTCATGATTTTGGGATAGGAGCATGGCGTTGGAAAGGCCGACGTAGCCTATGCCGACTATTGTTATTTTCATTTGTTACCTTTTATTGATTTAGTGTGTTGCATTAAAGTAGCTGTCAATTAATATCAATTATTTTCTTTATTTATGTCTATAGCGTCTCATGATCATGAGACATATCAATCTTTGTCATTTATTTTTTCGAAGACAAAGAATCGGTGATATGAGTTCTCATGAACCCTAAACGTCTTGACGAGGCGAACCAATCCACAGTCTAGCAATTCTTTCTTCACGCGCTTGAGTGAATAACCTGCCTTATTAATCTCCCAGTAGTGCTCGCCATCAAATTCATGCTTAGGTGCTACTAGACGAGGCTTTGGGAACAAAAATTGGACCGGGCCTATCTTTGGTACATGGATTGATATTGGCCAGCGTTTGTCTGCATCCGGCAAGAAGATGACTACAGCCTTGCCTGCCACACGAATAAACTCACGGAAGGCATCCAAACTCTGATCGAACGGAAGATGTTCAAGCATTTGGAAAGCGCAGACCACATCGAAGGTCAATTTCCACCCGACAGACAATAGCTACCGCACGACAATTTGGGTTGAAATTGAAGTAATATTTCATTACTTTATTATATATAACGCCTTAATTATACGAACAAAAATATGGTTTATCTTGATCTATTTTTTTTGACTTTGAAAGATTAATTTTCTAAGCCTTTTCCTTGGTTTTTTGATGACTTTTTTTAAGGGATTTTATAAAAACCAAAAGTATAGATA
>Ga0181572_10001757_pt1 | contig 15770 bp, 19 predicted proteins | sample 101ome_26_FD_133004 | JGI IMG/M metagenome (GOLD analysis project Ga0181572, IMG submission 133004) | Coastal salt marsh microbial communities from the Groves Creek Marsh, Skidaway Island, Georgia - 101408AT metaG (megahit assembly) | ecosystem: Environmental > Aquatic > Marine > Intertidal... | reverse complement strand
GGGCGGAGTTAAGTCTGGCTTGAGAAATTGCACTATCTATCTGTGTTTTAACGACTAAGATATCTCTCATAGTAGCTCCAGCGAATATGGTAGGGGTTGACATCATGCTTGTAGCGTTGAGGATAATTGCTTGGTTATCTGTTTCGCTGATTTGACGGATCATGTCCAAGAATTGATCTTCTGTCATAGCGTTTCCTTCTGGTTCTGGTTGTGGGATTGGGACTGGCATGGGAGTCGGTGCTGGGTCGGGAGTCGGTGCTGGGTCGGGAGTTGCCTCGTTTGGAACAATCATCTGCCCGGTTTGTGGATCGTGAGTATGGGGCTCAAGGGTACCAAAGCCTGCAAGTCTACCAACTGGGTGATGTCCAAGAATACCTTTCAAACCAGAGATAGCCTTACGCATAATAGGAGTTCTAGCTGTTTCTACGTTAGCCATTAATGGATAAACTCTACTGATAGGTACTGACTCTCCTATCTGGAACTGAGGATAAATTAGTTCGATTGGGATCCATCGGTCACCAAACTCTTTGGTGGGGCTGAATGTTTTGGTGACAAGCATAACGTGATTGAAGATACCATCGTTGTTTGAGTCGACAATCAAAGCACCGACCGGGTATCCGATGGAACCAAGGAGAGCACCGCCGAGAATAACGAAGTCGTCGCAGTCGCCAGAATGTTTGCCGGTATCGATGTCTTTTAGCTGTCTTCTTGCCGTAAAGAAAAATTCTACACCATGGGGATCTTTGACGTAGTGCGCATTTCGCTGAACCCACTTTGTGATTGCTCGAATCTCTCCGAGCTCGTTGTGACCTTGTACCCCTGCTTGCTTGATGATTTGCACGGCTTTCTGACGAACATAGTCGTCTCTCATACCATCTTCGATAAGGTCAGTAAGGATACGGACTACGCCTTCAAATCTTTTTTGAGGACTGACTCCGGGTTTGAACTTAACCCGAAGCACTCTCCCGTCTTCCATGATGACCCGATAGAGTGGTTTGGTATAACCACTTTGGTTAAAGCTAGGATGAAAGGTAGAATGGATATGAGCCGCAAAGTTGAGTTCACGATAGCAGGGGAACCTGTTGCACAGGGACGACCGAGATTCAGTAACCGTGGTGGGTTTGTGAGAACATATGACCCCGCTAAGTCGAGAGAAGCGAAACAACATGTTCGCTATGCTGCTAAGGAAGCCATGGAGGGTATCAGCCCACTTAGTGGTCCTATACACATGCGTGCTGAGTTTGGTATCATGATGCCAAAGTCACTTGAAAGAAAAAGAACACCGAGAGAGCGTGAGTGGCGTACTAAGAAGCCAGATCTTGATAACTTGTTGAAGTTAGTCAAGGACGCCTGTTCTGGTGTTGTTTATCTCGACGATAACATCATCGTCCAAGTTACTGCGAGAAAGATCCAATGTGCTCAGGGAGAAGCTCCTTTCACTCGTGTTTCCTTTGAAGAGATGGATGAGCTTAGCGCTTCATCTTAAGGTTAGGCTCCTTTTTACTTCTCTTCATCTTAAGGGAGGGTTCTTTCTTGGGAGGCGCTGGTTCATCGAACCACTCGTCGTCCTCATCGTTAAACCAATCGTCTCCTTCCTCATCCATTGATAGGAGCATTTCTTCGATAGAAGGTTCTTTGATAACTGGTTCGGGTGTTGGTAGTGTTGGTAGCTTGGGCATACCGATAGAAGGCTCTGGAATCTTTAGTGGCTTATCTGAGGATGATTGGATGAAGCCCATGATTTCTTCTGCGCCGTCAAGCAGCTGTTTCCATTCAATGCGCTTTGCTTGATTGATATATTCGCTGACATCTACTCCTCTTAGGTTGTCTAGGATATCGTTGATACCGTCTTTGTTTTCTTTCAGCTTTTCTACGACATCTGCTACGGGTTCCAGGTCAAGCTCATCAAGAGATACACCGACCTTTCTGAAAAGTCTACGGGCTTCTTCCAAATCGTCAGTGAAGGTTCCGACCATTTCGGTTGCTTCGTCCATCGTTTTTTCGAGTCGATCCATTTCTCTCATGATCGAGTCCAGATGCTCAAGTGCTTCTGCAGACTGGCCGTCCAACCGAATCGTGAGCCATGCGATAATAGAGTTAATCGATCCATTCATCACCGCCAAAGAAGTGACTGCACATAAGAGTGTATCAAGTCCGAGCACTACATTCATCACGTAAAATGTGATGCTGGCTGGGAGGATGAAGAGGGCAAGGTATGCCCATGTGGGTAAAACCGTACCGTGATTGAGAATCTCTTCTTCTTCCACTTAATCACCTTACTGTTGAGCGTCTGCCGCCACTGCTCCAAGCAAGTGTCGTGCAATATCGGCAATCTCGGGTCTCAGGAGGTACTCGTAATCGAACTTGATAGCGCCGGTGTCCTTGAATGGTTCCAGTTGAGCAACCAATTCTTCATAGGAGTTATTGGCGAAGATACCGTAAAACTCTGGGCGCTTCTTCAGTTCGGAAACCACAGCCGCCATTACGATGCCGCCGGGTGCTTCACCTGTTGGGGTTCGTCCACGGAGATCTCTAAGTCCGAAGCAGATGTCACGGAGGTTGCGAACCAATAGCATCTTTTCGCTCATGGACTGCAGCTTCACCTGTGGTAGTGCTTCGGGCATTTCCAACATAGTAACGTCAACTGCTACCTCGATTTGTTCTTGGACTGCCTTGGCAACTTGAGGGTCTTGCATGGCGGGGCCAAGAAGTTCTGAGAAGGATTGCATCAAGATCTGGTTGTATTCGTCGGCAGTCATTTGTGCTGGTGGTGCGGGTTGCACTGGAGTACTTGGTGGCTGTTCATCGAAGAAGACCCCGTCCATTTGCTCTGGACTTTCCTGCAGGACCTGGACAGGTTGTTGCGTTGGTTGAACAGGTTGTTGCACTGGTTGCGGTTGGTATGCTTGGGGCATTGGCTGTGCATACGGATTGTAATCAGTCATGTCGTATCCTGCGGGAACTTGTTGTTGTGGCCCATTTCGTTGCGCCATCAGTGCACCGCCGAGGCCTCCTACTGCTTCTTTGAGAGTGTCTGAGGCGAGGACGTCTTTGACGCTATCAGCCCAGTTAGTTTCCTTACCGTTGACTAGCTCATCGATCATCTTTTCTTCGAGAGCTTGTTGCATCTTTCCTTGGAACCCTCCATCTGATGCTCGCTTAAACGACTCACGGAGAAGCGTCGTCTGTTGGTTCATAAACTGCTGATCTCTCGCCATTTGTTCACGGCGCATATCTGCTTCTCTTTGTTGATCGAACTGTCTCTGCTGCATCATCATCTGCATCTGGAACTGTTGTTGTTGCATTTGCATGCGCTGTTGCGAAGTCAGGAAACCCATCATGGCGACCATGTTCATACCTTCCCCTCCCTTGCCGCTAGACATTTGATTTTCCAGCATTTTTTCCATCGGATCTGGCTCGTTAAAGTGATCTGGTGTTTGCATAACTGACTGGGTCGGTTGGGCTTGCGTTTGAGTGGCATTCGAAAAAATCTGTTGAGTAGAAGGCTGGGACTGCATTACATTGTCCTTCTTCTCAAGATCCTGTGCTCTTTTCGGGTCGAAGCCTTGCTTAGTCAGCCAACTCGCATAGTAACGCTTTACTTCGCTCATAGGAGCGCCAGAGCGATCGCAAACTGTTTGGAAATCTGGGTTGGTGTCTCCGCCTAGATGGAATGGAGTTCCATCGTACCAGTCATCGTCTTCGAAGATAAGTCTCAGAAACTTTGCTCTCTGCTTCGGATCGAGATTTCTCCACTTGATATCTTCATCTTCTTCGTCCAATCCTTCGTATTCTTCACTCACTAAAATCACTCCAATGGGTTGCCGTGCTGATCACAGTCTACTTCTTCTCCGTCATCGTCTATGTAGTAATAGTCGCCCGTATCGGGATCTCGATACACCGTAAACTCGTCTTCTGTCGACTTCATGGAGTTCTCGAAGCCTTGCTTCATTTTCATCAAGCCGCCAACTACTTTACCGCCGAGCATCCCGCCGAGCTCTGCCATACCTTCACGAATCACATCGTCAGGTGTTCGGATTTTTGGATCCGTACTAACTGGGACTCCATTCTCCATCAAAGTAGCTACTGTGCTCATCAGAGCACTTCTGAAGTCGGGAACCAGTTGGGGAGCCAGGTACGGATTAGAAATGAGTTTAGCGTAAAGTCCCATGACTTCATCACGCTGAGACTTTAGTTGAGCAGTCATGTCTTTGTCGACGATGTCGACGACTTCTGCTTGCTCGAAAAACTCTTTTTCATCGACCATGTGTTCACCTCACTCGTATGGGTTAACTTTTGGATCGTCTCTCTTGTCGCCGGATTCTTCTTCGGCGTCCTCTTCGTCGTCTTCGTAGTCTTCTAAGAAGCTTTCAATTTCAGAGAGAGCCTCCAAGATGACGCCTTGCTTGACCGTTTCGATGAGTGTCTTCTCGGTCCAAGACATTGTAATGACTTTCTCCCATGGGTACATGGTTAGTGTAGGTTGGAGTAGATCGTTACCTTCGTTGTCTGTTCCGATTTTTTCAGTAGTCTCCACATAGAGCCCTTCGGAGCCCTTTAGGATCATGACGTCGGTCAGAGTTTTTTCTTCGCTTCCAACTTGGATGGTTACAGAGTTGACTTTCTGCTGCATGAACCGGCATAGCTTTCATCGGGTATATAGGCGAAACGGAAGCCTTTGGGTACGTGGGGTTGGTGAAAAAGTGGTTGGCTTTGTTGAATATGTCTAAAAACGAGATGAAGTTACTTGGGAATATGAGCGGGGATTTGGACCGTGGCAAAACACACATTGGCCGTGATAGAGAACGCTATGCGTCTAGTGAAAAAGTAAAGGAAAAGAAGTACAAAACTCGACCAACAAAGTTGATCGATCCGGACGATCCTACGACGTGGCCGAAAAGTTTGGAAACGAGACGTGATAAGTTGATGTATTTATTCGATATTCTTTCTAACGATGTAGAGGGTACATACAAGCAAAAATGGATTGATGATTACTATTCGGACAAAGCCAGTACGCAGATAGCCCTTACCCGTGACATCATGGAAGGTGTTGCGGATCTTAATGCAGTGTGGAGACACGGTGGCTTCAGAAATATTCCGCTACCGATGGCTGAGATGTTGATGTTGCGTATGGCTAATCGACGGGGCTCCTACAGCATCGAAGAACTTCGCAACCCTAATCCGGAGACCAGACCCTTCTCCCCTAGCGATATTGTAGCTATCTCTATCGCTATAGCGAGATTTTATTTTATGGGGAGTAACCCCGTATTTGCTAGACTGATTAAGAACACTGTAGATGTCTATGGTGAGGATATTGGGTTGCGCCACTTAGCAGCTACTGCTGATAGAATGGCTACCTACGAAGGTATGTTTGACCTAAGTAAGTACGACGATATCTGATTAGAAGTCTTCATCCGTTGAAAACACTTTGCTGCTATCCGTGGTGAGTCCAGCTTTTTGGTACTCACCTACACGGCGCTCGAAGAAATTAGTCTTGCCCTGCATTCCAATCATTTCCATCCAGGGGAATGGATTGCTAGCTCCGTAGTATGCTGGGAATCCGAGAGACGTGAGCAAGTGATCTGCTACCATTTCGATGTACTGGCACATGTGATCTGCATTCATTCCAAGGAGAGAAACGGGTAGTGCTTCTGTGACGAAGTCTTTCTCGATGTCTACTGCTTCTGCGATGATGCTCAGAGCTACTTCGTGAGGGACTTTGTGTCTTAGCTTGTTGTGTAGCATGACTGCAAAGTCTCGGTGGAGGCCCTCGTCTCTAGAGATGAGTTCGTTTGAGAAGGTGAGTCCCTGCATGAGTCCTTTCTTTTTTAACCAGTAAAGTGCACAGAAAGATCCAGAGAAATGAATACCTTCGACCGCAGCGAAGGCTATGAGTCGTTCACCAAACGATGCTCTGTCTGCGTCAGTCCACTTCAAAGCCCACTCCGCTTTCTTCATGACAGTTGGGATAGTTTCCATCGCATTGAACAGTCTGTGCTTCTCGGCCTTGTCATCAATGTAGGTGTCAATGAGGAGTGAGTAAGTTTCGGAGTGAATGTTCTCCATCATGATTTGGAAGCCGTAAAAGGCTCTGGCTTCTGGCCACTGAACTTCGTTCGAGAAATTGACGGCGAGATTTTCGTTAACAATCCCGTCACTGGCGGCGAAGAATGCGAGGACGTGCTTGACAAAATGCTGCTCGTTTGCGCTCAATTTTTCCCAGTCGTCCTTATCTTTTTCCAAGTCCAATTCTTCCGCCGTCCAGAAGCATGCGGCTTGATCTTTGTATGCTTTCCAGATGTCATCGTGCTCAATCGGGAACAGGACAAATCGGTCGTTGGACGGCAAGAGCATGGGTTCGTCTGCTGCGTAGTTTACTTTCATCGGGGTTTCAGTTTTTTGCGTAATCACGGGTTTCACCTTTGGGTAAGTTTGGCCAAGGTGAAACCACACTTAAGGGCTTCCCGTCACAAATTAATTTGTCACGCTGTGACCTTTACCTCGGTCATCATGAGTTCACCGGGGCTTTGGTCTTGATTGGCTTTGAAATATTCGTCAATGAATGCCAGTGCTTTCATTTTGGTCGTGAATGCCGCCACGACACCAAGGTCGTGGAGTTTGACGGTCGGCCCACCGACTCTGGCGATTTTTGTTTCGACTTTCTCTTCGTCGATGTCTTCTGGGGCCACACCCTCTTTGATCAGATGCTCAAGCTCCCCATCCTCGTTCTCTTGGGTTTCTTTCAGAATAACGTCATACGTGGTCTTTCTGCCGAGCTTGGGACAGTCGGATTTGCTACACCACGTAGCCATTCTGTCGGGCTGATGAACGACCCATATGGAAGAGACAGCGATCTTTTCTTCGCTTTGCATGGCCCCCATCATGGTGGCCATTTGCGCTTTAAGTGCGGCAAGCTCCGCTGCTACATCCATCAGTTAATCCCCTGTCCACCACGGATTTGAATGTCCTTGACGCCCTGTGGGAGCTTGCACTCGGTGCCTACGACCGGGGTACGGGGGAGGAATCGCCCCATTCGATGGTATCTTTTGATTTCACTATCTATGAGGTCGTTATTGTTTAGTAGCTCTCTGTCTACGTAAATCGTATTTTGATAGTGAACCTGCCACCACTCTCTTGTGACTTCGAAGGCCATTGAGTTGGTGGTATTGATGAGAAGGCTCTTGCTGGTTGGTCCAAACCAAATCTTCCAAGAGTCGGTAGGAGTACATGAATAGCCTTCTGGGATAGTTTGCTTAGCGATCTCTGTTAACTTATTGAGTCCCTCTTCTATGGCCGCTTCGTCTAGTCTGGGGCCCAGTAGCTTCATCTTTCTCTGGAGTCTCATGTACTCTTTGCATAGTTCTCCGATATTTACTAGGCTAGTCTTTACTTCAATCTCGGGCTTTTCCTCGACGACTTCGACTTCTAGAACCTCTGGGGTTTCTTCGGGGGTGACTGTAGGTTCGTCGGTGGGGAGATCGTACTCCCCGTCTTTGTATTTTGCCCAGAGGGAGCTGATTTCTTTCTGGGGGGTTCCTTTGTGCAAGGAACGGAACTGGTTGTAAGTAACTTCAGTCATCAATCGACTCTACAACTTCGACTGGTTTATTACGATTTGCTAGGAATTGCTCGAAGGAATCGATTGCTCGATCTAGTGCGTTTTGCTTTACCCCAGGTATTTTCTTTAGCTTGGTCTTGGTTAGTCCTTTGATGTTGGAAGTCTTTCCTTGGATGTAGATCCAAGCTGCTGCTCTGGTGGTTTCGTCTCTTACTTTGTTTGGTGGTCTGCTTGCTGCGTCGTATTGTTCTATCATGACAGTAAGTATAGAACGCTGTATTCCCGCAGCGCCACCGACGTAGAATACTTTTTCTTCAAACTGGTTCATTGGTTCTGCGCCTGTGGTTTCTAGTAGAGTGGTAATCATTGGTCGTATAGCGTTTCTCGACACTCCTATTGTCTTTAAGTGAGTATCTGGTACTGGCTTCCCGTATCTGAAAACGGCTATTGCGATTAGTTTGGGTAAGATGAGTGTCCCACTAAATGCTGGTTCTCCAGAAGCTTCTCTAACTCTTAGCTCATCTATCAGATAGTATCTATTGCTATCTATGAAAGCTGCAAGGTTTGGGTTAATTCCGCCGAGCTTGAATACGGTGAGTTCGAGCCACCGTTCTCTTCTGATGCGTGCTCTTTCTTCGTCCGTTTGCTGTATGAGTTTGTCTCCTTCAGCGACGAAGTCGGTTTCTTGTTCGAAAGCTTCGCCTTCTTCTTCGTCGTCGTCGAACATTTCGTCTTCGGTATCTTGATCTATTTGTACCACGGAGTAACAGTATGGGCAAGTCCATTCTCCTGTCTCCGAGTCATTCACAATCCCTCCCATGAACATGCTCAACGCTGGGCATGCGTTATCTGGTTGCGGTGGGTCGTTCTTGCACTCAAAATCTTTCGGCAATATGTTCTCGAATGGCTTTCGATCCAACTATAGGCACCCCCTTGTGAAACATGACGGGTAGTTTGTTTGTGTTAGCCAAGACCTCTACTGCTTCAGTTAGCGGTGAGTCTATGTGCTTTATTTCTTGGAAGAAGACTACTACTCCTGCGTCTTCAAGGATCTGTAGGATGCGGTTCGTTTCGGAATCTCTTGGCGATCCGAATAGTGTCGCCTCCATGCTTACCCGAGTGTAGTCATGACCTTAACGGTTATCACGGGGAAGAAACTGTGTCACCCTCATGGAAGACGGAGCTAGCGCTTGGAGTGGACTTGGTTCTTCGATGGCCCTACCATCTACGATACGAGAAGAAGTCAATCACCTACAGATTGAACTTAGAGATTTGAAACTGCAGGTTTCTCGTGATCTTATGGAGTTGCGAGAGTCGATGGCTTCTGTCGCCACTGAGCTATCCGCCGTGATTGAGAAGCATAAGTCGGTGCTCACTCGACTTGAAGGACTTGAGGTTCGAGCACAGGGTATCGGTCACTCTACACCTAAAGATGAGTTCAATGCGTTTGCGTATGTCCAGTTGGACGAGTTAGAAGGTTCTGAAAGCGCTTATGATGATGTTTCGGAAGAAGTGCAGGAAAATTATTCTGAAGACGTCGAGCCTGTCAGCTCCTCCGAGGTTTCCGAAGAAGTGCTTACTGATGAAGATGTTGCAGCCATTTTCTATGAAACGATCGTGTCTGTTATTCAAGAAGAAGGTGGTGTGCTGAATAACAACATGCACCGAAAGTACCCGGAAGGTTATGAGAACACGAAGGAGGTCAAGGGGCTCGTGAAGAAAGCTCTCGAAGCGGACGAACAAATCTCGACACACAAGATCGATAAGTTTCGTACTTTGTACTACACGACCGGAGAAGATCCCGAGGAAGTTTATGCACGAATATTCGGTTGAAACAGTAAAAGCGTAACAAAGTAAAATTTTGTTACGCTACCTGTTCGTACCACTGCTAAGCATTTCTAGGTTTTTTGAACCCACCAAATGTACCAAAAGCGTAACAAGTTACAATTTGTGACGCCAATCGAAGCGTAACAAAGTAAAATTTGTGACGTTTTTGTCAAGTTATAGTATATAATGATATAATCAAAAAATATAATTAAGTAAAGAAAGAAAAGAAGAAAGAAAAGAAGTAGACTGCTAAGAAGTTTCAGTGCTGATTTCGCTATATCTTCCGACCCGTTGTTTCTCCTGTAAATAAAAAGCTTCTACAAATCGGCGTCACAAAGTGTTTTTTTGTTACGCTTCTTAGCAGTGTATCGTTTAGGGGCGTAACAAGTTGAAAATTTGTTACGTTTACTCTAATTCGATACCGAGAGCCGAGCACAGTTCTTTGTATCGGTTGCGAATCGTGACTTCGGTCACTCCAGAGATGTCAGCAATTTCACGCCGGGTGCGCAGCTGACCCATCTGCCGAGCGATTATGTAAATGGCAGCCGCTGCGACACCGGTAGGGCTTTTGCCGTGAGTCAACTCTCTTTCTCTAGCCACACGAATCAGTGTGTTTGCTTCTGGTATGATGGCTGGTCTAAGTCCGAGAAGATTCACATATCGGTCCACATATTCTTCTGGACGAGCAGGATCCACCCGAATGCGTAACTTCACCTTGAGGATTTTGTGAGCTCTAGTCAAAGCCTTACGCTTTACTTTACTCGCCTTCTCAAAGTCATCCAAGCTGCGAGCACTTCGTAACTTTTGATTAGCAAGATACAATGATGCTGCAACTAATGCTTCTATACTTCTACCTCGGATTAAATCATTCTCCAATGCTCTACGATAGATGATAGCGGCTTCTTCTTGTACGGGCTTACTTAACCCCATCTGTGAACTAAGTCGAGTAATCTCCGACAATGCGCTAGACATGTTGCGTTCAAACGAAGAACTCACTCTGGCTCTACGCTGCCACTTGCGCATCCGATATAGCTGAGATCGGTTCATAGCAGTAATTTGCTTGCCAGCGTAGTCTTTGTTACCCCATTCGATATCTGTAGACAATCCCTTGTCATGGAACAGAACCGATGATGGTGGCCCAGTCCTTTCCACGCCACCACGAGAATCACTCCGGACGGTCCATTCTGCACCAGGATCGACTACATTCTCAGCAACAACCAGTCCGCAGTCCCCGCAACTCACCTCCCCACGACCCCAATCCTTGATCAGATTTCTGGAAGAACATTCTGGACACTTTGTCACAGATTCGTCTTCCATGCCGTGCTCTACACAAGTTCCCTTATAAGGAAATTACCCTTTTACTCAAACGTACCCCAACGTCAGCATGCGTCATGATTATATGGGATGGTCAGCACCACCGAATCCCCCAGAGGTGAAAAGAAGTGACCGACACGACCCCAACCAAAGCACAGAAGCGTATTAACGTCAATTTGCTAAACGAAGAAGCCGAAGCATTCGAGAAGTTCAAAGAGGCCCTCGAAGCAGAAACCGGATTTTCCGGCCTTTCTCATACGGCAGTAATCAAGTGGCTGATCAACAACAACAAATTGACGGAGTGATTCTCCTGACATCACTAAGTCCCGAACGGGACGCCCAATTGAGTGAAGCATTAACGGGCTTCACCAAAGAAGAGGTCGAAGCTTGGTTGAAGTCCCACCGTCGAGTGAACCAAAGCTGGTCAAGTGTCCGCAAAATCGCACTCGACTTATTCACAGACCAAGGTTGGATCAGCCGAGAGCAGATTGACGATCTTCTCAAGGAAGTGCGAGAGGACTTCCCCCGCCAAGAAAGAAAACGCATGTTGGACCACATCAAGAAGGAGGTGGGTGAGCTGCAGTACTCCAATAACATTTACCGAGTCGAAGGAAACGTTCCTCTTGACTTCGCTAAAGAAGCTTCTATCGGTGACACCATCTTCACCGACCAGAAGGCTAAGGAAATCGGATGCACCGAGACTGAAATAGTCGAGGCGTGCCGATCTCATGGATGGAACCACATAGGTGGTAAGAAAATGAAGAAGGTGAAACTATGACCGAAGAAGAAACTATGGACATTAGCGAGAGCTTCTCAGCACTCGCACAGCTAGACGAACGAGATACAGCAGTTAAGGAGTCAGTAGTGGCTTATTTGATGTGGCACTCTGGCGAAGTGCTGGATAAGTCAGCCTATCCTAACCGAAACGACAGAGCGAGAAGAATCGACGAGTTAGGTGAGTTAGCTATCGGTAGAAGCTCTCTCACGACACAAATCCGAAGTGACCAGAGAAGAGTATTAGCGACACACTCTCTTTTCACACAAGCCAGAACGTCCAGAGATGAAAACCCCTCAACAATCGTGTGCTACTTGGATGCTAGCGTAATCCTAGAAGGCTCCATGATACCAACCGCAGACTTGGACGGTGATAATTTCACACTCACCCTCCCATCTGAAATGGCCGAGGCCGGGTTCTCGTTCATTGATTTCACAGACTTCAGAAGCAAATACAATGACTTGGGCCACCACCTCATCACAGACCCAACCACTGTGATGACTATGCTGGAGCACCTACAGTCACTATTTTTGGAGAAGGCAATCACCAACTACAACCAACTCAGCACCTTCCACACCATCGTCCCCCACTGGAATATTGTTGGGGCCCCCGACGACTGCAACAGAACCTTCGAAAATCTCGGACTCACTTACGACACTGGTAAGACAATCAAGATTCAAGGACAGGTCTCTGAGGTTGGAGACGCCATGACTGTCTACACTCAAATCGCATTCCGCTGTCGCAACTTTTTGGTTTACGACGGAGAGCCTTCAGATCAGCGTTGTAACCAAATCAACATGATCCCACAGGCTGCAGAAGAAGGCATCATCACTAAGCCCGTCGAATGCTGGTCATGTAGCGGTAAGAAAGACTTCGTAAAGCTAGACTCAGAGAAGTCTCGTATCGAGCCAGTTCAGAGAATCCAACTACAAGAACTAAACCTCAGTGAAGAACCCAAAGCCATCATGGTGGAGCTACGAGGTAATCTGGTGAAGAAAGTCACAGCAGGCTCTACGATAGAGGTCACCGGTATTCTCCGCTTGGAGTCAATCACCAAGAACAGCCTACTATCTACTGCATATATCCTAGGACAATCTATTACCACTATCTCTGAAGATAGCTTCGTAACTGTAGTAGATGCAACGGATGAAGCGATTATCGAAGACTGGGTAGTAGAGACTCCATCACTCCAAGAACGAGTAACTGCGATACATAAGGCGTGGATCGGCCACCTGTTGTGCGACGAGAAATTGAAGGAAGCACTTGTGATGCAAGTGGTAGGAGCACCGAGAGACGATAGCTTCGGTCATCGCTCTGGTATCCACATTCTGATAGCAGGAGATCCCGGAACCGCAAAGTCTCACTTACTCAAATCGGTTCCCCGTATCTCAAACGGTAGCAGATATCTTTCAGCAGACAACGTAAGCAAGGCAGGTTTGACTGGAGCATGCATGCAAGTAGAAGACCTTTACACAGGTAAGAAACGATGGTCAATCGTGCCAGGAGCACTCGCACTAACACCAAAAGAGGCGACATGTTGTGTCGACGAGTTCAACCTCTATCCCGGTGACTTCGGAGACTTCAACAACGCCATGGAGAGTGGGATGACCACGATCAACAAAATCGTCAAGGGCACAGTTTACACAGAATGTTCTGTCCTCGCTGGCGCAAATCCAAACGCTGGTGTCAAGAAGAAGTTCGCCCGAGATCAAGACTACGTCTCTCAATTGGGGCTCGACATCACAGTCATGCAGAGATTCGACGCCATCTTCATCCTCCTAGACGATGCCAAGGCTAAGACTGACGAAGACATCGCACTGAGTATGTTGGGCTTTGGTGACGACTCGAAAGACGACATAGTCGACTTGGAGTTTATCAAGAAGTACATTGCCTATGTCAAGAAAATCGACCCTAAACTCTCTCGTGAAGCCGCTAACTACATGGCAAAGCAACACGCAAAGAAGCGACAGGAGAGCAAGGATTCTGATTACTTCAGAAGCCACCGCCAAGTCGCCTCATTGAAGCGATTTTCTCTCGCAGTAGCTCGATTTGATTTGAGTGAGGAAGTGACCATCGAGCACGTCAAGTTTGCAGAAAAAATCCTCCAATCAACTCTCAGCGAACAAGATCCCGGCCTCATGGTGGGTGCCGAACCAAAGGAATCCAGAGAGCATAGACAACTTGTGGCCAGAAAGCTTATCCAGTATATGCAAGAGAAGAACAAATACGAGAACCTAGACCCCGACTTCATCCATCACTGGATGAATGAGAACGACTTGCAAATTACCAAGGCCGAACTCAAATCGTTGCTCTCCGAGTTTTCCAAGACTGTGCAGGACTTGAAGAAAAACAAAGACGGAACATACGATTACAACGGGACTATGAGTCCAGCATTTAGCATGTGGTGATACTATGGAAGCAACAGAGATTTTAGAAATCCTAGGAATGGTAAACGAGATGGAGAACATTAGCAAGGTTGAGATTACGATGGGCGAAACGCCAAGCATCGTCATCGAGAAGACTGTCTCAAAAGAGCCCGCACCTGAAGCCAAGAAAGTACCAGTAGAAGCCTCTTACGCTGGATTCGGTTCAGCCACAGGATACGCTCCAGAGCCAGCGACCAACCTAGCCACGGAAGCGCAACGAAAGTACGCCGACGACCTCGCTAACAAACTCGGAGAAGGAGACATGATGAACGTCGTTTATGGTCTCGCCCAAGCACTTGGGGAGGTCGCTGACGACATTCTCCACCCGTCACTTTGGAAGGCTCAGATGACCAGAGATCAAGCAGATGCTTACATCGACGTCTTGGAGCAACAATGGAACAAGCTGAAGAAATCTAGAGGTGGCTTCCAGTGACACTCAAGGAGCTCAAGAAGCACCACTATGAGAACACCGAGCTTCTCGTTAGCGATATCCCTCGCCGTGAGATCGCACTCGGACTCAATATCAGAGCACAGCACTTTACTTCAGCGAAAGAGCTTGCAGACACACTCTCTGCAAGAAGCAACATAGAAGGTGCCTTCGCTTCGACTGCCTACTACCTCGATCCAAACGTCAAGACACCATCTAAGAGAGGACACCTTGGTTACGATTTGGTGTTTGACGTGGACGTAAAGCCCACCACAAATAGAGTAGACTGGTTGTACGATGTTTGCTTCAGAACATCTGCGCTCGTCGATATCTTGGTCAATGAGCTAGGTTTCAGCAAAGAAGAAATGCACCTTGACTTCTCTGGAGGTAAGGGCTTTCACATCACCATCGACAATCCTTCCTATAGAGATCTATCCAAGACAGATAGAACTCAACTAGTTAACTACATCATAGGAGAGAAGGTAGATCGTAAGAGCCTAAAGTCCGGAAAGGGAGGCTGGAATAGAAGATTCTCTGACTTCATACGCAACTTGGTGAAGTTGATGAACGACGACACTAAAACCAACAATAATCTTCTGAAGTCACTAGGGCTACCTCAAACAACGACAAAAAAATTAGGCGACCTCCTGACTGACTCCACGAAACGTGAAGCGTTGTCAAAAGGTCGCCTAGATTTACTGGACAAGAAGGTTCTAGCTTCTCTCCAAAGTCACTTCTTTAATCAGCAGAAGCAGCTGCTCTCTCTGGTGGATAAGGGCGTCACGACGGACGCCTACCGTATCTTGCGCATACCCGGTACGATCCACCCAAAGACGGGCTTTGTTTCCACGAGACTCCACATCGATGACATCAACGATCCCGACGCTATCTTTGAGAAGATCAAGGACGCTGGTGGGAGAGACGAGGTCACTATCACCCTCGCTAAAGAAACGGTGGAAGACTTCGACATGGAGAAGATCTGGTCAGCAGGAACGCACGAGGTTCCTCGCTGGCTGGCGCTGCATTTGCTGCACCAATGAACAAAAAAAAGAACCCCAGAGCGTTAACTCTGGGGTTCCTTTTGGTTCTAGTTACCTCACTGGGAGGTTTGTTTTGACTGTAATAGCAGAGCTTTCATAGTTTGTAACCTATCATCGGAAATGGGTTCACCCCTTTCTCCGCATTTAGGACAAGACCAAAGCAGCCTGCTTCCAGTATAGTATTTTTCTAACCTACTTCCGCAACCATTACCGTAGTCGTTTAATGCACCACAGGTAAGTAGTTCTCTTAGTATGTCATCTTCAACACTCATCTAGTTACCTCACTCGGAGGTCCGGTATTACCAACGACCCTGACCCGCCAAAGCATTACACACAGCTTCGTAGGCATCACAGACATTGTCAATGTCTTGGTGCTCTTCTTCGTCTCCGTATCTACTCATAG
>Ga0181572_10001751_pt1 | contig 15785 bp, 12 predicted proteins | sample 101ome_26_FD_133004 | JGI IMG/M metagenome (GOLD analysis project Ga0181572, IMG submission 133004) | Coastal salt marsh microbial communities from the Groves Creek Marsh, Skidaway Island, Georgia - 101408AT metaG (megahit assembly) | ecosystem: Environmental > Aquatic > Marine > Intertidal... | reverse complement strand
CGGTTATCCGGCGTGCATGTTCATCAAAAATATTGGCATCATTTTCCGTCTTGGTTAGGGTATCAAGATGAACCCAGCCAGACTCTTGCTCACGACTGCTGATATGGCGCATGGCAGGGTTTGCCATATGGCCGCTAATCCCCAAAATTGGCCCAAGCGTCCCGTCTGCCCCTGTGACATGATCCACAATTTTTAAAATTGGTGATACCGTCCGGAAAGACGTATCCAGTTCAATTCGAGCAAAGGGACGATGAAAGGTATTGCTGTCTTTTTCTATGCGTTCCGCCTTAGCATGAAAGAGGTCTGGTCTCGCCCCCTGAAAACTGTAAATTGATTGCTTATAATCCCCGACTGAAAACACACTTCTTCTAGGTTGATCCCCTTCATGATCATCTTTCTGATCATTTAGCTGATCTTCAAACAACTGATCAAAAATTTCCCATTGTCTTGGGCTGGTATCCTGCGCCTCATCAATCAAGATGTAGCGAATACCCTGATCCAGTTTATAGCGCACCCAGGCTGCACTAGCCTTGGTCAAAAGCCTGCTCGTGGCGTTGATCAGATCATCATAATCCATAACGCCCCGAAGTCGTTTAATGCTGTTGTAATGATCATGTTCCACGCGTGCCAACTGGATTAAATCAAAGCTGTTCTGCGCCGTATCAATGGCGTGAATCTGTTCAAGCTGGCTGATCAGCATCTCGCCTATTCTCGCCATCATATCCGTGATGCTTGGCACAGCCTCTGTTACTGCTTTGGTGGCGACTTTTTTAAGCAATTCCCCCTCACCTGTTAAAAAGACACTAAGAAATGTTTTCATCCTATCTTTTCTGACAGTGAGATCAGCGTCTAACCATGCCGCTAATTGCCTGGCTTTTTCTTGTTCTGTTTTGCTACCATGGTCTTGAAAAGAGGTGATAATTTCCCTTAACTTCGCCTCAAGTTCCGCATCAGGTGAGGCCAGCTGATTGATGATCCCAAGCACCTGTTTAGGATCACTGGCAAAACCTCCACAACCCATTAAATCGAAAATCGCTGTCTTTACCGCAACCGGATCAAGGTTTGCCCGTTCAAGCAACGCCGGATAAGCTGACATGTTTCGCATCAGTTTAATGATATCATCAACATCACGCACCAAAGCCAGCCGTTCGAGCGCATCGGTAATTTTGTTCATGGACTGATGCAATGTTGTGATCAAAGCATCTTCTTTGAGCTTTAGGGATTGGTCTTCTTCCATCACACGAAAATAGGGGTTAACCTCCGCCTCTCGTGGAAAGCGCCTTAGCACTGATTGACAAAACGCGTGAATGGTTTCAATACGCAGAAATGAGGTGGCGTCCAAAAGTTGGGCAAACAGGTTTCGCGCCCGCATGATCTGTTTTTCAGTTGGGCTTATAATTCCAATGCCTTTGAGTTTGTTGATGAGTTCCGTTTTTTCTTCATAAGGCCATGTTGTGATGCTTTCATAGATGCGATTTCGCATCTCAGTGGCGGCGCCTCGTGTATAGGTGATTGCCAATATCTCAGCTGGGTCAGCACCATCAATTAACAGGCGTAACACACGCCAAGTCAGAACACGGGTTTTGCCGGTGCCAGCGTTAGCGGACACCCAAATCGAACGATCCGGTGATGAGGCCTGATGTTGTGCCGCGGTTGCACGATCGACAATCTCATTCTTCGTGATCATCGGCCTCATCCTCGCTTGTGATTGCCCATTCTTTGACACGGGCCAGATGGCGGTAATCACTGTATTTGAGGTTGTCGTGGGTAACCGTTTCAGACAAAAACGGGGTTTCAGGCTTCATCACCTGAACCAGTTGATCTTCTACCAGCGTAATGATCTCATCTATCGTGATATTCTTACCTGGCCTAGGCTCTTTCTTGGCTGGGATGTTGCCTGTTCCTGAAAGTTTCCAATAAGCCACAGTGATTTCGTCTGGTATTGTGCTGATACCTTCAAACCCCTTTGCTTTGGCGATCATAGCCTCAACAATCAGCTGACAGTTAATGGCATTGTTGACTTGGGTTTGGGTTGGCACTTTTCCCGTTTTATAATCAATGATCCGCATCGCACCATTCTGCATCAGATCAATGCGGTCTGCCTCTGCTGTGATGGTCATGTCATGCCCGCCAATAGCAAGCCTCGCCTTGCCACGTGCCTCAGAATAACTGGCAGATCTGTTGGGACGATCCCGGCTCTCATCCGTGATAAGCCAAGCGGCAATACGCTTAAACCGTAATTGCCAGAACAGCTTGATCCATGGTGTTCGATCAAGAGCGGAAAGTTGCTTATCCCCCTCAGTCAAAAGGAGGCGCAACGCATCATCCGGCAAATCCCCACAGCCATATTGCGACATGAAACCGTGGATGGCACGGTGATAAAGCGTACCTTTCAACGCTGGGTCAGGCACGCTAAGAACAGGATCAAGGGCCTTTAACCCTAACACCCGCCGTGCATATATCGCATAAGGGTCACGCATCAGCACCTCAAGTTGGGTTGCTGAAAAGGTCATCATATGGCGGCGGCGTTCCTCAAGGCTAATGACTGGCTGAGGCCGCAAGGCAGGGGTAATCCGCCCTTTCAGATGATGCCGGCGGCGATCCCATTCTACTAGCCTCTGTTCTCTTGGGGGCTTGAGCTGACTTGCTGTTAATACCGCCATCAGTCGTCGCCACCAGCGCGATGGTTCGGTTGGCGTTCCATTATCTTGACGCGAGCGTGTTAACATCACTTTTGGTGCTGCCATAGTCATCATCACATCATGTGCCGCCATTCCAGCACGCCAAAACGGGGTTGGCAGACCAATAGATCCACGCATTTTTCGGCTCATCCATGGGTCGGCTTCAGGGTGTTGGGGGGTTGTGCCTTCATTCATACCGCCAAGGATCATCAGGTCACTGGCCTGCATCCTTGCCTCAACAAGACCCATGATAGATAGCCTAGGGTGCAAATCATCTTCAGGGTAAATGGTAACGCTTGCCATAAACTCTTCTATCAGCGTGGCATAGCTTGGTGCGTCGACCTCAGCCGCACTGCCATAGCGCGAAATACCATCAAATAATCCTGCCAGTCGATGCCCATCACGCCCTTGCCAGACGAGATTAGGGGTGATGCCATCATGGCTAAGCGCTTCGGCCGCTTCAGCATGTGCGTTGGCAATTAGCGCCAAATTATGTTCAGCATCATGCAGTTGCAAAAGAGGTTGATATGGATCGATTAGCCGTTCTTTTACAAATTTTTCCAGTCCGGGGGAGATCTTTGCCACCTTTTCCTGAAGCCTCTCTAATCCTCCGCCCTGATAGCTATCCTCACGCTGGCGAATAACCAGTCTTTCAATCTGGCGCATATGATCACGGAATTGCGCCCTATCCATGCCGCCACAGCAATACGGATGCTGGGTCAAGGCCAGCAAGCGTTGAGGGCTGAAATCATCTGCCCATGCCTCCGCCATAAGACGCAAAAATTGTGCCCCTTTGGTCTGTGACAACACCATTCCAGCACTTGACGGAACCCCAATGCCCCATCGTGATAATTCCATAGACACCATTTGACCAAGGGCTTTGTCAGCGGTGATTAGGCTGGCGGTTCGGTCTGGGGTCTCAAGCACCTCGCGCATGGCAAGGGCGATAACCCTTGCTTCTTCGCGGCGATCGCGGCAGGTGACCATTTCCATCCCTGACACCGCTTGATCTGGCAGGGGATGAGCGCGAAGGCCATACCATTTCTGAGTCTGGCTGGATAGCCGCATAACCTCACGCAGAAGCCGCAAACGGCTTGTCGGGTCAGACGGATCAAGATCAGGTGAAGGCCACGGCGTTACCCTCTTTCGATCAACCGCTATCGCATTAAGCAACCGCGCCAGTTGAAATTGGGGATGCGTAGCTACTGTCTGATCTTTGCTAGTGGTCAACTCGCCCCATTCTTCCTCTTCCATGCCCATATCCAGACCGGGCAGTACCAGATAGCCCTGAGGCAAAGTGAGCACAGTTTTCATCAGCGCTTGTGTCGCTGGCACTGAACCGGTTGAACCTGCAATGATGACTAAACCTTGGGGTGGATTTTCCTGCCATGCTTTATCTCTTGCGCGGATCGCCGCGTCACGCCAAATCCCCTGATCCGTTTTTCCACGCTCGTGCAAGACATCCGGCCAGTTTTCCGTCAGGATTTTCAAAAATGCCAAAATGTTTTGCCAATGATCTGCCAGTTCACTAGTGACCAAATCTGACAGGTCTTTAAAATCCACACCATTGGTTTGCATCTGATCCAGAAACTCCCCTAAAGCGCGAGCTAGTCCAAATGCCTCTGTCTGGCTAATGTCTTTTTCTGCATTTTGATGACGAAAGAGATGCACCAATCGGGCCAGCAAAAACTGCCGCTCAAGGGGGTCAATGACTGGCGGCAAATCACCAGCATCCCACCCTGCGACCACAAGGTCAGCATCATCGGTGTCAATATCACCGATTGCCATCAGCCGTGGCAAAATCTGGGGCTTACCAGCAGAATAGCGCAAAAACGCAAGCCGAACAGCTTGCGTCAATCGGCGGTTAGGGAGAAGGATCATCGCTGATGCCATGCAAGCAGGATCATCAACCTTGGTCATGATTCCGGCCACCAAATCATCAGCGAAACAGGCCCCTGCCGGAATATAATGGACACGAGATGCGTCAGGATTTGCCATAGCGTATTATACCCTACTGTGACCCAAAAGCCTAGTTAGACTTAAGTGTAATCTTACCACAACCCAGTGGACACAAAGGCGAAATATAGACGGCGCCATAAAGACTTAGAGGAGAGGCTCAGTGGTTATACCTGCAGTTTCTAGGATAGCGCGCCAATAGCTTTGATAGGCGGCGGCAACATGAAAACTGACCTGCCTAATGCTAGGGTCACGGCCTTGTTTTAACGTTATTTGTAATCCATTTTCAGGGATGGCCGCGCCTAGCTTACTCATCCATTCAATCACACAAACAGCGTTAGCCATACCTTCGTCAAGACCAATATCAAACGCTTCTTGGGGCGTATCCAGCCGCCATAAATCCACATGCCAAATCAGATGCTCTGACCCTGATTTTTTATTATTGGCAGGACGGGGATAATACTGAACCAAAGTAAAAGTTGGGCTAGGAATATCCTCAAGCGTTATCCCAGCGCGTGTTGCCGCGGCCCGTATCATTCCCCTAGCTAGAACAGATTTGCCTGCCCCCATCTCACCTTCAAGGCCGATCACATCGCCAGGGTTGAGATGCTGTTCAAGCTGAGCACCAAGGGCTAGGGTTTCTGCCTCACCTGTGAGTTCAACTACAGCCAGTTTGACATCAAAAAAAGACATGATGTTATTGCATTACCCAAGAAGCAACATAAGGCCACGAGAATGATATGGCCCTGGCTGGCATAGCTTAATAACGATATTGATCGGACTTAAATGGACCAGCCTGATCAACGCCAATATAGCTTGCTTGATTTTTATCAAGTTTGGTTAGCTTGGCACCAACCTTTTCCAGATGCAACATGGCAACTTTTTCATCAAGATGCCGCGGCAAGGTATAAACCTTATTTTCATAAGCCTTGGCATTGCTCCATAATTCTATTTGGGCCAGCACCTGGTTAGTAAAAGATGCCGACATCACAAAAGAAGGATGCCCTGTCGCACAGCCCAGATTCACCAGCCGTCCTTTAGCCAACAGAATCATTTTTTTACCATCAGGAAAGGTGATCTCATCAACCTGTGGCTTGACTTCATTCCACACCATATTGGTCAGGGCATTGACCTGTATCTCATTATCAAAATGCCCAATATTACAAACAATGGCACGATCTTTCATTGCACGCATATGGTCAACATTGATCACATCACGGTTGCCTGTTGCAGTGACAAAAATGTCAGCCTTTGTGGCAGCTTCTTCCATGGTGACCACTTCATAGCCTTCCATCGCCGCTTGTAACGCACAAATCGGGTCGATTTCGGTTACCATCACTCTTGCTCCGCCTTGACGGAGGGAAGCGGCAGAACCCTTGCCCACATCCCCATAGCCGCAAACCACAGCCACTTTACCAGCAAGCATCACATCGGTAGCGCGGCGAATACCGTCCACCAGAGATTCGCGGCACCCATAAAGATTATCAAATTTGGATTTAGTCACACTGTCATTAACATTAATGGCCGGGAATGGCATTAATCCAGCTTCTGCCATTTGGTAAAGCCTTAACACACCTGTGGTGGTTTCTTCGGACACACCCCTAATCGCATCACGCTGCATCGTGAACCAGCCTGGGCTAGCTTCAAGACGCTTCATGATCTGTGCCTTGAGAAACTCCTCTTCTTCTGACGCCGGTTCAGCCAAGATGGTTTCTCCGGCTTCGGCTCTGGCGCCTAGCAAGATATACATGGTGGCATCACCACCATCATCAAGGATCATATTAGCGCCTTTTCCATCAGACCACTGAAAGATTTGATCCACAAAATTCCAGTAATCCGCCAGGGTTTCACCCTTAAAGGCATAAACAGGAATACCGCGTTCAGCGATAGCGGCCGCAGCCTGATCTTGGGTTGAATAGATATTACATGAAGACCAACGGATATCCGCACCAAGTTCAGCCAGCGTTTCAATCAGCACCGCTGTTTGGATAGTCATGTGCAGACATCCGGCAATTCTTGCCCCTTTGAGAGGTTTGGATTTACCAAACTCATCCCGAAGTGCCATTAGTCCCGGCATTTCTGTCTGGGCAATTTCAATTTCCTTGCGTCCCCAATCAGCAAGAGACATATCGGCTACATGATAATCTTGTGTCATAATCTCATCCTATTAAAATCCAAGCTTTTCTTAGCAAAGTGTAATAATTTTTGCAATATCGTTAGCTTGCCAGTTTCTGGTGGGACAACCTAATATCATAGGATTTGCCGCGTAAATATTCAGCGATATATTCCGCCGCAAACACCGAGCGATGACGCCCACCTGTACAGCCAAAGCTTATCCGGCATTGTGGGCGGCCATCTTTTCGGTAAAGTGGCAAGATCAAATCTAACTGCATTTTTAGATGGTTCATATACTCATCAAATGCTGGATCAAGACGAATAAAATCCTGAACTTCCTGATCGCGGCCTGTGGACTCTGCCAGATGCGCTGACCAATGCGGATTGGCTAAAAACCGCATATCAAAAACCAAATCCACCTCATCTGGCAAACCATCACGGTAAGAAAAACTCTTGATCTCAACGGGCATAAGCTCATGGATATCAGCGCCGATTTCTTGTAACAGTCGTCGCCGAAAATCTGCCGGAATAGAACCTGTGGTATCAATAACAAGGTCAGCCTCTTTATCAACACCTGTCATGCGTTCCATATCACGAGAAATGGCAGTTTCTAAGTCTGAAATCCCCTCAATCCTGGTCAAAGGATGGCTTCGCCTTGCGGCATTAAACCGCCGGATTAATTCTGCCTCACCCGTGGTCAAAAAAATCAACATGACTTGATCGCCAAGCCGGCGCCGAATATCACGCATCAACGCTAAAAGGCTTTCAGATGTAAATCCCGATGTCCGCGCATCAATCGATACCACCAGATGCCGACCATTGGCCTCTACTTCGCGGGAGATCAATTGATCAAATAAGAACAGTGGCAGATTATCAACAGCCGTATATCCTGCGTCTTCCAAAAAATGTGACGCGGTGGATAGCCCTGATCCTGATAAGCCACAAATCACCACCAGTTTTTTGATTGGGGTTTTAGCGCCTAATTTTGGATCAGCTTTATTGTGTCGGTTGTGAATTGAAGCCATGTTACCTACCCGGCAAGAATTATGACACACTAACCTTATCTTCGCCACGCGAAAGCGGTATGACCAGACGAAGCTCTGCGCCAATAACTTTACCTTCATCGTTTCGTCGGTTGCTAGCCGTCATGCTTCCGCCATGCGCCTCGGCAATCTTAAGTGATATCGAAAGACCAAGTCCAGAATGTTTTCCAAAGCCTTCACCTGACGGCCGTTCAGAATAAAACCGATCAAAAATAGCCGCTAATTTTGCGTCTGGAATCCCGATCCCTTCATCACTGACCGATAGCACCGCCTGACGCCCCTCAACCGAGACGGAAAAAATAATATGGCCGCCCTTAACACTAAAACTCGCAGCATTGGACAGCAAATTATCCATAATCTGAACAATACGATCTACCGCGACATGAACAAAAACAGGCTTATCTGTCAATGTGAGATCAAGATGCAGATGAGTATGGGATAATCGCCTTGCTTCAACAAATCCTTGGGTCAATTCGTTAAGGTCAACGGTTTCATATGTCGCCTCAGACAGATCACGGTCAATCCGGCTTGCGGCGGAAATATCACTGATCAGACGATCCAGTCGAATAACATCTGATTTGATTACCTCTAACAGCCGCTTTTGCTGATCTGGTGTCTTAACCCGATCCAAAGTTTCAACCGCACTTCGGAGCGAGGTCAGAGGGTTTTTAATCTCATGCGCAACATCAGCGGCAAACCCAGCGGTAGCCACAGCGCGATCTTGGAGATCTTGTGTCATAAGCGTGATATCACGCGCCAATTCACCAATTTCATCATTGCGCTTAACCAGCTGCGGCAACGTGATCTGTTTTGTGTTTGACATGCGAACTTCATCAGCGGCTTTTGCCAGTTGGGCAATCGGTCGAGTAATTGAACGTGATAAAAAATAGCCTATTAAAATAGTAACCACCAACACCCCAAGCGATACCTGAAAAAAGGAATATCTCACAGCGGCCACATCCTGTTCAATTTGATCCCCTGATGCTGTCAGCAAAAGTGCCCCACGCACCACCCGCAGATTTCGAATGGGCACCGCCACCCCCAGGATCACTTGGCCATTTCGATCACGGCCAATAAACCGTTTAGCATCCCCTGAAAGCGCTTGTTCAACCCCCACATAATCTTTGGCAAAGGGGGACTGTGTTTCTCGCCAAGACGGATAATCCTCTTTGCTTGACAGCGTTGAGGCTATCCCATCCACCGCGTCCTTGACCCATCCTGTCACGCGGTTAAATGCGCCTTTGTTTGAGCGCGGCGTTTCAGTAGTGATAATACTGCGCGGAGCAGCAAGACCAATCGCACTCACGCTATCCAAAAGTAACGTGCCATCAGGTTGAAACACCCTAATACGCGCATCAGGAATACTGGCAATTAATTGTGCCGCCTGTTGCATAGTTTCGCCTGATATCTCGCGCCGGGCTAGTTGCGAATATCCAGCATCTGTCCAACCAATTGTCTGAGCCAAAGTTTCACCCTGACGCTGTAACGCCATCAGCTCAGCTGAAAATACTGTCTCACGATACTGATCAACATAAAACAATCCGATCAGAAACGCGCCCACCGGAAAAATGGCCACCGCGATAATGCGGAAGCCAAGTGAAAAAAAGAAAAAGCGATGGCGTTTGCTATTGCTCAAGATATTTATAGCCTACCCCGTAAAGGGTCTCAATTTGATCAAATGTGGGGTCGCCTTCACGAAATTTACGGCGCAACCTTTTGATATGGCTGTCAATGGTGCGATCATCCAGATAGACATTTTCTCCATAAGCCGCATCCAACAGCTGATCTCTGTTCTTAACAATGCCAGGGCGACGAACCAAGGCAGATAAGATCAAAAACTCCGTCACCGTCAACTTAACATCTTTGCCTTTCCATTTGCAGGAATGACGGTCTGGATCAAGGGTCATATCCCCAAGCACTACCATTTGATCACTTGCACTAGTCACCGATTGATCAGCACGGCGCAGGATTGCCCGCACCCTTTCAAGCAAAAGCCGCTGTGAAAACGGTTTGGTGATATAATCATCTGCCCCCATGCGAAGCCCCAACGCTTCATCCAGTTCATCATCTTTGCTGGTTAAAAAGATGACTGGCATGGCGCTAGCTGTACGGATTTTCTGAAGCAGTTCCATGCCATCCATTCGCGGCATCTTAATATCAAGGATCGCAAGATCAGGAGGCCGGCGTTTTAGCCCAACTAACCCTTGTTCACCATCTGAATAGGTATCTACCTCATAGCCTTCGGTCTCCAGCAAAAGCGATACTGAAGCAATAATATTCTGGTCATCATCTACTAATGCAATTCTTGACCCCATCCCTTTATCCTCCTTGACAATCAGTCTATCTTAAACCACTTGGAATAATGATGCTACACCCAAGGCTGGGGCGTCACTTTGTTCAGATCATGGCGAAAAGAGGCCATAAGGAGGAATGGTAACGTGACCGAGACATCAAAAACCGAACTGATTGCGATAAGCCACGAGATCATGTCGCGAATAGGTAAGGCGAGTTTGGCTACGATTGATCACCACTCATTAGCCCCTTATGCCAGTCTGGTTCTGATGGCTATTTCTGCTGAAGGCATGCCCTTGCTGATGATCTCTGATCTGGCTGATCACACCCAAAACCTCAAAGCTGATAACAGCGCCGCCTTGCTGCTGGATGGCACAAACAGTCCTGAAGATGGCAAAGGGGCGTTAAGCGGCGCCCGTCTGACAATACAGGGCACGATTGAAAAAGATGATCGCCAAGATAGCCTTAAGCGGTTTTTAGCTCGCCATAACGAGGCTAATCTTTATGCTGGTTTTGCGGATTTTCATGTCTACCGGATGATCCCAAAGCGGTTTCATCTGGTGGCTGGTTATGGCCGTATCATCTGGCTTGATGCTGATGAGATGATGCCCCCAGCCAATTAATGCACTTCGTCCCAACTGTCGCCTGCCGCAGCCTCAACCACCAAAGGCACAGAAAGATCAAGCGTTGGCTTTGCAGCAGTTTCCATCACTTGGGTGACTAATGCTATAGCCGCTTCGGTTTCTCCTTCGGGGCATTCAAAGATCAGCTCATCATGCACCTGCAATAACATTCTGGTCTTTAACCCTTTTGCGGTTAGGGCCGCTGGCATGCGCACCATTGCTTGTTTAATGATATCCGCCGCGGTGCCTTGTATTGGGGCATTGATCGCTTGTCTTTCGGCAAACCCACGTTGCGCCTGATTGGATGAGGTAATGCCGTTAATATACAGCCGACGCCCAAACAACGTTTCCACATAGCCCTGTTCATGCGCTGCTAATTTCACTTCATCCATATAGGTTTTGATGCCGGGAAACCGTTCAAAATAGGCACTGATATAATCTCTTGCCTCACCTTGGGGCACACTCAACTGTCTTGCCAAACCAAAAGCAGAAATTCCATAAATGATGCCGAAATTAATGGCTTTGGCGCGGCGGCGTGTTTCTCCTGTCATTTCCTCAAGCGGTACGGAAAACACCTCAGACGCTGTTTGGGCGTGAATATCAACACCCTGCTGGAAAGCCTTAATCATGGTGTCTTCTTTTGCGATATGAGCGACAAGCCTCAATTCAATTTGTGAGTAATCGGCAGAAATTAATTTATGCCCCGGCTGTGCCACAAAGGCGGTACGAATACGCCTGCCTTCATGGGTGCGGATGGGGATATTTTGGATATTTGGATCACTAGAAGACAAGCGGCCTGTAGATGCCCCCACCATAGAATATGAGGTATGCACCCGTTTAGTATCCGGATGAATAGCAGACACTAGCGCATCAGCATAAGTGGATTTAAGCTTAGCCAATTGTCGCCAATCTAGCACTTTCTGGGCAATATCTGCCCCTGCCGCCGCCAGATGATCCAGCACATCTGCCCCTGTTGACCAAGCCCCTGTTTTTGATTTTTTACCGCCCTGAAGCCCCATTTGTTCAAACAGAATCTCACCTAATTGTTTGGGCGAGCCAATATTAAATGAGGTCCCAGCCAGATCATAAATTTCTGTTTCTAGGGTTTGCAGTCTTCCAGCAAACTCTTGGCTAATGGTGGCAAGCCTTCCGGCATCAACTTTGATACCTGCCATTTCCATATCCACCAGCACCGCGATTAACGGCCGTTCCAACCGTTCATAAACTCGTGTTTTATGTTCTGTTGCTAGCCTTGGTTTCAGCATTTGCCAAAGCCGCAAAGTCATATCCGCATCCTCAGCGGCATAATCAAGAGCCTCTTGTGGGCTGACCTCATCAAAGCGACGTTTGTTGGCACCCTTGCCGCAAATATCCTGATAACTGATCATCTGATGCCCTAGATGATGGGCCACCAAATCATCTAGCTTATGCCCAATGCCTGTCCCTGCATCTAGAACAAAAGACAAGCACATGGTGTCATCAACCGGATAGAGACGAACGCCCCCATTTACCGCACGTGAAAAAATATGATCATCATATTTAAGATTATGACCAATTTTCAAAATATCCTCTGCCTCAAGCACAGGCCGCAAGGCGGTAATAACCTCATCAAGGGATAATTGATCTGGCAAAAGGACGAAACGATCCGTGGATGAGTTGTCTTGTGTTTTCTCCACCACATCTGAAGTCATGCCAAGATCAAGCTGACCCTGATCCGGGGTCTGGGTCTGACTGTGGCGAAGCGGAATATAGGCGGCTTTCCCCGGGGCAACAGCCAAGGCAATCCCCACCATCAACGCCTGTGACGCATTGAGTGATGTGGTTTCAGTATCAATTGAAACCAAGCCTGTTTGCCTAATCCTATCCACCCATGCTGTTAATTGTTCAGCCTGAGTGATCAATTCATAATCTGCTTCTGTTACCGCCGCAGGAACAGGTTTTGCTGTATCCACACTTTCCCCTGCGTCAGGTATTGGCGTATCCACGGGGGAGTTCGACAGCGAGGTTGCTGTAACATGGCCGCCGAGCCGCGTCAGAAGCCTTTTGAAATCTTGAGCTTTAAGAAAATTGGTTAACGCCGCCATATCATAAGGTTTCCGCACCGCATCACCAAGATCAACAGGCATCGGCGCATCATCCCTTAAGCGCACCAATTCGCGCGACAAACGCGCCTGTTCAGCAAAGGTGAGCAAACTCTCGCGCCGCTTAGGTTGTTTAATCTCACCAGCACGATCCAGCAAAGTATCTAGATCCCCAAAACTGTTGATAAGCTCTGCCGCAGTTTTAATTCCAATACCTGGCACGCCTGGGACATTGTCTGTGGAATCCCCGGCAAGAGCCTGTACATCCACCACCCGCTCTGGGCCAACACCAAATTTTTCTAGAACTTCTGGGGCGCCAATGCGTTTCTGTTTCATCGGGTCTAACATATCGACCCTTGGTTTCACCAACTGCATCAGGTCTTTATCTGAGGATACAATCACCACATCGAGGTCTTGGGCAATAGCGGCACGGGCATAAGTAGCAATCAGGTCATCAGCTTCAAACCCTGGGGCTTCGGCAACGGCGAGATTAAGCGCTTCAGCCGCAGTTCGGATTAAGGGGAATTGGGGTTTTAGCTCTTCGGGCGGGGCGTTACGATTGGCCTTATAATCAGGATAAATTTCATTACGGAAGGTTTCCCGTGCCTGATCAAGAACCACGATAACATGATCAGGCTGCAGATCATCCAATAATTTCATCACCATACTGGTAAAGCCGAAAACCGCATTTACCGGCGTGCCATCAGCCCGCGTCATCGGTGGCAGGGCAAAAAACGCCCTGAAAATATAGGCGGAACCGTCAATAAGCGCGAGCTTTTGCCCCATCAGCCTTGCCCGTTATCCTTATCCTCAACATAATAACGCGAACAATAGGGGCAACGCACATCTCGGCCGGCCTCATCAAGGGTTAACCAAACCTGCGGATGCCCAAGCGCCCCACCGCCACCATCACATGACACACGCAAACCCTTTACCGGGATCACATCATGCACTTCGGGGACAGGATGAGCTGGGGCAAGATCGGTAGCTGGGGTTTTTATAAGATTTGCAGTCATGATCATTTTCTCTGAATTACTAATACCGCCTTATCATGACAAGATGCGGATTTTTTGCAAGCCCTGCTAGTGTTGAAATTTATCGCCATTTGCCTTATGTCGACAGTGTCAGTTATGATCTCATGAATATTGAGTTACCCTATGAAAGACCAAAATGTTGGACTCACCCCAATTTACCCCCTCTCCTGATGGATTAGCCATTTCTATCAGCGATCTGAACAAAACCTATCGTGCCAGCCATAAACGCCCCCCAAAACAAGCATTGAGCAATGTGTCGCTTCAGATACCGGTTGGTCGTGTGTTTGGCTTGCTGGGGCCGAATGGTGCCGGTAAATCCACCTTGATTAACATTCTGGCAGGAACCGTGATCAAAACCCAAGGTCAGGTCAGGGTATGGGGAACTGATATCGACCAGAACCCCAGACAAGCACGATCCAATATCGGTATCGTGCCGCAAGAGTTAAATATTGATGCCTTTTTCACTCCTAGGGAAACGCTTGATATTCAGGCCGGAATGTTCGGTGTACCCGCCCATGAACGCCGCACCGCAACCATCCTTGAGCTTATTGGGTTGACTGATCAGGCCGAGTCCTATGCCCGTACCTTATCCGGTGGAATGCGGCGGCGGCTCTTGGTGGGTAAGGCGATGGTGCATCAGCCGCCTGTTCTGGTGCTTGACGAACCTACTGCCGGGGTGGATGTGGCCTTGCGCCAACGGTTGTGGGATATGATCCGCGCACTAAACGCCCAAGGCGTAACGATTATTCTGACCACCCATTATTTAGAAGAAGCTGAAGCGCTCTGTGATGAGATTGCTATTCTCAACCATGGCCGCGTCATTACCCAGCAAAAGACCATTGATTTGCTGGCCGGGGCCGGAACAAAACAGCTAAGCCTGACGCTTATTTCAGCATTAAAGCCACGCAATCAGGCCAAATGCCTAAAGGCGTTTCAAACTCGGCTGGATGCGCAAACAAGTGGCAGCAAAGCCGCGATTGAGACCAATGTGAACACCGCCGCTGAACCTAAAACTGAGCTAATGATCCGATATGATCCAGCAGCCTTAACCGCAGGCGCGATTATCGCCGCCGCCGCTGAAAGCGGGTTTGAGATCGCTGATATTAATACCGCAGAACCTGATCTTGAGGATGTGTTCCTGACCCTAACCAAAGACGCCTAGAGGCTAAGCGTTCCTTTGCTGGACAAAAGGCAAAGATGGTAAGCCAGTTTGGTAGGTTTTCTTTTTATCAGGGTATGGTATAAAGCGCATTAGGCACCCGTAGCTCAGCTGGATAGAGCGCTGCCCTCCGAAGGCAGAGGTCGTGAGTTCGAATCTCGCCGGGTGCGCCATTTTTTTCAATGGCTTAAGGCTATTTGCAGGATTGCATTTTTCAGTTGGTCACACTGTGGTCACATGGAGTATGGAAATGGCATCTATTAGAAAGCGCAATGGAAAGTATCAGGTTCAGGTAAGAATTGGTCAAAATAGCAAATCAAAGAGTTTTACTTTATTATCTGATGCACGTGAGTGGGCTAGATCAACAGAGCTTTCATTTATAACTACGTCCAATTTTAAACAAATCGGGGATAGTTGAGTTTGTGAGGATATAATCAAAGACAAACAATATTCACTTTAACAAAGATACGTTCTCATTCTAATTTAATTTCTACCAATTGGTATTTTTAGTACAAAAAAATGAATTATCTCGCTCCCACATACAATTTTGGTAAGGTGAAATTATAAAATATAATATTAATATGGAAATGAATACGACACCTACTCTTACCAAAAAGTTTTTATGAAGAGGCTCTTTTTTATCACTCAATTCTTCTTTTCTATTTTCTTCATACATAATTCATTCTCCAATAACTGATCGTTTATTGAGGACTACCATTTCGTAAATTAATTAGATTTTTATTAAATTAGTCACCTTAAAACTGGCCCATCAAAATATGGTAAGTTTTCTTGCCTAGGCAT
>Ga0181572_10001744_pt1 | contig 15818 bp, 10 predicted proteins | sample 101ome_26_FD_133004 | JGI IMG/M metagenome (GOLD analysis project Ga0181572, IMG submission 133004) | Coastal salt marsh microbial communities from the Groves Creek Marsh, Skidaway Island, Georgia - 101408AT metaG (megahit assembly) | ecosystem: Environmental > Aquatic > Marine > Intertidal... | reverse complement strand
GAATCCTCGAAACAAACCGAGCGGACCCTGTTTGGTCAAAACGTCGGCGAAGGTTCGAGCGATGGAGGCGCCCTCGCCGACGTACACTCGCGTCTTTATCATGTCTATGGGGTTGGTGGTGAACGTCGTCACGACGCCGGTGAGCGACGCCACAGCGAAGTGCAACGCCACGCCCTCGGTCGCCACGCCCATGTCGATCACTCGACGCTTCGTCTCCCCATACGTCACCACCTGTGTCGCCGTCAATACCGCGGATCGACTCATCGCGAGCGCGCTGCCGCGCCATAGACTCCTCGCGCCGTCCTCTCGCACCGCTCGCCGCAGGTGTTTCCACGTGCTCGCCCGCGCCGTCGCGTTTTGCATGCGCGTCTTGAGCAACTCGGTCGGATTCAACGCCGCCGCCGCCAACGCACCGGAGGTTGCGCCGGCGAAGAGACGCGTCGACACCCTCGGCGCGCGCTCGTCGTCGCCCCTCGCCGCGCAATACGCCCCGAGCGCGGGCTCGTACAGACCCAACCGACATCCACCGTACAGCACCGCTCGCACCACCGCCGGAGACATCCCTCGCCAAAACGCGCCCACGCCCTCCTCTCGCGCGATCGCCGCCGCCGTGCGCGCCAACCCCCTCGCGCGGGCGCCCGCGTGCTCGGCCGTCTGCAGGCGCACCTTGAGCACATCGAGCGGGTTCGTCACCGTCGTCGCGCACGCGACGCTCGCGCCGCTCACGAGCACGCGCGTGGCGACGTCATCGACGGGCCGCGATTTCGCGTCGCGCGCGGCGTCGCGCGCAGACGCCATCGCGCGCGCGACGCGCGTCGAGGTCTCGAGTCGATGAGAACTCACCGCGCGTGCCAGTGACCGACGCGCGCCGGACATGTCCATCGATCTCTTCGCCAAGCTCAGCGCGCAGAAACCGCGCGCGTCTCGACGCGCGTCGATCCCGCGCCGCCCGTCGCGCGCCGCGCCGTCGACGTCCGCGGACGAGGACGCGACGGTTCATCTCGACGCGGACGAGGATGCGGTGCCGTCGACGGCGCGACGCAAGCGACTCGGACCGTCCGTGTCCATCGTCGGCGACGGTGAGGGCGAAGAGGTCGTCTCTCGCGTCGTGCCCACGCCGAGCAGTCGCCTTCGTCCGCCGTTGGCGACGGTGCGCGCGAACACGATGGATTCGTCGGCTCGGGGGAAAGAACGCCGAAACGATGAGGACGACGACGAGGACGACGACGACGCGGAGAACGACGACACGAGCGGGGAGCTGATGCAAGACGCTGAACGCAGTCACACGTCGGTGACATGCTCGCCGAGCGAGGCGCGGGGCGAGGACGATCGCGCGACGGAACCGTTGCCCAGAAAGACGAACGCGAGGACGACGACGAGGACGCCGGTGGCGGGAACGAAATTCGACGAACAGTTGAAGCTCGCGGACGCCACCAAGGCGTGTCTGTTGGAGACGGTTCGAGCGATTCGGGGACAAGGAATGGATCCCGCGCGCGTGTTCGCGTCGTTGGCGAAGACGACGGGCGCGCGAGAGGGAAGCGAGGACGGGTTTGACGCGTTGGCGCGCGCCATCGACGCGTTATCGCCGGTGGTGCGACCGGTGGATGGGAAACGATTGAGCTTTTCGGCGGTGACGCCGACGTCTGCCGGTGCAGCGCGCGAGGCGGCGCGCGCGGTGGCGTGCGACGTGAGCGAGGATGTGTCGTTCGGTTCAGTCGGGGAGAGTTTCGAGCAAACGGCGGACGAGGAAGTGGTGGAGGAGGAAGGGACGTTTCCGACGTGCGAATGCGGCGAGGAAAACTGCACGCTCGTCGGGATGCACGCTCGGGGAGGTCCTTTCTCGCTTCCGGCGCTCGATGTCCCGTCGAGAGCTGAACGGGACGTCACGGAATCGATAGTCGAAACCGACGAAGAGCGCGAAGACGAAGAAGAATCCATCGCGGGAACGGAAGTCGATGACGTCGAAACGTTGGGTGCGGCTGTGGACGCCTTGGACCTGGTCGACGCAGAGAGCGAAGATAAGACTGCGGTCGTGGATGAATTGGTGATCGAAGAAGCGCGCATCGATGATGAAGAAGAACGCGTCGAGGAAGTCTTCGAGGCGCCGGTTGCGCAAATCGGCACACACATTCGTTTCGAAGATTCTCCGCTCGTCGCCAGCGACGTCTCGCGTTCCCCGCTCGTTTCTCCGGACGCCCGTCGACCGAGAAATCGAACGGCTCGTCGCGGGGCGATATTGGATAGCGACGAGGAGGACTCCTCGGAAGATGAATCGAGTGAAACGAACGAAGACGACGACGTGTCGGCTCCCACCGTGAGTACGCGCCCGCGTCGAGCGGCGACGCGTAAACCGTCGTTCGCATTCAGAAATGCGTTTGTCGATGATGAACTCTCTGGAAGTGAAGAATTTGAATATGATGAGGAAATACACACGAGTGACGATGACTTCATTGATGACAAGGAGGACGAGGACGACGGTGAATACCGAGTGGAATACGACAGCGACTTGGAAAACGTCACCCCCGCGCCACGAAAGCCGATGGCGGACACCGATCTGAGCAAGGAAGTCGCTGAAAAGTTAGTTATCGATGAGTACAGTCCCTCGAATCTGCACACTCCGACGCCGCCGAAAGAGCTCTCGCCCACGTCGGCGGTGAAAGCTTTCAGACCTCCGCCTTCGCACAGCAAAGCTCTGCAATCGGCTCTGAAGAGCGTTGCAAAGAAGGGACATGAAAAATTTAACTTTAACCGTCACAAGGAGTCGCTGACGACCGCTTTATTTGAAGAGTTCAACGAAAATGTCTTCGGCGGCGCTCTCCCGCGGGACTTTGCCATCACTTGGAACAACAAGTTACTCACGACTGCGGGTCTGACGCATTACAAGCGCTCTTCAGAGTACGGCGAGACGACGTATAGCGCTCGCATCGAACTCAGCACGAAGGTTTTGGACACCATAGAAAAGCTTGAAGCGACTCTGTTGCACGAGATGTGTCACGCCTCGGCTTGGCTCGTCGACAAGACGGCGAAGCCTCCGCACGGACCAGTCTTCAAAAAGTGGGCACAACTCGCGATGTCCGTGTACCCTGAAACGTGCGTCAGTACGTGTCACGCCTACACGATCCATCAGCCGTACAAGTGGCGATGCACTAGAGACTGGTGTCAACAAGAATACGGTAGACACAGCAAGTCCATCGACATCACAAAGAAGGGATGCGGCGCGTGCGGAGGAAAGTTGGAATATCTGGGCAAGTTCAAGAAGAATGGAGACGTCGTGCAGTCGCGCGCACCGACTGCGTTTTCTTTATTCGTCAAGGAACATTTCAAGGATACCAAGAGCAAACTCGGCGCCTCCACGCCGCACAAAGACGTCATGAAGCACCTGTCTCAACGATGGAAATCTGAAGCGGACAAGGAGAACGTCGAAATCATCGACGTCTCTGAATAGAACGCATACGCAAAACGTAGATACGAATCATTTGACGGTGTTCGAACGTGCACCGCGCTGCGACACGCGCGCGTGAGCGAGAGGGACCGACATTGCTTGTAGTAGAAATGTGGGTAAAATAAAAAAATCAGCCTCTGGTCAGAATAATAAACATGAAGTCGCGAGTAGTCACGCGACATAAACAATGATCGTAATGATCGTAAGAACGAGTGGGGCTTGTCTAAAGCTAAATACTGGGGGGTATCTCTAAACGTTCACATGTGGTTGAAATCCGCCGCGTTCGGCGGGACGGCTTTCCTCGTCACCGTCTGAATCACTTGGCGCAGCATCTGGTTCTCTCGTTCCAGAGTCGCCACGCGGTTCTCTAATTCGTGCAAATGTCTCGCCTTTTGCGCCTCGGTGTGCTCGAGCGATGCCAAGTACGCCTTCTTCCGCTCTCTCGCCTGTTGCGCCGACACGCGGTTTCTCAGTAAACGCTTCAACCTCTTTCGTTCCTTTTCATCCGTGATCGTACTCAGTCGCTCCTCGTCCGCCTTGACGCTCAACGCCGTGTTCCCGTGCGGAACATGCGACATCCCTCGCATCGCAAACCCCACGTAACTCTCCTCCTTGGCTCCCGACGCCGCGCTCGCGCTTCGCCCGCCTCTCGCCCCCGTCGCCTTGGTCGCCTTGGTCGCCGCCGCCTGCGTCGCCGACGCCTTCACGCCCGCGTTCGATCGTCTCGAGCGTCCACCGCCGTTACTCCCCGTCGTCATCCCCGTCGACGTGCTCGCGCTGCTCGTCTGTCCGACCGGCTGAAACGCCGTCGCGGTGAACGCGCTTCGCGCTCGGGACTCTCGCGTGCCGACCAGTGGCATTCCGGGCGTTCGCGCCGTCGCTCGCGCTCGACCTCGCGAGCGCTCGCGCGACGCGCGTTGCGGACGAAAAACGCGACGAGTAAATTCAGTCGCGTGGCGTCGCGCGCTCGGGACTCTCGCGCGAGAGGCTCGAGCGTCTCGCGCGGACGTCGTCGTGTGCGGATTGTCGACGTCACTCGACCGACCGACCAGCCTGGCCCGGGACGTGGGGACTCGTGGGGAGTCAGGACTCGTCGGTGTGGGTGTGGGCCCGTCGGGCGTCGAGGCGAACGACGCGCGCGCGAACGACGCGTCGCGCGGTCGAGCGGGCGCGTCGTCGTCGGCGTCGGTGACGACGCGCGCGATGTCTCTCGCGAGAGGGTCGACGCGTCGCGCGAGCGAGAGGTGTGGGCGCGCGACCGTCATCACCATCATCACATCGTCATCGCGATGACGAGCGTTTTCTCTTCTTTTTCAGTTTCTGTACAAGAGGTTGTCGGCGTTGTTGTTGTCTAGAGGAAGGGCTAATAACACGGCGTCGCTCGCCGTGGAACGATCTGCGGCGGTGACTATGACTAGTACGCCGCGACGCCGTAAATCGGACCTCTGATGCGACGGGCGAGCTGTAAATCTTTGGGCATGATGGTGACGCGTTTGGCGTGAATCGCGCACAGGTTGCAGTCGTCGAAGAGATGTACCAAAAAATCCTCCGTCGCCTCCTGTAACGCCAACAAACTCTCCGCCGTGTATCGCAACGGTTCAGGGGAGAGTTCGTTAGAGATCTCTCGCACCAATCGCGCGAAGGGCATCTTTCGAATCAACAGATCCGTCGTCTTTTGGAATCGTCTAATCTCCTTGAGCGCCAACGTGCCGGGACGATAGCGGCGCTTCTTCTTGTCTACTACGTCTGTGCGCGAACGAGGGCGAGTCGACCAGAGATCCCGCGTCGTCAGTCACCCGTCGTCGTCGTCCACGCGCGTTGCATCGGCACCGCGTCGCGCATCGAGTCTCGACCGAGCGCGCGCGCGTCGCCCGCGGCGTCGCGTCTCGGCTGAGAAAATTTGAAATTCGAGCCCATTCTGACGCATCCTCGTTCGCGTCGCGTCATCGTTCGCGTCGCGTCACGTCGCGTCGATCGAACGCACCTCGTCTCTCGACGCCATCCGCGCCCGATAATCGTCTCTGCGGCGCCTGCGCGGAGCGACGCGCGTCGTCGTCGTCGTCGTCAGTCGGTCGTTTGGTTTTTGAATTTTCATCGTCGAGGGCGCGATCGAGACCGACGCGTCTCGCGCGCGTCTCGTCCCGCGACGCGAGGACGCGTGCGACGCGCGCGACGAATTTGTCCCGCGCGAAGAATGTGTCGCGCGATCGACGCGCGCGCGCACCTTGAAGCGCTTTCCGTGTAATCGACGCGCCATCGCGGGCGCGCGTCGCGTTCTGTCGTATTGACGCGTGTTTTTCCCGATGTATTCATCTCGTGGATGGGGCCGGCGCGTCAGACGACGACGGCGGACGCGTGAGGCGACGAGTCGCGCGGACGAGACGACGCGAGCGCCATGGCGAACGCGACCGATCCGCTCGCCAAGAGCGTGCGCGGGATGGATCCGCAGGTGCGCGCGAGGCGGTTCGATTCGGACGAAGACTGATTCGAGGCGTGAGGACGGCGGTGTTGAATGAACCGCGAGCGTTCGTGCGTGCGCGCGCGAGAGAGAGAGAGGGGGGAGAGAGAGAGGGAGACGACCGACGCGCGCGGAGACTGACGACGTGTGCGTGCGCGACGACGCAGAATCTCATGGAGCGCATCACGAGGGATAAAGTGTACGCCATGACGTATTGGAAGGAGAAGTGCTTCGGCGTGAGCGCCGAGGCGTTGGTGGATTTGGCGGTTGATCTTCGCGCGGTGGGTGGGATCTACGGTGGGAACAATCGAGCGACGGAGTTTTTGTGCTTGACGTTGAAATTGTTACAGATTCAACCGGAAAAGGAGATCATTTTGGAGTTTATCAAGAACGAGGACCACAAGTACGTGCGTCTGCTCGGCGCGTTTTACATGCGCTTGGTGGGCAAGCCGACGGACGTGTACCAGTACTTGGAACCGTTGTTGAACGATTATAGAAAAGTACGGTATCGAAGTAAGGATGGTGGGTACGTCCTGACGCACGTGGATGAGTTCGTGCACAATCTGTTGACGAAGGATATGTTTTGCGACGTGGCGCTGCCGAGAGTGCCGCATCGTCAGGCGCTGGAAGCCGCGGGAGCGCTCGAGCCGAGAGTCAGCGCGCTCGAGGAGGACATCGTAGATTTAGAGGAACAATTAGAACAAGCCGTGGAGGAAGCGATAGGAAGAGAGATGAAGATGGATGTCGACGAAGGCAACGAAAAACCGACATCCGCCGGCGGCGACGGCGCGACGACGGGCAAACGCCGACGCGAGGAGGGCGAATTGGACGACGCGCACGCTCCATCGCACAAAACGAGCGCGCGGGAACCGACGCATCGCCACGATGAACGACGCGAGAGACGACGCAGTCGATCCCGATCGCCCCCCGCGCGTCGCGCGTTTGACGACGATAGTCGGGACTTCAAAGAGAAGAAGGAGAAGAAGGAGAAGAAAGAAAAAAAGGAGAAAAAGGAAAAGAAAGACAAATCTGCAGACATCGATCCCGAGATCGCGGAGGCGAATGCGATTCGCGCCAAGCTCGGTTTAAAACCCCTTCGCGGATAGACGTTGTCACGAGGACGGACGTGCCAATCTGCGACTGAACCAGAGTTTTGGATTCGACGAATATCGCTCGTGGACGGTGTAATAGCTGTGTATGTAATTTTAAAAAGCCATTTGGCGTTACGCCCTACGTACGCGCGTGTCATGGATTGTTGATTCATTTTCTTTATTAAAACATCAAACTCTCCGAACGCGTCGGCGCGCGCGCGAGGGAGGGGGTCCGCGTCGCCCGACGCTCGACCCCCGCCGGCGCGCATGGTTAATTAAAGACGCGTCCAGCTTTTGAGTTTCGTGGAATAGTGCAGACGTGTACTACGAGGACATCAATAACGTTACTTGGCCATCATCATCTTGACGAACTCTTCGTAGTTGACTTCCCCGTCGCCGTCGACGTCGGCTTCGCGAATCATCTCATCCACCTCTTCATCCGTGAGCTTCTCCCCCAAGTTGGTCATCACGTGTCGAAGTTCCGCGGCAGAGATGGTACCATTACCATCCTTATCGAACACCTTGAACGCCTCTTGAAGCTCTTCCTCGCTGTCCGTATCCTTCATCTTCCTCGCCATGAGGTTCAAGAATTCTGGGAAATCGATCGTACCGTTTCCATCCGCGTCGACCTCGTTGATCATGTCTTGCAATTCAGCCTCGGTCGGGTTTTGTCCGAGAGATCGCATCACGGTGCCGAGCTCCTTCGTCGTGATCGTGCCGTCGCCGTCCTTATCGAACAACGCGAACGCCTCCTTGAATTCGGCGATCTGTTCATCCGTCAAATCCGCAGCCATGGTGCCTGCGATTCGTTACTGGTACTGTGCGCACGGGGCGTTCGTCGACGAAGAACCTCGCGAACGGTGTGATGCGAATCGATTCGTTCGAGTCGCGCGCGGACGTGCGTTCGTTCGTCCGAGTGTGACGCGGCGTTCGTCGCCGTCGTCGTCGTCGTCGTCGCACCCCAGTCCGTGGACAATTCATCCCGTTCAAAACGAAACGGCGAGTCCTGACCCGACGACCGAGGGGGGTCCGAGGCGACACTCGGACCGGTCGTCGAACGACCAGTCGTCCCGTCCCGGAGCACTGCTTTTACGTGCGCGTGCGATTATTTTTGTGATTGGCGTTTGATCCGTGTTGTATGATCATGTGAAGCGTGTTGAGTCACGATCGGTCGAGAGTCCCTCCGACGCGGTGGCAGGTTTTTCCTCGTCCACCTCGTCGACGCCGCGTCGACGCGACGACGGATGCGTCGGTCGTCGCGACACACTCGAACGCGCGACGCGATCGAGCGAGGCGCGCGCGAAGGACGACGACGACCGACCGACGCGACTCTTCGACCTCCGACGAACCGACGGGGTGCGAGACGAGAGACGCGCATCGTCTCCTGAACGAGGCGTGAAAAAGGGATAGGATGACGTATGCGATGACGATGACGACGGCGAGCGCGAGCGCGAGCGTCGTGGGGGCGTCCCGACGCGCGATGGGCGGGAAGAGCGTGCGCGCGTCGACGATTGCGTCGATCGGTGGCGCGAGACGCGAGCGCGTGGTGACGTACGCTGGGAAGGGGAGAGGCGCGGGCCGACGCGGGGGACCGGCGTCGCAGATGCAGCAGCAAGTCGAGCAATTCATGCCGCCGATCGATCCGGATAACGAACAGTTTGTGATTTACGTGCGATCGAAGCGAGGTATCAAGGCGTGGTATCCGCTCAACGTCGTCACCGGTGGAAGCGCGGCGAACACGTTGGTGAAGGGATTGGAGAGCGACATGTCGAAGGAGATGGCGAAGAAGTCGTTGTCGCAAAACATCGGCAAAGCCATCTACAAGGATATGGATGCGATCGAAAAGGTTGCGCGATCGATGCCGATGTTGAAGCAAGCGAAGGAAATCGAGTACGGTTTCGGCGTGTTGGACAAGGAGAACCCGCGATCGATGTTTTCCCCGTCCGCGGACAAGGTTTGGTTGATTCCGAGCGAGGAGGAGTGCGAGACGCCGGCGGATAAGATGACGCAAGCGGCCGACAACTTGAAAAAGATGTTCGGACAATAGGCGGCGCTCATTTGAAACGTGTCATACACATACATTCATATCATTACATACGTACAAGCGCGCGTTTATTCATTCGTATCCTTCTCGACGTCGACGACGGCGTTTACTCGGCGGCGCCGTCGGCGTACGCGAATCGATGACCGGGCGTGAGCGTGATCTCGCCGTACGGTTCGTTTTCGTCTTGATACGCCGTGAGATAATCTGCGCCGACGAGGACGAGCGTCTGGTAAAACAGACGAGCCGCCTTCGCGCGCGAGAGATGGTTGATGACGCATAAATCCGTGAGACTGACGCTCTCCATCTCCGTATCCGTCTTGGCAGAGGTGAAGACGGCGCGGGAGAGAAACTGTAAGAGATTCATCGATGCCTTCCCGATATCACGTGGTAAAGCTCCGGCATAATAGTCGTCTTCTTCCGTTTCCAGAAGGGACGGCTGCGTCGGCGTCGTCGTGTGACGACGACGCGAACTTCCGGGCTTGCTGAAATCGAGCTCTTCGCCGAGAATATCATCGTAGTTTTCGGGAATGGGGAACGCGTCTTCCGGCTCTTCTGGAATGAACGCCGCGACTTTTGATCCACTCTCGAAACCTAGCCCAGAGCTTCGACCAGATTTGAAGTGCGTCGACGGCGTCTTGTCGCGATTGAAGAAGCCAGCGAAAGAGCCGGGAGTGGACTTTTTCGCAGAGTGCACGGCGCGCATCTTCTCGGCCGATCGAATGTTTCCGTGTTCGTCATACATCATGTCGTAAAGTCGTCTCTGTTCATCGTCACTTTCGTAAGCATCTGGAGGTGGGGCGTTCGCAAACTGTTCAAAGGCGAAGCGAGCGGCTGGATCCGAGACGAAGAGGCCGAGAGCGGATCGAGCGCAAATCGAGGCGTTCGTCATGAACACCGGCGCGTGAAAGAAGAAATCGCGTTCGGCGTCGGTACCGTTGATGGCGGTCTCGGCATCGTCCAAATCTGGACGGTCGAGCACGATGTCATCCGTCTTCGCGAGCCAATGGCGGAAAACGTCGGCGCCGATGTGCGTTTGCTCGTCGAAGATGAACACGCGAGACCGAGCCAAATGCGCGACGCGTCGCTTCTTCATCACGGGGTCCGGAAGAGCCATCAATCGTGCAGCCTCCGCCTCACGCTCTCGCATGCGCTTCAACTGCGTACCGATGGGTTCCTCTTCGAGCGGATATTCATCCTCCGCGGCGAGCGGCAGCTGTTCGTCGATCGTTTCATCGGGGCGCGCTATTTGAAAATCCATGTATTCTTCGTCGTCGTCGTCGTCGTCGTGCGCGCCCACGCGTCGTCCCGCGTGAAACTGCATATCGCAATCGTATTCTTCATCCATGCGCGCGTACTCGTCATCCATCGGCATTTGTAGTTCCAAGAGATTGATGTGATCGTCGTCGCGCACCGTGTGTCGATCGCCGACGACTTCGAATGCCGCCTCCAACTGTTCGCTCGCCGCCATCTGGAACGCCTGGGATTCGTACTGCGACACGTGCACACGCTCAAACTCTGGTCGCGCTAAAATGTCATCGTCGTACGCCACCGTCATCGTCGCGCGCGCGTCGCGTCCACCCTCCGTCTCCTCGAGTAAATTTCGATCGCGACGCGTCGACGACGACGACAACGCGTTCAAACGCGCAAGCGTCTTCATACAATCGTCGTACAAGAAACGAACCTTTCTCGAGTACAACGCCACGACACCGCGCATCAACAGAGCCGCTAATCGAAGCGCCTAAAAAGCGACAAAAAGAACGGATACCCGTCCTCTCTCGCGCGCGAGAGAGCGACCGGGGGGAACGTCGTCGCCGGTCAGTCTTCCCCCTTCAACCCCACACACAAAACCCATCGTCACGCACCAGCGGCGACGGCGGATTGATGATGGTCCGGCACGTCTCGTTGATTGAAATCGTGTGCGTCTTATTCCGCGTCATTCGATCCGCCTTGTCCGGTTGATTCGCCAGTATCTGCGTTCGAACGCGTCCATCCGTCAGTCTTCGTCTTCACCCACCTCGAGGCACCGAGACGACGACGAACGCACCCATATCTGCCCGAGCGCGCCCTTGGCGCACAGGAGCTCGCTCGAATAAAACATGACGTAATTTTCTCCGTCTCTCGTCGCCTTTTCGCACCCTCGCGCGCGTCGCGTCGCCCGTCGCGAGGCGTCGACTGACGACCGACTCGGCGCTTACCTCGGCGACCGACCGACCGACCGACCGACCGACCGACCGGGTGCAGGTCGGCGTCGTCGTCGTCGTCGTCAGACGCGCGCGCGATGACGACGGCGATGGCGCACGCGAGGCAGATGCAAGATAAACTTCGCGAGGAGTCTCGAACGTACGAGACGTTGGCGGAGGGTGCGTGGACGACGACGACGACGAGGCGCGCGAAAGAGAGAGAGAGATGCGAGCGATTTCTTTGTCGGCTGGGAAGAAGATGAGGAAGACGATGACGGGCGAGTGAGAGACTGACGAGACGCGAGAGCGCGTAGAGATGAATGCGAATATCGTCGCGCGTCAACAGGCGCAGCAACAGTTGAGCGAGAACGAGATGGTGCTCAAGGTGCGTCGAGCTCGATCGCGGCGGCGTTGACTTTTTCCCGACTGACGACGGTTTCGTCCTTCTTCGTAGGAGTTGGAAATTTTGGAGGACGACGCCAAGGTGTATAAACTCACGGGACCGGTGCTCATCAAACAAGATCTCACCGAGGCGCGCGGGAACGTGGAGAAGCGATTGGATTACATTCGAGCGGAGAATGAGCGGTTGGAGAAGGCGTCGGCGGAGCTCGAAAAGAAGCAGCGCGACAAGCAGCAGGGCATCATCGAGTTGCAGCAGAAGATGATGCAGCTGGCGAATTCGAGCGGGGAGGGCGCGTGAGCGATGTGTCGTTATACAGTAGAGTAGCTATTAAGAATGTCAATCAATGAGTCTAGGATTTTCGTACATCTATCGGCTGCGATGCTGCGAGCGGTTTTTCAATAATCGGAGAGACTGTCGCGCCTTGGCGACGCGTTCGCTGTATTCGCGCTTACGAATCGTCTCGGCGTGGTTTATTCGAATGAACTCGAGTCGTTTTCGCTCCAACAACAAACGTTGGTTCTCTGCGGACGTGGTTACTTCTCTGAGCGTCTTCTCGCGAGCGCTCTGCGCGGCGAAGATTGGCACCATTTCGTCCTTGTACGCCTCAAACTCGCCGATGGATTTCGACGCGCGCGACACAAACTCCTCATCTTTGACGCTTAAGAGTTTCATCGGGAACGGATCCGGAGCGAGATCGTACTGTTCTAAGAACGTGTGTCTCGGTCGAATCCGTTGATCCAAGGAGAGCGAGAAATACGCGGGGTACTTGACGCACGTGTCCTTCGTGCCTCCGAGCTTGTCCGTCAAGTACTTGTACTTGGGACGAAGCGAATCCTCCACAGAGAGCGAAAAGAATTGCGACAGTCGAGTGACGGTGAGCGCAGCTTCGCTGTCGTTCATTCCGATGTCACCGAGAAACTTGAGCTTCTCTTCCAAATTATCGAATGAGTAGTGTAACATTTGCGGATGTCGAGTGAGCATCTTCACGACGTTTTCGTCGCTAATGCCGAGATCGCGCAAAAACTCCAAACGGGGCTGAATCTGGTTCTCGATGGAAAATGTCAGAATCGCCGGCGAACGTTGAATGAGGAGTGGGATGTCCTCGGCGGCCACGCCCACGTCTTTGAAGTATTGCACGCGCGCCATCAAGCCCTTCTGAACGCTCAAGTGCAAAATGCTGGGCTGCTTGCCCAAAATGTCCCCCAACTTTTCCTGGGGCACGCCAATCTTCGTGAGATAGCGACAACGCGGAATGGAGTGTCGATTGCGTTGAAGCAAAATTCTCGGATCTTTGTTGACGATTTGCCTCAAATTCTTCTTTTCCATGCCGAGTTCACTCTGCAAGTACTCGACGCGAGAGATGACGCGAGACACCGGTCTGTTGAACAACTCGGAGCAGTTGACGACAACCTTCTCCAAATCCGCCATCTTCAGCCCAATGGACGTGAGATACGTCACCATCGGTCGCCAGTGCGGCTCGAGCGCGAGTTTTTTACTCAACTTGTTAAACTGCGCGTCGCTCAGCGTCTCGTACTCTTGATGCTCCATCGTCTTCCAGTCCACGAAACTCTGCCAATCCATCTTCTTGGCCGTTTTCCTCCCAGTCTTTTTCGCAGCCTTGGCGTTCGGCGTCGTCGCCACCGGCGTCGGCTTCTTCGCCATCAACGGCTTCCCCAGCGCCTGTCTACTTCGCAATCGCAGCATCGTCGCCTCGATGAGCGCACGCGTCGCCTCCTCATCCGCCTCGCGCTCATCCTCCTCATCCTCCTCATCCTCATCGAAACTCATCGACATCGCGTCGTCAAACACCGCGGGTATCATCGCCGGCGGCGCCGCGCTCCCACCCTTGGTCGCGTTCCGCGTCGCCCTCGCCGCCGCGCGTTCGGCGCGCGCGCGCGCCTCGGCGTCGGCGTCGCCGCCGTCCCGCGATCCTCCCTCTCCTACCTCCACCGCCCGCGTCACCGTCCCACATCGTCGTCGCGCGACGCCATCAACTCTCACGCACACCGTGACACGTTCCGGACCGCTCGTCGACGCGCGGCACGCGCTCGCGACGCGCCCACCGCGCGCCGCCGCCGCAATCGTCATCGCCGCCGATTCTCCCTATCCACCCTCTCTCGCGCGTCGTCCTCGTCGCCCAACGCGCGCGTCTCGCCCGCGCGCCTCGACGTCGCTCGCGCGCGTCTTCCACGCGCGTCTCGCCGCCACCCGCGCGCGCGTGTCGCGTCTTCCGCGCGCGCGTCCACCCCCTCGACGCGTCGGAATCTGAGGTCTCGGGGTCTCGCACCCATCCACGGGTCACGATTCGACGGGAGGGGGGGGGTCGAGTCCACGTCACGTCATCGCGACCGGCGCGCGCGCGAACGACCGCGCGGCGCCAGACGACGTCGCGGACGCGGCGAGGACGAGCGCGCGCGCGGTGAGCGCGAGAGCGTCGGTGACTCGATCGCGGCGAGGCGCGCGCGCGGCGAGGGGCGCCCGGACGCGCGTGTTGGCGACGCCGAGACGTGCGGACGGACCGCGCGCGCCGGCGGCTGTCGACTCATCGCGTGACGGTCGGTGACCGCGCGTGATTGGCGGTGCGCGCGCGGTGTGCGCGAGACGACGCGCGCGGGGACAGTTTCGAGCGATCGTCGCGCGCGTGTGGACGCGAGAGCGGTCGAGTCGAGGGGTGGACGACGAGGATGACGGTCTCGGCGCGCGCGTTTGGGGGTTTAGGGCGCGTCGGCGCGGAGGACGCGGGAAGGCGGTCGACGACGGCGGTGCGAGCGTCGAACGGTGCGAGTGGGAGGTCATGGGCGCGTCGTGAGCGACGCGCGAGGGAATCGGTGCGGGTGCGGGTGATTTCGGATCCTCCGGAGGGTAAGGTGAGCGGCGCGGCGAGGACGCGCGAGAGAGATGTCGAGGCGGAGGCGCGAGACGGCGCGGATGGACGGATGATGGCGCTCGGAAAAGCGGTCGCGGTGGGCTCGCGCGTGACATTGAATAATAGTGTGGCGAACGATGCGAGGAGTGAGATGTCGTGGACGCACTTTACGAAGAGTAAGAAGTGCGAAGCCGTCGCGAGGGCGTACAGGCACGTCGTCTTCATGACCCCGGACGACGGGTTCATCATGGGGGCGCAAAAGACGCTGTACCACTTGCACGGATGCCCGTGTCCGACGTGTAACGTGTTTAGATGTCGCGTGCGCAGCGGCGTGGATAACGAAGGGAATCCTATCACCGTTCTGAAGATCAGCGAGAACGAGTTCGAGACCCTCAAGGAGGTGGGTTCGTTCAAGGACATGACCAAGGTGGAACAGTTGCGCAGGAAGAGAATAGGTAGCGCGAACGCCGGAAAGGTGCCATGGAATAAGGGTGGGAAGCATAGCAAGGAGACTATCGAAAAGATCCGCGCGACGACTTTGAAGCACATGCAAGATCCAAAGTATAGGGAGCGATTGAAGCAGTCGTACAACGGATCGAACGCTCGACACTCGGCGTTCACGCGGGCGAAGATTAAGAGGGCGTCCGTGGATCGAGCGCGATCGAAGAAGATAGAACATGCGACGGAGGAGTCGGTAAAAATATGGGGACCAAAACGAGGTCGCAACGGCGCCGCCTCGAGCGGTATGTTTGCGCGTAGAAATTCTGCGGTGATGACGGTGTATTTCGGCGTCAACGGCGCCGCCGACATAGCGCGACTTCGCAAGCGTCAAAAAGAAGATGAAAAGCTGCGACAAAAAGAACAGAGAGAGTTGAAGAAGAAGATCATCTCCAATCTCGTCGCCAAGCGTCGCACGATGCTCAAGGCAAAACCGAAGAAGCGACAAAAGCGATCCTCCGAACACCGCAAGAAGATTTCAGAAGCCATCGCGAACAAGTGGCGCGATCCAGAGTACGTGGCGAAGATGCGAAGTCCTCGCAAGTCACCGACGAAGAAATCAACGCCGCGTCGACAAGCGACGCGACCGAGCATCGATCCGGCCAAGCAAAAGCTCCTGGACGACATCACCGCCATGTACAAGAAGGCTGACGCCGCGGTGAAAATTCTCAGAGCGCGCGCCGACAACGGCGTCGCGATAGACCAAGCCGTGCTCGCACAAGCGATGCAAACGCGAAAACAAACGCGAACGATGCTCGAAACCGTTCAACGCAGCATAGACAAAGAGTCTGCCTCGACGACCGCCACCAGAGCGCGTCCGCGATGACGCGACGACG
>Ga0181572_10001743_pt1 | contig 15840 bp, 15 predicted proteins | sample 101ome_26_FD_133004 | JGI IMG/M metagenome (GOLD analysis project Ga0181572, IMG submission 133004) | Coastal salt marsh microbial communities from the Groves Creek Marsh, Skidaway Island, Georgia - 101408AT metaG (megahit assembly) | ecosystem: Environmental > Aquatic > Marine > Intertidal... | reverse complement strand
TCATTTTGGATTCTCGGTTCAGTCCGACCTGGAAGGACTGCTTTTTTTCCAAAAGAAGGGCCGCTTTTTTCCAAAACAGGGCCGCAAGTACCCCGCTGAAATCCATGTTATCACACCATTGTAACCTGGTTAAGCATGGGGTGGGGGCATGGCGTTTTCTCTCTTCAGTTTGTCGTTGTTGGGGAAACGTGAACCATCAAGCGGCGGACGCATCGGCGTACAATTGAAAGCACGATCGGCACGTAAAGGAGCGTCGTGACGCTCTGATCCAGGCTTTCGCGTCAATGACAAACATCTCAAGGGGAATAGGGGTGAGGTAAAATAATACCTATTTCACATCTCACTGAAAACGTTGTGTTTTTTGTAGTTGAATCCCGTTGACACTGATTGGAATCCTGTCATATTCCGCCTCCTTCGCGCCCGGGAAATGCGGGTGCCAGTTATTTTGGACCGATTGCTATGAAAACCATTTCCGCGAAAGCGGCGGATATCGAAACCAAATGGTACCTCATCGATGCCGAGAACCTCGTTCTCGGCCGGATGGCCTCCATTTGTGCCAAAATCCTCCGTGGCAAGCACAAACCGATCTTCACGCCTCATGTCGATTGCGGCGATGGCATTATCGTCATAAATGCGGCGAAAGTCGCGATGACCGGCACTAAGACAACAGACAAGGTCTATTATCATCACACCGGGTATCCGGGCGGTATCAAATCCGTCACACCGGAGAAACTGATTGCCGACGGCAAGGCCGACAGGATCGTGATGAAAGCGGTCGAACGCATGCTGCCGAAAACCAAGCTCGGCCGCCAGCAGTTGACCAAGCTGCGCGTATTTGCCGGACCGGAACACGATCACGCTGCCCAGAACCCGGAAGTTCTGGATGTCGCGGCGATGAACTCCAAGAACAAGAGGAGCGCCTGAGTATGGCGGACCAGGACGAAAACACCGGCGGCGCTCTCGGCGAAGCCCTGAAGGAAGCACAGGCCGAAGCGGCGGCAGCGGAAGAAGCGGCGGCGGCACCTGTAGAAGAAGCAGCGGCAGCGCCGGCTGTTGACGCCCCTGCGGCGACGACGCCCGTGACTCCTGAGCCTGCTTCGGCTCCGGCCGAGCCGAAGCTCGATGCACAGGGCCGTGCCTACGCGACCGGCAAGCGTAAAAACGCCGTCGCCCGCGTCTGGATCAAGCCCGGCAGCGGCCGTCTCACGGTAAACGGCAAGGACGGCCCCGAATATTTCGCGCGGCCGGTGCTGCAGATGATCATCGGTCAGCCTATGGCGGCCGTCGACCGCTCGACCCAGTACGACGTGTGGTGCACGGTGTCCGGCGGCGGCCTCTCCGGCCAGGCCGGCGCGGTTCGCCACGGCATTTCCAAGGCGCTGACCTATTTCGAGCCGGGCCTGCGCCCGACCTTGAAGCAGGGCGGTTTCCTGACCCGAGACTCGCGCGCGGTGGAACGCAAGAAATACGGCAAACGCAAGGCGCGCCGTTCCTTCCAGTTCTCAAAGCGATAAGGCTGGGACAGCCAATTCAGACTTCCATGGGCGTCCCTCCGGGGGCGCCCTTTTTCTTTGCGGCGACGCGGTTGCGCGCATTAATCTGGCAAATGAGAATAGCGCCATGGCACACACGATTTTCATAGACGGCGAGGAAGGCACAACCGGCCTTCAGATTCGAGAACGGCTGGAGGGCCGGGCGGAACTGGATCTCATCCATCTGCCGGGCGACAGGCGCAAGGATGCCGATGCCCGGCGCGAGGCGCTGAACGACGCAGATGTCGCCATTCTATGCCTGCCGGACGATGCCGCGCGGCAGGCTGTGTCGATGATCGGCAGCAACGATACCCGGGTGATCGACGCCTCTACCGCGCACCGGGTTGAGGATGGCTGGATCTACGGTTTTCCGGAAATGACGCCGGAACAGGCCGATGAGGTCCGCGGCGCGGCGCGTGTCGCTAATCCGGGATGTTATCCGACCGGTGCCATCGCGCTGATCCGGCCGATGGTGGATACGGGCATTGTGCCGGTGAACTTTCCGGTTACAGTGAATGCTGTGTCCGGCTATTCGGGCGGCGGCAAGGGGCTGATCGCGCGGATGGAGAACGGGGAGGCCGAAAACGCGATCGACAGCGCCTGGTTCGGCTACGGCCTGACTCTGGCGCACAAGCATGTGCCGGAAATGCAGGAATACAGCGCGCTTGAGCATCCGCCGCTGTTCAGCCCCAGCGTTGGCCGGTTCCGCCAGGGAATGGTGGTGCAGGTGCCCCTGCAGCTGTGGAGCCTGCCGTCGCTGCCGACGGGGAGCGAGATACGGGATATCCTGCAGGCCTGGTATGAGGGATGCGAATTCGTGTCGGTCGCCGACGCGGCGGAAACAAATGACCGCGCGGCGTTGCTAGACCCGGAAGAACTGAACTATACCAACCGGTTGCGGCTATTCGTGTTCTCGAACGACGACACCAAACAGGTCATCCTGGCCGCGCAACTGGACAATCTCGGCAAAGGTGCGTCCGGCCAGGCGGTTCAATGCCTCAACCTGATGCTCGGCCTCGACGAAACCGCTGGACTGACCTGACCGATAAATTTAGAGGAACGCTTTCATGACCCAGTTTCAGGGCAATATCCTGCCGTACAAGGGCAAATGGCCGAAAATTGCCGATGATGTGTTCATTGCGCCAGGGGCCAGCGTCATCGGTGACGTCGAGATCGGCGCCGGGTCCTCCGTCTGGTTCAACACGGTCATCCGGGGCGATGACAATCCCATCCGCATCGGCGAACGGGTGAACATTCAGGACGGCTCGGTCATTCACGTCCATTCCAAGTTCCAGGGCACCTATATCGGCAACGATATCACCATCGGTCATATGGCCCTGCTGCACGCCTGCAATATTCAGGACAAGGCGTTCGTCGGCATGGGGTCGATCGTTCTGGATCAGTGCACGATAGAGACCCACGGCATGCTGGCCGGCGGCGCGATGCTGACGCCGGGCAAGACCGTCAAAGCGGGTGAATTGTGGGGCGGTCGGCCCGCAAAGGCCATGCGGGAACTGTCGCAGGAAGAGATCGACAATTTCGATTGGTCGGTCAACGGCTATGCGGAGCGCGGGCAGGAGTACCGCACGGAGCTGTTGGCGCTGGCCAACGCGCGGGGCGAGGCGGCGGAGTAGGGGCTTCGTGTTCCCCGGACGCGGAAATTCTGCTACGCCCTTTGCTTCAGACAAGCTTGGGAGAGAGCGATGAGCCGCGTCAGGATGCTGAACGATCAGGAACTGGAACCCTTAAACGATATTATCGCGCCGTCGAAGGAACGCCTCGGTTTCGTGCCCAATTCCCAGCGGATCATGGCGCACAAGCCCGAACTGGTTGCCGCCTACAACGAACTCGGCAAGGCGGTCATGCTGCAGACCGAGGGATCGATCCCCGGCGATCTGAAATACATGATCGCGAACGCCGCCAGCCTTGCCGCCGGATGTCTGTATTGTCAGGCCCATACAGGCGGTGCATCGAATATGCGCGGGGTGGACGGCGACAAGGTCGCGGCAATCTACGAATTCGAAACCAGCGACCTGTTTTCCGACGCCGAGAAATCTGCGCTGCGGTTCGCGCAGGCCGCCGCCGCCGTGCCGAATATGACGACGGACGCGGATTTCGACGACCTGCGCAAGCATTTCACGGACTATCAGATTGTCGAGATCGTGTCGGTGATTTCCATGTTCGGGTTTCTGAACCGGTGGAACGATACCCTGGCGACACCGCTGGAAGAGGAACCGATCGAATTCGGCGAGAAGCACCTTTCCGGCAATGGCTGGAATGTCGGAAAACATGTCACCACGGAAGCAGCGGAGTAACGGCACGATGACACGTGTGAAACCCCTCACTGACGAGGAAATGGGCGACTCGATCGGTTTCCTGAAACCCACCATCGAACGTCTCGGGTTCCTGCCGAATTCGCAGCGCATCATGGCGCACAAGCCGGAACTGCTGGTCGGCATCAACGAGCTGTACAAGGCGATCATGCACCGGACGGAGGAGTCCGTCTCGCCCGGCCTGCTGTATCTGGTCGGGAACGCATCGAGTCTGGCCGCGGGCTGTATGTACTGCGTCGCCCATTCCGGCGGCGCGGCGAACCATTCGGGCGAGGATGCGGCCAAGATAGCTGCGATCCACGAGTTCGAAACCAGCGACCTGTTTACCGAAGCGGAACGCGTGGCGCTGCGCTTCGCGCAGGCCGCGTCGTCCGTGCCCAACATGGTCACCGACGAGGATTTCGCGGCCCTGAAAGAACATTACACCGATTACCAGATCGTAGAGCTGCTCTCGATTATCGGTCTCTACGGCTTTTTCAACCGCTGGAACGACACCTTCGCCACCCCGCTGGAAGACGGGCCGAAGGGGTTTGCCGAGAAAACCCTGGGCGGGACGGGCTGGACGGCGGGTAAACATGCCGCGGCGCAAGACTAACGCTTGCGGGAATTTCCAGACACAAAGTCAACCCGCACCAGCATCGCCAGCCCGGCGGCCAAAACCAACGCCGCCGACGCGGTCAGGCTGGGAATTGTGAAGCTGCCGGTAATCTCCGCGACATAGCCGCCATAGGCGGGGCCAATCATCTGGCCGGCTCCGAAGGCAGCGACGATCAGGCCGAGCATGCGGCGCGGGTCGCCGCCTTCGCTGCTGCTCAAAGCCAGTTCGCGTGCGGTGGTCATGCCGACGGCGGTGATGCCCATGAACGTGCCTCCGAGCAGCGCGCCGCCGGCCAGCACGGCGGCGGCGCTGTCGAACAGGACGGTGGCGGCGACGCCCACGGCTTCCACGATGCAGGCGAGCGCGATGCTGGTTTGATTACCGAGTCGGCGCCCGATCCATGCCCACAGCGCCACTGACGGAATGGCTGCAAGCCCGACAATCAGCCAGATCACGGACTCGATGCTGGCAATGGAAGGAGTCTGGTGGACCATCACCGATATAAAGGTGGCGGTGATCACGTAACCGAAGCCGAACAGGCCGTAGGAGAGGGTTAACGGGATCATCCGGCGGTCTATTTTGCTTCTGCCGCCGGTCGCGGGAGGCGCCGTATCGCCGTCACCCGACGGGAGAAGGACAATCACCAGGATCAGCGCGATGCCGCCGACGGCGGCGGAGGCCAGCCATTGGTCCGCCCAGCCGACCGCCACTGAGCCGAGGGCGGCGACGATGACGGCCGAGGCCGCCATTCCGGTGCCCACGCCGGCGAAATGGATGTGCGACAGGGTTGGTCGACCCGCCACGGTCAGCCGGTCGAAGACGAGGGCGGAACCGAACACCATGACCAGTGCGCTGCAGACGCCGCCGGCGAAACGAAGAACGGCGAAGGCTGGAACCGAAACCGTCAGCGCCATGGCGCCCGTTGTCGCCACGCTAAACGCCAGAGCCCAAAGCGCCCAGCTACGGCGGTTACCGCTTAACAAATCCGTTCCGGCGAGGAGCGAGCCGATCAGATAGCCAAGAAAATTGGAGGCAGCGATCAGGCCGGCCTGATTTTCGGACAACGGCACGACGTCGGCCATGTATGGAAGGATCGGCGTGTAGACGAAGCGGCCGATGCCTATGACCGCTGCCATGGCGATGAACCCGGCGAACGCGGTGCGGAGAGGGGAAGGGGAGCTTGCCATCGGGCAGGGAGTTTACGGGGTTTCTCCCCCTCTCCCTAGCCTTCGTCCGCTTCGCGGCCTCAGCCCCGGTGTGGCGAGGGGACGGTCTGTGGCATGCGGAAATTCTGATGATCCACTCCCCCCCCTCGGGGGGAGGGTTAGGGAAAGGGGGGAGAGGGAAAGCGGTTCGGATTGTTTCGCTTCAGTCCTTGTCGGACCGGACCATCACGTAGGATCCCGGCGCGTCCTCGATAGCTTTCAGCTTGCCGGTACCGGGTTCGCGTGCATCGACTTCGCCGCCGGCATATTTGCTGGCCCATTTATCCCAGTGGGGCCACCACGAACCGGGATGTTCCTTGGCGCTTTCGAGCCATGCATCCGGCGTCTTCGGCTTCTTCGTGTTGGTCCGATACGAATAGCGATCGGAAGCAGGCGGATTGACCACCCCGGCGATATGGCCGGAAGAGGCGAGTACGAAGGTCGTGTTGCCGCTGTAGAGCTGCGTCGCCGCAAAGGTCGATTTCCACGGTGCGATATGATCTTCCTTGGTCGACAGGATGTAGACCGGCACCTTGATCTTGCGCAGGTCGATCTTCACGCCGCCCAGATCCAGCCCGCCCGGCTGCACCAGCGCGTTGGCCTGGTACATCATGCGGAGATAATAGGAGTGCATCACCGCCGGCATGCGTGTCGAATCCGCGTTCCAGAACAGCAGATCGAACGGGAAGGGCTCCTTGCCCATCAGGTAGTTGTTGATGACAAACGACCAGATCAGATCGTTTGCGCGCAGCATGGAGAATGTCGTCGCCATCTCGGATCCTTCGAGATAACCTCGCTCACCCATTTTTTCTTCCAGGCTGGCGATCTGTTCCTCGTCGATGAAGACGCCGAGTTCGCCCGGTTCCTCGAAATCGACCAGCGTGGTGAAAAACGTGGCGCTGGCAACGCGGTCGTCGCCCTTATCGGCCATATAGGCGAGGGCCGTGGCCGTCATGGTCCCGCCGATGCAGTAGCCGATGATATTGACCTTTTCCGAGCCCGCCGCGTCGCAGGCCGCGCCGATGGCGGCGACCGGTCCGTCGAGCATGTAGTCCTCGAAGGTCTTCAGGGCCAGTTTCTCGTCCGGGTTCACCCACGAGACCACGAATACGGTATGCCCCTGGTCGACCGCCCATTTGATGAAGGAATTCTTCTCCCGCAGATCGAGGATGTAATACTTGTTGATCCACGGCGGCACGATCAGCAGCGGGGTCTTCCGCACCTTGTCCGTGCTGGGACTGAACTGCAGCAGCTGAAAAAGTTCATTCTGGAACACGACCTTGCCGGGGGTGGTCGCGACAGTCTTGCCGATTTCGAACGCATCGGGGTCGACGTGTTTGATGGCGAGCTGTCCCTTGCCGCGTTCCAGGTCGTCAAGCAGGTTGGAAAGGCCGTTGATCAGATTCTGTCCCTTGCTGTCCACGGTTTCCTGAAGCACCTGCGGATTGGTTACCGCAAAATTGGTCGGCGCCATCGCGTCGACGAACTGGCGTGTGTAGAAATCGACTTTTCGGGCGGTTTCGTCTTCCATGCCCTCGGTGTCGCGAACCGTGTTGATCATCCATTTGGAGGTCAGCAGGTAGGACTGCTTGATGTAGTCGAAGACCGGGTTTTCCTGCCAGGCGGCGTCCGCAAAACGGCGATCGTCGGCTTCCGGTTCCGCCAGTGTTTCAGACTCCTGTCCCATCATCCGGTTGGCGGTTTGCTGCCACAAATTCACGTACGAGTTCCACAGATCGACCTGCGCCTGGGCGAGACGGGCGGGATCGGCCATCATCCGTTGCGTCATTTCCATGAAAGCAGACCCGATGTTCAACGGGTCATGGTCCGAATCCTGCGCTTCGCTTTGCCTGGCCACGAAATCGGTGACGATCCGCTGGCTCTGTTCCGCAATCTTGCCGATCGTGGCGGTCAATTCTTCCGCGTCGGGTGGGGAGGCGTCTTCGGTCTTTGTGGCCATCCGGCGATCCTTTATTGCTTTCTATGGCATAGGCTATAATTTGCGGGCGCGCCAATCCATTTATCGTGTTCGCGCCGAACTGCCTATGCCCGGTCAATTGCAGGAAATGTAACGTAATTTGCTGCATTGCACAATAATCGCATCGCGGTGGCAGGGCGTGTCGTGAGAGTGGAATTGGTGTTTATTAACAAGGACCTGCAGAGAATGAGCATCGATAGCGCCGAAAACTCTGAATCGCCGAAGAAACCAAATTTCGCAACTGCGGGAGCGCTTGTGTTGGCTGCTGCGCTGCTTGCAGGGTGTTCGTCCGTTCCGGACTGGGCGAACCCTGTCGAGTGGTACGAAGGCGCCGCCGACGCGATTTCCGGCAATGACGAACCCGAATCGGCCAGGCCGAGCGACGCCAAAGTGGAGCAGGAAACGCCCGGCGGAGACAGGAAATTTCCGAATCTCGCGTCGGTGCCTGACAGGCCTGCCGCGCCCACGGAAGAAGAGCGTAAACGCCTTGCTGAGCAGCTGACCGCGGACCGGGAAAACGCGAAATATTCCGAGGAGACGATCAAACGCCAGAGCGCGGTGACGCCTCCGCCCCCGCTACCACCTTCCCCCGCGGCGGCAGCGCCAACGCCGCCTGCCGCGGCGGCGACCGTGGCTCGTCCGCCGGCATCGTCAACTCCCGTCCAGCCTTCAGCAAGACCGGTACCTCCGCCTCCGCCGCAGACTGCTTCGGTTCCGCCCGCACCGCAAAGCTCTCCGCGGCTGGGTCCGACGCCGCCGTCCCGGCCGCCACAGTTCGCTGCGCCCCCGCCGAGGGCGGAGGCCACGGTGCCGCCCGGATCCGCCGTCAGATCGCTTGCGAACCGTCCCAGCCCGAGTACCCGGTCGGTCAGCCGGATCGGCAACCCGACCTTCGGCGCGCCGCCTGCCGATATCGCCGCGTCCCTGGGGGGCGGTGCTCCGGCTGCGATGTCGGACGGTTTCGCGCCGTCGCCGCTTGCGCCCATTGCCGGTACCCGGTCGGCGCAGCAAGTGACCGCAGGCGAACCGGTCGGCGTCGTCCAGTTCAAGGCCGGTTCCGCCAGTCTTTCGAGTCGAGAACGACAGGGTTTGCGCCAAATAGCGCGGGTCTTTCGCCAGCGCGGCGGGGCGATCCGGGTCGAGGGTCACGCCAGCAGCCGGACGCGGAACATGGATCCGGTCCAGCATCATCTGGTGAACTTCAACGTGTCACTGAACCGCGCAAATGCGGTCGCCCGGGAACTTGTACGGCAGGGCGTACCGGAGGAAGCGGTCTTCGTCTCTGCGCTGTCGGACTCGCGCCCGCTGTATTACGAAGTCATGCCCGCCGGCGAGGCCGGAAACCAGCGGGTCGAAGTCTATTTCGTCAACTGACCGGCAACATCAAGAGAACACGGAACCCGCGATGGATCAGACCTTCCACCGCATAAAGCGGCTGCCGCCTTATGTATTCGCCGAAGTAAACGCGATGAAAGCCAGTGCGCGCGCCGCCGGCGAGGACGTAATCGATTTCGGCATGGGGAATCCGGATTCGCCGACGCCGCAACATGTGGTCGACAAACTGGTGGAAACGGTTGCCGATCCGCGCACCCACCGGTATTCGACGTCGCGCGGCATCCCCGGTCTGCGACGTGCCAACGCGGCGTATTACGAACGCAGGTTCGGGGTCGATATAGATCCGGAAACCGAAACCATCGTCACCCTGGGGTCCAAGGAAGGCTTCGCCAATCTGGCGCAGGCGATATCCGCGCCCGGCGACGTGATCGTGGTGCCCAATCCCAGCTATCCGATCCATGCCTACGGCTTTATCATCGCCGGCGCCGCGCTGCGGCACGTGCCCGTCGGCCCGGACGTTAATTTCATGGCGGAGCTCGAGCGCGCGGTGCAGTACAGCGTTCCGCCGCCGCTGGCGCTTGTGCTGAACTTCCCGGCCAATCCCACGGCAATGGTCGTGGATCTGGAATTTTACGAACGTGTCGTTGCGTTCTGCAAGAAGCACGACATCATCATTATTTCCGATCTGGCCTATGCCGAAATCTATTTCGACGGCAATCCGCCTCCTTCCATTTTGCAGATCCCGGGTGCACGGGACATAGCGGTCGAATTCACGTCGCTCAGCAAGACGTATTCCATGCCCGGCTGGCGCATGGGCTTCGCAACCGGCAATGCCAAGATCATCGCGGCGCTTGCCCGGATTAAATCCTATCTCGATTACGGTGCGTTCACGCCCATTCAGGTGGCGGCGACAGCAGCGCTCAACGGCCCTCAGGACTGTGTGGACGAATTTCGGGATGTCTATCAGCGCCGCCGCGACGTGATGGTGGAATCTTTCGGCCAGGCGTGCTGGGACGTGCCGCCGCCGGCGGCGACCATGTTCGCATGGGCACCCATACCCGAGCCGTTCGCGCATTTGGGATCGCTGGAATTTTCCAAGCTGTTGCTGGCGGAAGCACAGGTTGCCGTGTCGCCTGGTCTGGGTTTCGGCGAATACGGCGACGGGTTCGTGCGCATTGCGCTGGTCGAGAACCGCCAGCGGATCCGCCAGGCCGCGCGCAATGTGAAGCAGTTTTTCAGCGACGCCGACAAGATACTGGAGCGCGCGGAGACCCGCGCCGCCGCATTCTGATGGCGCCCCTTCGCGTGGCGATCGCCGGACTGGGAACGGTCGGCGCGGCGGTCGCCGATATACTGATTGCCCGCAAGGATCTGATAGCCGCCCGTTGCGGACGGTCGATCGAACTTGTCGCCGTTTCCGCCCGCGACCGGGAACGCGACCGCGGCGTTGATCTGTCGGGGATGGACTGGTTCGACGATGCCGCGGTCATGGCGACCGAAGCCGATGCCGACGTGATCCTCGAACTGATCGGCGGAGAGGACGGTATCGCCAAGGCGGTCTGCGAAAATGCGATTAAAGCCGGTCGTCACGTGGTTACAGCCAACAAGGCGCTGCTGGCGATGCACGGGACGGCGCTTGCGCAGGTTGCCGAAACTGCAAATGTCGCACTCGGCTACGAGGCATCCGTCGCTGGCGGAATCCCTATCATAAAGGCGCTGCGCGAAGGATTTGCCGGGAACCGGATATCCAGCATTCACGGAATTCTCAACGGGACCTGCAATTATATCCTGACCACAATGCGGGAAACGGGTCGCGAATTCGATGACGTGCTGTCGGAAGCGCAGGAACTCGGCTATGCCGAAGCCGACCCGACCTTCGATGTTGAGGGGATCGATGCGGCGCACAAACTGGCGCTGCTGGCGAGCGTGGCGTTCGGAACCGAGGTCGATTTCGATGCCGTTCATGTGGAAGGAATCCGCCACATCAGCGCCGATGACATCGCCTTCGCCGACGAGTTGGGATACCGGATCAAGCTGCTGGGTATCGCCAACCAGACGGAGGACGGCATCGAGCAGCGGGTCTATCCCTGCATGGTGCCAATGGATGCGCCGCTGGCCCATGTCGAAGGTGTGTTCAACGCCGTGGTTGCGGAAGGCGATGCCGTCGGCACCAGTGTACTGCAGGGCAGGGGCGCCGGCGCCGGACCGACCGCCTCCGCCGTGATTTCGGATATCGCCGATATCGCCCGCGGGACGATCCTGCCGGTGTTTTCGGTGCCGGCGTCGCAGTTGTCCAGGACGGCAACGGTATCTCTCGACAGTCGGACCGGGCCCTATTACGTGCGTCTGACCGTGCTGGACCGCCCCGGGGTCATCGCCGACGTGTCGGCCGCCCTGCGGGACGAAGCAGTCTCGGTCGAGGCCCTGCTGCAGCGGGGGCGATCGGACGGGGGCTCCGTGCCCGTGGTTCTCACCCTGCATGAAACCGTCGAGGCAAACATGCAACGGGCGCTCAACCGAATCGCCGACCTCGATACGGTGGTGGAACCACCCTGTATGATTAGAATAGAACACCTGTAACAAAACCGCCCGCAAGGCGGCGCGTAGACAAGGGAGAACGAACAATGGCCGATACCGGCAAGATGGACCGCAATCTGGCGCTGGAAGTTGTGCGCGTGACGGAAGCCGCTGCGCTGGCTGCGTCCCTTCAGATGGGGCGCGGCGACGAGCGCATGGCGGATCAGGTAGCGGTCGATGCCATGCGTAATGCGCTGAACAGCCTCGATATCGCCGGAACCGTCGTCATCGGGGAGGGCGAACGCGACGAAGCGCCGATGCTCTACATCGGCGAGGAAGTCGGCACCGGCAACGGCCCGAAGATCGACATCGCGCTGGATCCCCTGGAAGGAACCACGATCACGGCCAAAGGCCTGACCAATGCACTGGCGGTGATCGCGATGGCGGAGCATGGCGGATTTCTCAATTCTCCCGACGTGTATATGGACAAAATCGCGGTCGGTAGCGGTCTGCCGGAAGGAGTTGTCGACATAGATAACGAGCCTGCGGAAAACCTCGCCAATCTGGCGAAGGCAAAGGGCGTCGACGTCGAGGACATCGTCGCCTGTATCCTCGACCGGCCGCGCCATGAAGACCTGATCAAAAAGGTGCGGGACGCCGGTGCCCGGATCATGCTGATCACCGACGGCGACGTGTCCGGCGTGATGGCGACATCGGAAGAGGCCAGCGGCGTCGACATCTATCTCGGCAGTGGCGGCGCGCCGGAAGGCGTCCTGGCGGCGGCGGCACTGCGCTGCATCGGGGGACAGATGCAGGGGCGCCTGATTTTCCGCAACGACGACGAACGCGGCCGCGCCGAACGTTGCGGCATCACCGATTTCGACCGCAAATACGACCTGCTCGATCTCGCCAGCGGTGACGTCATGTTCGCCGCCACCGGCGTGACGAACGGCACGATGCTGAACGGCGTACGCCGGTTCTCCGGCGGGGCGAAGACGCATTCTCTGGTCATGCGCTCCAAATCCGGAACCGTGCGCTACATCGAGGCCGAGCACAATTTCAACCGCAAGACCGGTTTCGGCCCGGTCGATAACTGACCGCGGTCCGGCATGGATGGCGACGGCACAGGTGCATTCGCTTTCCTGAACGTCGAGAGATCTTTCGGCGGAAAACGCTGGCGACCGCGGCTGAACGACGAACGGGCCGCGCTGGCCATTGCCCAGCATCTGGGCGTGCCTGATGTTCTGGGACGGGTATTGGCGGCGCGTGGCGTCGGTATCGACGAGGCAGAGGCATTTCTCGACCCCAAGCTGCGCGACCTGCTGCCGGATCCGTCGCATCTTCTGGATATGGACAAGGCGGTCGCCCGCATCGTCGGGGCGATCAATGGCGGGGAAAAGATCGGTGTGTTTGCCGATTACGACGTCGACGGTGCCTGCTCGGCCTCGTTGCTGGTCCGGTTCTTCGCGGCTTTGGGCCGGGATCTGCTCGTCTATGTGCCGGACCGGATCGCCGAGGGGTATGGGCCCAACACACCGGCGCTCTTGAAGCTGAAGGAGCAGGGCGTTTCGCTGGTCCTCACGGTCGATTGCGGCACAACAGCGTTTTCGCCGCTGAAGGACGCTGCCGACGCAGGGCTGGATGTCGTCGTGATCGACCATCATGTCGCCGAACCGATGCTGCCCGACGCCGTGGCGGTGGTGAATCCGAACCGGCTCGATGAGACCAGTCCGGTCGGCCAGCTATGCGCGGCGGGCATGGTGTTCATGCTGATCATCGCCGTCAATCGCGCCCTGCGCGATGCGTTCTGGTACGGGGAAGGCCACGGCGAACCGGACCTTATGAAGATGCTCGACCTCGTTGCGCTGGCGACGGTGGCGGACGTAGTGCCGCTGACCGGTGTGAACAGGGCGCTGGTGCGGCAGGGGCTTGCGGTGATGGCACGGCGGGAAAACCCGGGCATTGCCGCCCTCGCGGATATATCGCGTCTGGACGAACTGCCGGAAGCCTGGCATCTGGGATTCATGCTGGGACCGCGCGTCAATGCCGGCGGCCGGGTGGGCGAAGCCGGACTCGGCGTCAAACTGCTGACCACCAATGACAAAGACGAAGCGACCGGGATCGCCATGCGGCTCGATCAGTACAACTCCGAGCGCCGTGAAATCGAAGCCGCCGTGCTCAACGCGGCCATGGCGCAGGCCGAACGGCAGGCCGAGGCCGACGCACCCCTGATCCTCGTCGCATCGGAGGGCTGGCATCCCGGCGTGATCGGTATCGTTGCCGGACGCATCAAGGAAACTTTCAACCGGCCAGCCTGCGTCGTGTCGATAGAGAATGGGCTCGGCAAGGGATCGGGACGATCCGTCCGGGGCGTCGACCTCGGCCCCGCTGTGATCGCGGCGCATCAGGCGGGACATCTGGTAAACGGGGGCGGGCACGCAATGGCTGCCGGCTTCACCGTCGCCGGGGAACGGCTGGATGATTTTCGCCGGTTCCTGACCGACCATATCGAGAACCAGCTCGCGGGCGCGGTGCTCGCTCCGGACATCGGGATCGACGGCGCGCTCAGTCCGGAAGGCGCCACCGTGGAGTTTATCGATTCCCTCAACGATGCCGGCCCGTTCGGGGCCGGCAATCCGCGCCCGCGTTTCGTGCTGCCGGCGGTCGCGCCGATCAATGCACGGATCGTCGGGACCGATCACGTCAGCTGTTTTCTGGCCGCGCCCCAGGGCGGACCCCGGCTGAAATCCATCGCCTTCCGCACAGCCGGAACACCGGTGGGCGAAGCGCTGCTGAATGCGCGTGGCGGCGCGCTCCATGTCGCGGGACATCTGAACGTCGATACCTGGCAGGGCGATCGCAAACCGCAACTGATTATCGAGGATGTCGCGCGGGCTGGGTGAGCCATCCCCGCCTCAATTCCGCCATACCGCCTTGCCAGTCTTCCAGTCGGGAGGACGGTTCGACATGGAGCTTTCGATCATCGATCTGCTGCAGTTGGTGGTGGTTTTCTGCACCTGTCTCGGGGTGCTATTTTTCTCGATCCGGTTCTAAAAACAATCCGTTTCCCGGTTTTGGCCTGACGGCTTCGTGATATATTCGTACCGGATGACGAGAACCGCGCCGGACGGAGGCAGGCAGGACTTGGGGACGGACTTGGATATCGAGAGCGGGAACGGGCGGCGCCACGGCGCGGCGCGGCGGTTTTTACGCCTGTTGCGCCTGCGCCTGATCATTCCGATGATCCGCGCCGGGGGCAAGCCGGAAAATACGGCCCGTGCCGTTGCCGTCGGTTTGTTCTACGCGTTCACGCCGACCTTCGGCATCCAGATGGCGCTGACCTTCGTGCACTGGTATATCTCGCGCACGTTCTTCAGAAAGGATTTCAACGTCGTCGTCGCCATGGCATGGACCTGGGTGACGAATTTTTTCACCGTGCCGATCTGCTATTACGCGTTTTTCCTGACCGGGCAGATCATGCTGGGCCGGTGGGACGACCTGTCGGGTTTCAACAGCTTCCGGAATTTCTGGGAAACCGCCATGGGCCGGACGGGCGGCGATCCGACTAGCATCCAGGCATGGGAGACCTATTTTTCGATTATCGTCGAAGGCTGGGGACTGGCGATCCTGGTGGGATCTGTACCGTTCGCGGTGGTCGGATATATCGTCGGATACTACTGGACGCTGCGCGTCGCGATCCGCTGGCGGGCCGCGAAACTGGCGAAACGCGCGGCGAAAGCCGAAGCGAGGCGCGCCGGCCAAACCGCCTGATTGTGTGCGGATCGCGGGCCTGTCGATTTTATCTTTCCGTGTGTCATTTAACCGGTTGATTTCCGGGCGGATTGTGTTTATTCCGCTTCTCCAGCGACCCCATCGTCTAGAGGCCTAGGACACCACTCTTTCACAGTGGAGACACGGGTTCGACTCCCGTTGGGGTCGCCAGTTTTTCGAATTTGAATTCTGCAGGAACGCGGTCACGCTGCAATTGCCGGCCTGCGCTAACCGTCTTCCGCCACAAGCTTCACCAGTTCCGTATCGAACGACACGTCACGACCCACCAACGGGTGATTGGCGTTGAGTGGCGCCGTCAGGTCGATGTCGTCCTGGGTGTTGTCGACTTAGCCACGCACCGTCTCTGGAACATTCGCAACGCTTATCGGGCAGAAGGAAACCGTCAGGCGCCCAAAACCATGAACTTTCGAAACCTTCTCGGGGCTGCCGTTCATCTCGCGCGCAAAATGGACTGAATCCCGCGTCCGAGAAGTTTGCGTTTCTTCGGGACAAACTGTCCCCGGTGCCTTTATTCCAGCGCCGGGAAGACGCAGTCGAAATAGTAAATCTT
>Ga0181572_10001736_pt1 | contig 15869 bp, 11 predicted proteins | sample 101ome_26_FD_133004 | JGI IMG/M metagenome (GOLD analysis project Ga0181572, IMG submission 133004) | Coastal salt marsh microbial communities from the Groves Creek Marsh, Skidaway Island, Georgia - 101408AT metaG (megahit assembly) | ecosystem: Environmental > Aquatic > Marine > Intertidal... | reverse complement strand
TCTGAAACATTAATTGTTTCGAAAGATTCGAAAAATAGTGAAGATACCGTACCAAAATCAACTTTGGAAATGACGATCAGAGAATTGGAAAATTCAAGTTATTCTCATCAACAGGGACTAGAGAAAATTAGAGAGTTGTCTCTTGAAAAGGATCAAAAAATCTCATTGTTAGAATTAGAAAATGCTTCGTTACTTGATAAAATTAAAAATTTAGAAGCTCAACTTTCCTTAGGATCAAAACAACTCGTTAGAGTTAATAATGATGATTTGCAGGCTGCAACCGAGTTGGATTTTGCGATCAATGATTTGAAAACAAGCTATGAAGCAAATTCCAAGGAGGTAAGTTTTTTGAAAGAACAAAACCTTTTAATTTCTGATAAACTGGAAGGCCTTGAAAAAGAAGAAAAACTAGAAATTGAATTTGTTGCTCAAGTTGAAGGAAAAGATTCTAATTCGACCTTAGACATTCTCAAAGAAATCCCACCTGAGGAATTGATTATTCCCATAACATCAAATTGTACCTTGAGTTTTGATGCGGTTGTAACCAGTTTGAACGGCAAGAGTAAAGAGGCTTTTTACACAGAATTCTTTATAATTAGGAAAGATTTAAATACTCTCATGGTTGAAAATGGTATACTCCTGAGTGATTTTGCTGAAGTTACATCTTACGGTGAATTATGGGCAAGGGCACGTAAAAATCCTTTTCTTTTCCCAAATATTCTTAAGCAGATTAGAGATATACTTTTGGAAGAGGTAAGTCGCAACAATGGTGTTCGCATAAGAACCGATATCAATGGTTCAGCTACAGTTCAAAATTTGGACAAAGCAGAATATTATGTAGTGGGGACTGCATCACTTGGCAAGGTCGGTGTAACTTGGAGCGTTCCAGTTGATCTTGATGAAGGCATGAACAAACTTTCTCTAACTCTAGGAAACTCAAGTTGGAGCTTTTAATCAAATAATCCAGAAATTATGACAAATGAACAAAAGACAGATGGCAAATCTTTAAGATTGTCCACTCAACAAAGCATATCGATTCTACTGTCATTCGCAAAAGACAAAGTAGTAGAGCAAATACAATGTGTATGGTTCATTATTCTATATTTGATAGTTTTTCAGGTGTTGGTTCTTGGTCTTCCCATCGTTTATTCCCTTATGATTGCTGTGGGGATCATGATTGTTATTGTTGGATTGGCATTTTTTATGGAAGGTTTGCGACTGGGTCTTATGCCACTCGGTGAGACTCTCGGATCAAGCCTCCCCCGTAAAAAGATTCTCGGTATACCCTGTTTGCCGACTAGCTTAGCTTTTGGGTTTATATTGGGTGCTTTTGCTACTTTTGCAGAGCCTGCGATTGGAGTATTAAGGGCAGCGGGTTCTGGGGTTGATCCCACTGCCGCACCTTTACTATGGACGATTCTCAATACAGGGGCAGGTATGCTTGTTAATTGCGTAGGAGTTGGAGTTGGCATTGCAGTCTTACTTGGCGTTCTCCGTTTCTACAAAGGATGGTCACTCAAACCTTTTATATATGTAGGAGTGATCGTTTTATCATGCATCACTCTTTACATGCAATTCTCTGACGATCGTTTAAAGCATGTGCTCGGTTTAGCCTGGGATTGTGGAGCCGTGACAACTGGCCCAGTGACTGTCCCGTTGGTCCTTGCACTGGGAATTGGAGTCTGCCGGATTGTTTCCACAGGGGGGTCAAGTAACACTGGTTTTGGTGTGGTGACTTTAGCTTCCTTATTTCCAATATTAGCTGTGATGTGCTATGCGCTCTATCTTTTCAACGGAGACAATTACTATAAAGCCACTTTGTCCAAGGCGGAATGGCATGTAAATGCCGGAGATTATGGAACCAATTATCCCAAAGATTTTCAAACCTTTGGTGATCTTGTCGCCAAAGAACGACAAGCCGCTTCTCAGGGAGTTGACGAGACTGAGTTGTTTTGGTCGATGTCTGCAGATGAGAGAAAGACAGTCGATGAATACTTAAAAAACAATCAAAAGTTGCCGGAAGGTTATGCTTTAAAAACCAGAATAACAGAAGGCAAAATTGTTCCAACACCCATAACCTCTGGTGAAGAAGATTCTCGTGAAAATGTAGAAGTTCAAGGAGCAAAGACATATGTCGTAAGAGAGGGGTTTAAGGCTCCAGATTCTGTTTGGAATGAAGATGCAGATATAGCTACTGCTTTCACTAATAAATTCGATTTTTTCCCTAACACATTTAAACCGCAAGAAGATAAAAACGGTAACGGGATTCTTGATCCAGGAGAAGACTTCTACAGTATCAATGAGGCTGGAGCCATTGACTACAGTAAAGGAAACGGCCAACTGGACGGACCTGACCAAGATAGAGGAGCTTTAGAGGGAGCTGTATGGGCAATTGTTCCTTTGTGTTCAATACTTCTCCTTGTGCTCATCGGTGGCTTAAGGCAAAAACCAAAATATTTGGATGAACTAATAATCGGAATTTCTTGTGCGGTTATTGGAATGTGCCTTTTCAATCTTGGAATTTCTCTTGGTTTAACACCGTTGGGTGAGCAACTTGGTGGAAATGTTGTTTCAAGTTTTACTTCCATTCAGCCATGGCAAAGCGAAGGTTTTGTTGAGCCAATATTCAAATCATCAACGGCCGGTAAATGTCTTGCCATCCTTTTCGGTTTCATTCTCGGATATGGAGCAACACTGGCAGAACCAGCTTTGAATGCACTTGGTTCAACGGTTGAAAAAATTACTGTAGGTGCTTTTAAGAAAAATCTTCTGATGCAGGCTGTTGCTACTGGTGTCGCACTAGGAATTGCTACAGGAGTTGCAAAAATCGCATTTAACCTAGAACTGTGGTATTTATTGATTCCTCCATATGCTATGCTTCTAATCCTAACCTTCATTTCAAGTGAAGACTTTGTTAATTTTGGTTGGGATAGTGCTGGTGTTACCACTGGACCTATAACTGTTCCCCTAGTTTTGGCAATGGGCCTAGGAATTGGGGCAAAGACAGGAGCAATTGATGGATTTGGTGTTCTTTCACTTGCTTCAGTTGGTCCGATCATAACCGTTCTGACAGTTGGTTTACTTGTGAGGAAGAAGCCAAATATTACTGAGGATTCAACCGATGAAATGGAGGCAGCATAACATGACTACTTTACAAAACTCAAAATCTGTATCGCTTCTAAATTTAATTCTTCCAAAAGAATCGTTGGTTAAGGTTTCCTCTGCTTTGCAGGAAGCTGGTGCAAAGGGAGTATTTCAAATATCAGCCAGAGGTTCCATTCTTAATGATGGAGGTTTTCTTCAGAAAATGTTTCCACCTCCTGCACCTGAGCAAACTTTGCTGCAGGCGTTAGTTCCAAACAACTTAATTGATAAAGTTATAGATTCAACAGTAACTGCTGGAAACCTAGAAAAGGTAGGAGCTGGAGCTGTCTTCACAATTGCATGTAATGATGCACATACTTCCTCAAAATTTCCAACCAACATTTCAGAAGAGGATCCACATTCGTCTAATGAAAAAGCTGAGATGGAAGCAATATGCTGTATCTGTGAAAAAGGTATCGCAGATGACATTGCAAAAGCAGCCCTACAGAATGGTGCACCTGGCCCCACAGTCACTTTTGGAGAGGGTGGGGGAGTAAGAGACAAGATTCCTCTTCTTCGAATTACCAAGGGGCCTGAAAAGGAATTTGTTTGGTGTGTAGTTGAAAGATCTGAAGCTGACGATGTATTTGCAGAAATGGCTCGGGCTGGAAGAATTACTGAGCCTGGGCGTGGCTTCATGTACTCTATACCTGTTTCTTCGGGATTAATTAATGTGAGTAGTACAATCTCTTCCTCTGCCCATGGAGCTAATATGGAGCAAATTATCTCTGCAATAGATGAAATAAAGGGCGATAAAGATTGGAGAACATCTGCGGATGATTCCAAATCAAAAGCACTCAAAACTACCTATTTAGAAAATCTTGTTGGGCTCTATTGTATAGTGCCGAGAGACCAATATTCCACGGTTTATGATGCAATACTTGAAGCAGGTGCACCTGGCGTGAGTACTAACTTTGGTGTAATGATAGACGCGGAGGATTCTGAAGATGGTCAACATCAAAATGAGGAGTGGGCACTTGTTTATACCTCTGTTGGACCTAGCAATGTGGAGACTATTCGAGATTCGGTTCAGAAAGAGATTGAAAGTTTAGGGATTGATAGATTTGCGTTTTACACTCTTCCTATACCTCGTGCTCTTACCTATCTAGGTGGATAAAACTCAGATCTAACCATATACACTTAATTTTCAGGTTGCTTTTAGTTAATTAAAAAAAGCAAGGCGGACCACTCTCCGAGGCTTTTTTCAACTACTTTGCAGTTAAGTCCATGAGAAGTTAAATCCTTTTGATAAGCTTTGATCACATGTTCTACTTCATAGTTAAGAATACCCGATAAAATCAATGAACTATTTTGGTAGCGAAGTAAATTGATGATCACAGATGAATTGAGTAAAAGTACATCAGCCTGAATGTTGGCTATTACGCATTGATAATGCGAGTTGGTAACTTTGGCTAATTCAATTTGCTTAAATGTGATTGAGTCGGAAAGGCAGTTTTTCTTGGAATTTAAAAGTGCATTTTCAATGGCGTCATAATCATTGTCTATACCCAATATTTTTTTGAAACCAAGTTTTGCGGCGGTGATGGCCAGAATACCTGAACCACACCCGATATCAATCAGGCTTGATTTAGGGCTAACCTCCCTTTGAAAGGAGTATTGATCGATCAAAAACTCAAGACATAATCTTGTTGTTTCGTGAGTACCAGTTCCAAAGGCCATTCCTGGGTCGATAGAGATGATTAGGTTGCTGCTTTCAACATCAGATATTTCTTTTTCCCAGGATGGAACAAACTTAAAATTTTTGTAATGCCAAGGCTTAAAATGTAGCTTGTATGCTTCCTTCCAATCATCTTCGAGATTCGTTTCGCTAGAAATTGGAAGGTTTTCACCAAGAAGATTTTGTAACTTATTAATTTCTTCAGTTGCTACATTCTTATCAATAAAACTGCCCTGTAATTTTGATTCTTTTGTATTTCGATTTGTAATAATTACCCAGTTTGTCGGCGAAATTTCGTAGAGTATATTCTCAACAATTCTTATCTTAGAACGATCAAGCTTACATTCTACTTTTAGCATGAATTTATAGGCATTATCAGCATTAATAGGTAGGATTCACGGAAAGGTTAGCAATTGTTAAAGGTAAGAGAACGTGTTCTGCTGCATGAATCTTTTGCGTGTAAATTTCCAAAGTATCAGTATCCATTCTCCTTACAGGTGCTTGTGCAATGATAGGCCCATCATCAATTCCAGCGTTAACAAAATGGATCGTACATCCCGAAATTTTAACTCCGTAATTAAATGCTCTTTCGATTGCATTAAGCCCTTTAAAGCTTGGTAGCAAACTTGGGTGTAAATTTATAATTTTATTTGGGAAGATATCAATTAAGTCTGAAGGGATTATTTTCATGAAGCCGGCCAAAACTATTAGGTCGGGAGAAAACATTTTTATCTTTTGGGTCAAATCTTCCATTTCATTAATTTCAAGTTTCCCTTTTTCTTTGGAACAAGAAATTAATGCTGAAGGCACAGAGTATTCTTCAGCAATATCGATTATACCTGCACTGGGAATATTAGAAATAATTCCTACAACTTGAGCATTTCCTAAAAGTAAATTGTTTTGAGCTTCAAGTATTGCCTTAGCATTAGAGCCTTGGCCGGATCCTAGTACAATCACTCTCATTTGGACATATCCTGAGAAATTTTTTCTATAATCGAACTGGTGGATAACCCATCCACCATCTCAACAAATTCGATTACTGCACCAACTTTCTCCAGTACCAACCTTTCTTTGCTGTTTAAAGTATCTAGGGTATAATCAGAAGATTTTACATAGACATCTGGTGAGAGTACGGCGATTTCTTCTGAAATATCTTCTTTGTGGAAAATAAATACGCCATTCACACTGACAAGAGATGCAAGTAAATAAGCTCTATACAACTCGGGTATGATTGGCCTTCCTGAACCTTTAATATTTTTAATACTTTGGTCTGAATTAATTCCCACCCATAAAACATCACCTTTTTGACTGGTTTTTTCTAAGGCCATGGCATGACCAGCATGCAAGATATCAAAACAACCATTTGTTAACACAAACTTTTCGCCTCTTTCCTTAGCTAAACTTCTCGCTTTAAGGGCATGATCGAGCGAGTAGTTTGTGCTATTTTTAGGTAATCTATCAGTCGCTTTCAAAAAATTTCTTTGCTTTACTTAAAAACCCACCATCTTCAGAAAAATTTCCTTCGCCACAAGAATCGGCAAATTTAATTAATATATCTTTTTGTTCTTTTGTGAGCTTGGTTGGTACTTCAATAAAAATCTTAATATATAAGTCTCCTTTTCGAGAAGAATATCGAAGGTTTGGCATTCCATTATTTTTCAGTCTGAATGTTTTGTTTGATTGAGTACCCGCAGGAATTTTAAGGGAGACTTTACCTTCTAGTGTCGGAACTTCAATGGTGCCTCCCAATGCCGCAAGAGCAAAGGGTATTTGTGCATCATGGAATAAGTCATCATCATCCCTTTCAAAAAGTGCATGTTCTTCAATATGCACATCTACATACAAATCTCCTGAGGGTCCACCTCTTGTGCCGGCATCTCCTCTGCCTCTAGAGCAAAGTCGGTTAGCGTTTCCAACTCCGGGGGGTACCTTTACCTTTACTTTACCTTGTTTTCGTACTCTGCCCTCGCCAGAACATTTTTGGCATGGTTTCTCAATCATTACTCCTGTTCCACTACAGGATGGACAAGTTCTCCTTATGCTTATGAAGCCTTGGTTAGATGCTACTTGACCAATTCCTCCGCAAGTAGAGCACATAACCTTACCTGACCCTGACGAGGCACCACTTCCTTCACAGGAAGCACACTCTCCGTGATGGTGGTACTTAATTTCCTTTTCAACGCCTTTGGCTGCCTGTTCCAGTGTAATGGAAACACTTACCCTTAGATCTGAACCACGACTACCTTCTCCAGAACCACCTGAACTCGACCCACCGAAGAAATCATCAAAAATACTACCAAAGCCGCCTCCTCCACCCCCGCCGCCGAAAACATCTTTGAACAGATCAAATGGGTCTACACCCCTCGAAAACCCTCCTCCGCCTTGAAAGGCTTCATGCCCAAATTGGTCGTATTTTTGGCGCTTCTCTTCATCCTTGAGAATTTCAAAAGCAGCAGAAATCTCCTTAAATTTTTCTTCAGCTTCCTTATCGCCAGGATTTTTGTCCGGGTGATATTTTATTGCGAGCTTACGATAAGCTTTCTTAATCTCCTCCTGACTGGCGCTTTTTCCAATTCCTAGTATCTCGTAAAAATCTTTTCCTGCCATCTTTTCTGCTATTTGTCCTCGGTTGTTCCCTTTGAGATGATGACCGATGCAGGACGTAGAAGTTTATCCTTCATCTTGTATCCGATTCGAACGCTTTTTAGTACGATGCCTTCTTCGGTATCTGGACTTGATTCGTAGCTAAGTGCTTCATGGAATTTAGGGTCAAATTCTTTTCCTTCAGGATCTATTAGTTCCAGTCCATACTCCCCTAATGTATTTTTCATTTGTTGGAAAGCCATGGAAACGCCGATAAAGATATTCTTAGCACTTTCATCTTTTTCTGCTTCGGCAATTCCCATCTGGAAGGCATCAATAATCGGTAGCAGATCACTGAATATTTGTGAACGTGTTCTCGTTACTGAATCTTCTCTCTCTTGAATTTGTCTGCGACGTAAGTTCTCCATGTCTGCCATTGCCCGGAGGTATTTATCTTTAAAGTCTTCATCCTGCTTGTACGCCTCAGTAACTTTCTTTTTGATATTCTCAGTCCCTTTAGTTGTGTCTTCTTCTGTGTTTTCAACTGAAGTTTCATCTTGTTGAGAGTTTTCATCTCCCTCGGTTAATTCTTTGTCATCCATAGGTATTTCGTTCAAATGTTAATGTACTTTCAATTGGCTGTTGGTATCTTGCCTGAAAAATGATCGGTCAGAAGAATGGTTGAATCCTTTAATGCTTTTATCTCACATGAAGATTGGAAAGGAGAGAGTGCAGTGTATCCTGGCTTAAGATTTAAGCCTTCAATATTTATTTCACCTTCCACAGGATTAATGATGCAACAATCAGTTTCAATTTGTTTTACGTGGAATCCTGCGGCTTTAGGGAGATTGATTTTTCTTATCCTGAAATGTTCACTTTCAGCAATGGTGATTATTCCTTGTTCCTTAGATGTGTTGTTGATTTGAGGTTCGTAATCATTGAAATCTATGCACTTAAGCGATTTTTCAATATGAAGATCCCGCGGCTTTCCATCTGCTCCAATTCTACCCCAATCGTAAACACGATAAGTGGTATCTGAGTTTTGTTGAATTTCAAGAATAAGATTTCCGGCATCAATTGCGTGCATCCTTCCGCTCTCTACTAAGACCGAATCGTGCGGTTCTGTTTCTGTCCAGTGACATAGTTTTTCAGCATCATTCCTCTTTAAAGCAGATTCAAAAGTGGATTTGTTCACTTGTTTTTTGAGACCTAAAAAGATCCCCGCCTTAGGATCACTTTCTACAATGTACCAATTTTCGGTTTTCGGTTCTCCATTGAGCAAAGCTGCGACTTCAGCTGGAGGATGGACTTGAAGACTTAGCCTTTCTCGACAATCCAACCATTTAACTAAAATCGGAAATCGATCGTTGGTCTGCCAGTTTGGACCCATTATTGCAAAGGGATCTTTTTGTATCAAATCGCGGATGGTAAAAACTTCTTGGTTTATGCTAGTTTTTGACTCGTTCCCTTCTCTATCGACGAGATTCCATGACTCCCCGAATCTAGTACTAGGGCACAATTCTGCTCCAAACGATTCATTGAATTTATGACCGCCCCAAATCCTTTCTTTGTATATAGGTTCAAACTTGTAAACACTCACTATTTCTATTTTAGTGAAGATGTGTGGATGTGTAAACGATTGATATTAAAAGTTATAGGTATTTTTCCTGATTATGGCTGAAAAGACTTTAAAATTAATGGAACTTTCAGTTTCAAGAAATAGGTGGGCGGGAGTTTTTTTTGTGTTGATAGGTATACTGCTGTTTTTGAGTTTACTTGATTACAGTCCTGACCTTTTACATAAATCAACAGAGGCTCATGAAATACCTTTTCTTGGTAAAGCTGGTTTATTAGTAGCAAGAGTCGTTTTTGGGTGGTTGGGTATCGCAGCTTGGTTGATCCCTTGGGTTTTCATTAATCTTGGTGTTAGTAATTTCAAAAAGAAGAATATCAAATTTAAATGGTTTCAGACAGTAGCCATTCTAACCTGTTGCTTTTCGATAGCACTCCTTGCAAATCTTAAGGACCATCATTCTCTTTCAGCTAGTGATGCCTCAATGTTTGATTCTAATCTGTACGAACATGGTGCGGGTGGCTCAGTTGGCGCATATTTTTATTCTGGTCTACCTTTTAGTCATAGTGCGGATCGAGATTTTCCTAATCGTGGTGTTTTTCGTGATTGGCTTGGTCCCCTTGGTACCATTTTACTGAGCTTCTCATTACTGTTAGGAGGTGCTATTTACCACATTCGCTGGCAGTTCAACAAAGGAGTGAAAATTGATTCACTCTTACTTTTACTGAAAAGAACTTTTTTAAAAGAAAGAAAAACCTCAAATCCTAAACCGAATACGAGTCTTGATGAAGTGGAATCAAATGAAATTGAAAACACTCCTGTAAAAAGATCCAGGTTCAAATTTGATTGGTTTTCTGGGAAGGGAGAGGAAGATTTATTGTTTGAGGATGTTTCTCTAAAAAAAGACTCAAAGAAAACCGTCAGAGCAACTGAAATTAAAAAATCCAAAGAGAAGGATTCGACGGATTCCAGTCAAGATGTGCAGCAACAATCTTCTGTGCCTGAATCTTTTAGTGAAGAAGCAAAGATTGAAGATTCTAGTGAGAAAAGTTCTGCTCAAAATAAGCCAGAAATTCCCGCCGTAACCAATGAAGCTTTACCAACTGAAGACGAAGCAGATTTGGATGGTTTTAAAGTGGTAAGGGCAGCTAAAACAGAAAAAGCTGGAGATTTGTTTCCTGAGCGAAAAGGTGATTATCAATTCCCCACATTAGAACTTCTTATGGATCCGCCTGAGGAAGAGTCCAATGAGGATGAGGATCACATGATAAAAGCTCGTAATCTAAAAGAAACTCTTGCCCAGTTTAAAATAGAAATTGAGCTTGGAGAAGTACATACGGGACCGGTAATAACAAGATACGATGTTCATCCAGCTGCAGGTGTCCGTGTCGAAAAAATTGCCAATTTAGATAAGAATTTGGCAATGGCATTAAAGGCAGATAGTGTCAGAATACTCGCTCCCGTACCCGGTAAAGGTTGTGTTGGGATTGAAGTACCCAATCAAAAGCCAGCTCCTGTCTGTTTGAAAGAAATTCTTCAATCGAAAGCTTGGGCGGAAGCAGGGGCTGAAATTCCAATTGTTTTAGGAAAAGAAGCTAGTGGTCGAGCCCTTGTAGCTGACCTTACCAAAATGCCCCATCTATTAGTAGCTGGTTCAACAGGTTCAGGTAAGACGGTTTGTATTAATGCAATCATTGCATCTCTTTGTTACTATTCCAGTCCTGAAGATGTAAGGTTTATTATGGTGGATCCAAAGATTGTAGAAATGAAAGTCTATAATGATTTACCGCATATGCTCATTCCCGTTGTAACAGAGCCGAAGAAAGTTCCAGGAGCCTTAAAATGGTTGCTGGTGGAAATGGAAAGAAGATACCAAATATTCTCTAAAGTAGGTGTTCGAAATATTGCAGGATTTAATGCCAAAATTTTAAAGGACAAAGAAGAAAAAGAAAAAGCACAGCTTCTTGATGCGGAAATGACTGCCGAAGAAAGAGCAGCACTTTCATCAATAGAGGTTCCCCGTGACGATGATGTGCTCGAGATTCCCGAAAATAAGCTTCCTTATATTGTCTGTATCATTGACGAACTTGCAGACTTAATGATGGTAGCTCAGGCAGATGTTGAAACAGGAATTGCAAGGCTTGCACAACTAGCTAGGGCTGCTGGTATCCATCTAATCATTGCGACACAAAGACCATCTGTAAATGTAATAACCGGAGTGATTAAGGCTAACCTTCCAAGCAGGATCTCCTTCCGTGTTGCTTCCTACAGAGACAGTCAAACGATTTTAGATGGGAAAGGAGCTGAGGCTTTAATTGGAAAAGGCGACATGCTTTTTATTCCACCCGGAAGTTCTACTTTTCTTCGTGCACAGGGAGCTTTTGTAAGTGATGATGAAATCAATGGAATTGTAGAATATCTCAAGGTAAATGGTCCCCCACAAATTATTGAAGAAGTACGGGAGCAAATTGAATCTGCAGGCGAAGAAGATGTACTTGGTGGAGGAGAAGATTCTGATGAAGACCCCATGGTCCGAAAAGCAATTGAAGTTATTCGTACGACAAAAAGAGCATCTACTTCAAATCTGCAGAGAAAGCTAAGTATTGGTTATAATCGAGCGGCCAGAATTATGGATGATCTTGAAGATAGAGGATTGGTCGGGCCCGACTTACCTGGTCAAGGGCGGGAAATTCTAATGGATTTATAAACTCTCCGCTTGCCAAACCATATAAGTTCAATTTCTTAAAGTAATGCCTGTAGGTCAAAAATTAGAAGAAGCTAGAAAAAGAAAAGGAGTATCCGTAAGAGAAGTTTCTGAAAGTACTAAAATTAGAGGAGATTACCTATCAGCAATTGAAACTGGAAATTATGATATAAAACTTCCTGAAGTTTATCTAAGAGGATTCGTAAGACTCTATGCTAAATTTCTTGGTCTAGATCAAGATGCACTAGTTGCCGATTTAGATAATGAACTTGGTAAGGTTAGTGATAAAAATGCCAAAAAATCATTAGGTTCTATCGTTAGTCATGACAATTCTGCTAAACAATCAAGCAGCTCTGCGGACAGTTATTCTCAACCAAAAAATCGTCCTCTATCGTCTTCTAGGGTAAATTATCTCAAACCGATAATCTACGGTTCGATAGGGTTGATCGGAGTTTTCGTAGTTGTTCTTTTTATTTATCTTTTTTCTGACAGTGAGTCTGGGCAAGAAATCAAAACTTCGGAGACAAAGGGGCAGGTAATTATCGAAAGAGATACTGGTGCTCCATTGGAATCAACCGTGAATTCCCATAATTTAAAAATCTCTATCACCGGTGATGTGGATAAACTCATCATTTGCGATGAAGGTAAATCCCCTAATGTGTTTCACGAATTTGATTCTTTGAAGGCAGGATGGGAGAAAGAAATCTCATTTGAAGGATCTTTTAGATGTTATTCTTCAAGCGTGGAAAATATTATTTTTGCCGTTGATGAAGGTAAACCTTCCAAATTAGGCGGTGATAAAATTGGAATAGGTACTTTTAGTTGGAAGTCCGAAAAATAGAGCACTAGTTCATTATCTAGCTTTTGGGACTATTTCTAAGGTTACTTTTTCGTTACCTCGTTTAATGACAATATTGACTGTTCGTTCTGCAGTTAGTGCACCAATTGCTTCTGTATAATCGTAGATATTCTCAATCTCTTTGCCTGATAGCTTAACAATTAAATCGCCTTCTTTTAGTCCAGCTTTATCGGCGGGTCCATTCTTGCTGACTCCAGATAACAGTACTCCTTTTGAGTCCGTTTGTGAATAGTTAGGTATAGTGCCTAAAAAAGCTCTTAATTTAGAACGGTTTTTACCCATTGGTCTAACTTGACTAACATAATCAACCGTATCGGTTTTTCCGAGTATGCTAATTATTCTAGAGAAAAGAGCAGAGCATTTCGCTATTCCATCATAATTAATTTTATCTTCAGTATCTGATGGAGAATGATAATCGTCGTGTAATCCCGTGAAGGCACTTAATATTGGCACACCCTTGGAATAAAATGCAGTGGTATCAGTGGGAATGTGGCTATCATTTTGGAGATTAAGATTTAATCGAACGGGAACATTTGCCTGTTGAATAATTTGTCTCCAGATTGATGAAGAACCAACTCCATGGATGGTCATTTTATCTTTCATTCTTCCGACCATATCCATATTTAAATATGCAAGAATAGGCGAATTTGGGTTATGCTTATTTTGACCAAAAATTTGATTAGCGAAGTGACTTGAACCAATTAAGCCGATCTCCTCACCAGACCATGTAGCGAAAGCGATCTCATATTTCGAATTAATGATTAAAACAAAATTTTCACGAAGTATTCTTATGATTTCCAGCAATGCACTCAAGCCTGAACCATTATCGTCAGCTCCGGGGTGAATCTTACCAGAATCAACTTTTTTTGCCCTGGAGCAATGCTTTCCTGTACCAATGTGATCTATATGAGCACCAACTAAAATAAAGGGGAAATCAAGCTTTCCATTATTATTAAGATCAAAATATCCAATAGTATTATCGCACTTTCCTTTGTGCCGTGTGATACTTATACAATATTTTAGTTCTACCTTTTTGAAAATGAAGCCCATTTGCGGTTCGCCTGCATCAAACTTACTGTAGATTTTCTCGAAGTTCTTATTATTACGAGAAAATATAAGGTCTCTTGTTTGATTATTGATAGAAAATGCTTGTATCGATATTTTTTCTCTTGTTGATCCGTCAAATCCTATTATTTCTGCATTCGAAGCATTGCCATCCTGAACGAAAATTATCCCCTTAGCACCAAGGTCTCTTGCAATAGAAGCTTTTTTTCTAAGAGTTGACTCGTAAAAATATTCTTCCTGTTTTTTCTTAGTCCAACCTGAGGGTAATCCTCGAAGGCAGAGAATCCACTTATCCTCAACATCTAGATGAGTATAGGAATCATATTCTATTCCGTTTTTCTCAGAAGATAACCTTAGTCCAAAGCCGACAAAAGTTATTTCGCGGATAGAAGATTCTCCAGAATCGCTAAAAGCCAAGGGGTTCCACTCTCTTCCAGTATCTAATTCCCTTTTTTTAATTTCATCTTTCAGGAAGGTTTGAGAGTCTATAGTCGCATGTTTGTAAAATGAGAATTCCTGGTGCCATTCTCTATTATATGGTTTAAGTTTCTGTCTTTTGAAGTAATCTGCAACATATCGGCTGGCTTTTTTCATTCCATCAGAACCAGTTGCTCGACCCTTGAGATCATCAGAACTTAAAAATCGTAGATGAGAGACTGCTGGTGCTAGTTGTTCCGACAATTTGCTTTTTGCAAGTTGACTATCCTGAGTAGTCTGAATTTGTAAAGGTGAGTTTCTTAAAAGTTGAAGTGCTCTTTGATGGTCCCAATCAGCTATAAAAATTTGCGATTTTTTGGTTGGAGTCGCGTTACTCGTCCAAGAAAGAGTCTTACCATCAGGAGAAAAACTGGGAAGACCATCAAAACCATCACGATTTGTTACTCGAACGGGTGCTCTTAATCCTTTAAAATCAACAATATAAAGTTCAAAATTATGAAACCCATGAATATTTGTAGTAAAGATAAGGTATTCATTTGAAGGATGGAAGAATGGTGCCCAAGACATTGCATTAAGGCTAGTCAGTTGCATTTTTTTCTCTCCATTTGCATTCATTTTAAAAATTTCGGCTTTGTGCCCATCTGGAGAAAACCGTCTCCAGCATATGTAATCTCCTGTAGAATCGAAAAAAGGGCCGCCATCATATCCATCATGATGGGTCAATCTTCTAAGGCCTTTTCCGTCACTTTTCATTAAGTATATTTCATTATGCTTAGAAAGGGAGTGCTCATTTAGGAGAAGTTTTGATTTATCATTACTTTCGCTGTAAATGTGCCTGTTTGAGGTAAAAACGATTTGTTCTCCATTTGGTGAGAAGGCACATTCTGCGTCATAACCGTATGTAGAAGTTAGTTGTCTTATTGATTTTGTCTTTAAATCTTTGACAAACAAATCGTAGCTAGGGTCATAGTCCCAACTATATTTTCTGCTTTTTCCCGATCGTCTGAGCTTAAATTCGGATTCTTGTTTCTTTAATGATAATGGGTCAAGATGAGTTGAGGCGTATAAAACCCTATTTTCATCTGGATGAATCCAGGCACAGGTGGCTTTGCCTAGACCATTGGAAACTAGCTGATTAATCCCAGTTTCGAGGTTCATGACATATATTTGATAAAATGGGTTACCCTTGTAACTTTCCGCTTGGTAGCACATGTTTATCCCCGATTTAGAAAAATAACCTTCCCCTGAACGGTTTCCATCGAAGGTTAGTTGTATCGGATTGTGTATAATTTTTTCGCTAGAAAAAACTATACACATAAAAACAAGGTATAAAGATAATCCTTTATATAAACGACTGACTGAGTTCATGCCTAATTGCTATTGCATGAATCCAGCAGACTCAAGAATTTGCTGAAATCACGCAATAATTACCAATTCAGACTTCACAAACCAGAAAATAGAATTTCCTCTTGAAATAGCGGAAAAGTTTATGGGCAAGCTGTCGCCATTCTTGGCAATTAGGGATAAATTGACATTAAAAACATTTTTACCATTTACGATGGAATTGACAGCTCCCTTGGCTTTATCCAAGTCATCATCAGAAATTAAATTCATGAATGGTTTGTCATTAAGATGATCAGTTGAGTATCCTAAGAATTTAGACCAATCAGAATCATTTCCGTGAAACACGATTTCTCCGTTAATAATCTCCAATGTTCCAGAAAAATCAGATGTTAGAGACATAGAATCGAGTGATTGCTCATTTTGATCCACCGGGACTGAACCTTGATTGGTGAGCATTTTATTTTGGAAATGTTTCGGAGTT
>Ga0181572_10001733_pt1 | contig 15879 bp, 11 predicted proteins | sample 101ome_26_FD_133004 | JGI IMG/M metagenome (GOLD analysis project Ga0181572, IMG submission 133004) | Coastal salt marsh microbial communities from the Groves Creek Marsh, Skidaway Island, Georgia - 101408AT metaG (megahit assembly) | ecosystem: Environmental > Aquatic > Marine > Intertidal... | reverse complement strand
GCATGAGTGGGCCTCCCTGTATGCCGGGAAATGCTTGAGAATCAATCTGCTTGGCAAACTCTTCCTCGCAAAGGATCAATCCCCCCCTCGGACCACGAAGGGTTTTGTGGGTCGTGGTGGTCACAAAATGAGCGTGCCCTACCGGACTAGGATGAACCCCACTAGCTACCAGGCCGGCGATATGAGCAATATCTGCCAGCATGTAAGCACCCACTTCACGTGCTATGGCTCCCATTCGAGCGAAATCGATGATACGGGGGTAGGCGCTTGCACCAACAGTGATCATTTTGGGACGGTGTTCCCGAGCTAATGCTTCGAGTTGGTCGTAGTCGATCCGTTCGTCCTGTTCACTCACGCCGTAGTGCACCACATCAAAGAACTTGCCTGAAAAATTGGCCTTGTTGCCATGCGTCAGGTGCCCGCCATGGCTTAGATCCATGGTCAAAATCTTGTCTCCTGGTTGAAGCACCGAGAAGTAAACCGCCATATTAGCGCCTGATCCCGAGTGAGGTTGCACGTTGGCATGCGGCGCTCCAAAAAGAGACTTGGCTCGTTCAATGGCCAGTGTCTCAGCCTCATCCACGAACTCACATCCACCATACCAGCGTTTTTGAGGATAACCCTCGGCGTATTTGTTGGTCAGGACCGAGCCCTGCACTTCCATGACCGCCGGGCTGGTAAAGTTTTCACTGGCGATGAGCTCAATATTTTGCTGCTGACGCTGCTTTTCCTGTTCAATGATTTTAGCGATGGCGGGATCAACCGCCTGCACTGTTTGCTTTTGATTCAGTTCCATGGCTGTAATTTTATCGACTCGACGCTGGTGGCGACTACCTCCCGGTGTTGCTGCCAAAAATGCTTCCACGCATTCCTGAAGCGACGAAGGCTCCCTATGATTGGCTCCTAAGCAGAGAACATTGGCATGATTATGCTCTCGACACAACTTGGCTGTGGTGGTGTCAGCGACAAGCGCAGCACGAATGCCTGGGACCTTGTTCGCTGCGATGGACATCCCGACTCCTGAAGCACAAATCAAGATACCAAAATCAGCACGCCCCTGAGCGACTGCCCTTGAAACCGCCAAAGCATAGTCAGGGTAATCTGTCGAATCCTGACTGAGTGTCCCTAGATCGGTGACCTGATGACCTGACTGGAGGCAGGCCTGGAGGATATGCTTCTTAGCATTCCAACCAGCATGATCACTGCCAATGGCCAAGCGCAGGCTGGGGGAGCTTGCTTTGGATTGCTTGAGCATGTGTTGATGCATGGCATCAATCCCCTGAATGATTTCATCACGGCAGGCCCGATAAACGTGCAAGTTACCTCCTATGGGGTCAGAAATTTGCATTTGATACCGGTCCATGTCCTCAACATGGGCCCTGACCAGAAAAGTTTTCTCGGCAGCCCGTGGGAACATTTCTATGACTGCATTCACATGGCCCTGAGTCATACCATAGATGGCATCCGAACTCGCAACCAGATCGGCATCAATCATCTGGCTTCGCTGAGCCTGAATGGAAATTTGTTTTTCAGCCATTGCCTCCACGGCATGTTGACTGGGGGGTTGACCGGACAAGGCGCCGATCCCCGCTGATTGAACGGTAATCTCCCCCAGCTTCCCATCTTGGAGAAGATGCCGTAAATATCCTTCCGCCATAGGGCTGCGGCAAATATTCCCAGTGCACACGAAAAGAATCTGTCTCATGATAGCCGTATCGTGGATGAGGTAATGGGTCTGTTCATGGGGTTGTCAGTGAGCCTATCGTGAGACGCATCATTTAGTTTGGGGTGCCAGGATGGACCAGCCTTTCAGGATATCAATTCCCCTAGCGAGAATGGGATCTCGAATGACAGGCTCTTGAGCCAAAGCATTAGCATCCACTTCGGGTTTTGACTCGGTGTCTCCCTGACGCTCACGCTGGCGTCTCATCAATTCGGCCTCGTTAAGCCGGTCTGAATCAGCTGTTGAACCTGATTGTGAGGGATTCCAGTAGGGATTATCAAACCAGGCAGCCTGGTCTGAGTCTGAAACATTGACCAAAATATCAGGAGCACAACCGCCTTCAAGCAAAGGATGGCCGGCTTGATCGGTGACAGCCTTGGTAGACAGTTTGAGAACCTGTCCCGTGCTTAGGTTGAAGGACTGACTGATAAGGGTTCGCCCAGCAGTTTTTTTCCCAACCAGCACGCATTTTCCAGCCTTTTGCATCAGATAGGCAAATACCTCAGCCCCACCTCGAGTGGCTTGATTGATTAAGATGACCACAGGCAATCCAACCCCCGATGCGTCTGGATCAATACCAACAAGGCCCCACCCAAAATCGGGCAGAGTCATAGGCTCATCGATGAAAAGTCGCATCAGTTCCGGAAGCGCTCGGTAGTCGTCATCTTGGCAATAACGCAAATCCACAATGAGACCAGATGGAGTAGGGGAGGGGCTATCGCGAAAGGCGGTGATGATTTCCTCGCTCGAGCCCTTGGCTAGGCGGTGGAACCTCAAATAAAGTAAGTTTTGCTCTAGCCATTCCTTTCGAGAAAGCGATGAGGAAGGCTGATCGGTATGTTCAGGAGCAGGGGAAAGTTCGACCCGGTCCTGAAATTCGGTCAGGATTCCCTGGAGGGCGGCATGGTCGATATCCTGACCGCTAAGATGGGGAAGATTCTCCGCCAGGATGCCCCTAATTTCATCGAGCTTGGGGAGCTCGAGAGTTGAGACGGCTTCTTCCTGCCCTTGAGCCCAATGTTGGCAGGCAACCAAAAGCATCCAAAGCATGATAAGTCCCGGAAAGAGGCGTATCCGCTGGGTATGGATCATGAAATTCATTTGGGTATGCACAGGATCACCGAGGCCGTCATAAACGACAAGAGGGGGATACGAAATGGTCCTCTGACACCGGGGAGACGGATGGCATCGACAGCATTGACAACTAAAGGGCCTTCGCTGCGATGTCACGACGAAAATGACATCCTGTGAAATCGATGGCTTCGACGGCTCGGTAAGCAGCAGCAGTCGCCTCAGTGAGGTTATTCCCCAAAGCGGTCACACCTAGGACTCGCCCGCCACTGGTCACGCATGCTCCGGTATCACTGAGTTGGGTTCCCGCGTGAAAAACTTTCACCCCACTCATTGCTTCCACACCCTTTAACCCTTTAATTTCAATGCCCTTGGGATAGGACTCTGGATACCCGCCTGAGGCCATCACAACGCAGGTAGCTGCTTGGTCTGCCCACTCAAGCGTCTGTCCTTCCAAGCTGCCCGTTGCGCTGGCCATGAGCAAGGAGGGGAGATCATTTTTCAGTCGCATCAAATAAACCTGAGTCTCCGGGTCACCGAACCGAGCATTGAATTCCAGTACTTTGATCCCGTCCGATGTCATCATCAAACCAGGGTAAAGCATCCCTCGGAAATCAATGGACTCAGCCATGCAACCCTTAACCCAGCGGTCGAGGATTTCCTCCTTTACCAAGCGGATCTGATCGGCACTCAAAAATGGAGCCGGTGAGTAGGTGCCCATCCCTCCAGTATTGAGGCCTTGATCGCCGTCGAGTGCACGTTTGTGATCCTGAGAGGTATCAAAAAGCAGGTATCGAGCCCCATCACATAGTGCATGCATGGAAACCTCAATCCCTTCAAGTTTCTCCTGGATAACCACCTGTTTACCAGCCTCACCAAAAGCTTTATCAACCATAACTTGCTTGATAGCCTGCCGTGCTTGCTCCAGGTCCTCAGTGATGAGAACTCCTTTACCCAAAGCCAGGCCATCAGCCTTCACCGCACAGCGACCATGCAGGGAGGCAGCAAAATCCATCGCTTTATCGGCATCATCAAAGACTCCCGACTTTGCCGTCGGAATCCCATATTGATCCATGAATCGCTGCGAAAATGCTTTCGAAGCCTCGAATTGAGCCGCCTTTTGATTCGGCCCCCAAATAGTCAATCCTTGAGCCTGGAATAAGTCGACAATACCAGCGGAAAGGGGATTATCAGGTCCTACCACGACCAGATCTGGTTTTTTTTCCCGCGCCAATGCCAATAAGCCTTCCAGATCTTCGGCTCCTACGGGGCAGTTTTCAACCACTTGACCGGTACGGGTCAGCACCTCCATTGCGGTGCCGGCGTTACCAGGAGCACACCATAATTGAGTGGTGTTTTCAGATTGAGCCAGTTTCCAAACCAGTGCGTGCTCTCTGCCTCCGGAGCCAATAACCAAAATTTTCATGTTGTGGATTTGATTCAATCAAAGCCACCCTGACTCAGAAAGCCTAAATTCCGCAGGTCCTAAAATCAACTCAGGCCCGGAAGCTCAGATCAATCCTTGTGGCCCAGTAACACACACTTCATATTAGCATTTGGATCGACCATGTCCTGTCATAGTGAGAGGTTTCTCAAGGCAAACAAGGCCTTGGTTTTTGCCTCAACAGGCTCGATAATGAAGGTTCGATCAGGCCGGAAAACATGTCTCAAGAGGCTGCCCATTCATCGATCTTATTGCTCGGGATCAACGCAAAATACATCCACGCTTCCTTTGGTCTTAGGTGTATTCAGGCTAACCTTGGTCCGCTCAAGGCCCAGAGCTACCTTCTGGAGAGCGAAATCAACCAACGGCCGGCTGAGATCGTCGAGAAATTATTGGATAGGCAACCCAAAATCATCGGTATTGGCGTCTACATTTGGAATGTGGATGTAGTCAAATCCGTGGTCGGGATTCTGAAGGCTGTTTCACCTCAGACACACATCATCCTGGGGGGGCCTGAAGTGAGCTTTGAAATGGATCAGCAAACCTGGCTAAAAACCGCAGATCATGTGGTCACAGGGGAAGGGGAGGTAGCTTTTCGAGACCTTTGTGAGCGTATCCTGAGCCCAGCAAACTCCGAGCCCCTCCCGTGGATGATACCAGGGGGACTCCCTGACTTGGCACAGTTAGAATGGGCTTATCCACTTTATTTGGATGAAGATCTAGCCCAACGCGTGGTTTATGTTGAAGCTTCAAGGGGGTGTCCGTTTACTTGCGAATTTTGTCTCTCATCGCTGGATACGCCAGTCAGGGGTTTTGATACCAATGCTTTCCTTGATCAAATGCAGCTTTTATTGGATCGGGGCCTCAAGCATTTCAAATTCGTCGATCGCACCTTCAATCTAAATCTACGGACAAGTCAATCGATTCTGGATTTTTTTCTGGAGCGTATGAAACCAGGCTTATTCCTGCACTTCGAGATGATTCCAGACCGTCTCCCTGGGGCTCTCAGGGAGCGAATCGCTCAATTCCCAGCAGGAAGCCTTCAGCTGGAAATAGGCATTCAGACCCTTAATCCAGTGGTTTCAGACCTAATCAGTCGCCGACAAAATGTCAATAAATTGTGCGAAAACCTGCACTATCTCCGAACATCCACCCACGCCCATTTGCATGTGGATTTGATTGCAGGATTACCCGGGGAAGACCTCATAAGTTTTGGGAAAGGTTTTAATCAGGTGTTGGGCTTGGATCCTCAAGAAATTCAGATCGGTATCCTTAAAAGACTGAGAGGAACCCCCATTACAAGGCATGATCAGACTCATGGCATGATTTATGATCAGCAAGCACCTTATGAGGTGCTCAAGACAGCTGACATTACTTACATGGCACTCCAACGGGTCAAAAGGTTGGCCCGATACTGGGACTTGGTCGCCAATAGCGGTAATTTCACGCAAACTGTCCGCTACCTATGTCACGATAGATCCAATCCTTTCGAAGCTTTCCTGTCTTTTAGTGATTGGCTCTTTCAGCACACTGGCCAGCGGCACGGCATGGCTTTGACACGTCTTTTAAACCATATCTGGTTCTACCTCACGGAGGTTCAAGGCATGAATCCAGCTGTCATCGCGGACTCGCTATGGGCAGATTATCGAGCTGGCGGGAGAAGTGATATACCCATCTGTTTGCGAGATCACATCAGGATTACCAAGAAAGACCAATCCGCAGCAAAAGGATCTGATGCCAAGGATCCGCTGAAAGAAGCGAATCAAACCAAGGGCGACAAAGTTCAGGAAAAGGATTCTTCGAGGTTACAGGCCAACCGCCGACAAAGCCGACATGACCGCAAATCGCACCCGTAATACGCCTCAACTAAAGGATTCCTCAAGGATCACAGGCTCAAGCAAAAGCCCCGACCAAATTTCGCACAATATTTGTTATGTCTAATTGATCACTGCCGGCATCTTAGTGGTAGTATTGGGATGTGTGGATGAGAATTATGCATGAGTTCTCAGCACAAACCGAGACTGCCTGCCCCACGGATCAATTTGAGGGCTTTTTCCAGGGCTGTTCTGGAAACACCTCAGGTGTCCGATAGCCTGTGGGTTTGGGACGATTAACTTCGAGCGAGGGTTCTTCATTGGCAGGCTCATTGGGCGTATCCATACCCATTTTCCAGGAGGCAATCTTCGCTTGAAGCCCATGATGCTCAGCTTTTTCCTTGTTGCCAATTTTCACGTAAAAAAGCGAGAGGTTGGTGTGAAGCATCGGATGATTGGGGCAAAGCGACTCCACCTGGTGGCCCAACCGAATAGCCTCCTGATACGATTCTTGACGATAATGGGCCATGGCCAGACTCATGATGGCATCCGGGTAATCTGGGGCTTCGGAAAGGATCTCGGTGAGTAAATTGATAGCATGGTCGTATTTCGCCTGAGAAAAAAGAAACATAGCCTCGTCATGCTTGGCTAGGATGGCCTCGCTTTGTTGCGGTGGCAGCTCATGTTCACTTTCCATGACTAAATCTTAGTGAACCGACCTTCGCAGCTCAAGCTGGCATATACATATCGATGTCATTGAAGCATTCGTGCATCATGTTTCTCTTTGTTCAGATCCATGATTTACCCTTAGCGGCGGTTGAGCAAGGGGCCCTATCATGCTATGAGTAACATCACCATGGGCAATTCCTCCAGTCCCGTTTCTGGGACCATGCTTAATCGCGAACAACTCGCTCGTCTGTATGATATCAGTCAGGAGCTTCAAGCGACGCTCGAACCCAAAGTCGCACTCCAACTCATCCTCCGACATGCCATCGAATTGACGGCTGCCGACTCGGCAAGCATCTCGCTTGTCAATCCCGGTAATGCGCTCCTTGAATTAGAAGCCTCTCGGGGTTTGCCTGAGTCATTAACTCAGGACTATCAGCTAGCCTTGGGGCGTGGGATCACCGGTTGGGTAGCCAAACATGGCTCCCCTGCCCTGATTGCTGACGTCAGGGAGGATGCTCGTTACATGTCTCTGTGGGGCGATGTGCGCTCCGAATTGGCTGTCCCATTCGATGTGCACGGTGAAGTCAGAGGTGTCCTGAATGTCGATAGCACGCAAGTCAACACTTTCGATGAAACCGATCAGGCAATGCTATCGGCTCTGGCTATTCAGGCTTCAAGGATTATTGGGAATACTTGGCTTTTCCAGCAAATCCAAGGCAAGGCAGCCATGCTTGAATCCCTTGCTCAAATCAATGAAACCCTGCAACAAACCCTTAGCCTAGATGAAGCCTTGGAGGCAGTAACCCGTGAGGCCTGCCGCCTGATGTCCGCGACCATGGGCTCAGTTCTGTTACTTGATGAATCAAAGGACTGGTTGGACCTCAAGGCCTCTTATGGTGCTGGCAAAACCTACCAAGCTAAGCCCAGACTGCATGTCGATGAATCCTTTGCTGGTGCTGCCTTGCGCCGTGATCATCCAATCCAATTAAAGGATGTGCGACATTCCAGTCTTTATCAAAACACAGAGTTGGCTTGTGAGGAAGGGCTTGTCAGTATGTTATGTGTTCCCCTTCGAACCGAGTCGCAAGCTTTTGGTGTGCTCAATATCTACACTAGCGAGCCTCATGTTTTTTCAGTTGAGGAAATCAATATTCTCAAAGCCTTTGCCAACATTTCAGCCATGACGATTCATCGGGCCAGGATGAATAAGGAAATGCGCCAGCTGGAGGAAGCACTCAGGGGGCGAGAAAAATTATCAGCTCTAGGCTTGCTGGCAGCTGAGGTAGCCCATGAGATCCGCAATCCCCTGACCGTCATGAAAATGGTCTACCACGCCCTGGATCTCAAATTTGAACCCGAGGACCCTCGCCATGAAGATGCTCAACTCTTGGGCAGAAAAATGGACCACCTCAACAAAATCGTGGAACGTGTGCTGGACTTTGCCCGTCACGATGAACCCAAAATTGAATCTGTTGACTTGGGTCGACTCGTGCAGGCTCTGCAGGCTCTGACACGCCATAAAATGCGACAGCAACATGTGACTTTCACCTTAGAGCTAGCACCCAATCTCCCGCTTATTGAAGCTGACCCCGGCCAGCTGGAACAAGTGCTACTCAACCTCTTGCTCAATGCGATTCAAGCGATGCCAGATGGAGGTCAACTCACACTGAGTATCTCCCACCATCCAGCACCATCATCCCAAGGTAACGTCGAACTGATCTTGACTGATACAGGATCAGGGATGGATCAGGAACTGCTGGAAAACAACCGCGGCTTACTTCAATCTTCTAAACCTGAAGGGTCTGGATTGGGCCTGATGGTTGTCAAACGCATTGTCGAAAGTCATGGTGGAGCCCTGCGTCTAAAGTCTTCCTCCAACCAAGGCACTTCGATTGCTATCGTGTTCCCAGTCAGCAGGCAAATGACAGCCTGAGAGCCAGTTCAGATAGCGACTTGGCGCATTGCATTGAGTGTCGCAAAGTCCTAAGTTGTCTAGATGCTCATTGAAGGTATTATCAACCCCCAGCTTCTTTCCCTGATCGCACGTGTCCGGCATACCAATACCTTGGTGATAGCCGACGCGGCTTTTCCATTCTGGCCCATGATCGAGACGGTCGACCTGACTCTTGTTCGTGGCATCCCAACCATCCCACAGGTCCTGGATTGCCTGTTGCCTAACTGGAAATGTGGAGGCATCTACATGGCAGAGGAACTAAACCAATCCAACCCGCCCAACATCCTGGAAGATTTCGAAAAAGCATGTCGGGGCATACCAAGACATTACGAGCCGCATATCAAATTCAAGCAACGTGTCCCTGGGGCCATCGGCTTGATTCGCACCGGTGATACCACGGCATACGGCAACATGATCCTGGAATCGGTCTAGTCAGCTGAGGCTGGGTGGTGGCACCAATGGGCCACAAGGCTGCCAGCCCCTACTGAGCCTAGTAGGATCAGCAGGGATGGCCAGCCACCGTGATCCAGGTAGCCCTTGATTCCCAATGCAAAGAAAAGAAGCGCTGAAGGAAGCATGAACCATTTCCAGTAACCGGCAAGAAAACCCGGTTCACTGCTCCCTCCCTTAAAGGCACACCACCCGGTAGCTGCCAGCACCAGACCGCAGCCAAAAACCCCGGTAAACAGGTTGGCTGGGGTCAAAAGCCAGATGAATGAAAAAGGTTTATCGGTATCTGAGCTGAGCTCTATAAGCCCTAGCAAAAAGGCGGCACTCAACGAAATAAATAGGAGTATTTTGGTTCGACTGAGGTTTGAGTTGCAAACGCTACGACGCCACCCCATGGCACGAGCGCATTCAGTGTAAATCGTCGGCCCGACTTCCAGGGTGCCATACAGGGTTCCCATCATAGCCAGCAAGGCACCGAGGAAATAAACCTGGCGCAACCATGGCAAAGCATCCGAAACAAAAAAAGCCTGCATCGAAAGCAACTGGCCATCCACAGGCACCCAGTGTCTCGGTGCAAGGATCTCGTGCCCAAGCATCACAAAGACGCTGCTAAATATCAGGACACAGAGGAAACTAAAACAAGTATCCCACCTTAGTGCAGTCAGACCCTCAGCCATGGCACTGGCAGACACCAACTTACCCCTGGCACCCTGATTCGCTCTCCCCCACCCTTTTTCTCTCAGGAAAGCCACATAACAGAGGTAGTCATAACTGGAGCCGCCCACAATGCCGACGTAGGTCGAGAGCTCAACCCAAACCGGTCGGCTTGCGATGTTCGGGTATTGCTCGACCCAATCTGGATAAACAGGCATTTCCGTTGCCAGGATGACACTGACCCACTCTTCCATGCTGGGAGCAACCAGCAATAGCGCGCCCAAAGCAATACCCAGTAGCGCCAAAACCATCACTAACTGAACCATCTCTAACAGACGATAGCGACCTCTCAGGCAAAGCATGAGGCAGAGAAATAGAAGGAGGTTTGCCCACAAGACTTGAGGGAGTAATGCATGACCAGTCAGCTGAGGCAAAATCGAAGCGGTTGTATTGGCATGAAAGGCAACCCATATCGGAAAGCATGGTAGCCCTAAAATGAGGAAGGTCATCGGGAGCCATCCTCGCGGTCCTGGCAAGCGAACCCAACTCTCAAGCGGATGGATTCCACGTAGAACCATTTGCCGGCCAGCCGTGTAAACAAGCACCCACTTGAGCAAACAAATAACCAGAAATGGAGCCAGTACTCTGGGTCCAAACAAGGCGCCAGCTCGAGTGGAGAAAATAAGCTCACCAGAGCCGATGGTGAGCGATGCAATGATGGCCCCTGGCCCAAGCCGCATCATTAAGTTTCTGAATCGCTGACCAAGCATCCTCATGAGCGTGTGAGTGCTAAGCTCCCTTCAGGTTGTGGCCTGAAACTATTTGAGCTCTCGGGGCATGGCATTCAGCTGTTCGGCTTTCCGAACCAGCAATGACCGACTTCCCGTGCCCGCGGGCTGACTGCCGAACTGAATCGAGCCCTCAACTTCCAAGCCTCTGAGCACCATGCAAAAACGATCGTTCACCATGATCCCGACCAATTGACCTGCAGGGTTAATGACCACATCTCCTACCGTTGGGGTGAAGGGCTTGATCAAGCGATCCAAAGCCGTCACATCCATTTCCAAATAGTCAGGATGACTGGCTGATATGCGAAATTCAATCTCACCATAGGCATCATCCGATCCATTGATTAATGTGAGTCGCGAATAAGCCAGAGGGTCCTTTGCCAGGGCATAAGCTTGAATACCCAGCTGACTGGACTGACGGGCCCCAACAGGCATGACAAGAACCCTGGGATCTTGCTTCAGAAACCCTAGCTGGGTTGCAGAATAAGCTGATGCGCCGCGCTGAACGCGACCGGAAATCTGTTCCCAGTCAGGTGACCCGCTCCAAAGCTCGAAAGGTGTCTGATTGATGTGATAGACCGATGCCAGGCGATCAGCATCTTGAACCAAGATGCCATGGGTTTGTTGCTCTCGCGAGATGACCTGTCCAAAAGTCCCACTTCGTGAAGCCTTGAAGCGAGTCTGGAGTCGGTGACCATTGAGGTATTGCTCGTAGAGACTGCTTGGAGTCAAAGTTTGACTCTCGGTAAGTTGCCTTTCAATCCTGGCGGTTTGCTCGCTCAATTCGCCAACCCCTTGAATCACCTGATCAGCTCGTCGCTCTATCCTTGCCTTCTCTTCCCTGACCACCGATGTTTCCTGTCTGGCTTGATCTATTTCGGCACGAGCCAAAGAAACCTGATCGCGTGAATAGGCCACATCCTCGCGTGCTTCTTTGATCTCGTCTTTGGCCGCGTCGAATTGCTCACGAATGATGATTTCAGTGGTTTGAGACTGTTTGAGTTCCAGTGCCAGTTGGAATTTTTGCGCCTCGGCTTGACGTCTCTCCATTTCCAAAGAGTCCATCTTCGCCTGCATGCTGATGACTTCCTCGCGGCGTAGAGTCAACTCCTGTTCGATGGTTTCAAGACGAGAGGTAGCCGCGACAGCGCTTCGCTCTGATTGATTGAGATCTTTTTGCAGCTTCCGAGCATCTTCCGATGCCTTCACATATTGTTCCTGAAGGAAGCTTACCTGTTGCTGGGTGCTGGTAAATTGCTGCTGAAGTTCCCTTCGCTCGGCCTGTAGTGCTATGGCCTTGCCCTCAACCTCCTTGAGGTTGTTTTCAATCACCGCAATACGCGATTCTTTCTCTTCAAGGGCTGTCGTTTTGCTAGCTAGCGAAGCCTGAGTGTCATCTAACATGGCCGCGAGGCTATCGCGTGACTGCCTCTCACTAGCTAGCGCGTTTTTGAGAATGGCCACCATATCCTCAGCGCCGACAGGTGACTCCTCGTCAAGGACTGAAGGTAAACTTTCAGCCTGTTGTGCAGGCTCGAATTTAGCCAGAGAAAGAAGGCTGATCAGCAGGAAGTCACAGATGACGATGAGCAGTGGCCGGTTCATGCCTCGGCGAGAGCCTCTTCCAGAATCAGCTGCCGTCGGTATGGCCTGACGTGGAGAATTTTTAGAATCGAGACAAACAGAATACCAAACAGGGTCGAAGCATAGGCTGACATCAAGCCGGGTTTGATAATCCCAAGGGCCAAACACACCAACGAAAGCACCGTCCCGGCAAGCCCCACATAAAGCCCTGCATCGAACATGTTGTCTTCATTATCAAGCAGCTTGAGTTTTAGGTTGGAACTAATTTGTTGCCGTTTGATTTCCCTGATTTTAACCAGACAGAGGGCATAAATGCCTACCTGAAGCAGAAAGAAAACGGCTAGTGCCAGAAGCGTGATTTGCGTGACTTGTGTATCCATCGTGGGATCTGGGAAATCAACTCCAGGGCTGACTACCATGGGGAATTTCCAAGTGGGAGAATTTTGTTCCTTTTCTACATCCTGCGCAAGAAAAGGTTCGGTAAAGCTCAGGCAAATAATCATCCCCATCAACACAAGAATTAACTTGCGATGGAGGTGGTAACGAGGGCTAGCCACCTGCTGCCTACTTTGAAAAAGCGATAGGCAGAATAGCGCGTTGAGAAGAGCCAAGAGGCTCAAAGCCGTCAAAATCTGCCGCAGGCACCAAGCGATCACATGATGGCGGGCAGCCACTTGACTCATAAAATCACTCACAGCACCGACAGCAAGCCAGTTGCCAATGTGCTCGTATCCTCCCCTCTTATGAACAGGCAAGGAGCGAGAGAGCAATAAATCGAGACTTGGCCGCCCGTAGCGCATAGCCTGAGCAACATATTCGAAAGCTCGTGTTGGGTAGGCTTGATAGTAATCGCTCAGGGTAGAATCATCCTGACAGAGCCAAAGGGCTGTCACCGCAATGCCCAGGCGTTGTTCGGAGCGAGTCGATTCGGTTGCGAGCATCCTTAAGCTGCGCCTATTTGTCAGCTGGTCAAACACGCCTATGAGCTGCCCCCAATTCAGGCGGCGTGCCAGCACCATGATGTCGACACATAGGCCCTCCATTCCAGCCTCATCCGAAGCCGTGTTCACCCCCTGAGAGGCAACCTTGATTTCTTCAATCAGGCCAGCAGTGAGATGCCCTTGGCTGTGCAGCAGACCTACCAATAGCAACACGCTTTCAAGTGCCTGGCCGCCTGGTTCACCGACTGGGGCAAACATTTCATAACTCTTTGCATCACCCGCTATTTCAATAGCGGTTTGCAGGATGCGATCATGCCAAGTCACCCCCTGCCTAAGGGTCTCTCGCACGGTCGGGTCCATCAACCAGTCCATCACCAAATCCCCAGATCGCATGGTGTCCTTGGGGAGGGCATCGAAGGGACTACCAGCACCACCCTGGGCTACTTCCTCGGGGAAACGCTCAGCATAGGTTTCCCAGTTAGCGCGGAGCCGAGGGGCTTCTGGATCATTCATGCTTTCAAGGGTATGCAGCATGATTTCGGCCATGCCAGCCTGCCGGAGGCTCATCAATGACGAAGCCTCACTGATCAGTTGAGGCTCTCCTCTTGATGCCCAAAGCACCTGACTTGAAATGGCCCTCAGATAAGATGGAATACTCCAAGCCAAGCCTAGCAAGACCGTCCCTAACGCTCCCCATAGCATCGCTTGAAGCCATTTCATTCGTTGTGATGACCTAAACTTTTTCGCCTCTTGAAATCAATGGTTATTTCACACAGTTTAGGCCTTGGCTGACTTGAGCCAGCAGTTGGAAAGACTTTGCCTCATGCACCCATCTCTTAGTTTCAAACACTGCCCTTCGTGTGGCACACCGCGGACCCCGACTCTTGAGAAAGCGATACGATGCTCCCGCTGTGATTATCTTTTCTACCTCAATCCAGCTCTATCGGCCGCCGGACTCATCTTGAATCAAAGGGGTGAGATGCTTTTTATTGTGCGCGGCAAGGCTCCAAGCGCAGGGAAGCTAGCCCTGGTGGGTGGTTTTGTTGACTTCGAAGAAACTCCCGAGCAAGCCCTCTCCCGCGAGATTGTCGAAGAAGTCGGGGCAAGCATTGAGGAGATCAATTATTTTGCAGCGTTCCCCAACCCATACCAATACGGCGGCATCGTCTATCCAGTCATCGACCTATTTTTCACGGCTAGTCTTCACCCTGACAGTGTCGCCAGCGTCAAAGACCAAGCTGAAGTAGCAGCCCTTGAATGGATGAACCCGATGCATGTGGACTCAGATTCGCTGGCCTTTCCTTCCATGCGCCAGGTGCTGAGCAAATGGCAGCAAAGCAAAAGGCACCCATTTAGTTAGGGCAAGTAAGAGGAAGGAAACCGGGTTTAGTCCGAAATGGATTGACCGCAGAGCTGTCTGAATCGCCAAGCTGTATCCTCGCTCACACCTTGGGTTTGCTTCATCAAAATCCCAATAAGACCCTCTGCAGGATCGGCAAAGTATTGTGTGTTGAAATAGCCACCCCACTCGAAGGTGCCACGGCTACCGAGTCCGCCCTTAGCCACCCCACCCTCGCTGACCACGCCAAAAGCAAGGCCGTGGAACTTTTCACTTCCCCCAAATAAATCCCCAGTCTGATTTTGCATCATGGTAGCGATGGTCGTGCGACTCAGGATACGATGTCCGTTGTATGTGCCGCCATTGAGATACATCTGAAGAAAAATGGCATAATCTTTGGCGGTGCTGCTCAAACCTGCTCCACCTGAAAAGAAGGTCTTGGACCCCTTGATTGGATAATCGGGATCGTAAAACGTCACTGGATAGTGAGCCCATTGGCCCTCCTGAAGTGTCTGAACCTTGACCAGGCGATTTGCTTTGTGTTCTGGCTGATAGAACGCGGTATCTTCCATGCCCAGCGGTTCAAAAATTCTTTGCTCGAGAAAATCTGAAAAACTCATACCGCTGATGAGTTCAATGAAATACCCAAGCACATCAAGCCCCTCGCTGTAGGTAAACCGGTCCCCTGGGTGATGGTGTAGAGGTAATTGAGCGAGTTGGGTGACGCTTTGCTTGATAGTCACCGATTCGGTTGTAAAGAGATCGATTACCCCTGCCCTGCTGTAAATCTCTTTGAACCGCGGATCCCCATCGATTACGCCATAACCTAGCCCGGAGGTATGGGTGAGCAAATGGCGGATCGTGATGGGTCGCTTGGCTGGTTCACTGGTCCACTGCCCTGAGGTTTCATCATAATCCTTAAGCACACCTACTTTTTCAAATTCCGGAATCCAACGGCTGATGGGATCATCTAATTGAAAATGACCTTCCTCCCAAAGCATCATGACCGCGGTGGAGGTAATTGCCTTGGTTTGGGAAGCGATGCGGAAAATGGAGTCTCGCTCCATAGGTTGTTGAGCTGTGCTGTCGGCCATCCCGTAGGCGCGATGCAGGACAATACGACCATGACGGGCGACCAAGGCAACCGCACCTGGGATGGATGCTTTTTCAACCGCATCCTGAAGCATCTGATCGATTCGCTCAAGGCGCTCTGGCGCAATCCCTGCACTGGAAGGCCTGCCATTTTTGAGTCTGACAGACGCACCTTGAACACCGAGTTGAAGGATCAGTAACCAGCAAAAAAACCGTATCCAGCGGGCATGTGCCAAAGCATTTTTCACAGCCAAAGATTAGAGGTCTTTGCTGACTCCGTCAATTCACTCGATCGAGTGGCTAGTTTTACTGGTCGCTTGGCACAAGCCACAGAGGCATTGCCATACTTGCCTGGG
>Ga0181572_10001729_pt1 | contig 15907 bp, 18 predicted proteins | sample 101ome_26_FD_133004 | JGI IMG/M metagenome (GOLD analysis project Ga0181572, IMG submission 133004) | Coastal salt marsh microbial communities from the Groves Creek Marsh, Skidaway Island, Georgia - 101408AT metaG (megahit assembly) | ecosystem: Environmental > Aquatic > Marine > Intertidal... | reverse complement strand
TAGCACAAGTAGTAACGAATCTAGCTTTCAAATGGACCGAAAGGGATTCATTGAGACTATTCCGCAAGTCATACCCCCTGAAAATAAATGGATTGGCGGAAATAGAGACGCATCCGATGTAGCACGGAGAAGACGTTTAGGTGCTGTAGGTAAAGGTTCAATCAACACTAATAATAATGAGCTATCATTTACTAGTCCCAATGACCTGAATTCTCGTAATAGTGCTTTACATCGTGTTCGTTCTGGAGGAGCTGTTGCACCTGCTAAAAAAGCCGCCAGAGTAGTGTAAGATATTTTCACTGGATAATCTATAGTCAAAAATGTATAATTATTTAGTTGAATTTCTAGGAGCGGTGTTCTTCGTGTATGTCATTTTAGCCACCGGTAATCCTATTGCTATTGGTGCCGCATTAGCACTTGTTATGGTGATTGCTGGCCCCATTTCAGGAGGACATATAAATCCTATTGTTACTATTGTCATGGCAGCAGCGGATAAATTCCCCACCAATGAAATTGTGTTTTACAGCATATCACAAATTATGGGCGGTTTGGTCGCACTTGAACTTTACAAAAGATACCAATTGTAAATCATTGGACGCGTCTCAATTACACAGTCCATAAAATTGATTTACTTATCCATACTTGAAATAAGTTAACTTATACCATTATAATTATATAATAGCTATAATTATAAAATGCAAAACAAAATACAGACACAGACACAGGGTCAAAAACCGTTTGGTCTATTACCATATGACTTACAACGTCATATTATGACTCAGTTTTTAGATACTAGTGATAGAAAACAGTACGCAATCGACTTATTACATACCAACTTTTTAAAAGATAATTTGAAGTTGTTACCACAAGAAGTTATCGTCAAGTTATTTGTGAATTCGATATATAATAAGTGTCATAGCGATTTATACAATCAGAGCGTGTCTATGTTTCATATTGATACACCAGCAAACCGTAAAAAAAATAATATGGTTACTATGACTGGACCTATCTCGCAATATTTACAATGTTGGTTAGACACCATTTACTATGGATTTTCAACATCGATGGACCACGGCAATCCAGCTCCCGTATATTCGTTTAATGTTATGTGCCCTGAATTTATGACATATGTACCCACTGAAGGTCATGAATGTCTTACATCGAATATTCAAATAGATGATTTTATTAAATTCATTCGTATATTTGTTTGCTTAGGTGAACGACTACCAAAAGCTGAACCCATACGTCAGAAGTATACTATTCCTATTTCTCGTGTTTCACGCCATAAATGTGACAAAGTATGGATTGAAAAACGTAACAATATTCTGTATGACTTTGTTGTCGTGTTAAAATATTTAGGTAACAAATATCGTAATTATAAAAACGAGCTAAAAATCACAAACGGACTAATTAAAATACAGAATAAACAAGACAAAGCCACAGAGAGAGAAAAGGCAAAACTTGACAAAGCCGCAGAGAGAGAAAAGGCAAAACTTGACAAAGCCGCCATGAAAGAACAAGCTAAACTTGACAAACTAGCCGCGAAAGAACACGCGAAACTTGACAAACTAATACAAAAAAGAGAACTAAACGATATGAAAAATAACGAGAGAGAAATTAAACAATCTTTGAAACGTGTAACAAAGCATAAGTAAAGTATTTTCAAAAATGTCAAATGATTACAGTTTGACATTTTTTATCGTGACTTTTGTATCATTCTATACAAAATGAATAATCCAACAATCGATAATGTTCCCACAAAGGCGGAATTTAAAGAATCTTTAAATACTACTTGAATATCGTTGTTCTCTTCATCTTCATCTTCCTCTTTATCACTATCTTCATTATCCTCTTTCTCGACTTCTTTATCTTCCTTTTCAGTTTCTTTCTTATCTTCAGATGATTCAGTTAAGACTTCATATGTATTTGTACCTTTTTTCTCTTTGATTAATGTATCAAAATTAATGTTCGTCATACCTTCAAATTTAGTAGGACTAAATACATTCGTTGCTTCAAACGCTTTCACCTGATTAAAAGACGGTTGTGATTTACCTAAATATGACAAAACATTCGTACGATTGACGTGAGGAATATTATCTATCGATTTCTGCATGTTATATATTAGATATACCGATATTATTCTATATCTTTATCGATAGTTACTTCTTTTAAAACATTTTTCATTACTTTGTCTTCAAATAATTTGGTCTCTTCTTTCCCACATCCACCTAATGCAGATTGGGAATATTTCAGGAACTTCTCACAATTTTCCGACCCAAGTATATCTACTTCAGGTGTTTCTTCATACCAAATTGGTCTCATTCTTTCGTTTTTATACGCTACACCTTTAACTGCCTTACGTAATTGCTCTTTATTGGTATCTTTTTCCCATTTATCGGAATCCTTTATATAAACTGTTTCACGTTTTAAATCAGTACAATGTATCGGTCTGTCATGCAAATCCATGTTGTTTATTCGTTCAACGATTATATTTGATATACCTTCGATAAACCCTCGTTCTCCTGTTTGAATAAAGTCCTCTATTGTCAGATTTATAGACTTGACAAAATCGGTCAATGACATTGCGTTCTTGCATTTTTCATTCAAGAATACATTCAAATTGAACTTGTTATTACTATTGATAGTGTTATGATGGTTACTACCCATGTTTCCAGCCATTTCAATAATTAGTTTTCTCATTTCGGAATATTCCTTTACCATTATGTCTTTGAACTCTTGATTTTGTTTTAATAATTCTACTACTAATGATGGATTATCAGCCGTTATATCTGGTTTATCTGAAGTGGTACATTTATCGGTTGTATTACACGTTCTTTTATGTCTATAATAACTTGATGAATGCTTATATTCTTTACCACATAGACATATCATCGATTTTTCTGTAGCATTTGGATAGCACTGTGTAGCATTATGTTTTTTAGTCATAATATGTTTATTAAAATCATGTTTTTTGCTGCATTTATAATTACATTTTTCACATGTAAAATATTGTAGATTTTTAGGCGAATTATTATGTAGCATTCTCGTATATAAATGCTACATAATAATTCTAAATCATTTTCCGCGTAATATATTTATTTTGATGATTATTTGAAATATTCTTTTTATGTATTCAAATGTGTATGTAATTAGACGAACACACATTTGACATATTGGACGACTTTAATGTAGCATATATATAGCATACATGTAGCATCCAACAACATGCTGTTATTTATATGATATAATATTATATATATAAACGGTAGTATCGTAATATATAATATATTATATAAACATATACGATTATATACGACAAGATATATAGCAGTTATCACTCAATATGCTACAACATTTATCGTCGGTTACATATTCCGCGTAAATTATTTAAAATAATTATGGTAACAAACTTTTATATACAAAATACTTTTTACACCATATAGGTCATATACGCAAAAATCCACATATTCTGTTTACAGAAACTCATCGACAAAAATGGATTTGGACATTTATTTTTGTCCATTTTCATTTTTCGTGCTCGACTTTTCACAAATAGTTTTATAATATTCAGCGTAAAACTATTTAAAATTGCTCATCAATCATTTTTTGATTATTTTCGGAAATGATATTTTGTAGTTTATAACTTTCTTTCATAAATTTCATGAATTCCAAATTATGTTGTAATAACTCTATGATTAGAGTGTCTTTATCAACCATTATACGATTGCATTTTTTTTTATGATTACACAAAGTAGACATATGTTTATATTTTTTCCCACATTCACAAATATAGCTACGGTTAGATATTTGTTCGTTAAGATTTATTAGACGTTTATGTTTTGCGGTTAATATATGTTTCATATAATTACTATGTTTACTGCTTATAAAGTTACAAGATTCACATACATAGTTAGATGGTTCTTTTACATCTATTGAGATTTTGCGATTTTCAGTCACCGAAATTGGTTTTATGATAATTTCTTTCTTTGATTTTCGTTTAGGTAATGGTTCAACACTGTTTAGTGTAGCCTTGTATTCTTCAAAATAATGCTGTTCTTGTACCTTCGCGGATTGTAAATCTTCACAATTATGGAATCCAATGATTTCCATCGTCCAATTATCCCATCCCAGATTGTCTCGTATACACTGATATAATTTATAGTTATAGTTGACAGAATTAGGATTTATACAGCTTTGTTTATGTGAGTGTTTTCTCTGAACGAAGTTAGTGGTATGACCGATATAAAGGTCTGTTATAGAAGGGTCTTTACAATAAATCTTATAGAATATAGTATTCGAATAGTCAGTATTAGCTTTAGACATCGTATAGTAATAAACTTACGATAAAACTTTATATTGTTTATGGTGTCTAATCCATATTCCGCGTAAAACTATTTAAATTCCATAAAAACAAACGGAAGAATTTACTGTCTATAGTTCGGGGTCATCGATATCCAGCGGATACCATACATAATTCTCGCTGTCATAATAGTAATTAGGTTCGATGTTATCATAGATGTCATCATCGTATAAATTTCGATTATGAGAGGATGGCTCAGTCTCAGTAAAAAATATGGCATGAAAGCAATATATGTAAAAAGTAGCCATAAATAGCCACATCATCAATTTCCATAAACGTAAACAGTCAGTTATACACACGTATAGGTTAAACAAATTTGGATTGTTCCTGTATACAAGAATCGAAAACAGGTTTGAATCAAATATATACATATTTTTTCGACATATAGGACATCTGTTATTTCGACTATACCATTTATTTACACATTGTATATGTACCCATCCGCCACAAGTACATAACCGAATATATATTTGTTGTGCTCTCCAGTCAATGGGTATATCTTTATCGTTTGTATGTATTTCCAAACAAATAAAACACTCATTTTGTTTCGAGTCTACATCTTCTGGTGTTTTTTCTGATAAGTCGTCATAATGTTCTATCACTCGTGGAACATGAAACATGAAATATATATATATATGGTATATATCTATATTTTTTATATTTCAAAGACCGAAGATGTATATGGTTAGATTCCGGTATAATTACTAACAGCTATATTGATATTTAATTTTTGTATTAATTCCGTACCTCTGTTATTTGTCAAACATAATCTATAATAATCTCCCCTGAAAGATTGTATATAATTAAAATAATTGTCATTTAAATTCTTACAAACGTCATCTAACTGTATATCGGATTGTATTATTTGGTTGAACAAAGTGTTACCATGTAAATCACCATAAATTGTAATTAAATTAATTAATGTATTATCTTTTATATAAAGTGAATATATAAAATACTCATATACACTCTGTTCGGAACCGTTCATGAAATAGCTTATAGGTTGTTTATGTATATTAAATAATAGTTGTATCATAGATTTAAAATGTGTAGTATGTATAAACCAAAAATCATTCATTCTTACACTAATATCTTGAAAATTGTTATAATCATAATTAAATAACGTTTCTACAATTTCTTTATATTTTACTCCATCTTTATTTTGTCCGACAGTTAATAATGGTTTTTGAATATTATAACCAATAATAGGTTCAAGATTAGTATTTTTTAATACTAATGATTCACTATCTAAACACCACACATAATTATAACCTAATCTCTCTAATTCTAAAATAGAATAAGTTCGTTTAACAGCTACGTAATTTCTATGACCTCCTGCTCCCCAAGTGATATCAATTGTATTTTTAAATAAATCTTCCGTTTTTTCTTTGAAATCTAAATGAAAATTATTGATGACTTTTTCTATATTTAAAAAATGTATCAAATCGTATTCGTAAGTATAATTCTGTTTAAAAATTTGAATCAATTCATCATTATCGAAAATAATAAATATGGGTATTTTTAAGGTCATAATGTTAGTTAACTGTAAAAAAGAACATATTAATTCATTAGTATATTTGAAATGTGGCAAATGTGTCTGAGTATGGATACAAATATTATTCATAATACATAAATAGAGAATACATTTTTATATATATATTTTTTGAATATATATATCTATATTTATTGATGGAATTGGACGAATATGTGAAACAAATATTAGAATTCAGAATTAAATTCGAAAACATCATCAGAAATGGTTTTATTTGCTAATGCGTATTCGGAATTAGTGCGTTCAAAGAAGTTGACTTTGGATTCAACACTGATAAGCTCCATAAAATCAAAAGGGTTTTGAGAATTATATAATTTATTGTACCCCAATTGTAAGCATAATCGGTCAGCAACAAATTCAATATATTGGCACATAAGAGTAGAGTTCATTCCAATCATACGACAGGGAATAGATTCAGTAATAAATTCTTTTTCAATATCAACAGCTTCAGTAACAATATTGTATAATTTACTTTCAGAAAGTCGGTTTTCAATCTTAGAGTAAAGTAGAATAGCAAATTCGGTATGTAGAGCTTCATCACGAGAAATCAATTCGTTAGAAAACGTAAGACCAGGCATAAGGCCGCGTTTCTTAATCCAGTAAATAGCAGCAAATGAGGAAGAGAAGAATAAACCTTCAACAAGAGCAAATGCGACTAATCGAGTGGGGAAATCACTAACTTTATCATTTAACCATTTTTGAGCCCAATTAAATTTTTTGCTAATACAAGGATAATTTTGAGTGGCTTGAAACAACTTTGTTTTTTCTTGGCTATCCTTGATATAGGTATCAATTAATATACTATACATTTCAGAATGGATGGTTTCAATAGCAATTTGAAACGCGTAAAATGCCCTAGCTTCGGAAGGTTGAACTTCATTCATGAAGCGTGTACCAAGATTATCAGTAACTAATGCGTCACTACTAGAAAAAAAGGCAAGAATCATTTTTATAAAATTTTGTTCGTCTGAGTTGAGGGTATTCCAGTCATTTAAATCTTGAGCTAATGAAATTTCCCCAGTATGCCAAAAAGAGTCAATTGAACGTTTATACATGTCCCAGATATCATTGTACTGAATAGGAAACATAACATATCTATTTTCGTCAGGTTGCAGTAAAGGCTCTATTTTTTGCATCTCGGACATTTGTTGTCTAAATAATATAGACGGTAGATATTTATTTCATTTGTCAAATGTATTTATTAGATTGTTATGCTAATAAAATAATTACGTTTTTTTAAGCATTATGTACTATAACGTTTTTTATTGTAAAATATATAATGTAGACAAATAGTATACTATTGAATTAATGAAGAAAATCGTCTATGACCGTGATGATTTTGTTGGTGAGGAACGGTCAGACCATAAGAAATACGGGAGAAAGACAAAAAAATTAAACGACAAAGAAATAGCGAAAGAATATAAACAAGATATAGAACGAGAAAGAAGTATTTCGAAACAACGGTCATATTATGAAAATATACACCATTTATCATCGAATGAGAAGTTGGCATTTGAATCAAAATTTACAACTCCAAAAAATCAATGTCAAGAATATTATCTTAGTCAATTAAAACATAAAAATAAAAAAATTGTAGTAGCAACTGGTCCAGCGGGTACAGGTAAAACATTATTTGCGACAGAATGGGGGGTTAGAAATTTTTTGTTAGGAAATTATGAAAAAATAATTTTTACCAGACCGTCTGTTAGTGTAGATGAAGACTTAGGGTTTTTACCAGGAACATTAGAAGAAAAGATGGCTCCATGGGTACGTCCAATTTATGACATTTTATATACATTTATCACACCAAAAGAGGTAACCTCATTAATTGAAGATAAAACAATTGAAATATCGCCGTTAGGATATATGAGAGGTAGAACATTCAAAAATTGTTGGATAGTTGCGGACGAAATGCAGAATTCGAGTATTTCGCAAATGAAAATGTTAATGACACGATTAGGCGAAAATAGCAGATTAATAATTACTGGTGATTTAGAACAATACGATAGAAAAGACGAAATAAATGGATTAGAAGATTTTTTAGAAAAATTTAAAGGTAAACGTTCATCCAGTATTACCAGTATCGAATTTAAAAAGTCGGATATTCAACGTGAAGAAGTAGTAAAGGAAGTGTTAGATATATATGGAGGAGATATTCCATCATGTTACCGTTTTGATGAAGATGACAATGATGAGAAAAATACAGATGAGATTTAGGAGTACAATATTTTCGTTATATACTTTATAAATGCCGTTTAAATTTCCAAAATTTGACAAATTATTAAAAATGAAGTATAACTTCAACCCGATTCTACATAATCAAGTAGTATTGTATTTATTTTTATTCATGACTGTAGTTCAAATAGTGATATTCGTGGGTAATAATGATATAACATCTATCGTGTTGATGTGTTTAGTTGGAATATTAGCATCGTTCTTTAGCAAAAACATGATAGTAATTTTGTGTATTGTGTTAACAGTTACAAATCTATTAAAACAAGGTTTGAAAAAAATCGGTTATGAAGGGTTCGAAGATAAGAAGGATGATGCTGATTCCAATGAGGACGATGCTGTCGAGCCCAAGAAGGCCGACGCTCAGCCCAAGAAGGACAATGTCGAGCCCAAGAAAGAAAATGATAAGACCAAGACGGATGAAGGCGAAATGGACGAGTATGATATCCCGAATTCAAACGAATATTCTGAAAAGACAAAGGATCAAATGAAGAAACAGTTTGAAGAGTTGAAGAAGGATTACCCTGAGTTTAAGGAGTTACAAGATGATTTGTTAGAAGGTTTAAAGAAAATGGACCCATTATTAGATAAGGCGGAAGCATTTATGAATAAGTATTCACAATACAGTATAGATAAAAAATAAAACCATATAAGTAATATATAGGTAAAATTTTCAATTAGTAATGTTTGGATTCATCAAAAAGTTATTCAAATTATTAACTTTAGCAGTTCGAGTAGGTTTCGGATTGGGTAAAATATTCGCAGGGGTTGCAAGAGAGATGATGGAATTACCCGCAGGTATAGCAGTGGGTGCGTTAGGTATATCCCGATTTATACAAACAATATGGGTATTTGGTATATCAAATTTCTTTTGTGGAATGAAAATGATGGGTAATTTTACATCATGTGCGATGTACTATTTATTGGAAATTATTGGTAATATTTTGTATTTAATTCCGATGTTAGTATTTTTGATTATTGACTGGATAAGTGGTAACATGAAATTAGGTTCACAAATTGAAGATGGTATATGGTCGACGTTAGAAAAAGTAGATAGATTTACTATAAATAATTTTGGGTTTCATATTATACATTTTTCGAAATCAGTGCGTGATAAATGTTATAATTGCCGTAGATTGAAACCAGTAGCATTTGTACGTAAAGCAACTGATTTTGCGAACGATATAAATGACCCAATAATTCCATTAGCAACCGGTGGAATTAAAGATATATTTAATGGATTTGCGTACATTGTAAATTCCTTTAAATTTTAGAAAAATGTAAAATAATATAGTCATATTATATAATAAATACAATATGGCTAAGAAGTGTGCTCCGGGTGTTATATGTATAGAAAATATGACAATGTTAGTTATCGTTATAGTTTTATTAGGTCTGGGATTTGTATTTTATCAACATTTTATGGATATTCGTAGAGGAATGTTAGGTATTCCGCATCATCCATTACATCATCAGATACATCATGATTTAAGACCCATGTCAGATAGAAATGATACAATAAATGACCCATATGCACCACCATTAAAAACACACGATGTATATTATCCGAGAGGTTCGAGTGACATTCGTGGAATTCCTCCAGTAGCAGTTCCGGTTAACATACAAACGCGTGGATTAAATACAAGTTATCAACAGTTAGGATTATTAACACGTAATGGAAATAATGGAGAACAGATAATACTTCCATTAATGGGAAGACGCATAATGAGTGGTAGAGATAAATGGCAATTTTATACAATAGCGAACAATGGAAATTTAAACACAAAACTTCCAATAAGTGTAAATGGGAAGAGTTGTACGGGCGAATATGGATGCGATGATATAAATAACGGTGATACAGTTTTTGTAGAAGGATATAATGATACATTCCAAGTAACGATGTATGAAAATAATTTGTTTCAATATATTCCTAACCTTTAGATGAATTTTTCGAAAAATACTATATATCTAATCTATATAGTGTTTTTATGTCAGATACATCCAGATTATACCCGAATAAAAATAAGGTGTTTAATCATCAGATAGTGATAGATTATCCAAGAGTTACTTTAAATAAAAATGAAATTACCATGCCAGCTGATAAAAGAGGCGGGTTTTCTATACCATACCCAAATACTTCATCTGAAAATAATTTTTATTATACCGCTGGAGAAACGCAATTAAATTATATGCATACTCAATTGTATATTAACCAATTAATCCATTATAACATAGAGGGTCTTACTAGTAACAATAGTAATATGGTAGGTGAACTAATAATAGAACATCATACATTAACTAATACTACCAAACTATATTCATGCTATTTATTAGAGACTAAATCGATTTTATTGACAGATGAAAATGAGATAGACAAGATGTTATCTATGCCCGACAAGCAATCAGATAATTTAGACGTAGATATGAATATGGTTTTACCAAAACAAGACAGCTGTATAGTGTATAAATCTGGTAATAACTATGTATGTGTATTTACTACACCAATCCTAGTAAACACCGCATCTAAAGAGAAAATAATGAATAATTTTGCTAATGTAACAACTTTATTTAACATTTCACCAAACCAAGGAAGTTATGTAGTTATACCAGGTAATAATATATCAAAACGGGATGCGGAAGAAATATATATAGATTGTAATCCAACAGGAGTTAGTGAAGAAGAAATAAATACATATAATGTTCCGATTAATAGTAAAATGGCTTCGCAGTCACAAGAGAGTGATTACATGAAAACAACAGTGAATTATGGGTTGTTTATGCTGACCGCATTGATTTCGTATATAATCGTTCCTTTGTTTTATAAAAACGTAGTTATTGATACGAGTACAATAGCATTTAATATAGATACCGTTCAAAGATTCACTCGAATTCGTAGTGCGGATATATGGATTGGCATCGGATTTATCATTATAATATCTTCATTATTTGGTGCTGGAACGGCTGATTCTGATATGTATTCAACCTCGGTCGCAATGTTTATATCGGTATTTTATATTTTATCAGTAGGATTAGTACAAATTAAAAAAACACAATCGTTATTTATGACAACTGAATATAAAGGTAATAAAATAGTATCTGATTATGAATCACCTGAAGGAAAGAACATTAGTGCGTTTAATCTAGATGATATTGGAAACACATTAATGATAATTTTGAAATTTGTATTTTTCGAACCTAATAACATATCAGCTTTTATCGCAACCATGATTGTAATGGTAATTGTATTGGGTATAATGACAGGTATTAATGTTATATCTGGTAGTCAATTTGGAACTATTATAGGTTCATCAGCGGTTCCATTATTAGTAATTATAAATACAATTATGCTTCTCAAAGTAAATGAGGACAAGGCTAAGAAATGAATATAGATTGAAAAAATATAATAATCGATGAAATTATATTTTTAGGATTTGATACACTTAGAACATAGATGCACCACCAACATTCTCGGCAACCGGTTTGAAAGTAGACGCAGTGAAAACGCTGATATCACTCTTTCCAATAGGTGCCATTTGTTCGACAACCTCCTCTTCTAAAGAGGTTGTTTTCACCGGGTTCATTTGCTTCATCTTCTCATCCTTTCTGGCTTGAGTAGGAGTATATTTAACCATAGCGGCTTTACCGGTGGCATTGGTGCTGCGACGGAACATTTCGTATGCGACCAAGACGAACAACACGGCAATCAAGGGATTTGCGTAGAAAAACAGATAGACAGAAAGAACGAAGATACCGATAGTTCCCATAGGAGAATCCACCAATTTGGCAACCATCTCAGGTAGTTGGATAGGTAATGCTAAATAAGAAATAAACATGACAATGACGGCAGTTTCGACGTTAGAAAGAGATTCCATAAAGGATAAGAATTTCATTTTTGTATAATATAGAATACGATTATATTTTTCACTAGTTTATTCCAAGTAAATAGTCTACAAAATTGAAATATCCTAAAGTTACATAAATATATGTATATTCAAAGTATGAAAGGATTTAGACCCACTTATCGGAAAAAAATTCATCCGGTACAAAGACCGACCGATTTTAAACTAACACCCGAGTACAAAGAAAATGTTAGAAAGGCAGCTTATCTTGGTAAAAAGGGTTATACAATACCCAAATCAGTTATTTCGAAAGAAGATGAAGAAGACTTACGAAAAGAACTATATGTAAAACCGTTTGTGTTTGGTTCTAATCAAAACACTGATGTAGGTGCTTTCCATGTATTTCGTGAAAACGTAAACAAGTTTTATATCCCCAGATTTTACGGAATTAAACGTTATGGTTTGCCTGATAAATCTGAGATAGATGAAGGTGACGATATAGATGTAGAATTTACTAAAACAGTTCGCGATTACCAAGAAAAAATTATGGCCGTTTATATAAATCATATAAACACTCCAATATGCTATGGTTCTGATATAAATGGTAATGGTGGTATACTCGAGGTTCCGTGTGGTAAGGGAAAAACGGTAATGTCATTGAAGATGATTTCCGATATAAAAAAGAAGACACTGATTATCGTCCATAAAGAATTCTTGATGAATCAATGGATAGAGCGTATAGAAGAATTCCTTCCAACCGCGAAAGTTGGAAAAATTCAAGGACCAGTATTTGATATAGAAGGAAAAGATATAGTGATAGGTATGCTTCAAACGTTATATGATAAGGATTTTGGTGCGAACGCGTTTACATCATTTGGATTAACAATTATAGATGAGGTACATCGGATAGGTAGCGAACAGTTTTCCAAAACGTTATTTAAAACCGTAACACCATATATGCTTGGTATATCAGCAACAGTCGATAGAAAGGATAAATTAACAAAAGTGTTATATATGTATATAGGCGATAAGATTTATAGCGAAGAACGAAAAGATGATGACCCGGTATGTGTTCGTGCGATTAATTATACTTCCAAAGATACCGATTTTAATGAAATTGAGTATGATTTTCGAGGTAATCCAAAATATAGTACGATGATTTCCAAGTTATGTGAATATGGACCACGTAGTGATTTCATAATCAAAGTAGTAGAAGATTTATTGAAAGAAAACAATTCAAAACAAATAATGATTTTATGTCACAATCGTTCACTGTTAACATATTTATATGAAGGTGTTTGTCATCGCGAATTAGCAACTATAGGATATTATGTAGGTGGAATGAAACAAACCGATTTACAAACAACAGAAACAAAACAAATAGTGTTAGCAACATATGCGATGGCAGCGGAAGCGTTAGATATAAAAACTCTGTCAACATTAATAATGGTTACGCCGAAAACAGATATTACACAATCAGTAGGTAGAATATTGCGTGTAAAAGGAAATAACCCAATCATAGTAGATATTGTAGATAGCCATGACTTATTTCAAAAACAATGGGTTCAGCGTCGAAGGTTTTATAAGAAATGTAATTATCGCATTCGTCAGATAGATGGAGATAAATACCAAGGAATGGAACTAGATTGGAAAACAGATAAGACATGGAAATGGGTATTTGAACCAAAAGATACTAACAATAAAGAAGAAGAGAATGTAGAAGACGAAAGCGATGATGATATTCAACCAAAAATAACCGCGAAAAATGCGAAATGTTTGTTAAATATATCAGAACTGGATTTTGACAAAGTATAATAAGTATTTTACAAAAAATAGAAGATAATATTTATTTTTTATAATTAGTAGTATCAAAATTACTTGCGTCTATTACGCGTAGTGTTTTTTCTAGACTTGTTCGTTTTCTTACCTTTTTTACTTTTACGCATGGATTTTCCTTTTCTAATAGACATTTTCCGATGTGATTTACCTCCAATTTGAGATGGAACGTAACCATCCTTGAAGATATTAATATTATCTCCACCGGAGGTTGCGGTAGTAACTGTATTAGGTAAAACATTCCCCTCAGTAAACTCAAAATTAGTGACACCAGTACCAGACATAGTATACATTATGTAAAGATAATAATGTATACGAATTTGAATCTAAAGTTGAGATACGTGTGCTATTTTTTCTCTTCGACTAACGACTTTATTCGGAACCCATCTTTTAAACTTAGGATGAAAGGTACATTCCATATATAACACCTTATTAAGGTCAACATATTTATCAGCATCTATATTTTGAAAATCTTCTTCATCATCACTTTCTTCAATATAATCTAAGTTATCATTTTCGCGTATTTTACGAAACAATGAGTTCATAAAGACACTAGTTTTATAGTTAGGAATATATGCAATATTATAATAAACACGTTGATTATTCCTTCCATATATAAAAAGATGATAAATATCAAATTGTATATCCGCCATAACTTGAAAAATGGTGGGATAGTTATATTGTGTTTTATGAAAAGACATTTTAAATGGTGTTAAACAAGTTTCATACAAAGGAATATTAACTTTTCTTATTTGAGTCGGAAGATTAACTACATTTAGTTTTTTATTCATAAACACATTTACAAATGGACGTTTTTCATAAGCACATCTGTATTGAATATGATGAATATTATAAGGTATAGTATCAAAAATTTCACTAGAAATAGTGTTTGGATAAGATGTATCGTTTTTATCAATATTAATTTCCCAGAAAACGCTCATGTAAACAGATATAGCACTATTATGCTTTGTGATATTATTAAAGACCTTATTTAACATGGATAATTTATGTATAAAATCAGTATTATTAAGTGAAAGACCAACATAATATAAAATATTATCAATCACAATAGTCTTTATTTCATTATTTTCATCAGTGATACATGAACCATATAATACAGTCCCTAACGATAAATCTGGATGAAATGGAATATTTATTATTCTGCCCTTAGTAATTCGTTTCTCTTTGTTTAGTTCAAATAAAACACATACGTCATCTTCACCATAAAAGGTGAACCATAAATATACCTTTTTTCCCGTAGGAATCGCAGTAGCTACGTTATAAGATGACAAAACTTTCGTATGTGAAATCGTTTCATATGAAAGTTCAAACTCAGGAAATCTATTAGATAAATGACTAATTTGTATTTCAGTTAAGTCGATCATTGTTTAAATTATATACCAACAAATGTTTATATCAGTTTGTTATTATAATTATGGCGTTGTAACATATTGTTGAGTTTGTGAATTCATAAATGTGAGTAAGTCGGTATTCATATCATCTATATTTACTTGTTCGTTAAAAATACTATCATCATTAGAATCTTCAATTGGAATACGGTCTTTTGCGTTGTTTAATTCCGTAACAATATCCTTATATTTTTTGATTTGTGTGTTTACTAAATCTTTAACAAGTGGTTTTGAATAAGTGTTTTTCATGTAGTCGAAACCACATTGTAACATGTATATAATCGCAATAAATATAATAATTTTGATAATTATTTGTAAAAATGGGTTAGATAACATGCAAAATCAGTAATATATATTTTTAATATAATCATTTTATATATTTTTGACGAGAAACAAAGAAATATATATATACAAAAATAATATAAAATATAACGTCTAGACCAGTATAATATGTCTTCTGTGTCTATTATAGTGATTGAAAAAGGTGGTAATATTAAAGAATTGAAAGTAAAGTCATTTAATGAGACAGAATTATACAAAAAATGTGGATTTAAGACACCAAATGATTTCAAAGAGCATACATGCTGGGACAATATCAAAGTAAATAATACCACATATAATATTCACGTATATGGCAAGACAACCGGTAGAGCAAACCAGGAAAACAAGTATGAATTTC
>Ga0181572_10001726_pt1 | contig 15918 bp, 15 predicted proteins | sample 101ome_26_FD_133004 | JGI IMG/M metagenome (GOLD analysis project Ga0181572, IMG submission 133004) | Coastal salt marsh microbial communities from the Groves Creek Marsh, Skidaway Island, Georgia - 101408AT metaG (megahit assembly) | ecosystem: Environmental > Aquatic > Marine > Intertidal... | reverse complement strand
GGCTTGAATCTTTTCGGATTCAGGGATGGATCCGGTAGAGGTGGGTCTTGGTGCGGAGAATCAAGTGGTTATCCAGAACGGCTGGAGAGGCCATAAATCCATCGTCAAGCTGGTTGGTTTTGATCAGCTTGAAATTGCCAGAAGCTGCGATGATAGAAGTTTTTCCCTCTTCACTGAAACAATAGATCAGGTCATTCCATAGGATGGGAGAAGCCGAATAATTGCCTCCGATGCGCTCCTGCCATCGTGCTTCACCCGTGAGGGGATCAACACACGAAGCAACGCCACCATCGTGGATCATGAACAGGCCCTCTGGATGGGCAATCATGGAGGGTTTGTTGGGAACACTCCGTTTGAAAGTCCAGCTCACGTGGCTCTGGGTCACATCCCCCTTACCACCCGGCTTCACGGCCCAGAGTTCACCACGCGAAAAACCAGTCAGGTAGTAAATGTGATCCTCCCAAATGGTAGGTCGTGTGCTGGCCGAGTGGCCCACCCTTGACTCGGTGCGCCATCGCTCCGTTCCTGTGGCTGGGTCGTAGGCGTAAAGTGCCTTGGACCCAATACTCAGCAGCAGCTCTTCTCCTCCTAGTTTGGCCACATGAGGGGTCGAAAAACCCTTCCTCCAGTCACCCTCGGCCTCAGGCAGGCCATCGGCACCCAGATCCTGAAAATCAATGGATCGATTGCTTCGCCACTTCGTTTCGCCTGTTTCCTGATCCAGGGCCAGCACGAATTGATGGTCGCTACCATCGAAATTCATGATTAGAAGCCCATCATGAAGGATGGGAGAGGATCCAGCCCCTCTGAAATGATTGCATTCAATATCGGTACGTTGCCACAGCACCTCGCCTGTGCGGGCGTCCATGCAGGCGACCCCAGGTGATCCAAACGATAGGAAAACTCGATTGGCATCACAGACCGGGGTGGGGGAGGCGTAACTGTTGAATTTGTGAGCAAATTGTGGTGCGTCGACCCGAAAGAGCTGCTTGTCGATGACGATTTCTCCACTGGCTGCATCCACAGCGATCACAAACAGGTCCTTGCCATCCTCGCTGGCAGTGGTGAGCCAAATACGATCCTGAGCAATGACTGGAGAGGACCATCCCTTGTCGTGAATGGCCCTTTTCCAGCTGATTTGACTTTCCTCGGACCAATCCAAGGGAAGTTGTTCGGCTTGTACAACGCCCTGGCCCGATGGGCCACGAAACTGATTCCACTGAGCCGCTGAACTTTGCAAGAGGCCGATCACCAGTATCGTCCAAGCAGACAAAGTAGCCGGTAAATAGCATCGACATTGGTAAGCAGGCATGGTGAATCATGTTCTGAAGCCCGGTGACTCAGCGAGCTTTTTTTGGAGGCCTTCAACCGAGGTGGATATCAGAAAATGATTGAATCTGAGGCATGGGGTGTCTTAAATCATAAAGAACCCTCTTCGGTCATGGAAAGGGTTGAAAGTGTCTCAACTATCATGAACAAATTATTAGCCATTCTTTCAGTTTGCGCCCTATCAGCCTCTCTTCAGGGACTGGTTCGCGCCGAATCCTCCGAGTGTTCTTCCTGCGAGAAGAACAAAACTGCCGTGGGTACCGAAGCCAAATCCGAGTGCACTGCAGCGCAGAAAACCTTGACGCTCAAGGTGGGTGGCGCCGTTTGCGAGGCCTCCTGTGGCAAATTGGTCACCGCGCTCACCCGTATTCAAGGAGTCAGCAAGGCTGAATCCTGCACCCAGTCCCAGATGACCAAAGTCTCTTATGATGCCGCCAAAGTGAGCGAATGTTCGCTGATGAGCGCTGTCAAAGAAGCTGGCTACACAGTCGAAGGCCAGCAGGTTTCTCTGCCTGTTGAGGGAATGCAGTGCGGTGGTTGTTCCACCAAGGTGGGTAAAGTGCTCACCAGTCTGGAGGGCGTGATCAGTGGTTCGGCATGCCACGAAAGCAAGCAGGCCACCGTGATGTTTCATCCTGAGAAGGTGTCACAAGACAAGATCGTTGCTGCCATTCAGTCTACCGGTTTCAAGGTAGCTGTTCAGTAAGGATCAACCCTTCCATCACAGCAGGGCTCTAGACCCTGACTGATTTTGACCGTCTCCCATAGACAACTGTCGGGAGACGGTTTTTTTGTGCTCCGCTATCAGACCACCCATGGGTTCAAAGCAACATACGAACGCCCTCGACAGCTCGAATGGCTGCATCGATGGCCTGCATGCGCTGATGCGATTCGACCACGATGGAGAGATCAAAACTAATATAGGTGCCTTGGGTGGAACGGGTGTTGGCTTGGAAGGCTACTCCCGTCAGGCCAATCCCCACGAGGGCCTCATTAAGATCTCGGTGGATGCCATCTCGATCTCGACAGATCACCTTAAAATGGCATTCGGTGGGGAAGAGTTGATCCAGTTCGTCTTGGTTCAGGGCTCTCATGAAATAGTGCTAGGGTCGTCACATTGAGTCTCACCATCTTGTTCGATGGCCGCTCTGGGTGCCGTGGTAGCCGTTTCAGGTCGTGGGATGGGATGTTTCCAGATGGGGACTTTTTGTTTCATGGTATCGATCAGCCAACCGAGAGCTTCAAAGGCTTCTTGGCGATGGGGTGCGAGCAATTCTACCCAGAGCGAAGCTTGCCCGACATCAACCCTGCCAAGTCGATGAATCAGCCTGACTGATTCAATGGGCCAGCGCTGTTCCATCTCATTGAATAGCAATTGGAATTGATGCTTTGCCATGGCCTGATAGGCCTCATAATCAATGCCTTCAATGACTTGATCTCCCTCGAGCGAGCGAACAATCCCCACAAAACTTAGCAATGCCCCACACGACTTGTTCTCAGCGCATGGGCCTGCCATGACGCTTTGGCTAATGGGTTCTGGCGTCAGTATGAGCTGTCGTCTCATCATCGGGCATGCTAGCCTCCCTGCACAGGCGGGAAGAGTGCGATGTCATTGCCTTCGCAAAGCAGGTGATCGCGGCTGACGTATTCCATGTCCACCGCGACTAGGGTGGATTTTTTCATGGCTTTCAGGTTAGGGAATTTCGCATGAATCTCAACCAACGCCTGCTCAAGATTCGTTCCTTTTTCCAGATTGAGGCTGCATTGCGAGCAGGCTGCTAAGTCTCGGAAGTAGGAAAAGAAATGCACTTGAACACGCATACTGGGACTTGTTGTCAGGACTCGGGAAGCAAAACACTTCCAATAAAAGGAAGCTGACGCATTTGACCATCCATGTCCAGCCCATAGCCCACGACAAAGGTGTCGGGAATCAGGAAACCCACATGTTCTGCCTGAATGGTGGGAGCATCCCCCTCTTGGTGCGGGCTTTCGCGGTGTTTTTGCAGGAGGACGCAGCGCTTGACCGAAGCTGGCCCTAAGCTCTCAAGGTGAGTGGTGACTATCTCGAGGGTCCTTCCGGTGTCCAGGATATCATCCACGATCATGACTCTTCGGTGTTTGATATCCACCTGAAGGGGTAGGGTCCATGCCAGAGAGCCAGATGTTATCCCAGATCGATAGCTGGAAACTCCGATGTAGGTGACCTCCAATTCACCACGCATGTGACGTATGAGGTCAGCCATGAACACGGAGGCACCCGAAAGGATGCCAATCATGAGCAAGGGTCCATCCTCGGTCTCCTCCTGAATCTCACTTGCCAGTGTTTCAATGCGTTCGCGGATCGTGTCAGCATCCAGCAGCATGCCTTTTAAAGGAAAGTCCCGCCAGGGTTTGGGAACGGGTTGCAAACCACTTTGGCGGTAATCGGGTATGATGCTGGGCCTTCTAAGGGATGGGCTCATGGTTTGTAGAGGCTTAGGCTCAGAGGCTTGGCTCAGAGTTCCAGGGAGTTCTTGAGTGCGTCAAACATGGCGGCTCCACTGGAAGCTGATACGGGCTTCTTGAAGACATCGTCGGCTATTTCTATCAGCTCAGAGGGTAATTCACTCAAGAAGCTAGAGGGGTGACATGGCATGGCTTGACCAAACTTCTGTCGGGTTGCGCAGTGACTTAAAGTGAGTGATTTCATAGCGCGGGTCAGGGCCACGTAAAATAACCGTCGCTCTTCATCCATGCTCCCTTCATCGATGGATCGGCTGTGAGGCAGCAGGCCTTGTTCGAGCCCCACGATATGGACATGAGGGAATTCCAATCCCTTGCAACTGTGCATGGTGATCAAGGTAACGCCTTCGCCTTCAGTCTCCTTGTCATCGAATCGATCTTGGTCCAAGGCAACCGCTTCCAGGAAACGCTCCAGTCGCTCTCGCCCGCTCACCAGTCCCATGGATTGCGTCAAGGTATCGATGGATTCAAGTAGCTCCTTGGCACCCTGAACCCTGTTTTCGGCCACCTTGGGGTCCTTCTCCGAGCGGGCTAGATCGCCGAAGTAGCCAATTGTCTCAAGGAAGGTCCGAGCCCACGGGCCGAGCATGAGGCTTTTCTCTTCCAGCTGAGCCATGCGTTCTTCAAACATCGAAACCAGGGCCCTGGCGCTGCGAGAGGCCGCAGCATGCAGTTGATCACTCAAATCAGTGTGCCGCATCACCGCCCACACTGAGGTGCTGCGGGCCTCGCTCAGTGCCAGCAGGTTTTGCATCGTCTTGCTGCTCAGACCACGAGGCGGCACATTGGCAATTCGAAGCAGACTGATATCATCGTCTGGGTTGATCAATACCTTGAGGAAGGCCAAGACATCCTTGATCTCTCGCCGATCAAAGTAACTCTGCCCACCTACCAGACGGTAAGAGACCCTTGCCTGGCGCAGAGCTGTTTCCAGTGGCCTTGACTGCAGGTTGGTTCTGAAAAGGATTGCCTGATCCTTCCATGGGATGCGTCCACTCATCCGCTGCACCTCGATTTCCTCGACAACCGCCGTTGCCTCAGCCTCATCGCTTGCGAACTCCATCAGGCGAATGAGATCTCCGGTGCCTTTCTCTGACCATAGGGTCTTGTCTTTCCTCAGGGGGTTATGGCGAATGAGGGCATTAGCTGCGTTGAGGATGATGTTGGTGGATCGGTAATTTTGCTCCAACTTGATGATCTGTATGGCCGGAAAGTGCTCTTCCAGATTGAGCAAGTTTGCGATCTCAGCGCCTCGCCAGCCGTAGATACTCTGGTCATCATCGCCAACCACACAAAGATTCTGGTGCTCGCCAGCCAGCGCCTTGAGCAGATGGAATTGCTGACCGTTGGTATCCTGATATTCATCGACCATGATGTAGCGATACTGCTGTCGGCAAGCATCCAGCACCGCTGGATGCTTTTCAAATAGTTCAAGGACTAGCAGGATCAGGTCATCAAAATCGACGGCATTACATGCCTTGAGGGCTGCCTGGTAACGCTCCATAAGTCGTCCAGCCAGTTTCTGAGTGCTGGCCTCCATGCCAAGCTGTTCAGCTGATGCAGCATTCTTGATTCGGCTGATTAATGAGAGCCACTCTGCTGGCTTGACTGTAATCTGGCTTTTATTCCAGTCACTGGTGAGCCTTCGGATGATCCCCACTTGGTCGGAGGTATCATAGATCACAAAATGCTTACGGTAGCCCAGTCGATCAATATACTGACGCAACACGCGCACACAGAAGGAGTGAAAAGTGCCTATCAGGGGCTTTGATTCCTGAGATTCCGGCGACCGGTTGAGGGCTCCTCTTTTCATCAGACTCCGAACCCGGGTGCCCATTTCCCTGGCAGCCTTATTGGTGAAGGTAACGGCCAGGATATGGTGGGGAGCAACCCCTCTTTCCATGAGGTGAACGATGCGCTCGGTGATCACCCGAGTCTTGCCCGTGCCAGCTCCTGCAAGGATTAATACGGGGCCATGCGTACACCGCACGGCCTGAGCCTGCTGAGGATTGAGCTGGTGCAGAGGCATTCCCTTGGCAAGGAAAACGACTATTGGGTTAAATGACTCTTGAGTACTTCCAGAGGTTGGGTGCCCAGGGTCCCCTTGAGCTCCTCAAGGTAGGTGCTCTGGCTGGCCGCCTTCATGGAGGCTCTGGCCTCCTCCAGCCTGCCTTCAATATTCAGGCGAACCGCCTCATCCTGATACCCACTCCTGGACAGGAAAGTCTCCAGATATTGCGCATGCTTTTTCCACAGGTTGACATCCAGAGCTTGTTTGGCCTCGAGTCGCTCCTGATACCACTTGCTTTCAAGCATGTTCTCTAATTTGAACAGATCCCTTACCTCTGGGTCGGAGAGGGTTTTGCCCTGCCATTGCCCATCGAGCATGATTTGCAAAAGCGCCTTGAGCGGAGGGCAAGCAGCCTCGATGCTGCGATCCTCCATGTAGAGGCTGGCAACTCTTACTTGAGTCGCCACGATGTTATCCAGTCCTTCCACGAAGGCATCCCAATCTTGCTTTTCAGGTTCGACCATTTCCTCGGTGAATACAGCATGTGGGTGGTTGAATACCCTGCCAAAGAAATCCCGAACGAACTTTCGATTGATACGATAACCAAGGCGGCTGAAGGGAAGTTGTTTTCCTTCATATTCAAGGTCCTCGCATCGCTCAAGATAGCCATGGCTGATGAGATAGGCTGAGGAACGTTCTTCATCACTCATGCGGCACCATACCTCAGGAATGAGCATGCTGACATCATGGGCTACCTTGACCTTTGGCCCAATATACCCTGCAGCGGTGACAAACCCGTCGTGGCCAGTCAGGATCATGGAAACCAGAGCATTGTTTAGGTCAATGATGGGAGGGAGAGCGTTGAACGGCCCCTTAGTTAATGCCCCCTCAGACCCTGCGCCTGTGGTAGAAGGGGATTTGCCTGTCATGCTGCAGATGTATTCCATGAACAGCTCCGGAAGATCCATGTAGTGAACCGGATTATAAACAGCCAGGGGGCGTATGGCAGCTTGCTTGTCAGCGGGGTTATTACGTCTGCCGGGGACCACCGCCTTCACAACCCGATGAAGGGGTTGATTCATGGGGACTTTACGGTGCAATCGGGTTGCGATTTCCTCCAGGTAGACTGCCCGTTGGTCAAGTAGATCAGGGCGAACTTGTAGATAACGCGGATTCTTAGTGGGAGCGCCGTCCACGATGCGCGGATGAGAGCTGCTCACAAAGAACCCAGGGCTTTCTGATTTGGCAGCTTTGCTGATCAGGTCCTGCATGCACGGCGTGTACTGGTAAAACCCAATGGCATCTTCCACGATCTCCGTGGCATCGCTTTGGGTGAGCGGTTCGAAGTTGGAAATGAAGTTGCCTGGTCCTGCCAGGTCGGCTTCAGCCTGCTTGTCGTAACCTCGAATGATTGCATCATCAGGTCGCTGGAAAAAACGATATTCGCAGTTCTGGATGAATTTGACTGATTGAGCCCTAGCATCCAGACCCTGGAGTTTTGAAAGGGGGATCACGACACTGGCGGTGATATCATCTTCCAGGGATTGTTTGGATGCTGGGTGGAAATCTTTTCGAAGCCCGAAAGTACGCCAGAGCCCGTCGTCCTGAAAGCCTACTCGCATGTAATTTGTGATTAGTTTGCGATTATCCAGCTTCAGTTCGTTGCCAGGTTTACCATTGATCAAATCAACAGAAAAATGATCTTTCCATTGTTCGCCCCATTCGGTGCGATAATAACGCTTCAGGACAAATACCAGCTCCTTCACATACTGGGGTATGCTTTCCAGCCATTCATTGTATGAGTCGGTGTAATCTTTACTGGATGGGGTGAGCAGTTTGATGACAGATCCCAACGAGCGTTCGTGGCTGAGAATGCCACGCTGATCGACCCGAGATGTGTCGCGGAATCGATTGGAAAAATCTCGATTCAGAATCGCTTCGACTTGTTCGAGGTCTTCCTTGATATTAGCGACGATGACCGGTCCCTGGATGATGGCGTCTGTTACCGGTTTGGAGATTTCCGATTTGCCTCCCCCTGAAACAGTGCAGGGTTTATGGCAAATCAGTCCCTCAGCCACCGTGCCAATCAGACGCCAGGATCGGTTCCCGGGCGGCTTTTCCAGATGTACTTTGTAGCCGGAGGGTCTGACATAGGTTTTCCCTTGAAGTAACTTGATGGACTCGGTGCGACCTTTCCAGGGCCAGCTGACTCGTTGGCTATGGAGGTCGAAATGCACATCCTCCGAGACATAGATGATATCCGAGAATCGCTTGTCGATGGCATAGCCTTCAGGCTGCAAGTCCATGATATCTTCGAACTGGTCTAGCATCTCCTCAAAGCTGTGCCCCAGTCGCTTGACGTGCAGATGCCCGCTGAACTCCTCGCCCAGGTCATAGCTCGGGTAGACCAAAGCTCCTCCAGCATGCTCCTCTTCGGCCAAACCAAACAGATTGGCCGAGAAACTGATCTGCGTCTTGACCTCCTTCTTGCAATAGCCGAAATAATTATCAGCAATGATGGTGACCATCACCCCCTGGTCATCCCGTGCGCAGAGCTTGAATGCCGTGCCTCCATTGTAAAGTTCCTTGGGGTCTTCCCAACACATGCCTTGCTCCCGCTGCCTAGGCGTTGCCTCATCATGATGGGGTAAACCGGCTTCCTTCTTGGTGATTTTTGTCAGGTGGGGTGCGAGGATGACGCAGCCGGTGTGACCCGTCCAGTGATCGGTATCCAACCCGGCATCATTCTCTGGTAGATTTGGATCCCCCCCATTACCGAAGATGCTCTCGACGAAGTCCAAGTTGCTGACCAAATTTCCCGGGGCAAAAAAACGGATCTCGCTGCGCTTCTCCTTCATGACTCCGGGGACTTCTGGGATGACCAAAGGTCGGAGCAGCAGGGATACAAAGCACTGTGCCTTTTCTTCTTGTTCACTGGTGAAGGGTAATTGCATCAGTTCGGCCGGCGGATTGAGCGCATGGCGCAGCATCCGGTTGAAAGTGCGCCTGGGCGCCGCAATCTTGTCTGCTGGGACTGGAAGACCCGCATCGGCGATATGAAAGACGCCTTGGGTTGTGCGCCGATCATTGACTGGATTGTGTAGGACGCCTTGATGGATGCGGTAGGAATGGATGATGTCGGATTTGAATTCATCTCCCTTGGCTGGGAGAGATAAATTGCGCGCGACTCCGTGGCGATCGAGGACAAAAGTTCTTGATGGGAGTCGAGGGATGTCTCCAGTGTCCTGGAGAAAGGTGTCCAGCCATTGTTGGATACGCCAGTCAGCAGGGCAGAGGTAATTGGCCAGTAATCGCTTCTGTTCTCGATGATTGGCAATGAGTGACTCAGCGACATCCCGAAATGGAGAATCTGATTCTATGTCGGCAGTCGGGCAACCTAAGGCGGCCAATTTTAAGTTGATATATTCTACCAAGTGCTGACTTGGGTAGACATCACCGGTTGCGGGCAAACCGATGAGCTTTTGTAATTTGCTGGTATTCATTCGAGTTTTGAGAAATGCAGTGAACAGAAGGCACTGAGAAGCTCCAACTAGGCTCCAGTTTATTCCAAGAAGGCAGGCTAGGCAAGCATGTGACTGAGCGCCGGCTGCTTTCAGCCTCTCGATGGGTGGATTTTACTTGGGTTGCGGCTTGCTTGATGCTGTAGGATACCCCTACGTGAAAATGGTTGGTTCATGGCGCCCGGAGTTGCTGATCAAATACCTTGCCTTCCTGCTGATGTGCTTTGGCATGAGTGGCGTGAGCCTATACTGGTTCCAGCGGGCTGAAGCAGCTGGTGTGGGCATTGATTCCAGCACCAGCCTCTTGCTTAGCAATTTGATATTTCTTCAATTGGGTATGCTTGGGGCGACCTGGCTGCTTGTGCGAGACCATGGACTGACCTGGGATCAGGTCTTTGGCTTTCAGTTCGTTGCTCCTGGCAAAATCCTGTTTCAAGCTTTTAAGGTAGCCTCATTTGGCTTCGTGGTCTCATGCCTATTGGGAATGGTGGTGCATCAAATTTTTGAATTGCTGGGAAGAGAAAGTTCCGAGCAGGCTGTTGTGGAGCTCTTCGTTCAAAATCAGGGTCTAGGGCAACGAGCCCTGATTTGCTTTACGGCTTTGCTGATGGCTCCCCTGGTGGAAGAATTACTCTTTCGCGGCGTGCTTTACACCGTTTTGCTGCAGTATCTGACAAGGCCGCTCGCCTTGATTTTGAGCTCGCTACTCTTTGGTCTGGTTCATTTCCACGAAATCGGTTTGCTTCCCTTAAGCGCGCTCGCCTTGTTGCTGGCCCTCTCCTACGAGAAAAGTCGCAACCTCTGGGTTCCTATTTTTGCGCACACTTTTTTTAATTTGATCAATCTTGGGCTCCTGCTATGGGTGCCCTCCTTGGATTGAGAGAACAAGGTATGAATCGAGAGGTAGAACTGATTAAGTCCCTTACCCAAGGCTTGCCTCGACGCCAGGACACGATCCTGGGTGTCGGTGATGATTGTGCCATCGTCAAGGCTGGCCCCGAGCAGGAATGGTTGCTTAAGACCGATGCCATGGCTGAGGGGGTTCATTTTTTAAGGGATGATCCTGCGGTCATGGTTGGGCGCAAGGCAATCAGCCGACTTTTAAGCGATGTGGCTGCCATGGGAGGTGAGCCTGGCAGCGTGTTGGTAACCATTGGTGTGCCGAAGGATTTGGATCCGGCGTGGCTAGATGGTTTTTATGAAGGTCTAAGGGATGTCGCCAAGCATCATGAATTGGCCATCGTCGGAGGTGAAACCATTCAGACACCTGGGCCATTTTTTTGCTCCCTTGCCATGACGGGTCATGTGCAACCAGGCAAGGCTATCCTCCGAAGCGGAGCCCGTGTGAGGGATGCTATTTTTGTTACCGGGGATTTAGGTGGTTCCATCGCCGGTAAGCACCTGAACTTTGAACCGCGCATCAGAGAGTCCAGATGGCTAGTCAAGCAGTTCGAGATTCATGCCATGATTGACCTTTCTGATGGCCTTGCTGGAGACCTAAGGCATCTCTGCGAAGCGAGTGAAGTGGGGGCCGAGTTATGGACTTCCTTCATTCCCATCAGCAGGTCGGCAAAACAACGAGCCCAATCCGGTGAGTCCCCTCTTCCTGCTCTGGCTGCTGCCTTAAGTGATGGAGAAGATTTTGAGTTGCTCTTCACGGTGGATCCCTCGGAGGCTGTTCGCCTTAAAGATGCCTGGAAAGAGGCCTTCCCCGAGACCCCACTGAGTTGCATTGGTAGGATCATGGAGCAGCCCAGGCTCATGCTCAGGGATGACCAGGGTCTTCGTCCCCTTACCCTCGATGGATACGACCATTTCAACGCATCCTGATCAGACCTTCGAGCTGGGCAAGCAGTGGGCCCTTGAGCTGGATCATGCCTGGACCCTAGGTTTTTCGGGCGATTTAGGCGTCGGTAAGACTCGTCTGATCCAGGGTATTTGTCATGGATGGGGTGTCACCGGTCGAGTTGTGTCGCCAACTTATTCGCTGATTCATGAATACCAGGCTAACGGAAAGGTGATTCACCATCTGGATCTTTACCGACTCGATGGGCCCGAGGCCATTTGGCAGGCCGGCCTGGCTGATTACCTCACTGGATCAGCTAAAGGCAGGGTGGTGGTCGAGTGGATCGACCGCTGGCTGGGCCCTTTTGGGGATTCCTTGCCAGCACAAGCACCTATGGCCAGCCCGTTCCGTTGGGTTCATCTGAGTGGCTGCCAGGGAGAAGAAAGGACCATCAGTTATGTTGATTTTAGGCATTGAATGGTCGCAATTTCAGCGAAGCATGGCTCTTGGCGCGATCAATGAGGCAGGGGAGCTGAGCTGTCTGGCAAGTGGTATGCTTGATGGGGTGGAGGATGCGGCTGCCCTGGCCATGCTGGGGCAATGGTTGCAGGAAGGGGGCTACAACGCCAATCAGCTCGACCAGGTTCTGGTCGGTCTGGGACCCGGTTCTCACGCAGGGGTGCGTCATGCCCTGGCAGCTGCTTATGGATGGCATCTTGCTCACGGCTGCCATTTGGGCGGGGTGAGCAGTGCTTTGGTCATGGCTCGAGCAGGTGTGAACCAGACGGGCGGTGACCTGATGCATGTCTTGATGGATGCGCAGCGGGCAGGTATCGCCCAGATGTCCTATCGTTTGGAGGCAAGCGGCTACCTGAGGCCAATTGAACAGATCAAGGTGATGCCTCCGCAGGCCATCCTTGCCCAATGCTCCAGCGGTTATATGGTAGCCACCCCAGCGCTGGCTGGCAACATGGCGGCACTGGGTGTGAGCTCGGAACGATTGGTTGAGGTCGTGCCGGAAGCATCGCTGATGATTGAGGAGGCCATTGAATTTCCAGATGGGCTTCAGCCCGGCCCTGTGCTTAAACCTATCTACTTGCAGCCAGCTGCTTATACTCGAGCCAGCCTTCCAGCCCTTCCGGAGGCACTGGAGCATGAAATCAGGAATCTGGACACCTCTTCGGAGGTCTGAGGGCTTGGATAGGCCACACGCTTCTGCCTGCTCCAGGCCAATGGGGGCGCTTGAAGCCACTATCGTCGCGTGCCACGAATTTTGACGTGTCAACCCGTTTCCAGCACCCTAAAGTCTGCCCATGTCCCGCATATTGGTTATTGTCTCGATTCAACCTCTTGCCCTGCTGTGCCTTTACCTGATGCCAGCTCTCATGGCTATCTCAACCCTCAAGGCCGAATCCATTGCAAAAGGAGTGGTATTCCACGATCTCAATCGAAATGGGGTCCGCGATGCCATGGAACCAGGGTTGGAAGGGGTGAGAGTTTCTAATCAGCAAACCATTACCTCCACCGATGCGCAGGGTGTGTGGAGCCTCCCAGCCGAAGAGGGCATGACCTTTTTTGTGCTCAAACCTGCTCACTGGCAAACACCTGTTAATGAGCATCAGCTGCCCCAGTTTTACTACACGTTTAAGCCCGAAGGTTCTCCTGCCTCGGAGTTTCCTGGAGTCGCGGCAACGGGGCCCCTGCCAAGCTCGATTGACTTTGCCTTGCATCCTTCACCTGAACCGGATCGGTTTGAGGCAGTTTTTTTTGGTGACCCGCAACCCAGGGATATGCAGGAGGTCCAATATATCGGGCATGATGTGGTGGAAGAACTCCTGACGACTACAGCTCGCTTTGGCGTCACCCTGGGTGACATTGTCTTTGATGATCTCGGGATACTGGAACCGCTCAATGCCACCATCGCACTCATTGGTATTCCCTGGTTCAATGTGATTGGCAATCATGATATGAATCTGGATGCGGCCTCCGATCGTGATTCAGATGAAACCTTTACCCGTATTTATGGTCCAAACTATTATGCCTTCGACTATGGCCCCGTACACTTCATCGCATTGGATGATGTGATTTGGGGAGGCAAGGCGCCCCAAGGCACTGGGAGCTACACCGGAGGGTTGGATCAGCAGCAACTGGACTTCATCCGACAAGATCTTGATGGGGTTCCTGAGGATCGCCTGGTTGTCCTCATGATGCATATTCCCTTGACTGGTATTGCCAACCGAGAAGATCTCTATCGCTTGATTGAACAGCGCCCCTGCACCTTTTCCATTTCTGGGCACACCCATTGGCAAGCTCATGAAAAAATTACTCGCGAGGATGGTTGGTTGGGGGCAAAACCTCACCACCATTTGATCAATGTGACGGTGAGTGGCAGCTGGTGGAGCGGGCTACCTGATCCTCGTGGCATCCCTCACACCACCATGCAGGATGGGGCTCCAAATGGCTATACCCTCATTCGTTTTGGTGCGCACCAGCCTCCAGAGATCCACTTCAAAGCAGCCGGCTACCCAGATTCCTTTCAAATGTCAGTATTTGCTCCTGATACGGTGGCTGCGGAGCAGCTTGAGCAGACCATGGTTTATGTGAATGTGTTCAATGGATGGGAGGATTCCATCGTCCAAGTACGCTGGTCGGAGAGTGCGCCTTGGAATGACCTGAGTCGTTCAGAGGAACCTGATCCTGCCCTGGTGGCGCTCTATGAGACAGAATCTGAAAGCCCACCCGCACCCTATCGCAGGGTCTCTGCCCCCAAGGATTCCAAGCATCTTTGGAAGGGTAACTTGCCGCTTGGAGTAGATCCTGGGATACAGGTGCTCCATGTCAGGGCTACCGACGTGAATGGTCAGTGGCATCGAGCCGAACGCATTGTCAGGATTGTCCAGTAGGCCTCCTGCGGCTCATCAGCCAAACCCTTATATGGGTTCTGGAGCTTGGCTTGGCTTTGGGTTGACTTGGGCTTCGGCTACCAGTCATCATTCCAAACAAGATATGAAACCATTGGAAGGAAAAGTAGGATTGGTGGCTGGGGTAGCCAACAAGCGATCAATCGCCTGGGCCATTGCTCAAGCATGGCATGAAGCTGGAGCCGAACTTGTCTTTACCTATCAGGGTGATCGGCTCAAGGGTAACGTCGAGCAGCTCGCTGGCACCTTTGGTGCGGATACCCTTATGGTTCCCTGCGATGTGAGCTCGGATGAGGAGATTGATCGAGCCTTTGACGCGATCAGGGAGCGTCATGACAAACTGGACCTATTGCTTCATTCGATTGCTTTTGCCCCCAAGGAAGCCCTGGAATCTGATTTTATACAGACCAGTCGGGAGGCCTTCAGGGTCGCTCATGACGTGTCGGCCTATTCGCTAGTGGCGCTTTCCCGGGCAGCAGCACCGATGATGAGCCAGGGTGGTAGTATTCTGGCCATGTCCTATTATGGTGCTGAAAAAGTAGTACCACATTACAACGTGATGGGCGTTGCCAAGGCCTCACTAGAGGCTTCCACACGCTATCTCGCGGCCGATCTGGGGCCAAAGCAAATCAGGGTCAATTGCATCAGTGCCGGCCCAGTCAATACCCTTGCGGCTCGGGGTATTTCTGGTTTCAGCGCCATGCTCAAGCACTACGAGGCGCACGCCCCGCTCAAGCGCAATGTGGTTCCTGAGGAACTAGGCGCCACGGGACTTTTCCTTGCCTCCGATGGGGCTGCTGCGATCACAGGCCAGGTAATCTATGTGGATAGTGGCTACCAGATCATGGGCATGTATCAATGAGATGATACCGTGCCGACAACTGTTGACCAGGGGCTATGCCTTTTTGGTGAGTTATCTCGTGACCTCAGGATCGGGGTGGCTGGCTGCGGCTGAATCGACTGCCGCTCAACAGCACTATCAGCGGGCCATCTCAGCTTATCACGATGGTAAAGTCACTGAAGCGAGGCAATGGCTGGACCAGGCTATCGATGAGAACCCCGCTTTTATCGAAGCCTACTTGGCGCGTGGCTACCTGCATCAGTATGAAAGGCAATATCAGTCTGCTGCCGAAGCCTTCGGTGAAGTGATCCGGTTGGATCCCGCAAGGCCAGAACCCTGGTTTCGAAGGGCCATCGAACACTTTAATCTTGGGCAATTTGAAAAATCTGTTTCGGATTTTGAAGCCTTTGCCAAGTTGGAACCTGCGCAAAAACCCCACCTCTGGCAGTTGGGAATCGCTTACTTTTACACGGGACAATTCAAGGAGGGCAAAGAATTGTTTGAGTCCCATCAAGAGGTTAACACTCAGGATGTGGAAAATGCGGTTTGGCACTTTCTCTGTGTAGCCGCTGTCGAGGGGTTTGAGGCGGCCAGGTCCCAATTCATTGCCATCCAAGGAGATGCCAGAACCCCAATGAAAGAGGTTTGGGCTCTTTTCAAAGGGGCTGGGAGTGAGGAGGCAGTCATCAAGGCGGCTCGAGATGAAAACATGGAAACAGCACAGCGATTGCGGGCCGATTTCTACGCCAACCTTTATCTAGGCCTGTATTACCAGAGCAAGTCTGAGGAGACCAAGGCCTTAGACTTCATGAACAAAGCGGCCAAGTCCTATAAAAACAATGGCTACATGGGAGAGGTTGCCCGGGTTCACCGCGATTGGATCCTTTCCAGGAAGTCTGCTTCTTCGAGTCCTCCGCAGCCGTAAACTGATCTGGTTATCGACGAGGTCCTAGTCCAGAAAATCATCGGGTAGGGCGACTGATTGCATGTCCCATACTGGTTTTTTT
>Ga0181572_10001720_pt1 | contig 15933 bp, 17 predicted proteins | sample 101ome_26_FD_133004 | JGI IMG/M metagenome (GOLD analysis project Ga0181572, IMG submission 133004) | Coastal salt marsh microbial communities from the Groves Creek Marsh, Skidaway Island, Georgia - 101408AT metaG (megahit assembly) | ecosystem: Environmental > Aquatic > Marine > Intertidal... | reverse complement strand
TAAAGGCATTTACTAAAATATTTCCGTTGTAACACTCATCAAAGCTAACTTCACCACCAATAGTAGGAACACCCATACAGTTTCCGTATCCGCCGATCCCTTCAGTTACACCACGAACCAAATAGCGTTGGTGTTTTGAAGTTGCATCATCATTTAATACATTACCAAAACGAAGCGAATTGAGTGATGCAACAGGACGAGCACCCATAGTAAAAACGTCACGCATAATGCCACCAACACCAGTTGCAGCACCTTGATATGGTTCAATGAAACTTGGGTGGTTATGTGACTCCATTTTAAACACAGCTGCATACCCATCGCCACTATCGATAACACCAGCATTTTCACCGGGACCTTGAATAACCCATGGTGCTTTTGTTGGAAATCCTTTTAAATGAACTTTTGAAGATTTATAAGAACAATGTTCACTCCACATAGCTGAAAAAATTCCAAGTTCAACCAAATTTGGTTCACGACCTAAAATCTTTTTGATATGTGTATAGTCTTCTTGACTTAATTTATGATTTAAAAGTTGCTGATCTATATCTGGTAGCTGATCGTTTTTCATAGTAATCCTGAAAAATTGGTTTTTAAGTAAGGATTATATCTAAAGCTAAGTAAAAATTACTTAATGGAAAGAAAACTCTTTTTCAGTTCGGATAACGCGCTTCAAAGAGAATATATTAATAAACTCTATCGCTATCACTTCATACTCTTTAGTACCATTTGGAAGCTTAATTTTAAATTCATCCCCCACAGCCTTTCCAAGTATTACTTTTGCAAGTGGTGAATGTACTGAAATCAAACCATTTTCTGGTTCACTCTCTAAAACACCACAGATAGTATAAGTCTCTACTTTACTCGAATATAGATCTTCAAGGGTTACAGTACTTCCAAAACTAGCTTTTGTATGAGAGTGTTGCGAGGGGTCTATAATTTGTGATTTCTCAATCATAGAATTGAGATAAAAAAGCCTTTTATCAATAAAACGAAGCTTCTCTTTTGCAGCATGATAATCTGCATTTTCGCTTCTATCTCCAAGAGCTGCAGCAACTCGTTTTTCCTCTGCAGTTTTTGGTTTTTCATATTCAAGCAAAAACTTAAACTCTTTCACTAAAAGGTCATATCCTTCCAGCGTCATTGGCTCTTTCAAATTAGTGTTCAAAACCTAAAATGTAATATGTTTCTTTATTCTCTAGTTTATTTACTTGAACTTTAAATTTTTCACTAAAACGTTGAATTTTTTCATGCGCTTCTGTTGCAAGTTCTGGACTTGGAGCTTCAACCTTTATTTTAAAGCAATCTTCTGAATTTGATAATGCGACAAAAGAACCATCAACCTTTAAATGATCATGAAGATCCATTATGTGTTTTTGAATTTTTTCATATCCTGTCGTGTTTTGTTCTACTTTTTCAAGTTGTTTAATTAATGCATCATTTGGAGCATAACCTAACTGCTTTAACATCGCATCTCTAGTCATTAATTCATATCCTTTTTTTAGTTGTTAGAAAAATAATAACACTTTATTGTAAACATTCAGTAGATATTTACATTCGTGTATTATAATTGTGAGACAATATTAAATCTACATACAGAGAGAGAAAAATGACTGAAGAGATACTAAAAAAAATTAAGCAGCTACCACCTTTGCCAGAATCTGCAATGCAAATTGAAGCGGTGTATCAGGATCCGGATAGTAGCTTCAATGATATGGTCAAAATACTAGAAAAAGACCCTCTTTTAACTGCTGATATTTTAAAAGCAGCAAATTCACCACTGTATGGTTTCTCTCGAGAAATCAATGCCATTAGTCAAGCTGTTGGCTTATTTGGAATGGGAACAGTTCGCGGGTTTGCTCTAGCGTCAATTGTGAAGAAAAGTTTTACTCTTGATCTCTCTCCATATGGAATCAACAACGATATGTTTTCAGCTTTATCAAAAAAACAACATGCCCTTGTAACTTCATGGTGTATTCGAAAAGAAAACAAACTTCTTGGTGTTCTTTCACCGGCTGCTTTCTTAGTAGAAATTGGAAAAGCACTAATTGCTCAACAAATTATTGCCGATGGAAAACAAGAAGAGTTTCGTGATGCACTCAAAGAACTTGGCGATGTAGAAGCAGCTGAAAAACAAGTTGTTGGTGTGGATACACCAGAGGTTTCTTCAACAATATTTAAACAATGGAAATTTGAAGAAGGTCTTGTTGATGTTATCGGCCACTGTATGGAACCTGAAAAAGCTGATAGTGAAGATGATATAAAACCTGCTGCTATCCTCAACGCTGTACGCTTGGCAGTTCCTATCAATGGTGTTGTAACAGACGAAAGTATTGCTGCAGCAAAAGAGGTTATTGAAAAATATAACCTGAACATGGAAGCTTTTGAAACTGCAATAGAAAACGTTAAATAAAACAAAACTTGAAATCTCTACTCATTAAGCTCACTCTTGGTCTGAGTGAGCTAGATATAAGACCTGAAGACACACCTCATATAAACTCCTTTCTTAGCAAAAAATATCTCACTTTTAAAGATGGTATATATAAGTTTCACTCAAAATATCGTGCTGGTACAATTGGAATAGTACAAAATGAAACTGCCTATCTCAATGTAATTGGTGAACTTACAAAAGACCTATTTATCGGTAAAGGGGATTTGTCTGGTGCAAAAGAGGGAGACTTAGTTATTAGCCAACGTCTTTTAGGAAAAAGAGGAAAGCCTTCAGCAATAGTTACAGAGATTGTTGGAAGAGCTCTAAGTTATTCAATTGGTTACATTTTAATAAAAGATGAGAAAAAGTCTCTTGTAGACCTTAAAACAGACTATCCAACTGGCGTTGAAATGACACAAGAAGATCTTAATAAATACCAAGAAGGGGATCTCTTTAAGATTGACAACACTACATATACAATCATGGAGTTTCTTGGGAACTTATCTGATCCTAAAGTTGATGAAAAAATTGTTCTTGCTCAATTTAATAAACATGATGCATTTGAAGAAGATGTTTTAAAAATAGCTTCTTCTTTTAAAGAAGTTGATGCATCTAAACATCCGCATAGAAAAGATCTTCGTTCATTTCCATTTTGTACTATAGATCCTGTAACTGCAAAAGACTTTGATGATGGTATTTACTGGGATGAAGAAAACACAACACTCTATGTTGCCATAGCAGACGTAAGTGAGTATGTTAAACCATTTGGTGCATTAGATAATGAAGCAATTTATAGAAGCTTTTCAATCTACCTGCCCCACCGATCTATCCCGATGCTTCCAAGGCAACTGAGTGAGACACTTTGTTCACTTCAACCTCATGTTGACAGACTTGCTTATGTTTTTGAAATGAAGTTAGATATACAAAGCTTAGAAGTTACACATTCTGAAGTGTATGAAGCGATTATACATTCAGACAGACGTTTTAACTATGAGGAGGTAGATTCATTTTTTGAAGGTAAGCTACAAGCACAAAATCAAAAAGAAGAACAGATTTTTAAATACCTTCTAGAACTTAAAAGTATTACTGATCAGCTTAGAGAAAAACGATTAAAAATTGGTTTTGATTTTCGTTCAAACGAACTTGAAATGGAAATTGACAAAGATTCTAATCTCTTTGAAACTCATTATGCCCAAGAAACACCTTCACATGCACTTATTGAAGATTGCATGCTTTTAGCTAACAAAGAGGCTGCACGTCAATTTGAGAGAGGTATTTTTAGAATTCATGAACCACCTTCTCAAAACAAACTTCAAATTTTATACCAAGAACTTGCTGGGATAGGCATGTTTATCGAAATAAAATCAACAATAAAAGAAACAATTACAGAGATACAAAAACAAGCTAAAAAAATGAATTTAGAATCCGAAGTAGACACACTGATAATCCGATCTCAAATGCAAGCAAGATATACACCTTTAAACTCTGGTCACTTTGGATTAGGTTTTGAAGCATATACACATTTTACTTCACCAATACGTAGGTATTCGGACCTCATTGTTCACCGTTTACTCAAAGCTATACATAACAAAGATAAAGATGAAGGTGCATATGTTCTTCGCAATATAGAAGCATTAAGTATAACTATCAGTGAAAAAGAGCGTGAAGCAAGTACTATTGAAATAGAATTTCACCAAAGAAAATTTGCAAGATGGGCAAATGAAAATCTTCACAAAAAATTCAAAGCTCGTATAGTTGGAACTGATCCTGAAGTACGTGCTGAAATTCACGATATTATTCAAGGTGCAAAGCTTAATATTCTTGGTACTGAGCAGGTTGTACTTTTTGAAGATGTGATTGTACAGATTGAGAAAGTCGATATCCCTAAAGCAAAAATATTTGCAACAGTTGTATCCAAAGTAGATCAAGATGTATAAAAATGAGTTTGACAATGCAATTAGAGGTTCAAAAATCTCTAATAGCTTTGTTTTTTTTGGTGAATCAATTTTTCTCATAGATATGTACACAAAAATGATGTCGAACCTTGAAGATGCATCAATTTTGAATTTTTATCATGATGAATATAACTTTGGATCTGCAAAGGACCATCTCTCCCAATCTTCACTTTTTGGGGATAGAAATATTTTGATCATAAAAAGTGAAAAAAAAGTTCCAAAAAAAGATTTAGATACTTTAATCTCATTGTGTGAAAAAAACCAAGACAATATATTTATATATGCCTACTATGGTTCAGACCATAAAACTTACAATAATAAAAAAACTTTTGGAAAATTCTCCACAATGTGTGTTCGTTTTTTTCACCCAAAAGAGTATGAAGCTCAAAACCTAGTACTACAAATTGCACAAGAACAAGGTGTAAAAATTGATAAATACTCAGTTTCTCATCTTTTAAGTATTCACAATGGAGATGTTGGACTTGCTTGCAATGAAATACAAAAGTTCAGAGTTTTTAATAGAGAGATTACCACAAAAGATATTGACCAGCTTGTGTTTGGCTTAGCAGAAGTGAGTATTGATGAACTTATTAAGATTCTTCTCTCAAAAAAAGATTTTAAAAATGAGCTTTCAAATCTTTTAGAACACGGTGAAGACGAGATACGGATCATTACAGCTATAAGCTCTTATATTACCCAATTATATATGTTTAACATCTATATTCGTGTTAATGGAGCTCCAAATGCAATTGAGATTTTAGGCTATCCAGCTCCAAAATTTGTCATTGAAGAAAAATCATCACTTGCTTTAAAATTTAAACCTCAGGTTTACTATGAGATTCAAGAACTTTTATTAGATACAGAACTAAAAATGAAAAGCTCTCACGTTGATAAAAATGCACTTTTACTCTCAACCCTTCTACAGTTTCAAAAAGCACTATAAAAATTCTTATCCTTCATAAAGTTTTGCAAGTTCAATAAAATTACCTAAACTTCTTGCAAAAAATTTCATGTATTTCACATCCTCTTTCGTGTATCCACCCTCTTTATTGAGAAGCTCAAATACACCAACTATTTGATTATTTTCATTAAAAAGTGGAGCTGCAATGATATTATGAGTTGTATACCCTGTTTCTTTGTCCACTTCAGCTAAAAAAGCAGGATTTGAATATGCATCATTTTCAACTACAATCTCTTTAAGTTCTAGAGTTTTACCTACAATCCCTTTATCAACAGGGACAACTATTCTCTCTACTCCATCTGCCAAAGTTGTCCAGAGTTCTGCTTTTTTTGGACTGTAAATAAACATAGAAGATCTATCTGCACCGATAATCTCTTTTGAGTATGTAGAGATAAGAGGTAGGCCTTCAGGAAGAGATTTCTTATAAAGTATTTGTTGTCCAAATTCTACTAATTTAGAGCTCTTTTGTGCATGAGTCATATACCAACCTTTATATTCTAAGAAATTATATATAAAAATAATAAAAAGGAAAAATGAAGTTGCAAAAAGGTTTTAAAAAGGAGCAATGCTTTACTCATATAGGAGTAAAGCAAAAAATAATTTGTTAGTTTGTATCTTGATCTACAATTTTATTTGCAGCAATCCAAGGCATCATTTCACGAAGTTTTTTCCCTGTTTTAGTAATAAGTAACTCTTGATCATTTGCACGCTCAGCATTCATACGTGGATATCCAGCTTGACCTTCTAAGATAAAGTCTTTTGCAAATCTACCATCTTGGATCTCTTTAAGAATCTCTTTCATAGCAGCTTTCGATTCTGCATTGATAACACGTTTACCAGAAACATAATCGCCATACTCAGCAGTATTGGAGATTGAATATCTCATATCTGCAATTCCACCCTCAAACATTAAATCTACAATCAATTTAAGTTCATGTAAACACTCAAAATATGCAAGCTCTGGAGCATATCCAGCTTCCGTTAAAGTTTCAAAACCAGCTTGTACAAGTGCTGCAGTACCACCACAAAGAACAGCTTGTTCACCAAAAAGGTCAGTTTCTGTTTCATCTTTGAAAGTTGTTTCAATAATTGCAGTTCTACCACCACCAATAGCAGATGCATATGAAAGAGCTAATTCTTTTGTGTTTCCTGATGGATTTTGACCAACAGCAATAAGATCTGGAATACCACCACCACGAACGAATTCACTTCTTACTGTGTGACCTGGAGCTTTTGGAGCAATCATTGTAACATTGATATCAGCTCTTGGAGCAATACGACCATAGTGAATATTAAAACCATGTCCAAATGCAATTGTTGCACCCTCTTTCAAGTTAGGTTCAATCTCATTTTTATAAATTTCTGCTTGGTTTTCATCAGGAAGAAGAATCATTACAACATCAGCTGCTGCTGAAGCTTCAGCAACAGTAAGTACTTCAAAGTTTTTTGCTTCAGCTTTCGCCCATGAAGAACCACCTTTTCTAAGACCGATACATACTTCAACACCGCTATCTCTTAAATTTTCTGCGTGTGCGTGTCCTTGAGAACCAAAACCAATCATTGCAACTTTTTTGCTTTTGATTAAGTCTAAACTTGTATCTTTGTCATAGTAAACATTTAATGCCATTTTTTTTCCTTACATGATATGAGCTTAAGTGGGTACTTAAGTCTCTAAATTTTTCGCATTATACTTAAATAAAGCAAAAACTTTTATAATACAAACAATAAAAGAAAAATCTATACTAAAGTTCAATAATTATGAATAAACAAAAGATATCAATAGAACATCGCTACAGAGGCTCAATAGAACTTCCTGAAAATAGATATGCTAAAGATGTTTTTTTTCGAACAAAACAAGCTTATGCTAACCATGACAAGATGGGAGTTCATCTTATTTTTTCAAAAAACAAACTCAAGCAGCTGCAAACATACACGAAAGGTGGAGCAGAATCTGAACTTGATAATATAGATCTTTATATTGAGCTCGGTGAAATACTTGGATTTAATACAGAAGATGCAAAAAAACTTAAATCTTTTATTCAAACAACCAATGACACAGCACACAGTAACTTCAACATTACAAAGCGTTTAAAACTTATAAACAAACAAAAAAGTACCAAGGTTCAGACAAGCTATCTTTTTTGGGATATAGAAAATTTTTCTGGAATAAGTTCAATTTTTAACCAGATTATAGAGCCTTATGAAATAGAGGATTCAAATATATATTTGGCAGCAAATCCAGATTCACTCTACCTTAAAAAAGCAGAATGGGAAGCCAATCTTTATGACTATGGAAAAACACTTCAATCATTTAACTTTATAAAATGTGACCATGGGAAAAATGTCGCAGACAATATGCTTTTAGAAAGTTTAAATAACCTCAATCTAAAAAACAGTAATATTTTCATGTTGAGCTTTGACAGAGAACTAAAAGAGAGATTTAAATCTGAAGCACATAGAAGTAACAACCTCTATGTGATGTAAGCTATGTATAAAAAACTTTTTATTTTTTTGGCATAACGATGACAAAATAATCACCATCAACTTCATGTCTTATCTTTGATTCATTCACATTTTCAGGAATACTATATGACTGAAAAAAGTATTGTGAACTCGCAAAATAACCTTGATCACTTTTTTGTTCAGTTTTAATGTTCATCTCAATCGAAAGACGATGATCCTTAATTACAAAACTTACATTTTTTGCTTCTGCACCATTAAGTTTTACACGGTGAATATATTCAGAATCTGTCTCTTCATAGAGTGCTTTTTTTTGATAGAGTTTTGGATTTTTTGCTTTTTCTGCTTGTAGAAACTTGTTTCTTTTTTCAAGCATCTCTATCGTTTTTTTATGCTTTTCAATAAGTTTTGCATTATGATCTAACTCTTCATTTAAGTCAAGAGTAAAGTTGCCAAAAGCACCTAGTGAACTTACTAAACCAAATACTGTGATCATAGAAAGTAAAGATTTTTTTCCTAACATCTTCGCTCCTTTAAAAAAATGTAACACATAAAAATGTTCAAATAAAATTTTAAGTATAAATGTTAAATACAATATAAATAAATTCTACTGTTTGGTATTTTTTATCTCATCGAGTTCTTGACGAACAGCTTTTAGTTCTGCTAAGATAAGATCAATTTTATCATGATCTTCATGCATCTCATCAACCATATCTTTATTATTTATTTTTTCCATTTCACCAATGATAACTGCAACAAAAAGATTAAAAAACACAAAAGCTGCAATAATCACAAAACTTACAAAATAGATCCAAGACCAAGGATAGATCTCCATCCCTTCATACATAACATCAGTCCAATCTTCAAAAGTTAGAATTCTAAACAGAGTTAGCATAGATATTAAAAAATCACTCCAAAGACCACTTGCAGCATCTTCAAACAAAAAGTTTCCAATAATTGCATATACATAAAACACTATAAACATTAAAATGACTATATCAACGATTGATGGAATCGCTTTAATGAGCATATCTATGATTTTTTTCAATTCAGGTCTAGATGTAAGAAGACGAAGAACTCTAAATATCCTTAGTATCCTTGCTACTGGAGCAATCGCTGTATTTTCCATTGGGACTACAGTAATCACAACAATAATAAAATCAAAAACATTCCATCCAGATTTAAAAAAATCAAGAGTTCTCTCTTCAGCATACAGCTTAATGAGTATCTCAACCAAAAAATAAACTGTAACCATGTAATCTAAAATAGTAAGTAAAGTTGTATAGTTATTTTCTACTTCACCGATTGTTTTAAATCCTAAAACCGAAGCATAAAATATAATAATTGCAGTTGTTAAATTGGAAAACCATTTTGCTCCTCTAACAACTACTAGCCTTTCTTTAAATGTCACTTCTAACACTCCTAAGATATCTTTGTAATATAATCATCGAAGAAATAGAATCTACTCTTCCATCTCGAATGTATTTCATTTCACCTTTCATTAAATTTTCAGCTTCTAAAGAAGATCCCGCTTCATCTTGAAAAAAAATTTCCCCTTTAAATCCAACAAGACCAAGAAAATGTTCGACTCTTCGTTTCATTTCCTCTTCACTACTTCCTCCAAGAGGTATCCCAACCACTAAAGCTTCCACTCCCCATTCTTCTATTAAAACTTTAAGCTCATCAGCTGCCTGATTTCGATTTTTTCTAATAATGGCAGGAAGTGGAGTAACAATATCTTTGTGTGCTGCATACGCTATACCAATTCTTTTCAAGCCCAAATCAATTGCTAAATATTTCATTTAGTTTCTTTCATTTTAGATTTTAAAATATTCAATTTATTTTCCTAAACAAAAAGAACCAAACATTTTATCAAGCATCTCATCATTTTCAAATGGCCTTGTGATACTAGCCATCTCTTTTACAGCTTCATTTAAGTGAAAAGAAAATATCTCTAACTCTTGATCCTCAAGAGGAAAAAATGCTTCATCAATATTTTGCAAAGTATTTTCTACTGCTGAGATTTGCCTTTGAGAGATCAACATAATTTCATCGGAGCTATTACTTGTGTCCATTATTTGTTCTAGTAGTTCAAGTAGAGGATCTACACTCTGTTTTGAATTTATCTCTAGATCAAAAGAGATTCTATCATCTACAAATTTAGCTTCTAGATCAATCTTGTTTTTTACAAATATAACTTTTTTATCTTTCGCCGAATTTTTAACAAGGGAAAGAATTTGTTCATCTTCACCATCTATCCCTCTTGAAGAATCAAAAAGTGCTATGACAATATCACTTTGTTCTATAGCTTCAAGACTTCTTTGGATACCAATTTTCTCAATAGTATCATTCGCATCCCGTATCCCTGCTGTGTCTACAATACGAATAAGATGAGTGCCAATTTTTACTTGTTCTTCAATTGTATCACGAGTTGTACCTGCTATATCACTTACTATTGCTCGATTAAAATTTAGTAGTCTATTTAGCAGAGAACTTTTACCAACATTTGGTTTTCCAACAATGGCAACCTTAAAACCTTGCATTAAACCTTCACGAGATTTAGAAGCAATCAAAGTTGAATGAAGAGATTCACGAAGTTCATTAAGTTTAGCTTTAATTTGCAATACCAAATCTTCTGGTAAATCCTCTTCTGCATAATCAATACTTACTTCAGAATACGCCAATATATGTATAATTTCATCTCTGATATTTTCAATGTATTCTTTGAGTGTACCCTTCATTTGAGATGCTAAAATCTTTGCTGCATCTTCACTTTTTGCTTCAATTAGTTGTGCAATTGCTTCTGCTTCACTAAGATCAATTTTTCCATTGAAGAAAGCACGTTTTGAAAATTCACCAGCATTAGCTAAACGGGCACCAAACTCTATTGTTGCTTTGAGAATCGATTGTGCTACTATAAAGCCACCATGACACTGAATTTCAACAATATCTTCACCGGTAAAAGAGTGCGGTGCTTTAAAATATAAAACGATTGCTTCGTCAATTAAAGAGCTATTTACATCATATAACGTAGTGAGCGTGGCATACCGAGGTTCAAGTGTGTCTCTTTTAGATATTTTTAGCGCAATCTTTAAAGCTTTAGTTCCACTAATACGGATAATTGCAATTGAGCCTATACCATGAGCTGTTGCAATCGCTGAAATTGTATCTTCCACTATCTACCCTCTTATAGATAATTGATCTCTAAAATGATCTTTTAATTGGAATGATAATCATTAATGATAATATATTTTAGTCCATCTCTTGTTGATCGAATCACAATATATTTATCTGGATATCTTTCACGTAGCTCATTTAGAGCTATCTGAATCAGTACACCATCAAGTATTTTGGTTTGTGCACGTCCATCACGATCAATATTTTCACATACACCTACTAAGTATTTTGAAATTGATTCCTCTTGATTTTTCAAAAATTCTGCAATCTCTAGTCGAAGTTGTACTTGATATTTTGTATTGATCCAGTTGAACAACATGTAAGACAATGCTTTGTATCTATAGCCCTCTTTTCCTATTAATAAGGCTGCATCTTTCCCTTTAAACTCCACAAGAAGTGTATTTTCATCATAAGGGCTTACTTCAATTGCATCTATTTCAAAACATGTTAAATCAAAAAGTTCATTTATCTCAATTTCGACAGAATTAGCGATTTGTGTCATATCGTGAGCTGATTCTTCATCTTCATAATCAGCTAAATAATTATCTACTTCAACATCTCTTGCATCATCTTCGTCTTGAATGCTAACAAACGAGTTAGGCATTATAGTGTCGTTAAGTTCATGTCGATCTAAATTTTCTTTTAGATCTACATTTTTAGAAGCTTGAACTTTTTCTACAGTTTTGCTTGCAGTATCATTTAATAGTTTATCTTCTTGTTTTAGACGATTATCAGAAGTTTTATGAAACTCATTTTCTTCTGATCTATCATTTGTTTTAGAATTTGTTTTTTCATGAGTAGAAAGTTTTTTTTCTTCTTTAAGCCCACTGCTTAAAGTTTGTGAACTTGTCTCTCTAACTGCAACAATTACAGCTGGCTTTTTAAATAAACCAAATAAACCTTTACTAGGAACCTGAATCACTTCGATATTTAACTCAGTAACAGAACACTCTAACTTTGAAGCAGCATCTTTATATGCTGCTTCGAGTGTTACTGCTTCGATTTTAATCATCATTTTTCTCCGACTTATTTTTGTCAGATTTCTTTGCTCTTGCTAAAGCCTTTTCAGCATCTTCAGCATTTTTAAACTGTGCATTTACAATAAATTGCTGAGCAATAGAAAATAAGTTATTTACAAACCAGTAAAGTACCAATCCTGATGGGAACGTTAAAAAGAAAAATGTAAATATTACTGGTAAAAATTTAAATACTTTCTCTTGCATAGGGTCCGTAAAGTTACTTGGAGTAAGCTTTTGTTGATAGTACATTGATGCACCCATAAGCAATGGTAAAATAAAATATGCATCCATACGTGATAAATCATCAATCCACAAAATCCATGGAGCACCTTGAAGTTCAACAGCATTTAAAAGTACTCGATAAATTGCAAAGAAAACAGGAATTTGCATTAGCATAGGTAAACATCCACCAAGCGGATTTGCATTGTGTTTTTTATACATATCCATGACAGCTGCATTCATACGCTGTGGATCGCCTTTGTATTTTGCTTGGATCTCTTTTATTTGAGGTGCAATCTTTTTAATCTTTTGCATTGACATCATACCTTTGTATGTCAAAGGATATAAAACAATTCTAACCACAAAAGTTAAAGCTACAATAGCCCATCCCCAGTTACCAAAAATACCGTGCAACCATGATAAAAATGCAAAAAGAGGTTTTGCTGCAAAAGTAAACCAACCATACTCAATTGCATTTGTTAAGACTGGGTCTATATTATGTAAAACTTTATACTCTTTTTGACCAATATACCCATTAAACTTCATAGTTTGGAGAGCATCAAAATACACTATTGGGTTATCATCTCTGTCACGCTCAACAATTATATTTGTATCTTTTGAGAAACCATACATGATAGTTGCAGAGTATTGATCAAATGCAGAAATTAAACGTACACCTGAAAAAGATTTTCTCCCCTCAGCTTCACCATCTTCAACAATTGTAACAAGGTCGTCATCAGTATATACCATAGCTCCTGCAACAGTCATCATCTGCTCAGTTATTTCAGGTCTTTGTCCAAGATATACAAAATATCTCTGATTTTCTGAAAGAGATACTACTGCATCATAATGCCCATCTTGGTAAAAAGTCAACTCTTTTGTCACAGTTAACTTTGAAAGTTTTTGAGTTAACGTAACTTTTTTAGGTTCTCCAGCTAGATTTAGCTCAGATACAGATGCCGTATATGGAGTAGTGCTTGCTTCTTTGTTTATATCTTGATCAACAAACCTTAAAAAAAGTGGCTTTGTAGCCATGGCTGGAATGAGTTGAGAGTGTATCCCCTCTTTATTGTTAAACTTTTCTTCTAATAACTCTTTCGATGCTATGCGACCTAAAGTATCAATTTTTAAAATGAAATTTTCATTCTTTACAGTCACAATATCACTTGCCCCAGATGAGACTACTTGCTCATCAACAGCTATCTCATGGCCAACATCTGCTTGAGTATTTTGAACTTGTTTGGATTCATTAGAAACTTGTTTTACGGAAACATCTTGAGTTTTAGAACTAGTTTCAGCTTGTGGTTCTACAGGTGGAAAAATTGCTGTATACGCTGTAAAAAATATAACTGATAGTGCCACCGCCACTAACAATCTTTGATTTGGTGTCATTTTCTCTAACACGATTACCCTTTATATGAAAAATTTTTTATAATATGAAAACGATTATCTTTACTTGGAACCAACCAATATTTTATAGATTCCACCCCCATTGCTTGGGGCTTTTGTGAGAGATTATCAAGCATTGGATATTCAATCCCACCATCGAACAATTGATTACATCGTAGTATTCTAGTAAAAGAGTGATAAAAAGCACTTAAAAGTGAATTATTTTCAAAATTTATTCGAGCATATTCGCTGCATGATGGATAATATCTACATGAGCCAAAACCTATCAATGTAAAAAATTTTTGATAAACCCATAAAATTTTTAACAAAAATTGACGTATCATCTCTTAAGCTTCTTGGAAACACTTTGATTTTTGTAACACTTTTTTAAAATCATAACTAAGTTTTTCATGAGAAATATTTGGTGTAGATTGCTTAGCTACAAAAATATATGTACCGTCTTTAAGTAAATTAGAATATTCGTTAAATTGAGCTCGAAGTCTACGTTTAGCTCTGTTTCTTTTCACTGCGTTGCCTATCTTTTTAGTTGCAGTAAAACCAACTTTGGAGGTCTCTTTTTGTGGGAGATAAAAAAGGACAACGCTAGAAGAGTGTTGATTTTTTCCTTTTTTATATACGTACTGAAACTCTTTATGGAGTTTTAGTGTATAAAAACCGCCTAAACTGACAATCTTTTACGACCTTTCGCACGTCTTCTATTTAATACATTACGACCATTTTTTGTAGCCATTCTCGCACGGAAACCGTGAGTTCTTTTTCTTGGTGTGTTATGTGGTTGGTATGTTCTTTTCATATCACATATCCTTTATTTATTTTAAACGCCATAGCCTCTCATTGCGATGGAAGGGGAATCGAAGATAATTATCTTAAAGATTTCCAAATACCTCAATCTTTCGTATAAGCCTGGCGTTTTTTGGTTCGGAATAATATTAAAAAATTGCTTAAAAGGTAATTAAGATACTTTTACTTCTATCTCGTTATCTTTCATATCAAAAAGAACTTTTGATCCTTCAGTCACTTTTCCTTCTAAAATCAAGTCTGCAAGTTTATCCTCCACTATTTCATATAAAGCACGCTTTAAAGGTCTTGCACCGTAAATTGGATCAAATCCAGCCTCTGCTATATATGCCTTTGCCTCACTAGTCAATTGTAAAGATATGTCACGTGATGCAACTTTTTTAGCTATCTCTTTGAAAAATATATCTACGATTCCAACTATCTGTTTTTCGCCAAGTGCATTAAAAATTACAATATCATCTAACCTATTTAAAAACTCCGGCTTAAATGATTGTTTTAATTCATTCATAACTAAGCTTTGCAACTCATCTGATTGTGGATGATTAATAATTTTGTCACTCGCAATATTTGACGTAAGAATAATAATAGTATTCGTAAAATCTACTGTTACACCTTTATTATCTGTTAAACGTCCATCATCAAGAACTTGTAACAAAATATTGAACACATCTGGATGTGCCTTTTCAATTTCATCAAAAAGTACTACACTGTAAGGTTTTCTACGAACAGCCTCAGTTAATTGACCACCCTCTTCATATCCAACATACCCAGGTGCTGCTCCAACTAAACGTGAAACAGAGTGTTTTTCCATATATTCACTCATATCAATTCGAACCATCGCATCTTCGCTATCAAATAAAAATTTTGCTAAAGTTTTAGCAGTTTGAGTTTTTCCTACACCTGTTGGACCTAAAAACAAAAAACTTCCTATTGGTGAAGAGCTATCGGATAGGCCAGCTTTATTTCTTTTAATTGCGCGAGCCACTGCATGCGTAGCCTTTTCTTGACCAACAACATCCTGATTTAAAACATCTTCTACATGAAGAATTTTCTCTTTTTCTCCTTGAAGCATTTTATTAACAGGAATGTGAGTCCACCTTGAAACTATGCTAGCGATAGCCTCTTCATCCACACTGTTTTTGAGTAAAGTTCCAGACTCTTGAAGTCTATTCCAATTTTCATTAATTTGTTTCTCCTCCTCAAGTAATGCTGGGATTTCACCATATTCTATCTCAGCAGCACGATTAAAATCTGATGTTGATTTAGCTTGAGTTGCTTCTCGTCTTTTTGATTCAATTTCTGTTTTTATGGTTGAAATTTTTCCAAAAACCTCTTTTTCATTGGCAAATTGTGCCTCTAAACTTCTAACTTCTTCCTCTACATCTGCAAGCTCTTTAACTATCTCTTCAAGACGTTTTTCATTTGCAGGAGTTTTTTCCATTTTTAACGCTTCACGTTCAACTTGTAATTCTGAACTTTTTCTTTTTGCCGTACTCAGTACTGTTG